>Ga0105046_10011089_pt1 | contig 14025 bp, 8 predicted proteins | sample MAT03_FD_78385 | JGI IMG/M metagenome (GOLD analysis project Ga0105046, IMG submission 78385) | Freshwater microbial communities from Lake Fryxell liftoff mats and glacier meltwater in Antarctica - MAT-03 (megahit assembly) | ecosystem: Environmental > Aquatic > Freshwater > Ice > Liftoff... | reverse complement strand
TTCGACGGCGCGGCCATTCAGCTCGATCCGGTGTGAGCCGCGAGCTTGAGGTCAGGGCTCACGCACCATCACGTGAACTCGACACGAACCCTGCACGGTTCACTTCGCGTCCAGGAGCACCTGCGGGTTGCCGGGCACGATCACCTTGGTGTTGGGCGACCTGGCGAGATTCTGATAGGCCTCGATGCTCAGGTACCTCAGGATCTTCTCGTCCAGTCCGGTGCGCATGGTGTCGTTGGCTTCCTTGGTCCCCAGGGCCTCGATCTTCTTCGACTCGGCACGTCCGGCGGCCTCGATCTTCTGGGCTTCGGCGCGACCCTTGGCCTGAATCTCGGCGATCTTGCGCTGGGCTTCGGCAGCGATGAGCGTCCGGTCGGCTTCTTGTCGCTCCTGCTCCAGCACGAACTGCATGCGTTGAGAGCTCTGCTCCGCTTCCAGCTTCACCTCGATGGCGCGCGCCAGTCCCGAGGGCAGCATGATGCTCTTCATGAGGACGGACTCGATGATGAAGCCGCGCCCGCCGACGACCTCCATCATGCGTTGGCCGATCGACTGCTCGATCTTGGCCCGTTGGGCGCTGTGCATGTCCTTGGCGTAGTAGCGGGCGCACACGTCCGCGGACGCGGAGCGGAACACCGGAAGGATCAACGCCTTCTCGTACGCGGGCCCGATCGAGCGCAGGACTTCAGGCGCAGCCTTGGGGTCGACGCGGTACAGGATCGAGATCTCGGAGCTGATGGTCAGACCCTCCTTGGACGGCAAACCGACGGCGATCTCCAGGTTCACGGTGCGGGTCGGCACCCGAAAGATCCTGGTGGTGAAGGGGTTGAACCCGTTCGCGCCGGGGTAGAGGACCTCGTTGTCGATGCGGCCGAGCTTTCGCTTGACCGCGACCTCGTCCTGCATCACGCGGACGCACCCCGAGCCGAGGAGCAGGGCGGCGAGGACGAGGAGGTGGGCGGGGGTGAAGGGGCTCGCGCTTAAGGATTTCAAGGTGGGAATCCAGGCATCTGGGTGAGTACGGAGCGGCCAGGTGAGCCGCGGGTAACCCGCGGCCGGTAGATTTTGGCACAGTCCTGGGCGCGCCGCGAAGCGTGGGTGCGACAGGTCGCAGGGCCCCGCGACGGGGGCCAATCACCGTACGCCTATTCAGGCGTGGACGAGGCTCGCGTGGCCGTCGGTAGCCGGAGAATAGGTCCTCTCCCGCGGCGAAGCGCTCGCACCTGTCATCGCCGGCCGCGAGCGCGATCTCCAGGGGCGCCATGAATTCGAGCAACCTGCCGCTCCACCCCTTACCCGGCCAACGGGCGGGCCACCCCGGTCCGCCCGCTGGCTACCCCGCGGCCGCGCTTAAGAACTTTCAGCGGGGAATGTCGGCGAAGAGTCGGGTACTGGCGGTGCCGTGAGTCCATGGATGTGGGCCGATGGGTGAACATGGAGGGCGATCTCGGACGGGTTCGCGGGGCTTACTGGGCCCTGCTCGTCGATCCGCGCGCCCGTGATCTCGGCCGCCAGCGCTCGTAAGCCGCGTGCTACGGTCGCACGATGTCTCGCCTGCGTCCCGCGTCGTGCCTCGTCCTCGCCCTCGCCGCCTGCAACGGCGCCGCCGACCCCGGCGAGACCCAGGCCACCGAGGATGCCACCACCCACGGCACCTCGACCAACGCCACCACCGGCCCCACCTCGGACGGCACTGGCGACGACACGCCCACCACCGGCGTCACCACCGACAGCGCAGGCGAGGCGCTGCGCCCCAACTGGCACGAGGACATCGCCCCGCTGGTCGCCATGCACTGCCGCACTTGCCACACCGAGGGGGGCATCGCGCCGTTCGGGATGGAGACCTACGAGCAGACCGCGCCGTGGGCCCCCGCGATGGCGCAGGGCGTCGAGCTCGGCCTGATGCCGCCATGGCACGCGCAGGAGACCGAGGAGTGCGCGCCGCCGCTGGGCTTCAAACACGACGCCCGCCTGAGCGCCGAGCAGCAGGCGCTGTTCACCGCCTGGGCGGCCAACAAGGCGCCCGAGGGCGACCCGAAGCTCGCGGCGCCGATCCCGACGCCGCCCTCGCAGGCGCTCGGCAGCCCCTCGGTGACCACGAAGATGGGCTCGGAGCTGACGATCACCGGCGGCAGCAAAACGCTCGACTTCTTTCACTGCATCAGCATCGACCCCGGCAACACCGAGACCGTCTACATCGACGGCCTCCAGGTCATCGCCGGCAACCCGGAGGTCGTCCATCACGTGCTGATCTACGTCGACCAGACCGCCGCCTCGAAGGACTGGACCGGCGGCGTCAGCAAGGACTGCGGCGGCGGTGCCGGCGTCAATGCCCCGGTCCAACTGATCGGCGGCTGGGTCCCCGGCTCGCTGCCGATCGAGCCGCCCGCGGACGTCGGCACCGCGCTGCCAGCCGGCAGCCGGCTGATCATGAACGTGCACTACCACGCCGCCGCGACCACGCAAAAGGACAGCGGCACCGGCCTCGCGATCCGCTGGAAACCCAGTCAACCCGGCTGGACCTCGATCTTCGAGCTGGTCGGCGCGCCCGGCTCCGGCACCTCGCTCGACAGCCCGTTCCTGATCCCCGCCAACGCCGAGGACCACGTCGAGGAGTACGTCTGGCCGGTCTCCTACCAGGGCCAGCAGATCCCCGACTCCGTCGAGGTGCGCGTGTGGGCCACCCTCAATCATATGCACAAGGTCGGCGTCGACATGCGCGTGTGGGTCGAGGACCGCGACACCGGCGTCAACACCTGCCTGCTGCACACCCCCGTCTGGGACTACAACTGGCAGCGGTCCTACGCCTTCGACGCGCCGGTCGAGGGCTTGTTCCGGGTCAAGGGCGGCGACAAGATCCACGTGAAGTGCCGCTACAACAACAGCACCACGAACCCCGGCGTCAACGAGATGCTCCAAGAGGTCGGCCTCGACGCACCCTTCGATGTCAAGCTCGGCGAGGGCACCCTCGACGAGATGTGCGTCAACGGCCTCGGCGTCGCCATCAAGGGCGGCATCTAAGTCGGCAGCGGCGGATGTCCTGCCGGAGACGCACTCTCCGGGGCTGCCCTCGTGGAGGGCGTCTCGCGGTCGTATGACTCAGGCTGGCGGCATGAAGTTGTCGCAGGCTTCGCTGATCACCGCGATCGCGTCGGTGAAGAACAGGTTGTACGAGTCGGAGCAGATCTGGCCGATCGTGCCGTAGGTGAACTTCTCGGTGAATTCGACGAGGCGATGCCCGATCTCGGCCGCCTGGGCGCACTTCGGGTTCTCCGGGCCGATCAATGACAGCACGACGATGTTGGTCTCGACCCCGCCCTTGATCAGCACGATCGAGTCGTACCAGCTCTGGGGGTCGCCGTTGGACCCCTCCTCCTCCTCGTCGGTGATGATGACCAGCACCAGCAGGGCGTCCTTGCGCAGGAAGCCGTCGTTGCACTCGCCTGGCGCGTTGAGGATCGGGCCGAGGCCGCGGATCGCCGCCTCGAGCGGCTTCTCGTCGCTGGCCCCGGCCGTGCCGACCTGCGCCGCGCAGGCGAAGCGCGCCCCGAGGTCGTCGGCCTCGTTCATGTAGCGCTTGCCGCTCGCGTACGGGCCGCAGGCCGCGTCGCTCGAGTTGGCACCACCCGTGCGCGTGATCAGCCCGCCGAGCACGTTATCGCAGGGGTCATCGTTGTACTTGTAGCCGTCCGTGCTGACCACGCCGACGTGGTAGCTGTCGGCGTTCGCCAACTGCGCCAGCATGCTGCTGACAAACCCCGGGAAGCTGGCCACCAGCGTGTCCTGCTCGTTCTTCATGCTGCTCGAGTTGTCGATCACGAACAGCAGGTCGACCTTTGCACAGGCATCCGGCTGCATCATCGTCCCCACGTCGGGCGTGCTGCCGAGGTCGAACTTCGGGGCCCCCCCGCCGCTCGTCGGGTCGTCCGTGGTGTTGCCTGCCGAGGTCCCGGCCTCACCGCTGCCGTCGGCGCCGGTGGTCGGCGTGGAGCCGCCGCCGGTCACCTCGGCGGCCGTCACGGAGATCGAGCTGGCGGCGCCCGTGGCCGCCGTCGTGTCTTCGCGCCGACCGTCCTCCCCACAGGCGGCGGCGAGACACAGACACAATCCGAGGTAAAGGGGACGCGAGGCCATCACCGCAGAGGCTAGGCCAGACGCACCCGCGGATACAAGCGCCGCCTCGTTCCGGGATCGCCGGGCTCGCTGCGGACACCAGCCCCCCAAGCAGATACACTGACAAACACCCGGCGAAGTGCTCCGGGCCGAAACCGCCGCGACTGGCTTCGTGTCCGATCCGCCAGCGGCGGCCATCGCCGGCCCCGGATCCCGCGAGTCCACCCCGCAAGTCCGAAGATCGTCCGGTGCCCCGCCCCTGCAAGCTCGCCACGCTGCGATCGTCGGCCGCGTATGGGACGCTGCCACGAAGCTCGCGTGGGGGTCGGTGATGAGAACGGTCGGACCCTCGCTCGCCATGCCCGCCATGCCCGCCATGCTCGCCATGCTCGCCATGCTCGCGTTGTTCGCGGCTGCGCCCGCGCGCGCGGCCACACCCGTCACGCTGCAGGGGTCCGTCACCGACGAGAAGACCGGCAAGCCGGTCGAGAAGGCGCTCGTCATCCTCCAGTGCTCATGCCTCCAGGGTCCGATCGAGACCGTCACCAACACGGCCGGCCTGTACAACTTCTCGGAGCTGCCGCCGGGCACCTACACGGTGCAGGTGCTGTTCGGCCAGGCCAACGTCAGCGTGTCGTTCCCGGCCGAGGGCGGCGTCACCCGCAGGGACTTCCGCGTCGACCCGGCCAACCGCTTCGTCCTCCACCACACGATCGAGGTGCCCGTACGCCAGGGTGGGGCGTCGCGCACGCTCATCAAGCCCGACGAGCTGCGCCACGCCGGCACCGGCGGCACCAACCGCGACCTCACCGGCGTGATCGACGTGGCGCCGACCGTCACCGCCGACGCTGGCGGCCTGCGGCTCGGCGGCACGACCAGCGCCGAGACCCGCTACACCCTCGACAACGCCAACATCACGACGCCCGCCTTCGGGACCCTGAGCGCGACGATCGTGCAGGAGTTCATCGACGAGGTCGAGGTGCTCGAGGCCGGCTATGACGCCGAGTACGGCGGAGCCAGCGGCGGTCAGGTGCGCGCGCGTCGGGTCGGTGGTTCGAACAAGCTGCGCGGGGTTTTATTGATGCGCGTGGCCCCTCGCCTCGCCACGCCGCGCCTGGTCGCCGCGACCGACGAGTCGCTGCGCGTGGCCGAGATCGCCGAGGTCGACGCGCAGGGTGTGTTCCAGATCTCCGGGCCGATCGTGCGCGACAGGCTGTTCTTCGCGATCGGCGTCGCCCCGGGCGGTCAGAGCAACTCGATGATCCAGTCGTTTTATCGCCGCCGCGACAAGGACCGCTCCGGCGGCTACGAGTCGTGCGCCTACGAGAACGGCACGGCCGACTGCGCCGCCGGCGGCAACTACATCGATTCGGTGAAATTCGCCGAGCAGAAGTTTCGCACCGGCCGCTTCGACCTCCAGTGGTCGGGCACGCTCGACTGGCAGGTCACGCCCAAGCACCGCATGCGCCTGTCCGGCGGCAGCAGCCCGATCTCGTTCCGCCGCACCAGCTTTCGCCTGCCCCCGGGCTCCGAGCCGAGCGCCTTCGGCACCAACCCGCTCCAGACCCTCGGCGGCCAGTCGCGCGTCGGACAGGGCGTCATCAACGACACCTTCGGCAGCAAGGTTGCCACCGCCACCGGCGCCGGCCTCGACTACGAGGGCCGCGTCGCCGGCGACCGGGTCGAGATCTACGCGACTGTGTTTTACAGCCGCTTTCGCAGCGTCGACGCCTGGCGCCTCGACGACCCGAACCTCAAGAACGTCCCGCTGGTCCAGCGCACCGACACGCAGGGCCGCAACCTGTATGACCTGCTCGACCGCGACGGCGCGATCCGCCTGGTGCCCGGGGTCGACGCCGCCTGCAACAACAGCGGGCTGCCGGGCCTGAGCCGCTTCCGCCAGACGACCGCCTATTCGGGCACCAACACCGCCGACTTCTACGCCAACTGCCCCGCGGGCCAGCGCGGCGGCGGCGAATACTGCTACGACCCGGCCACCGACAGCTACGCGATCGGCACGGGAGCAGGCCGCGTCGATAATCATCGCAGCGTCACGATCGACGCCGATAACCCCGACATTCGTACGAGCATCGGCTACGGCCGCGTGCGCGCCGAACAAAACGACCTGCGCGCGATCGCCTCGCCGACCGGCGCCGGCGTCCGGGTGCCCACATACGACGCGACCCTGACCACGACATCCCGGAGTTGGTCCGCAACAGCTTCGGCCCGCTGTTCGACAACCGCCCGCGCCTCGCCAAGGTCGACGGCTTTTATACCTTCGACCTGCGCCGCGCCGGTCGCATGAGCCTCGGCGCCTCGGTCCGCTTCCAGTCGGGCACACCGGTCAGCCTCTACGCCGACAACAACCGCTACCGCGGTCAGTTCGTCACCTACCTGCTCCCGCGCGGCAGCGGCGGCCACCTCGAGCCAAATTACTTCGGCAACATCAGCATCAGCTACGCCTACCCGCTGCCCCGCGAGCTCGAGCTCGAGTTCACCGCCCGCCTCGCCAACCTCACCAACGCCAAGGCGGTCCTGCGCGTCGACGAGACCTACTCGTTTAGCACCACCCGCCCGATCGCCGGCGGCGACCTCGAAGACCTCAAACACGCCAAGATCCTCAGCCCCAGCGCCCCGACCAGCTTCTTTCGCCGCGACATCGTCCCCCGCCAGGGCAACTTCGGCGTGCAGACCGTGTTCCAGCAGCCGATCCAGGCCCAATTCGAGGTGCGCCTGCGATTCTAGGGGCGAGAAGATGGCTTCGAGAGCGTGGGCCATACCCTGCGGATCGTATCGTGCTAGTGCTTTAGGTCCACGGGGGCGCGGTGCTGCCTAACAAACCCCACCGTGGTGCGAGCAACAGCCCCGGAGGGATCCCTGACTGTAGCGGCACGACGGTGATGCGGTGCCATCGCAGCATTCGACTCGATCTGCGAGGCTGGCACGTCTCGCTTCCGCGTTGGCTTCGGCGGCGAGCCGTCGACGCTCGGCTTGCTCGGACTTCTTTCGCGTGCGCGTCTCGGTCGCCAGGCGCTTCTTCTCGACATCTGCTGCCTTTTTCTGCTCCCGCTCAAGCGCCTTTGTCGTCTGCTCGAGCCGTCCTTGCAAGGACTGCGACGTGTGACTCGCCTGCGACTGTGTTCGCGACTCGAACAAGCGCGCCCGCGCGAGCGCCAACTCAATCGCGTCGCGTTGCGCCGCGACGTCCGCATGATCGAGAGCAGCGCCATCGACCGCCTGGCGTAGCCGCTCCTGGATCGCGGGGCGAAGCTCGGCACGCAGTTTTTCTGCCTCTTCGTCTTCGTCGGCGGTCCAGCCGTCGAGGGCAGCGAAGGCGTCGGCGAAGTCGCCTCGCTTGCTCAGCACGGCCGCCCTGGCGAGGTGCGAGCGCACTCGTGCCTTCCCGGCCAGCACCGCGTCCGTCTCCTCGAGGGATGCGGCGAGCGACTCCAAGCCCTCCGGATCCTCGGCTTGTAGGCGACGGTTTAGCTCGTCGCGCGCGCGCTCAACAGCGAGCTCTCGTGCCCGTGGCATGGCCTCCTGGGTCTTCCAGGGCAGGCGGAGCCGACCGAGTGCCGCCTCCGCCGAGGGGGCATCCTGTACGTCGGCGAGGTGCAACTCGTCTGTCGCGACGTCCCGTTGCCGCTGCGCTTCGACTTCAGCCGCCGTGAGGCGCGCCAGTCCGGTCGTGAGGCGCAGCGAAGGGCCCTCGACAACTTCGAGCGCCATGAATTCTGCCTGCGCAGCCCTCAGATCGCCCCGGTCGACGGCCATCTCGGCCGATTGGAAGGATGGTCCGCCGACGTGCCACAGCAGCCCGATCAGAAGCCAGGCGACGCCGACGGTCCAGATGGCCAGCGACCCTCGAGCCTTCGGCCTGGCTGCCGCGGGTAACCATCGACCCGCCACCGCGACCCCTGCCGCGACTGCCGCGACAAGCACCAACAGCGTGATCCCCCCGGCGTTACCCTCCGTCTCGAACCACGAGGCTCGCTGAATATAATGCCCACCGACCACGCCACCGACAAAGAATGTGGCCACTCCGGCCGCGCAGGCGAGCGCCAAGCGGCGCCAGAGAGGCCCCCATAGGCTGCCTGCCAGGAGCATCGGTGGTCGACCAGCGACCACGACTTTGCCCTCTGACGTCCGCGTGGCATACGTAAAGCTAAATACGGTCGACTCAAAGCGCTGTATTCGCTGAGCGACGACGCGATCACAGAGCGGGTCGACCGTCGGGCTGAGTTCGGCTCCCAGTTGCTCCGGTAACGCCTGCATCCACTGCGAGTCCTGGACGAGCGGGAAAGAAAAGCTGGCCGGAGGCCGGTCAAAGTCCGCCACCGAGTGGCGGAGCGCGTGCCGTGCAGCGATCCCGCTGTCAGGATGCACTCGCACCTGTATGGACTGTTGCGCACGGACCTCAAGCCACGCGCGCACGCGACCGACGCCATTACACGGTACGCACTTCGCCATGCCTTTCGTGCAGGTCCCGCACTTTATCCGGCCGGTACCGCGGCATGACGGGCAATTCTTCGGACCCCGCTGACCGCTGATCTTTCCGCCGCCCCCGCATGTACCGCAGCGGATCTGCCCCGTGGCTGCACATGCCGAGCACCCGACCTTCTTCGCGCCGCCACAGGTGGGGCAACCGCAAACAACGGTGCTTGCCGCCGGGAGCGCCGATGGATCGACCCCCCACGGGTCGACGGTATGAGGAAGCGGCGGCGCGACAAGATCTCCCGCTCGCACTCCGGGCGCCGGCGCGACCTGCAATGCCACTGTGCGACGCTCGATGCGATACGCGATTCGCCGGTAAGCTTGGACCTGACGGTCTCGCCTGGTGACCATGGCGCGAAAGGTCGCAGGGCGAGTACCTGTCTTGCACGCGGCAAGGGCTGCCTTGCGGAGCGCAAGCTCCTCCGCGGTCGCTTCGGGGTGTTTACCTGACGCGGACATGATGGCGATGATACTCTGCCGCGCGTGCAGGGAGCCCTCGACCAGCGGGATCTCGAAGTGGTCGAAGTCGGGGTCGCCCTCGTCGCCCTCGTCGCTCGGGTTTAGCGAGGCGGTTTAGCGACCGCTGGAGATTCCGCCGCGAGGTCCCCAACGCATTCGCCGCCACGTCGTGGTCGCCGCGCTGCGCCGCCAACAACTACCGCCGCTGCTCGGCCAGCAGCGACCTGTCGCCCGTCAGCGCGCGGAACGCCTCCGCGTGCCATGCCGCTGGCGGTCGGATATCGCTCGGTGTCGCGCTTTGTCGCGGCGTTTAAGAAGGAGTGTGGCGAGACGCCGGGGGTATTTAGCGATCGGGTGCACGCGCAGCGCGGGTGAGGTCAGGCGCGACGGGTGACCCTCACCCTCGTCAGGGGCATCTCCGGCGAGACCTCGACCCTCTGCGGTCGGCCCGCGCGGGTGATCACTTGATACGGGGGCAGCACTCGCCGGTGCGCGGGGCAGGCCACGCCCGTGGACCTGCGATACGCTCCCGGACCGATGCTGGCCACCGCCGCTGCGCCCTCGCTGACGCTCGCGCTCGTGCTCGCGGCGCTCGCGGTCGTCGGCCTGGTCGCGGGCCACCGCGAGACGCTGCGGCGGGTGTTGTTGCAAGCCGGCGACCCGCGACCGGTCGCGCTGTTTCGCATCACCTTCGCGCTGTGCCTGCTGATGAACCTCGTCGAGGTCGCGCCGCAGGCGGTCTACCTGTTCTCCGACGAGGGCCTGCTCCCCCACGCGGCGGTAGCTCAGGTCCACGGCATGCAGGCGATGCTCGGCGTCGGCGACGGCGTGCGTAGCACCGCGGGCTTCGCTGACGCCAGCGCCGCGCTGCACTACCTGCTGTCCGGCCGCTGGTCCCTCCTGCACTTCTGGGACGCGCCGTGGTTCGTGTACGGGTACCTCGCGGTCACCATGCTCGCGTGCATAGGCCTCGTGCTCGGCTGGCGCAGCCGCACCTGCGCCGCGCTGTGCTGGCTGCTCTACGCCGGCCTGCTGCGCCGCGGCGACGCCCACTGGGGCGGCGAGCAGGTGCTGTGCGCCCTCCTGTTCCCGCTGATGCTGTCGCGCTGCGGCGAGGCCTTTAGCGTCGACAACATCCTGCGTTGCCGTCGCCTGCGCGTGCGCGGGCTGCTCAGCCGACCCGGCCGAGCGGGTGACGGCGCCGGCGCGGCCCCGTCACCCGAACATCCGCAAGGCCTGGCCGCGATCTACCGCCGCGTGCCCGTGTGGCCGCAGGCGCTGATCGCCGCGCAGCTCGCCCTGTGCTACGCGGCCAACGGGTGGGTCAAGGCCGGGCCGCTGTGGAGCTCCGGCGACGCGCTGATGTACGCCCTCCACCTCGACGCCTACGCCCGCCTCGACTGGCACCCGCTGGTCCTCGCGATCGGACCGGTCCCGCTGCGCCTCGCGACCTGGATCGTGCTGTGGTGGGAGCGGCTGTTCCCGCTGGTGCTGGTCGCCCTGTGGCTGCGATCGCCCCGAACGCGCGCCGCCCCGGAGCCGTCCACGGGCGCGCGCTGGCTCGCCCGCGCCTGCTGGACCGCCCTCGCCCTCGCCCTCGCCCTCGCCGCGACCGCCCTCGTGAACCTGGCCGAAGAGACAGATGCTCCGGCGCGCCTCGACCACGCCGTCTGCCTCGCGCTGGCAGCCATCGGCGTCGCGCTCGGCGTGCTCTTCGGCCGACGAGCCCCGACGCTGCGCCGCGCTCGCGCGGCCGCCGGACCCGTCCTCGCGCTGTGGCTCGGCGTCGGCTTCGTCTTCCACGCCGTCAACTTCGCGCTGCTCAACGTCGGCGCGTTCGCCCTGGCGACCCTGACCGCCTACCTGCTGTGCGGCGCCGGAGCGCCGGCCGTCCGCGGCCTCCAGCGGATCTGCAGGGCGCTCGCGCGTCGCGGCGTAGCTGTCCCCGAGCACATGTCTCTTGAGACAGCGATCGCCTGCGAGGACCCGGACTCGCCGCACCTGCACCGCGACGCCGCAGCGCTGCCCGGCTGGGCGATCGCCGGCGCCGGCGGGCTGGTGCTGCTCGGCGCCGCGCTGGCGCTCGACCGTGGCGGACTCCACGTGTGGCACGCCGCCTGGCTGTCCGCAGGGACAGGTCTCGTATGGCTCGGCTGGTCGCGCGCGCGCCGCGACGGCGACACCGACGCGCCCGTGCCGATCCCGTGGGCCCACGGCCCGGCGGGGCGGCTCGTCGCCGGCGGCCTGCTCACCTATCACCTCGTCGCGCTGCTGGCCTGGCAGTTGCCGCGCTGGCCAGCGCTGCCGTACCGCGACGCCGCCCGCGGGCTGGTCGACCCGTGGATGGAGCTGAGCTTCACGCGCCAGTTGTGGTCGATGTTCGCCCCTGACCCGCCGCACGACAACCTCAGCCTGCGCACGCGGGTCATCGACGTCGACGGCACGCACCACGACCTGCGCAGCGAGCTCCAGCACCCCGAGCACCTGCACCGGCCCTATCTGTGGTCGGACCGCTCGCGCAAGGTGATGGAGGGGGTCGCCGGCCGCCGGACCCACCTCGCCGCGTGGCACGCCCGCTACCTGTGCCGCCGCTGGACGCTCGAGCACGCCGGCCAGCCCCCGACCCGCGTGATCCTCGAGCGCGTGACGGCGCCGATCCTCCCGCATGACCCCCGCGCCGCGCTCGACACCTTCTGGGCCGAGGCGCGCGACGAGCTGCTGACCAGCATCGACTGCGCCCACGCCCCGTTCGCCCAGCCCGCCCCCGAGCTGCGCGCCCGCCACGGCCTGCCACCGGCGCCGCCCGGGTCGCTTCGTTACACCTGGCCCAAGGGACAGCCCGAGACCTGGGCCGAGCGGCGGACCGCGCTCGGCCTGCTGCCGCTGCTGTGGCCGCTGCTCGCGCTGTTGCTGGCCGGCGCCGTCGCGGTGTGGGCCCGCGAGGACCGCAGTCGCCACGTCCGCAGCGTCGCCGCCCGGCGGCGGCGTCAAGGCGAGTGACCACGACGAGTTCGCGCGCGAGCGTGATCGATCGTGATCAAAGCGCCGCGCGGCCGGCCACAAAATGCGACATCATGCGCCCATGATCCATCCAGCATCGACACGGGGTCGCCGATGACGCTCGCGGACCAGCGGCGGCGGCTGCCGATCGTCGACTCCCTGCCGCGTGGCGGCACGCGGTGGAGCAGCTCGGAGAACCGCGGCCCCAAGAAGGGCCCGGCCTGGGCGATCTGGGAGCTGACCCTCGCGTGCGACCAGAAGTGCATGCACTGCGGCCCGCGTGCCGGACAGCGGCGACCGCACGAGCTCGACACGGACGAGTGCCTGCGCGTCGTTCAAGAGCTCGCCGATCTCGGCTGCGGGGAGGTCGTGCTGATCGGCGGTGAGGCCTACCTGCGCAACGACTTCATCCTGATCATCCGGGCGATCCGCGCGGCCGGCATGAGCTGCACGATGACCACCGGCGGGCTCAACCTCAACGAGGAGCGCGTCGAGGCGATGATCGAGGCGGGGGTGTCCGGCGTGACGGTCTCGATCGACGGCCTCGAGGCCACCCACGACGCGATCCGCGGCGTGCCCGGCAGTTGGGGTCGCGCCTTCATGGCGCTGCGGCGGGTCCGCGCCGCCGGCGGAAAGATCGCCTGCAACACGCAGATCAATCGCCGCACCCGCGGCGAGCTGGCCCCGCTGCTCGAGCTCGTCGCCGCCGAGGGCATCCACTCGTGGCAACTGCAGATCACCGTGCCGCACGGCAACGCCGCCGACCATCCCGAGCTGATCCTGCAGCCGTACGACTTCCTCGAGCTGTTCGCCGAGCTCGACCCGTTGATCGATCGCTGCGAGGCGCTCGGCGTGCGCCTGTGGCCGGCCAATAACCTCGGTTACTTCGGTCCGCTCGAGCGTCGGCTTCGCAAGGCCCTGCGCACGCACTGGCGCGGCTGCTCCGCGGGCGTCTCCACGCTCGGCCTCGACAGCGACGGCGGGGTCAAGAACTGCCCGAGCCTCGGCGGCTCGCTCAACGTCGGCGGCAACTGGCGCGAGCACGGCCTGCGCAAGGTGTGGGAGGAGAGCTACCAACTCGGCTACATCCGCACCCGCACCCGCGACGACCTGTGGGGCTACTGTCGCGAATGCTATTACGCCGACACCTGCATGGCCGGGTGCACGGCCGCGAGCGAGCCGCTGCTCGGGCGCCCGGGCAACAACCCTTTTTGTCACCACCGGGCGCTGATGCTCGACCGCGAGGGCCTGCGCGAGCGCATCGAGCAGGTCCGCGCCGCGCCGGGGATCTCGTTCGACAACGGCCTGTTTCGCGTCATCCGCGAGCACACCGACCCGGCCCTGCGCGAGCTGCACGGGCCGGTGCAGATCGACGAGCCGCGGGTGTCGCGGGCGGTCGAGCCGTACGGCCCGGGCTATCCGCTGGACCTGTCTAAAGAGCCAGGTTGATGGCGTGGCGTCGGGCGCCCGCGGAGGCGCCCGCCAAGCCACGAGGCTCAGTTCAGCTTGGGTGAGATGTCATCGGCGTCCGGGCCCGCGTAGGCCGAGGTCCCGGGGAAGCTGGTACTACCGCCCGAATCGGTGCCCGTACCTGTCTCGGTCCCCGAGCTGGTGCCGGTCTCGGTCTCGGTCTCGCTCTCGGTCCCCGTATCGCTATTACCGGTGCTCGTGGTCGTCTCGTCCGGCAAGGTGTCGGTGACGTCCGGGCCCGCGTAGGCGGTTCCCCCACCCATTTCCGTCGGCACCGCGCTGTCGCCGATCGTCGTCTCGCCGTCGCTGGTGCCGGTCGTGGCGTCCGCGCTGCTCGTGTTGCTCGTGCTGCTCGTGCTGTCGGTGCCCGCGCTGTCGCTCGTACCCGTCTTGTCGCCGCAGGCCGCGGTCGCCAGCCCGACCATGAAGCCGAGGCCGAGCACGCTCCAGCCCTCGGCGCGACGCACGACGGCGCCGCAGAACGGGCAG
>Ga0105046_10011084_pt1 | contig 14029 bp, 14 predicted proteins | sample MAT03_FD_78385 | JGI IMG/M metagenome (GOLD analysis project Ga0105046, IMG submission 78385) | Freshwater microbial communities from Lake Fryxell liftoff mats and glacier meltwater in Antarctica - MAT-03 (megahit assembly) | ecosystem: Environmental > Aquatic > Freshwater > Ice > Liftoff... | reverse complement strand
TACTGATTAAAAGTCAGTTGCTCTACCGACTGAGCTAAGGGCCCCTATAGGGAATTTTGTGTAATGTAAGCGGTGCGGTTGCGTGCCCACTAGTGCGGTGCGCCGAAACGGTCAACTGGCTTTGCATGGGTTAATCGCGCCAGCAGCTGGCGTACCGACAGACCGGTAACCGGATCGCACCAATCGGGCGCAATGCGGGAAAGCGGCGCGAGCACAAAGGTACGGTTGCGAAACTCTGGGTGCGGCACGATTGCGCCGTTGCTGGCAAAACTTCCCTCCGACCACAGGATAAGGTCGAGATCGAGGGCACGTTCCCCCCAGCGGCGATAACGTTTGCGACCAAAATCCGCCTCGATTTCATGGAGTCGTGCCAGCACAGCATCCGGTAATTCGCGGCTGGCAACCAGCGCCACACAATTGGCATAACTTCGGCGGCTTGGGCCAACAGGCTTGCTGGCCGAAATTGGTGCAGCATCTAGCAACCGCAGCGGGTCATGATCCAATGTGTCAAGTCCCGCCGCCAGCATGGCCACAGGTGTCCGGCCGGCCCGGCCAGCACGGTTGCTGCCAAGGCCGATGGCGTAAAGATAGGACGTCATCGGGGGTTTGTGCCCGCCAGCACTGCGCCAAATTCCTCGACCAGTGCTGCGTAAAGTGCGCGTTTGAACGGCACAATCAGATCCGGCAACGATGCAATACCCGCCCAGCGCCACGCGCGAAATTCCTGATGCACGGTGACAATGTCGATATCCGTGTCACACCCCAGAAAACGTGCAAGATACCAATGTTGCCGCTGGCCACGAAAGCGTCCGCCCCACATCTTGCCGATCATCTGCGGCGGCAGATCATAATGATGTTCGGTGACACTGGCTGCAATGATTTCAACCAGGTCGGGACCAATCCCGGCTTCTTCACCCAATTCACGCAGCGCGGCAGCGCGCGGCGTTTCGCCCTCGTCAATCCCGCCCTGTGGCATCTGCCACGCCTCGCTCTGGCTATCGAACCGCTGACCAACAAAGACCAAACCCTGGTCATTGACCAGCATCACGCCAGCGCATGGGCGATAGGGCAGGTGGGCATAAATATCGGCGGCGGCAGCAGGCATCATCGGTTCCTTTGTGCGCGGCCATGTCACATTAAGCTTTGTACGGCGATAATTTTTCTGAATTGCGGCGCGCGATACATGCTCCTAATCAACCGGCAGTCACACCGGTAACAAAGCTTGCCGGATAAACACGAACAAGGACAACACATGGCGACGATAGCACAAGAGCCGACGGGCGCAGCGCTGGAGCAGGCGTGCGACACGGTGGTGGTGCGCTTTGCGGGTGACAGCGGCGATGGAATGCAGCTGACCGGGGGGCAGTTCACGCTGTCATCGGCTCTTGCGGGCAACGATTTTGCGACTTTCCCGGATTTTCCTGCCGAGATCCGCGCGCCGCAGGGCACCTTGTTTGGGGTGTCGGCCTTTCAGATCAATTTCGGGTCGACCGCGATCGATACGGCGGGCGACGCTCCCGACGTTCTGGTGGCAATGAACCCTGCGGCACTCAAAACCAACGTTGGCGCCCTGAAACCTGGCGGGCTGATTATCGTTGATGAAGGTGAATTCAGCGCCCGCAACCTGGACAAGGCGAAATATGCGACCAATCCGCTGGAGGATGGCAGCCTGGGCCGGTGGCAATTGCTTAAACTCAACATCAGCCAGGCTACCCTTGATGCCGTGAAGCCGTTTGGCCTTGGCAATAAGGAGGCACTGCGCTGCAAGAATATGTGGACGCTGGGGTTGTCGCTGTGGATGTTCGACCGCGACCGTGCGCCGCTTGTTGAGTGGCTCAAAACCAAATTTGCTAAGAATCCCGTGCTTGCCGATGCCAATATCGCCGCGATGAATGCGGGTCACGCCTACGGTGAAACGGCCGAACTGTCGGGCCCGCTTAAGCAATATCATATCGCGCCCGCAAAGGCTGACCCTGGCCTTTACCGTGCGTTGACGGGTGCCGAGGGGATTGCCCTGGGCCTGGTCGCGGGCGCGCAGCTTGCCGGGTTGCCAATATTCTTTGGCGGTTATCCGATTACGCCTGCATCGGCGATTCTTCATCATCTGTCGCGTCTTAAAGAGTTTGGCGTGACGACCTTTCAGGCCGAAGATGAGATTGCGGCCATCTGTTCGGCGATCGGAGCAAGCTATGGCGGGTCGCTTGGCATCACATCATCCTCTGGCCCCGGCATCGCGCTGAAGGGTGAGGCGATGGGGCTTGCCATCATGACCGAACTGCCGCTGGTGATTATTAATTCGCAGCGCGGAGGCCCGTCGACCGGTCTGCCAACCAAGACGGAGCAGTCGGACCTGTATCAAGCCGTCTATGGCCGTAATGGGGATGCACCCCTGCCGGTCATCGCGGCGCGCTCGCCAGGCGATGCGTTTGAATGTGCCATTGAAGCCGTTCGCATTGCGGTGGAATATATGACGCCCGTGATGCTGTTGACCGATGGCTATATCGCCAATGCGGCCGAACCCTGGGCAGTGCCGGATATGAGCGCTTATAAACCCTTCCCGGTCGAATTCCTCGATCATGTGCCTGAGGGCGGCTTCAAGCCCTATGGCCGCGATGAAAAACTTGCACGGCGCTGGGTGAAGCCCGGCACACCCGACCTGCTGCATCGTATCGGCGGGATCGAGAAAGAGGTTGATACCGGCCACATCAACTATTCGCCCGCCAACCACCAGATCATGACCGATATCCGCAAGGCCAAAATCGATGGTGTCGCGAACAGCATTCCGGATCAGACCTGTGAATTGGGCGGTGCGGGCGGTAAACTCGCGATTGTCGGCTGGGGTTCAACCTATGGTCCGATCCATCAGGCTGTCGGACGCGCGCGCGATCGGAGTCAGGATGTCAGTCATATCCACATCCGGCACATCTGGCCGATGCCAAAAAACCTTGGCGAGCTTCTTAAAAGCTTCGATCATGTTATCGTGCCCGAAATGAATACCGGCCAGCTCAAAACGGTGCTGCGCGACCAGTTTCTGGTCGATGCCCAGCCGCTGAACAAAGTGTCGGGCCAGCCCTTTACCATCGCTGAAATCGAAGCTGCCATTGCCGGAGCCTTAGCATGAACGACATGACCCCCATTTCCCGCGCGACGACCACCAAGGATTGGGAAACCGATCAGGAAGTACGCTGGTGCCCCGGTTGTGGTGACTATGCCATTCTGAAAGCCATGCAGCGGACCATGCCAGAAATTGGCGCGGTCCCAGAAAAAACCGTGTTTGTCAGTGGCATTGGCTGCTCTTCACGCTTTCCATATTATATGGAGACTTACGGATTTCACACAATCCATGGTCGCGCGCCTGCGGTTGCGACGGGGCTAAAGCTCGCTAATCCGGAACTGGATGTCTGGATAATCACGGGCGATGGCGATGCGCTGTCAATTGGCGGCAACCATACGATGCACCTGCTGCGCCGGAACCTTGATTGCCAGATCATGTTGTTCAACAATGAAATTTACGGCCTGACCAAGGGGCAGTATTCGCCAACCAGCCGGGTCGGAACCAGTGGTCCGTCGACGCCGTATGGCTCGGTTGATCGTCCGGCAATGCCGTGCGCATTTGCGCTTGGTTCAGGCGCGCGCTTTGTTGCGCGCGGTTTTGACGTGTCAAAGAATTTGCCTGAGGTGCTCAAGGCAGCGCATGCTCACAAGGGCGCTGCCTTTATCGAGATATTTCAGAACTGTATCGTCTATAATAAAGATGTATTTGAAGATTTTGCGGCCCCAAAAGGGGCTGAAGACCGTCAGCTGTGGCTGGCGAACGGCGAACCTATGCTGTTCGCCAAAGGCACCAAGGGCATCACGCTTGATCATCAAAGCCTGACGCTGAAGGTTGTAGATGTCGTTGATGGTAACTGGCAGGCCGCCGCCGTCATTGTTCACGACGTCACCAATCGCAGTGTCGCACACATGCTGGTTGAAATGCGCTTTGGCGAATTTCCCATGGCGCTGGGTGTGTTATATGACGATCCGCGCGCGACATTCGAGGCCGAAGTTTGGACTCAGAATGCAGAAGTATCAGAAGGTAAGACAGCGAACCTGTCAAAGCTTTTAAGCAAGGGCCAGACCTGGATTGTTGGCGAAGAGGTGGGGCCTGAGCTTTAGCGCCACAGATGGACAATTTAACGCACAGCTTGGTCGGGGCGCTGCTTGGCCAATGCGGGTTTAAGCGTACGACGGCACTGGCCATGCCAACCTTGATCATTGCGGCCAATATTCCGGACATCGATGCCGCGTGTCTGTTTTGGCTGCAAGGGCCGCAGTCCTTGGCTTTTCGGCGCGGAATTACGCATGGGCCAGTGGCCATGCTCATCTTGCCCGTTTTGCTGTGGATAGCGATGCTGGGATGGGACCGCTTGCGGCGCGGCAGCAACCCCAACCGACCAGCGGTACATAAAGGCTGGCTGCTTGCCCTGGCCTATATTGGTACGATCAGCCATCCTGCGATGGATTGGCTCAACAATTATGGCATCCGCCTGCTTGAACCGTTCAGCAGCCAATGGTTTCATGGCGACAGTATTTTCATCATCGATATCTGGCTGTGGCTGGGCCTGGGCGGCGCAGTGTGGAGTTCGCTGCGAAGGGAGCGGAGCGGTAATCCTCATTGGCGGCGTGTGGCCGTTACCGCTGTGCTGGTCGCATCGGCCTATATTTTTGCCAATGGTGCCATAACGGGGATGGCGGAACACCGTGTTGCAGCGGCACTGCGCGAGGCCGGGGTGGAGCGCCCGTTGGTTGTGGCCAGCCCGCCGCCGCTTGCCTTTTGGCGACGCGATGTTTTCTGGCGCGACGCGGACCGTTATGGCGAGACATATTTCACGCCTTTTGCCGAAACCGGCCTGGGTTTGCAGGGCCACCTGCACAATGCCGCCGATCCGCGTGTGGCGGCCATCGCGGCAACCAACGCGGACGTGCGCGCGTTCCTGTTCTGGTCACGAATGCCTGTCGCGGAATTTTCTCTTGATGGTACTTTGACACTGACCGATCAGCGTTATCGTCAACCGCTAGCCGTTGACCGTTTCAAAACTGTAGCGAAACTGGGGGAATAGGCACGTATGCCTGCAACGCAGATTATCTGGTTGCGTCAGGATTTGCGGCTGGCGGACCAGCCCGCTTTTGCTGCTGCTGCCAAGGCGGGCCCGGTACTGCCGGTATATATCCTTGACGATGAAACCCCGGCGCACCGCCACATGGGGGGCGCAGCGCGCTGGTGGCTTCATTACAGTCTGGCTGCACTGGCTGCTGACTTGGAATCGCGTGGATCGCAGCTGATCCTGAGGCGGGGCAGGGCGGATGTTGAGCTTGCCCGGCTTGCCGAAGAAACCGGCGCGGCGGCGATTCATGCGCTGCGCCATGTCGAACCCTGGTGGCGCAATGCCGAACGCGCACTGACAGCGATGCTGCCCCAGAAGTGCCAACTTGTGCGTCATGACGGGATGTATCTTGCTCCCCCAGGAAGCCTTGTTACCGGTGGCGGGACCCCGTTCAAAATCTATACCCCCTTTTGGCGCGCGCTGGCCCTGACCATGCCGCCAGCAATGCCATTTTCGGCGCCCAATACCCTTTCAGCGCCCACGGAATGGCCGGTCTCGGACAGGCTGACGGGCTGGAATCTGTTGCCGACGCAGCCCGACTGGGCAGGCGGCATGCGGGCCATGTGGACGCCCGGCGAAGCAGGGGCCCAGTCCCGCCTCGACGCTTTCATCGGACAGGCACAGCGGTACGACGAGTGCCGCAATTTGCCGTCCGATACCGGCACCAGCTTTCTGTCCCCGCACTTGCATTTTGGCGAGATTTCCCCGGCACGCTGCTGGCATGCGGTGATGGACCGGGGCGGATCAGTCGAGACGTTCCTCAAGGAACTTGTCTGGCGCGATTATGGTGCCAACGTCGTCCACCAATATCCGGATTATGCCAGCCGCAATGCGCGTGAGGCGTTTGACCGTTTCCCGTGGCGGGATCCAGCCGATCCAGCCGTCGCGCGTGAAATACAAGCCTGGCAACAGGGGCGGACGGGTTATCCGATCGTCGATGCTGGGATGCGCCAGCTTTGGACCACGGGATGGATGCACAACCGCGTTCGCATGATCGCCGCGAGTTTCCTGATAAAGCATCTGCTGGTCGACTGGCGCGTGGGGGAGCATTGGTTCTGGGACACGCTGGTCGATGCGGATTATGGTTCCAACGCAACCAATTGGCAGTGGACAGCAGGCAGCGGTATCGACAGCAATATGTTCGTCCGTATCATGGCCCCGCTAACGCAGTCCGAAAAGTTCGATGCCGGAAATTATGTCCGCTACTGGGTGCCTGAGCTGAGCGGGGTTGGCGACCCGTATGTCCACGACCCTGATAGTTTTGGTGTCCGTCCGCGCGCTTATCCAGCCAAGATCATCGATCACCGCATGGCCCGCGAACGCGCATTGGCCGCGCATGACGTCATGAAGTCTGTACCATGAACCGATAGCGGATTGCGCCCGCCGCCGCCTTGCGGCAAGAAGCTGGAATGAACACGCAGCCACGGGCAAAACGCGGGCAACATCTGGTGCGGGCCGAGGGGGGATTGGCCGCTGGCGGGCTGATCGCGCGCCTGTTGGCAAAGGCCCCTGCGGCCTTTTTCCATCGACAGCTCGACCAGATCGATACTGGGCTGCTTCATGGCGCCTTGGAGACGCACCTGCCGGACGGCACAATCCGAATATTGGGTGGTCGCGGGTCAGGTCCGACAGCCGTTGTGCACCTTGTCCGCTGGACAGCGCTGGTGCGGCTCGCCATGTCAGGGTCCGTTGGCTGGTATGTCGCCTGGGACCGTGACGAATGGTCAAGCCCGGATCCGGTGCCACTTTTTGACCTGTTCATGCGCAATGCGGCAACATTGGGCGGCGCGGCCCGCGCCAAGGGGCCGTGGCGCGCGCTGAACGGTTTGCGCCACTGGTTACGGCGCAACGACCGATCGGGATCGCGGCGTAACATTCTGGCGCATTATGATCTTGGCAATGACTTTTACGCGCGCTGGCTGGACGAAACGATGACCTATTCCAGCGCGCGTTTTGTGACGCCGGACATGACCCTGGCGGCGGCGCAGACTGCAAAGATCGACATGGCGCTCGACCGTCTGCGGCTTCATTCGGGCAGCCGCTTGCTCGAAATTGGTTGCGGCTGGGGCAGTTTGGCGGCCCGCGCCGTTGAGCGCCACGATGCAGTTGTCCACGCCGTTACCCTGTCGCCGGAACAGGCCCGGATTTCCGCTGCACGCCTGATGGCGCTTGATCCGTGCGGCAAATCCCGGGTGACGATTACCGACTACCGCGACCTTGACGGGCGATATGACGCCATTGCCAGCATCGAGATGGTCGAGGCCGTCGGTCATGACTATTGGCCGACCTATCTTGATGGCATCGCCCGGCTGTTACGCGCCGGTGGGCGCGCGGTGATCCAGTTTATTGCGATCCGGGACGATCTGTTTGAGGCCTATGCCGCCAGTCGCGATTTTATCCAGACCTTCGTTTTTCCTGGCGGCTGCCTGCTGAGCGAAAGTGAGTTTCGTGTGTTGGCCGAGACGCGCGGCCTGATGTGGGAGGCGCCTGAGCATTTTGGTGCGGACTATGCCGAGACGCTGCGGCAATGGCGGGAACGCTTTGACCATGCGGTGGTCAGCAACGGCCTTCCCCCGGGCTTCGACGATCGCTTTGTCAACCTGTGGCGCTATTATCTGCAGTATTGCGAGGGCGGGTTTCGCGGGGGCGGGATAACGGTCGCGCAGGTAACTTTGATCAAACCTTAGTTAGGGGTATGGGATAATGGCGAAACTTTACCCTGTAATTATGGCAGCAATTGTGCTCGCGTTGGCAGCGTGCAACAGCGATCAGCCCGCCACGGACAATAGTATGCCAAAGGATCAGAATGTGCTTTTCTGGAAACAGGATCAACGCGATGCCGCATTCCGTCAGATGGAAAAACTTGCCAAGACCAACGTGGTTGCGGCAGGCGGTGCTGTCTTTGCATTGACTGCTGGCCCTCCGCTGACGGTGGCGGGCGTTGATCTTGATGCCTATATGGCACGCCAGCGCAATGCCGGGCTGATTATCCTTCAGGACGGCCAGATCCGGTTCGAAAAATATGCGCTGGCGCAGTATGCGTCGGGGCGCTGGACCAGTTTCTCGGTTGCCAAATCACTGACATCGACTTTGGTCGGGGCGGCGATCAAAGACGGGTATATCAAGAGCATCGACGACAAGGTAACACAGTATATTCCCGGTCTTAAGGGTTCACCTTATGATGACGTCAGCGTACTCCAACTGCTGACCATGACGTCTGGCGTTAAATGGAACGAGGATTACACCGACCCGAAATCGGACGTCGCATTGTTCAATCTGCACAAGGCAGCGGCGGGTGAGGATGTCACCGTCAGCTATATGAAAATGCTCCCGCGGGAAGCCCCGGCGGGGTCAAAATGGGTGTATAAAACGGGCGAAACCAACCTGATCGGCGTTTTGGTTTCCAGCGCGACCGGGAAAACCCTGTCCGCCTATCTTGCCGAGAAGATCTGGGGTCCGTTCGGGATGGAACAGGATGCAGTGTGGATGCTGGGATCTACAGGGCATGAAATCAGCGGATGCTGTGTTTCCGCCAGCCTGCGCGACTATGCCCGCATTGGTCAGTTCATCCTGGGTGGCGGCGTGGCAGGAGGCAAAGCCGTGCTGCCCGATGGCTGGATTGCCGCAGCAACGACCAAACAGGCCGATATTGGCCAGCCAGGGCGTGGGTACGGCTATCAATGGTGGACCAATGACGACGGCAGCTTCGCCGCGCAGGGAATTTTTGGACAGGGTATTTTTATCGACCCTGCGCGCAAGCTGGTGATCGCCACCAACGGCAACTGGCCAACCGCAACCAATCCTGATGGTGTCGGGGCCGAGCGGGAACGCTTTTACCAGGCGGTACAGGCGGCAGTAGACGCCGAGTAACAGCTTTCAGCTGGCGATGCGCGCGGTGCGCCAGCCCAGCCATGCAGCGAGCATTGGCACCGCGAAGGCGAGCGCGGACATCCACCAGACTTCGCCAAGCGAAACGGCGCGGGTTACGCCTGCGCCAAAAACTGCGCCGCCGACGATCCAGGCTGTTGCCGCAACACCCGACGCGCGTGCCGCAAGCCAGCTTCCGGCGAATGATCCAACTAGCCAGCCAAGGATCAGCGACAAGGTGTTGATAAGCGGGATATGAATGTCGAGTGCACCGGGATCGGCTGCGTCAGTTACGGCGACGACAGGGTTAATGCTGTTGCCGACCGATTGCACCAGATAGATCAGTGCAAAGGCGAGGAGGATACCGGCCAACGTGGCAAGGCCGCTTCTTAAGATATTAGTTTGCATAGCAAAGTTCCGCTCAACCATTCCACCTAAGGAGTTTATGTAGCCGAAAAATTGCCAAGAAGGTGTTAAATCCCATGTTTTGACAGCTCAAGAAAAGCGGTGCTGTTAAATCCAGCGATGCACAGGTCGGTGATAGCACGGCCAACAATGGCGGGTTCCTTCACCGAAGCACCATCCTCGCCTGGAAAAGCGCGGGCACGCATCTGGGTGCGGGTCGCGCCCGGATCGACGATTGCCGTTCTTACAGTTGAGATATTGGCCATCTCGTCCCCATAACTGGTTACGAGCACTTCCAGTGCTGCCTTTGAGGCGGCATAGGCACCCCAATAGGCGCGCGGATTGCGAGCGACGGAGGAGGTGAGAGCGATGAGTTTGCCCGCTGCAGAGCGGCGCAGCAGCGGGTCAAAATTGGCAATCAGCGCCTGTTGTGCCACCAGATTCAGCGTCAGGACGCGATTAAACTCTTTCCCGTCGATTGCTGCCACCGGGGTCAATGTGCCAAGCTGTGCTGCATTCATGATCGCAATATCAAGCCGCTGCCACCGTTCCGCAACAGCACTGGCGAGCCGCGCGATGGCATCCCCATCGGTCAGGTCGAGCGGCGCGATGGTTGCGCTGCCGCCGGCTTCGTGAATCTGGTCTTCCAGTTCCTCAAGTCCAGCCGCGGTGCGGGCGGTGATGATGACATGCGCCCCGGCGGCGGCCAAGGCAGCCGCGGTTGCAGCGCCAATTCCACGGCTGGCCCCAGTGACAAGCGCAATCTGGCCGCCGAGCGGCTTTGCGGCGGCATCGCTCATCGTTAAACGACCCGTTCTGCCAATAACGCAAACTGGTCCACACCCGAATCGTCGTCATGGTCAGTCAGAGTGGTGGGGTAATCACCGGTAAAACAGGCATCACAATATTGCGGCTTGTCCGGTAAGCGGCCTACTTCGCCCAAGGCGCGATAAAGCCCGTCGATGGACAGAAACGCCAGGCTGTCGGCGTTGATAAAATCGGCCATCTGACCCACGCTCATCTGCGCAGCTAATAATTTGCTGCGTTCCGGCGTGTCGACGCCATAAAAGCAGCTGTGTTGTGTCGGTGGGCTGGCGATGCGCATATGCACTTCCAGCGCGCCGGCTTCGCGCATCATTTGAACAATTTTCAGGCTGGTGGTGCCACGCACGATGCTGTCGTCGATCAGCACGACGCGCTTGCCCGCGATCAGCATTCGATTGGCATTATGTTTCAGTTTGACGCCAAGGTGGCGGACCTTGTCGCTTGGCTGGATGAAGGTGCGGCCAACATAGTGCGACCGGATGATGCCCAGTTCAAAGGGGATGCCCGATGCCTGGGCATAGCCGATGGCCGCCGGTGTGCCGCTGTCGGGAACCGGGACCACAATATCGGCATTGACTGGATTCTCTTCAGCCAATTGAGCGCCGATGGCCTTTCGCACCGAATAGACACTGGTGCCCTCGACAATGGAGTCGGGGCGCGAGAAATAGACATATTCGAAGATGCAGGGACGCGGATTTTGATCGACAAAGGGCCGGATCGAGGTCAGTTCACCATCGCGCACGATAACCATTTCGCCGGGTTCGACCGAGCGGATAAACTCTGCTCCGACGACATCAAGCGCAACGGTTTCCGATGCGAAGATGATCGCTTCGTTCAGGCGGCCGATCACCAGTGGTCGCACACCCAGCGGATCGCGACAGCCAATCAAACCCTCAGCCGTCATACAGATGAGCGAATACGCACCCTCAAGTTGTTTTAGCGCGTCAATGAACCGGTCGAGCAGCGTGCGATAGCTGCTGTTGGCAAGGAGGTGGATGATTACTTCGGTGTCGCTGGTGGACTGAAAGATCGCGCCGCGCCGAACCAGGCCCTTGCGCAATGTCAACGCGTTCGAGATGTTGCCATTGTGCGCAATGGCAAAACCGCCCGTGGCCAGTTCCGCAAACAGCGGCTGGACATTGCGCAGGGCAGTTTCACCCGTTGTCGAATAACGGACATGGCCAATCGCGGCCTGTCCTTCGAGCTGGCGAATGATGTCGTCGCGGTCGAAATTACCGGCGACATGGCCCATGGCGCGATGGGTATGAAAGTCGCGCCCTGAAAAACTGGTGATACCAGCGGCTTCCTGGCCGCGATGTTGCAGCGCATGCAAGCCTAAGGCAACGACCGCCGCCGCGCTTTCGGCGCCATGAATGCCGAAAACGCCGCATTCTTCGCGCAGCTTATCGTCATCAAATGGGTGGGTCGTGAGCATCAGCAATCCTGCGCGGGCGGCGTGGCTGGCGGTCCTATAGGAAGGGCTGCCGCTTTTGTCGCCCTCTTTTAATGCGGCTAGCGTGATCGCGCCTGGCAAGATAATGACATTGTGATGAATATAATTGAAACTGGCACAGACTTTCAACCGCGCTTTGATGCGGCAGGTCTTGTTACCGCCGTGGTAACGGATGCGGATACCGGCGCTGTACTAATGCTTGCCCACATGAATCGCGTTGCCATCGACCGTACACTGGCGAGTGGCCAGGTCCATTTCTGGTCACGATCGCGGCAGGCATTGTGGCTGAAGGGCGAAACGTCCGGCCATTTCCTGACGCTGGTCGAGATGCGGGTCGATTGTGATCAGGATGCGTTGTGGGTGGTTGCGCGCCCCGCTGGCCCCGCATGTCATACGGGCGCACACAGCTGCTTTTATCGCCGCGTCACCGGTCCGGAGACGCTTGTTCGTGATTAAGCGGTTCTGGCTGATCCTTGGCGCCGCGATGTTGCTGGCGGCCTGTGGTCGCGGGAAGGACGGCGGCACCGATGTCAGCAACCCGCTGGAGGCAGCAGCACGCGACCGGGGAATGGTGCAGGCGGATCGCGCGGCCCCCACCGGTGTGTTTGAACGGCGGCATGATATGGGCCGCGATGCCCTGTGCGTCGTGCCGCAGGATGGCGACGACTATCGGTTTGCACTGACGGCGGCCTTTGGCACCGGGCTGGTGTGCCAGTCATCCGGTATCTTGCACGATGCTGATGGCGTATGGACACTGCGCTTTGCCGGAACAGACGGCTGCGAGGTCATCGTACGTGAGGAGAATGACGCATTGCGCCTGCCGGGCAGTATTCCCGCTGCGTGCGCGCGCCTGTGCCCCAACCGTGCGTCGATATCGGGTCTGCGCCTGCCACGCGCAAGCTGGGATGAACAGCATGCCGTAAGGGCGCGCTTTACCCGGCCTGATGGCAAGCCGGGTGTGGGTTGTGCCAATTGAGTGCGCAGAATGCTTGACGTTCACGTCAACGTAAATTAGCCTGAGCAAATGACAACCCAATTCGGCCATTCGCACATCGACACGCCCGATCATCTTGGGCGCGACCAGTTCAGCATCACCGATTTGTCGGCGGAATTTGGCGTGACCGCCCGGGCATTGCGGTTTTACGAGGACGAGGGACTGATCAGCCCGTCGCGGCGCGGCCTTGCCCGTATTTATTCGATGCGTGACCGGGCGCGGCTGGCCTGGATATTGCGCGCCAAGCGCGTGGGTTTCAGCTTATCTGATGTCCGCGAGATGATCGATCTGTATGATATCGGTGATGATCGCCGGACCCAACGGCAGGTGACGATCAAAAAATGCCGCGACCGGTTTGCTTTGCTGACTGGCCAGCGCGAAGATATTGATAGCGCCATCGCCGAACTGACGCGCTTCGTTGATACGGTGGCAAAGGCCGACGCGGGACAGCACCCTGCCTGATCTTGCAACGCTGGTTTCGATATTAAAAGACAATTTTTAGAGGAAACTCCCATGCCCGTTTACCGCGCCCCGGTGAAAGACACGCTGTTTGTGCTCAATGAAGTGATGGGCATCGACCGCTATGCCAATCTACCTAATTTTGCGAATGCGACCCCAGATATGGTTGAGGCGGTGCTGAGCGAGGCCGCGCGTTTTTGTTCTGAAGTGCTTGCCCCGTTGAACCGTGTCGGTGACCAAGAAGGTTGTATCCGCCACGCCGACGGCAGCGTCACCACGCCAACGGGTTTCAAATCGGCCTATGATCAGTTTGTCGAGGCCGGGTGGCCGCTGCTGACTGCGCCGGAGGCGTTCGGTGGGCAGGGGATGCCGCATGTGCTGGGCATGGTCATGGAAGAGTTTCTGAACGGCGCGAACCAGGCCTTTGCCATGTATCCTGCCTTGACGCAGGGCGCATCGGCAGCGCTGCTGGTCAAAGGTTCGCCGGAACAACAGGCGACGTATTTGCCGCACATGCTGTCGGGCAAATGGGGCGGCACGATGAACCTGACCGAGCCGCAATGCGGCACCGATCTGGGACTGATCCGTACCAAGGCAGTTCCTGGCGCCGACGGCAGTTATGCGATTACGGGTACCAAGATTTTCATTTCGTCGGGCGAGCATGACCTTACGGAGAACATTATCCATCTGGTACTCGCAAAGACGCCAGATGCGCCGGATAGCGTAAAGGGCATCAGCCTGTTCATCGTGCCCAAGTTTCTGGTGAATGCAGACGGCAGCCTTGGTGCGCGTAACAGCCTGTCGTGCGGTTCTATCGAGCACAAGATGGGCATTCACGGCAATTCGACGTGCGTCATGAATTATGATGACGCGACGGGG
>Ga0105046_10011082_pt1 | contig 14030 bp, 15 predicted proteins | sample MAT03_FD_78385 | JGI IMG/M metagenome (GOLD analysis project Ga0105046, IMG submission 78385) | Freshwater microbial communities from Lake Fryxell liftoff mats and glacier meltwater in Antarctica - MAT-03 (megahit assembly) | ecosystem: Environmental > Aquatic > Freshwater > Ice > Liftoff... | reverse complement strand
ATTGAAAATGATGCAAATATAAATGAAAAAGATAATAATGAAAAAACTGCTTTACAATATGCTAAAGAAAATAATCAAATAGAAATTATAAAATATCTTGAAACTCTTTAATTTAACAATTATTTTATTTTTATTAAATTGTAATTTTCTGATAACAATTAATAATAAAAAAAAATGATTTATTTTTTCGTAAATTATTATTAAAAAAATCAATTATTAATAATTTACTTTATTTAATAAATAATAAAAATATCAATAATTGTAAATATTTTTTTTCTGTCAAAAATTATTTTATATTTCTCTCATTAAATTTTTTATTATTATTTATTATTTTACTTCTACTTTTAAAAGAATGGAAAATAATAAAGTCAAATTAAAATTATTTTATTTTATAACCTTATATTTATGGGATTATATTTTTTCAATAATTGATAAAAATGAAATAAAAATATTAAGAACAATTTGTAAAGATTTTAGAATTATTTCAACTAATTATTGGTTTCAAAATATACCTCATAAAGAAGTTAATAATTATTTTATTAATAATCAAAAGTTTAATTTAAATATTAGATTTATTATTTTAAAAAGTCAACAATTTGATTTCAAAAATATAAATAATAATAAATTATTATTTTTATCTTGTAAATATGGATATTTAGAAATAATTAAACTCCTATTTGAAAATAATATAAATATAAATGAAAAAAATGATGATGGATTATCATTATTAATGTTAGCATCTTGGGATGGAAATTTAGAAATAGTTAAATTATTAATTCAAAATAATGCAAATATAAATCAAAAAAGTATTGCAAAAGGAACTGCATTAATTTATGCATGTGAATATGGGCATTTAGAAATAATTAAATTATTAATTAAAAATAATGCAAATATAAATGAAAAAGATGATAGAGGATATACTGCGTTAATCTATGCATCTTTTAATGGATATTTAGAAATAATTAAATTATTAATTGAAAATGGTGCAAATATAAATCATAAAAGTAATTATGGATCAACTGCATTAATGCTTGCATCTGAATATGGATATTTAGAAATAGTTAAATTATTATTTGAAAATGGTGCAAATATAAATGAAAGAGATGAAAATGGTGATAATGAAATATTGTATGCATCTTATAAGGGTAATTTAGATATATTTAAATTATTAATTGAAAAAGGTGCAAATATAAATGAAAAAGGTTGGAAAAATAAAACTGCATTAATTTATGCATCTATGTTTGGGTTTTTAGAAATAGTTAAATTATTAGTTAAAAATGGTGCAAATATAAATGAAAAAGGTTGGGAAGGTAAAACTGCATTAATGTATGCATGTTCATATGGAAATTTAGAAATAGTTAAATTATTACTTGAAAATGGTGCAAATATAAATGAAATAGATAATAATAATTTAAATGCATTACAATATGCAAAAAAAATTAATCAAACAAAAATTATAAAATATCTTGAAAATTTTATTTAATTTATTTTTCATTTTGTATTATTTAAATTATTAGTAAAAATAAGTAAATAAATAATAAAAAAATATGAATTCATTTTATCAAATAACCCCGTATTTATGGGATTATATTTTTTCAATAATTGATAAAAATGAAATAAAAATACTAAGAATAGTTTGTAAAGATTTTAAAAATATTTCAATTAATTATTGGATTCAAAATATACCTCACAAAGAAGTTAATAATTATTTTATTAATAATCAAAAATTAAATTTTAATATTAGATTTATTATTTTAAAAAATGAACAATTTGATTTGAAAAGTTTAAATGATAATAATATTTTATTAATTTTTTCATCAAAATATGGATATTTAGAATTAGTTAAATTTTTAATTAAAATTGGTGTAAATATAAATCAAAAAGTTAATTATAATGGTCAAACTGCATTAATGTATGCATCTCTTTATGAAAATTTAGAAATAATTCAATTATTAATTGAAAATGGTGTAAATATAAATCAAAAAAGTAGTAATGGATGGACTGCATTAATTTATGCATATAAAATTGGAAATTTAGAAATAGTTAAATTATTAATTAAAAATGGTGCAAATATAAATTAGAAAATTGTTTTATTATGTGTTTAAATAATAAATAAAAAAATCAAATATAAAATTATAAATTTTTTATTTCCTCTTTTTTTTTAATATAAATTATTTATGTCACAAAAAAAAATAAAAAATGAATTTATTTTATTCAATAACTTTATATTTATGGGATTATATTTTTTCAATAAGTAATAAAAATGAAATAAAAATACTAAGAATAATTTGTAAAGATTTTAGAAATATTTCAATTAATTATTGGATTCAAAATATACCTGATAAAGAAGTTAATAATTATTTTATTAATAACAAAAAATTGAAATTTAATATTAGATTTATTATTTTAAAAAATAAAAAATATGACTTTGAAAATTTAAATATTAATAATGATTTATTATTTATATCTTGTGGATATGGATATTTAGAAATAGTTAAATTATTACTTGAAAATAATATAAATATAAATGAAAAATATAATGAAAAATATAATGATGGATTAACATTATTAATGTTAGCATCTTGGAATAAACAATTAGAAATAGTTAAATTTTTAATTAAAAATGGTGCAAATATAAATCAAAAAAGTATTGATCAATCAACTGCATTAATTTATGCATGTGAGTATGAAAATTTAGAAATAATTAAATTATTAATTGAAATTAATGCAAATATAAATGAAAAAGATAATAGAGAATATCCTCCATTAATTTATGCATCTTCTGATGGGAATTTAGAAATAGTTAAATTGTTAGTTGAAAATGGTGCAAATATAAATCAAAAAAATATGTTTGGAATAACTGCATTAATGTATGCATGTAAATATGGATATTTAGAAATAATTAAATTTTTATTTGAAAATGGTGCAAATATAAATGAAAAAAATATAAATGGTGACAATTTAATAATATACGCATCTTATGATGGTAATTTAGATATATTTAAATTATTAATTGAAAAAGGTGTAAATATAAATGAAAAAGGTTGGGAAGGTAAAACTGCATTAATGTATGCATCTGAATATGGATATTTAGAAATAGTTAAATTATTACTCAAAAATGGTGCAAATATAAATGAAAAAGATAATACTAGAGTAACTGCTTTACAATATGCTAAAGAAAATAATCAAATAGAAATTATAAAATATCTTGAAATTTTTATTTAATTATTTTATTTTATTTTTTTTCCTTTTTTTCCTTTTATTATAATTTTTGTTATCATAAATAAAAAAATAAAAATGAATTTATTTTACTCAATAACTTTATATTTATGGGATTATATTTTTTCAATAATTGATAAAAATGAAATAAAAATACTAAGAATAATTTGTAAAGATTTTAGAAATATTTCAATTAATTATTGGAATCAAAATATACCTAATAAAGAAGTTAATAATTATTTTATTAATAATCAAAAATTGAAATTTAATATTAGATTTATTATTTTACAATATCAACAATTTGATTTCGAAAAATTAATTAATAATAATGATTTATTATTTATATCTTGTCAATATGGATATTTAGAAATAGTTAAATTATTACTTGAAAATAGTGCAAATATAAATAAAAAAAATAATAATGGAATGAATTCATTAATATATGCATTTATGTATGGAAATTTAGAAATAGTTAAATTATTAATTAAAAATGGTGCTGATATAAATGATAATAATAATAAAACTTCACTAATTTTTGCATGTAATTTTGGACATTTAGAAATAGTTAAATTATTAATAAAAAATGGTGCAAATACTACACTAATGTTAGCATCTTCTAATGGAAATTTAGAAATAATTAAATTATTAATTGAAAATGATGCAAAATAAAATAAAAAATAATTGTTTTTTTTTACAAATATGTTTATAAAATACTTTGGAAATTTTTATTTTATTATTTATTAATTTTTATTTTTTAAATATAGATTAATTTTAAAAAATATATATAACTTTAATAAAAATTAAAAACAATTACACGAATATATAAAAAATGACACTTGTGAAATCAAAAATTAAAACACAAATAAAAATTACAAATGATCCTAGTGCAGAAGCTCAATTAGGTCAATTAGTTAGTAATGATATTTTAAAATGTGGTAATATTTATATTCGTCGTTTTGATCCTCTTTCAATTTTACCAATAAAAGAAGGCAAAAGAGTATTTATTTGTGCAAAAACTGGAGCAGGAAAATCTCAATTTCTTAAAAATATAATAACATTTATTCATAATAAAATTCCTGTATGGAAATTTCTTTCACCAAGTGAACAAGGTAATCATCAATATGGAGGTTATTTTTTTAATGATTTACCAATTGATTTTGAATTAAAAGATGAAGTATTTAAAAATGTAAAAACTAGACAAGAAAGAGTACATAAAAAATGGGCAATTCCTAATACTTCTGATCCAGTTGAATTTAAATATGATCCTGGAATGGCTTTTATTTGTGATGATATTTCAACAGAAGAAAAATTTTTTAAAGATTCTAAAGAATTAGCATGGATTATGACTGTATCTAGAAATTTTCATTTATTACTCTTTTTTTTGACTCAAAGATATACTCTTTTACCTGTAAAACATCGTACACAATTTTCACATGTTGTTATGTTTGCAATTGATCGAAAAGCAGATATTACTACTTTATATAGTGAATTTTGTAGTTTTTTTGATAATATACAACAATTCAAAGAAGTTTATCAATTATGTTTAGAAGATAATGGTTGTATGATTATTGATATAAATGTTAAATCAATGAATCCATCAGATAAAGTTTTTTATTTTAAATATATTTATTCTAAATATTTACCAAAAGTTAAAGTAGGTTCAAAATGGTTTCAAAAATGGCAAAAAGATAATTATGATCCTAATTGGGATACTAAAAAACAAGCCTTATTACAAGAACAAGAAAATATAAAAAAACTTGAATTAGAACATAAAAAATATTTAAAAAATACAAAATTACTAAAAATGGCTGAAAAATCAAAAAAAAAAGAAATAAAATTACAAGAATAAATTTCAATAAAATAAAATTTAAGTTTATTTAATTAGTTTTAATGTAAAATTAATAATTGTTTTTATGTATTTATTTTATTTTTTTTTAAGATAATAATTTTTTTTTTAAAAATTTTATAGTATCATTTTCAACAAATAATTTATCCACGTATGCACAAAATTGTATGTATTGATTTAAGAAAAATGGATTATTTAAATCTTTTTCTTTAAAACAATTTAAAATAAAATTACATAAAACTTTTCTTGTAAGTTTTCCATTTTTTTTGAAATTTTTAATTTTAATATTTACTTTATCTTCACCAACAAATTTAATTAAACTTTTTATAAGGTCTTCTTCTTTATAAAAATAATTATTATTTTCATCAATTAATATTTTATATTGTAATATGGTTAATTTTTCTAGATCTGTAAGTTCCATATCTTTTTTATCTTTTTTATAAAGATTTTTTTCTTTAAAAATTTTAAAAGATGAATATTGTGTTTTTATCATATCTCCATCTTCAATAATTTTTATTTTTTTATTAAAATTATTGTATTTATCATATAATATTTTTAATTTATAAATATTTGAATTAAATATATTTTCCCCATTCTTATGATTAAAGTCATAAAAATCAAGTTCTTCTAATGTAGGATTTTTATTTAAAAATTCTTTATATTTTAAATTGATCAGAATTTTTTTTTTTAACTCAATATCATTATCAGTATAAGGTTTAAAATCTTTTGAATAATTAATATATTTTGATTTTTTTATATTTAACATAAATTTATTTATATAATTAATAATATCATTATATATTTTATTAATATAAATAAGGAATTTTTCAGATGGATCTTTTATTTTATTAATATCCAAAACTTCACGGTTCATTAATTTATTTAAAGATTTTAATTGTTTATTTATCGTATCATCTTTTTCTTCATCTTTTTCTTCATCTTTTAATTTTTTTTTAATATAATTTTTACAATAATTCAGTTTATGGTCATCAAATAAACCATCACTATCCACAAATATACGACATAAATCTATTTTTTTTTTAGTACTCAAAAATAGATTAGGATTATTTTTAAATTCACTTAAATAATCTTCTGAATAAATTTGTTTTAAATTATTAATGTGTTCTTGTGAAAAATTTTTACTAAAATATTTTAATTTATTAATTAATAATATATTATTTTTAATCAAATGAGAAAATATTTCATTTTTAGTATAAAATTTTTGAGCTTTCTCTTTTTCCAATTGAGCTTTCTCTTTTTTCAATACTTCTTTTTTTAAATTTTCAATATTTTTTTTATAAATTATTAATTCATATATATGAAAAATTTTTTTATCATCTTTAAATTTTAAAATAAAATTATTTGTAAATTCAGAATTTAAAAATTGTTCACAAAATAAATCTAATAAAAATTGATAATTTTCAAAAATTTTCATTAAATTAGTTCTTTCAAGATCAGTTTTTAAATAACTAATCAATTGAAATAAATTATTATAATAAAAATCTTCTAAAACAAAATATAGTGGTAACAATTTTACATCATTTTTAGTAATATTATCAGTAATTAAAAAGATTTTATCTACAACATCATTAAAATTTTTATCTACAATATCATTAAAATTTTTATCTTCATCCATATTTTATTTTTTTTTTAAAAAAGACAAAAAATTTTATTCTTATTTTTAAAAATAACTATATAAATTATGATTCAAGGAAAATTTAAAAAAAGTTTTTCCGAATTTTATGGTGATTAAACCGTTGTTCGTGAGAAAATGAAATCACTTTCCTACTAGTGAATGTAAAATATTTTTATACAGGATGGGTATTATTCACCATAAACATAAAGAAACAATTTAATTTCAACAATTTGATTTTAATCTGGATGTTGGTTTAATATCCATCCTAAGTTATCCTATTGTTTAAAAAATTATTTGATTTTCTTGATTAATATTAATTTAATAAATCAATAATATTATTATCCATTTTATATTTAATAGCAATTTGAAGAGCAGTTTTTCCTTTATTATTTTTTATATATAAACTATTTTTTAATAAAGGAATAAATTCTTGAGGTTTTATTTCTGAAATTTTTTGTGTTACGCTTTTTTTAATATTAAATAAATCATTTTCAAAAGTTGCAATATATTTAATATATATTATTAAAGCAGTATTTCCTTTATTATTTTGAAGATTTATATTTGCACCAAAATTTATTAATAATTTAACAAATTCGATTGAATAAAACTGAGATGAATACATTAATGAAGTCATTCCAAGATCATTTTGAAAATTTGGGTTAGCTCCATTTTCAAGTAAAATTTTAGTTGTTTCATAATAATTTTTGAAACATAAATATGATAATAAAGTTATTTTATTTAATACAAAAATATTAATTAAAGCACCTTTTTTTATTAAAAATTTTATAAAATTATTATCATTTTTATAAATACATGCATAAGATAATAATGTTAAATTTTTATATAAAAAATTTATATTTGTTTCATATTGTAAAAAATAATTAAGCATATCATAATTTTTCCCAATACATGAATAAATTATTAATTTTTTTCCATTTATTTTTATATTTTTGTTTTTAAAATCTTTATAATAGATAAAAATAAAATTTAAAGAATCTATATATTCATAATCTTCAAAAATATATTTATAATCTAAAATAAAATTTGAAATTTTTTCTAAACTTTTTGGAATATTTTTTACAGTTTCGGGTAATCTAATTTTAAAATTTGCATATAATTCTTTAATATATGGATTTAAATTATAAAATAATTTATCTTCAAAACAAAAACTCTTTAAATTTAAATAATTAATTGATTCTGGTAAATTTTTGATAATTGGATATATTTTATTAGGATATAAAATATCACTATTTGTTATTGATAATTTTTCAATAATAAATCCAAATTTAAAACAATTTTTTAAATATATATCAACATTTTCTGAAATAATTTCTTGAATCCAAAATTTTGAACTTAAATTTCTAAAATTTTTATTTATAACACGAATATTAAATAATTCTTCAAAACCTAAATAAGATATAATTTCTTTTAATATATCATTTGGTAATTCAGATATATTATTTATCAAATAATTTATTTTTCTTTTTTTATGGTTCATTTTTTTTATTAAATGCGTAATCAATTTATTTTTGAAATTTAAAAAAAAATAATTTTTATGAAAGGAATAAAAAAAAATAAACATCAAAAATTATAAATTTAAACTAATTTTTTCTTTTGTATTTTTGTTTAATAAAATAATTCTTTAATTTAAGATGTGTCAAAAAAAAAAAAATTATTTTATTTTTTTATTATAATCATTTTTAAAAAAAAAACATAAAATAATAAATGTATTATAATAATAATCAAAATTTTAATTATTGGAAACCTCCAGTTTCTCCATATCTTGAATTTTTTATAAATCAAAGAAATTTAGTTTTAGAACAAAATAATTGTTATAAAAATGAAATAAAATTAAAACAAAATAATTGTCAAAAAAATGAAATAAAATTAGAACGAAATAATTGTCATAAAAATGAAATAAAATTAGAACAAAATATACCAATAAAAAAAAATTATTTATCAATTTATAAATGGACTAAATTAAGAAGTAAATATTTTGAAATTAATCCAAAAAGAAATAAAAATTGTTGTGAAGAACATAAAAAGAGGCATCTACGTTGTCCTATTGATTGTATTGGTCGAAAATAAAATAAAAAAAAAAAAAATCTTTGTAAAATAAATAATTTTTGTTCATAAATAAATTTTTATAATATCTTCTTGTGTACAATTTTTTCTACATATTGGACAAGAACCAATTATTAAAATACTTTTTTGAAAACAATCATTACAACCAGTATGACCACAATTTTTTAGTACTACATCAATTTTTTTATCAAAACAAATTTGACATTCTTTTTCATCAATAATAGTTTTTTTAAAAATATTTTTGTCAAAATTAAAAAAATCACAATTTATTTTTGACAAAATCGATCTTTCCTTCAGCATTTTATTTTTAAAATTTTTAATTTCAATATTTTTATGATCTAAATTTTCAACACATTTATAACATTCGTCTAATTTTGAAAAATTTATTCCTTCATAATTTAATTGTTTTAAAAAGTAATTTAAATGTGTATATTCCTTTTTAAGCTCAGAATCATTATTATATTTTTCTTCTTTACATATATAATTTTTTGAAAACATTTTTTTTTTTTTTTGATGTCTTAATAATAAAAACTTCGTTAGTACTTTTATATATTTTTTCAATAATCAATTATGTTAAAAATATAATAAAAAAAAAATTATGAGTAAATTGAATCAAATATAATATTTTTTTTTTTTAATTAATTTTAAGAAAATAATAATTTATTTTTTTATTTTTATTTTTAATTGTTGATTATAGAATATAAAAATAATAATAAAAAAATGAGTATAATTATAAGTAAAACTAAAAGAAGAATAGAATTAAATAATAATAATATAAACAAATTTATTAATGAATTTTACAATAAAATTATTGAACGAATAAATACAATAAAATATAAATCTCAAAATCCAGAGATTAAAAGAATATCAAGAATAATTTTTACTGAAGATTTTAAAGAAGATTTTGAATTATTAATTATAGATTTATTTACTAAAATTTTAGATGAAAAAATAAATAATAAAATAAATATAAAAGAAGATACAGAATTAGTTTCTTTATATTTAGTTGGAATTATTGATATTTATAGAAAATCATTTCTAGAATATGATTTAAAATATAAAACTCCTATAACCGATATAATGATTCATTATTTTTTTTTAATTTTTAGTGAAAAATTTTTCTTAAAATTTATAAATGAAAATTTAGATCAAAAACAAACTAAATCTATAGATAATCGACATGATATAAAAAATTTATCAAATTCTTTTGGTGTAATTGATAAAAGAAATTTTGAAACTAAAAATAATCTTGGAATAAAAAATGAAATAAATTTAAAAATTCGTGAATTAGGAAATATTGAATTGAAAAATAAAGCTAAAAATAAATTATCAATTGATAATTATGGTGTAAAAATGTGCGTTAATAATAATTAAATAAACTCCATTTTTTTTTTTCAATTAATTTCCTTTTTTTATTCTTTTTTTTTTTTATTTATTATAAACAAAAAATATTTAAAATAATTTTAATTATTAAAAGAATTTATTATTATTTTTTTTTCCTCTAACAAAATTTTTTTTATTATCATTAAGTGCAGAAGAAGAAAAATAAAATCTTTTAATAAATTTTTTAAAAAAAAACCAATAATAAATCAAAAAAATGGAAAATATAGAAGAACGAAATGAAAATGAAAATGAAAATGAAAATGAAAATGAAAATGAAAATGAAAATGAAAATGAAAATGAAAATAATGATTATGAATGTGAAAAAAATTTAGAAAAAATACTTCCTGTTGAAAATCAAAAAATAAATATTTTAAAACGTAATTTAACAATGGAAGAAGAAAACAATAATAAAGAATCTTGTAAATCTAAAAAACAAAAAAAAATTTTATCATATTATATGTGGGAAAATTTATCTAAAGAAGTTTTACGTGAATGTTTAGAAATTTCAGAACCAAAAACTCCTACAGGATCAAAAGGAATGATGGGTTATATTTGGTTTAATGGTAAAAAATTCTTTTTAATGTGTCCAGATCATCCTCCAGTACAACTTGATAGACCAGGATTGTTTTTTTTTAAAACACCTGTTTTCAGATTTTCTGGTTATAATCCAATGGAAACTGTTGATAAAGATGAAAAAATAGATCATAAAAATATAGGAAGATTAAAATTAGAAGATAATTTTTTATTAGATTCTGAAGTAGAAACAAAATTTAAATTATTTTTAGATTTACTTGATAAAGATATACGATTTAAATTATTATCAAATTGGCTTAGTACGATTAGTAATGCATTAAAATTACAAAATGATGAAAAAAAAATTCGTGAACAACTTAGTAATGATCCAGAATTAGCTGAAATTGTGCTTTTATCAAAATATAATAGTTCTTTATCTACTTCATCAACAGCTAATTTTAGTGATTCATTCAAATTTAAATATTCTCACCCATTTATTGAAACAAATGGAAAAGGAGCTGAAGATAAATATACAGCTAATGTTAAAGTTTGGTATAAAGAAAAAAAAATTCTTTCTAAATTAAGTATTGAAAATTCATTACAAACATTGAAATTATTCAGAGAAAATCTTCAAGATAAAATAATTTATGATGAAAAAATACCTATTTTACCAAATGTTAATGAAAATTATATTTTAAATGAAAATATTTATATAGAATCTATTTTAAGATTACAAAGATGTTGTATTGTTGGTAATAACATTTATCCTAAATATTTAGCTGATTCTATTAATATTTTTGATGAAGAAAATTTACCTAATTATAGAAAAGGAGAAGGAAAACAAAATTGTCCTTTTTAATAAAAAAATAAAAAATAAAAAATTACAATAATTGTTCTTTTTAAATTTTTTATTATTAAACTAAACCATACAAAGGAACAAATAAAATAACAAATAAAATTATTATAACTGAAAGTAAAGTTATTGTTTTTTCAAGAATATCATATTTTATCTTCATTTTTTTATTATTAAATTTATTATTTTTAAAAAAAGATTTTTTATTTATTTAATTTGTAAAAGACTATGAATTTGTTAATGAGAAGAAAAAAAAAGGTTTTTAAATATTTAAAATTAATTATCATTATATAATATCAAACTTAGATAAAATTAAATTCATCAGCTATAACTAAAACATAAACTAATACAAATAATATAACAATAGAAGAAATAACATTTATAAGAATGAGCAATAAAAGACAATCATTTAATCCAAATTTTACCATTTTTTTTTTATTAATAATCTGTTTTAATCTTTTTATTTTATTTTTTTTTTTATTGGAACTATAAATTATTGTTTATTAATACTATAAGTTACAAGAATAAAAAGTATAAAAAAAATTATTTTTTTTTATATTATATACAAATTTATAAATTTAGATTTTTTTTTTAAATCAAATCAAAAAAAAAATAAATACATTTTTAATTAGAACAATATTTATAAATAAATAAAGAAAAATTTACATAATATACATATATTTATTTTTATTTTATTATTTAAATAATATCAAATAATAAATATAATTATTTTTTTTATTTTTATATATTCACATTAAGATCTAAAGATTTTTTATTTTTTTTTGTATTTTTATGATAAATTCTTAAAATATGTTTACTTTCCAATTTTTTTTTAAGATATTCATTAAAAAATTTTTCTATTAAAATTCTTTCATCTTTTCCATAAATTTTTTCTAAACAATTCATAATATCAACTGGTTTTATTTTTTTTTTTTGTAATGGTTTTTTTGATTTTTTTAACATATATTTAGAAGAAAGTATTATACTATCTATATCTAATTCATTCATATAATTTAATATCTTTGTTTCTATTTCTTTTCGTTTTTCTTTATCTTTATTTATTGATTGTGATCTTGAAATACAATCATGATAAGATTCAAATAAACTATTTAATTTACTTTTTAAATCACTTATATCATTACTTTTTTCTACTTCTTTAGCTGGTATAATTACATTTTGATTTTCTGGATTAAGAATTACTTCCATTTTTAAATTTAAATTTTCTTCATCTATTTTCTGCATCTTTTTTTATTTCTCAAATTTAAAGAAAAAAAAATATTTTTTAAAAAATATTTTTAAAATAAAAAAATTAATTCTATTTGTTTTTTAATATAAAAAAAAAAATTGTTATATATATAAATAATAAAAAAAAAATTATTTTTTGTTCCATTATTAAACAAGTTGTGATGAAAGATTAGTTTTATTATAAAAATTTTGTTTTTTTGCTTCATTTTCTTTTGCTTTAGTAGATATGTTAGATGTTGTAATATTATTAGTTAAAATTGCTTTTGATTTTTTTCCTTTTAGATTAAAAGTATCAATTATTTCATCATTTGAAATATAACTTGGATGTTTCTCTTGAATATAAATTTCTTTTTTTGATAAATTTTTAGCTTTTTCTAAATCTGGTTGTTTAAAATTAACTTCAGCTTCTGAAGGTCCTAAAAGTTTTGCTGCTGAACCTATAGGATAAACAACTTCTTTTTTTTTAAAAAATTCATTTGCATTAAAAGCTTTTTTCTTATTATCAATTTGATCTTTAATTTTGGTATGATTTTTTAATATATTTTTTTCTTCTTCAAATTTTATTTGATCATAATTTTTTATTAAAGATTTTTTATGATTATTAGAATCATTTGGAAAATTTTTTAATTGATTTTCATAAAAAGATCTTTGTTTTTCTAATTTTTTATTAATAATTTCATTATATTCTTTCATTTTTTCTTCCCTATAGGGTTTTGTTTTATTTTCATAATCATTTTTATTTATTTTAAGATTTTTATTTAATTCATTCATTTCTTCTACTTCTTTTAATTCTTTTAATTCTTCTACTTTTTCTATTTCTTCTATTTGTATTTTTTGTACTTCTACTACTTCTTTTAATTCTTTTAATTTTTCTACTTTTTCTATTTCTTCTATTTGTATTTTTTGTACTTCTACTTCTTCTATACTTGTTGTTTCATTATCTTGATAAAAATTATCTGTTTTAAAATTATCCAAATCTAATTTATAATATTCTTTTTTATTATTTTCAATCACATTATTTTTTACTGTTTTTATTCCTGATAAATTTAATAATATTTGAGCTTTTTCTTTCACGCTCATTTTTATTTTTATTTTTTTTTATATATATTTTTATTCTTCTTTTATTTGTTTTAAATTTTGATTTAATAAAATAATAATATTATTATCTATTTTGTAAAGTGGTTTTTTTTCTTTTTTTTTTTTTTTTTTTTTTTTTTTTTTTTTTTTTTTTTTTTTATTTTTATTTTTTT
>Ga0105046_10011080_pt1 | contig 14031 bp, 14 predicted proteins | sample MAT03_FD_78385 | JGI IMG/M metagenome (GOLD analysis project Ga0105046, IMG submission 78385) | Freshwater microbial communities from Lake Fryxell liftoff mats and glacier meltwater in Antarctica - MAT-03 (megahit assembly) | ecosystem: Environmental > Aquatic > Freshwater > Ice > Liftoff... | reverse complement strand
GGCGGCTTGCGCCGCCTGCGGCGCGCCGGTTCGAACGCACGCAAGCTTTGCTTGCGGGCCGGATAGAGGGCATAAGCGCAAGGAGGGTGAAAGCCGGCGGCTTGCGCCGCCTGCGGCGCGCCGGCTTGAACGGCTGGCGGCTGCGCCGCCAGACCGGGGGAATAGCTCGCCTATTCCAACGAGATGCAACGCAGCCATGCGCGGCCAGAACCGTGCAATCTGCCCCGTAGCGACGCTTACCCGATGGGTGAGGCCATCAAACAATGAAATCGCTATCGAAATCAGTAAGCTATGAACGCCGATGAGCGGTCAACGGTCAACTGAGGTTTCTAGGTTAAAGCACCAGTTTGCGACCGGCTTCGTGCAATCGTTCCGACAACTGCTTCAACAATTTGAGGGTCTGTTCCGGATGTTCGGCGATCACGTGCGCGAAATTGTCTGAGGTCACCATGCGCAATTCAGAATCACGGCTGGCTACCACCGTAGCCGAGCGAGGCAATTCCAGCAGCAGCGCCATTTCGCCCACCCAGGCGCCCGGGCCGAGCGTCGCCAATGTGTGTTCGACACCATCTTCGCCGCGCTTGCGAACTTCGAGCTCTCCACTTTCAATGACATAGGCACGGTCTGCCACTTCACCCTCACGCAGCACTACAGAGCCCGCGACAAAACGGCTATAGCCACAATTGGAGAAAATGCATTGGTAACGTTCGGTGTGGTAGAGCTTGGCGCAACCGGTAGACGGACGCGAACCCGATAAGCGGCCATGCAGCCAAACTGCGCACACTGCGCCGACGAGCGGCGCCACGATGTAAAGCCATTGGTGGACATAAATAGAGGCCAGTATGGCCGGCGCAATGCTGCGCGCCGGATTCAAACTGGTGCCTGATATCGGCGCTTCGATGAATACCAAAGCGGCGACTAAGCTACCGGCCAAAACCGGCGTGTAGCGCGCAAAACGCTGGTTATTTACGCAAAATAAAATAAGCCCAACCAGCGCAGCGGTAATGACAATCTCGGCAAAAAACGCCGTGGTAACTGAATAACCCTCACCGGGCAGCGTGATTCCAAATTGCACGCCACGCACCGCTTCGCCAGCCAGCAACGCAGCAATACCCACGCCCAATAGGGCACCAATCGTTTGTGCGACGACGTAGAACAGCGCGTCTATCGTGGCGATATTACCCTTCATCCAAAACGCCAGGGTCACCGCGGGGTTTAAATGCCCCCCGCTGCGCTGACCCAATGGCGATATGACCACTAAGGTCGCGCCACCCGCAAACATAATGCCAGTCAGCAATCGACGCAGATCCGGTGACTCGATCAGCCCCGGCATCGGCGATACCTCTGCCCACATCAACGCAATTGCGCCGACGCCGACCAGCATCATCAAAGCGGTTCCTGCAACTTCGGCCAGGTACTCTGGCAAATGGTTTAGCATCACCAAGTCCTGGTCGTAGTGGTTTAACCGCCGTCCGCGAATTCCGGATACAAGGTCATGCCGCCGCAGGCAAATATAGTCTGGCCATTCACATAGTCGGAATCATCCGAGGCCAACCATACCGCCACCTTGCCGATATCGGAGGGCTTGCCAATGCGGCCATATGGAATCAGTTTTAACAGCGCGTTCAATGCCTCTGGTGTGTCCCAAGCAGCCTTGTTAATAGGCGTTTGGATAGCGCCAGGGCCAATTGAATTAACCCGAACTTTGAGCGGCGCTAGTTCCTGCGACAGACTCTGCATGAAAAGCTTCACGCCGCCCTTGGATGCGGCGTAATTGACATGTCCCGCCCATGGAATCACTTCGTGCACCGAGGACATACAAATGATTTTGCCCGACGCAAGGGACACGCCTTCCAACGGACCATTTTTCACCATATTGCGGACCGCTGCGCGTGAACACAGAAACATGCCAGTGAGATTAATCCCCAACACCTTGTTCCACTGGTCAAGCGTCATATCGACAAATGCCGCGTCCTGCTGCAAGCCGGCGTTGTTAACTAGGATGTCGATTCGGCCAAACTCCTGCAGCATCTCCTCAAACATCGCCTCAACTTGCGCTTCATCCGACACATCCGCCTTGATGGCGATCGCATGTCCGCCGGCCGCTTTGATCTCATCGACGACTTTAACGGCGTTGGCGATGCCGGAAACGTAATTTACTACGACATCGGCGCCGGCACCGGCCAGCGCCAGTGCCACACCCGCACCGATGCCAGAACTAGCGCCAGTCACGAGGGCTTTTTGACCCTTCAGGGGTTGATAACTCATGCATTTTCTCCTTGGTGGGAATTAGGGGTGATCAGTGCGTGCGCCACTCATCGATCAGCGACGCCACCAAACCCGTCCAACCAGTTTGGTGCGAAGCGCCAAGGCCGACGCCGGTGTCGCCATGGAAATACTCATGGAAGGTCAGATAGTCGCGCCAATGCGGGTCGTTCTGGAATTTCTCGATATTGCCATATTCCGGTCGCCGGCCATTGGCGTCCCGCGCGAAGACTGCAATTAAACGTTCCGCGTGCGTGCTGGCAATTTCACCAATCGTCCAGCGGCGCCCATCGCGATCAACGATCGAGACATGATCGCCATGCGCCTTTGCGAGTTTACGCAAGGATTCGATCATCAAAAACGCCGTTGGGAACCATATCGGTCCACGCCAATTGGAATTGCCACCCTTGATTTTGCAATCCGCTTCACCTGGCTCGTACGTCACTCGATTGCCGCCGAGCGCGAAAGGCGCCTCCAAGTGCGCTTTCGACAAACTGCGCAAACCAAAGTCGGACAGGAACTCATTGGGATCGACGAGGAACTGCAGCATCCGAACGAGCTGTTCACCGTCGACGATCGTCAGCGCCAAGGTGTCGCCATTCGCGCCGGGAATACGGTTGACGCACTGCTGCACCAGATCTTTGCGATTCTCCAAGAACCATTCCAAGTTGCGCATGAATTCCGGGAATTGCGACATCCATTCGGTTTCCAGCCGCTCAACCGCATACAGTGGAATCAAACCCACCATGGAGCGTACGCGCAGTTTCTCAAAATGCCCGTCTGGATAACGCAGCACGTCGTAGAAGAAACCGTCTTCTTCATCCCACAGATTGTAATTGCGGCCGCCCATGCGCTTCATTGCTGCGCCTACGTAAATGTAATGCTGGAAGAACTTGGTCGCCAGCGATTCGTAGGTGTTGTTCTCTTTGGAAAGTTCCAGCGCAATGCGCATCATATTCAGGCAGAAAAGACCCATCCAGCCGGTGGCGTCGGACTGTTCCAAGATAGCGCCACCCGGCAGTTTGTCCGAGCGATCGAACAAGGTGATGTTGTCCAAACCGAGGAACCCACCCTCAAAAATATTATTGCCGCTGCTGTCGACCTTGTTAATCCACCAAGCGAAGTTAATCAGCAGCTTGTGGAAACAGCGTTCTAAGAATTCGCGGTCGGCCCTACCAGAGCGGATGCGATCCATGTTGTAGACGCGCCAGACTGCCCAAGGATGCACCGGCGGATTGAGATCTGAAAACTCCCATTCATAAGCCGGGATTTGGCCGTTCGGATGCTGAAATTGCTCAAACAGCATAAACCACAGCTGTTCTTTGGCAAAATCGGCGTCCACCAGTGCAATCGCGACCGTATGGAAAGCCAAATCCCATGCGGCAAACCAGGGATATTCCCATTTATCCGGCATCGACAGTACGCGCATCGAATTAAGATGGCGCCAATGTTTGTTGCGAATATTCTCGCGCGACGTCGGCGGCGGCATATGTGGGTTGTCACCCTTCAGCCATTTATCGACATCGAAAATATAGTTTTGCTTAGACCACATCATGCCGGCAAAGGCTTGCCGTTGAATGCGGCACTCGTCTTCGGACGCACCCTTTGGATGAATTTTGGCGTAAAACTCGTCGGCCTCGGCCAAGCGCTTGGCAACAATCGCGTCGACCTGCGCTAAAGGCTGATCCAACGTATCCGGCGTTAATCGCAAACGAATGACGGTTGAACCGCCGGCCGGCACGTTGCGCACATGGTGCAAGCAGGATTTGGTGCCCTGTTGCTCTGGATTAACCGAATCTTCGCCATGAATAACATGTCGGTGGAACGCATCTTTAACGTACTTGCGGCCGTCGTCGCTCTTGTACAGAAGCGCGGCGTTGGATTCGTTGTCGGTGAACAGCGGTTTGCCATCGGCCTCTGCGTAAAGCATGCGTTGGCCCACGCTGTAGTCAAAGGGCAAGTTGTCCAGACCGTCGGCGGCGCTGTCATCCGCTAGTAGGGACACATATCCCTCGCCGGCAGGACCATTTTTAATCACCGGCTCGCGGCGACGTTCCGCACCCCAAGCCCAAATATTGCGAAACCATAAATGCGGCAGCACATGTAACTGCGCATCTTCAGGACCGCGATTGAAGATCTCGATTCGTATGCATAAATCTTCCGGACCTTCTTTGGCATATTCTACAAATACGTCAAAATAACGATCTTCGTCGAAAATTCCGGTGTCGAGTAATTCAAATTCTGGGCCGCTGCCATTGCGGCGCGCGTTTTCCTCGACCAGATGTTGATACGGATACTCGGCGTGCGGATATTTGTAAACGTATTTCATGTAGCTATGCGTCGGCGTGCTGTCGACGTAAAAATAGTATTCCTTCAAATCTTCGCCGTGATTACCTTCGCTGGGAATCAGGCCAAACGGGCGTTCCTTGAGGATGGGGTCATTGCCATTCCACAAGGCCAGCGAGAAACACAGGACTTGGAAGCGGTCACACACACCAGCCAAACCGTCATCACCCCAACGGTAAGCCTTGCTACGCGCCATTTCGTGGGTCAAAAAGTTCCAAGCCGCGCCATTGCGGCTGTAATCCTCGCGGACCGTGCCCCAGGAACGCTCGCTGAGGTATGGCCCCCAGCGGTGCCATTCCTGCCCCTCTCGCACTTCCATCAGGCGCTGTTGCTCAGTGGTCATAGCCATGCTGCTTTTCCTGTCTGTGGCGCTGTGGAAGCGCGTTTATCGCCGGAACGCGCCTCGCGGATGATGCGAAGCGGATGTGAATATCCTAGCATCGGCTCACGTCGTTTTGACTGCTCATCGCGCGAGAATGTGAATGCGGATGGAACGCAGATGCAGTTCATTTGTGATATGAGCCTCGACGCACAGGCGCCAACGAAGTCAAACCATCAATGGGGCTCTGGAAAGCGGTAGACCCGCGCCGTCGCAGCCTTGAATGAACGCTTGCTCCATTTCCAATTTGACTCGATTGACCACCCGCAACGCATCCAAGGCTTGCAGGGATTGCGGATCCACGCGTCTTGCAACGCCAATGCGTCGAGTTGCGCGTGGCCGGCCGCGACGCGCCGGGCCTCTTCATCATCAACAAATTGAGCGAGAAATACGAAGCCCAGAATCAGTGCGTCGCGCAATGCCTCATCGGCCGGATTCAATGTGCCCAGCCCGGTTGTTTCGTGAATTCACGCGATGATCGCGCAGGACATTGATCGTCCGGTGGTTTTTTCGAAAAAGCGGTGTAGTGGTGCATACACCCGACTGCGGAAAAAGCGCTGGGCGAGGGACAAGCGAGGGCGCGTGAAGTTGATAAAACGTCCGGGCTAGCACGCTCAGCGTGGATCGCCGCGCGTGGATGCGGCAGAAAGGAGCGCGGCAAAGCACAACAGCCCGGCTCAATTTCGCCCAGCAAGCGGCCTTATTCGCGCAGAATTTTTCCGGCGACGGCTAACACCGGCAGCTCCTGATGCGCGCATTTCGCTGAGCGCGAATTAACTGCATTTCGTTCATCTGCATGGCTGCGATGCTTTCACGCTCGCTTCTACACTGGCAAGCGATAGACTTAGAGGATGAATCAAGACACTTACCTTGGCCGTCCGGCCGCTCTTACTCCTTGCATCGGCGTGTGTACTTTAGGTACCGATGGTTTGTGTGACGGCTGCCTGCGCAGCGGCGCAGAAATAGCGGCCTGGAGCACATGGCCGGATAACCAGAAGCGTTGGCTGATGGACGTGGTTTTGCCGACTCGCGAGCGGCAATCGTGAGTGCTGCTGTATTCAAGCAGCCAAATTGGATGGAGCGCTTGAGCGCTACGCTGCGGCCGCTGGATGCCAGCGAATGGCAGCCGCACAATTGGGATGAGTTGGACGGCTTGTTGCCTGCCGACCAGTTGTTTAGACCCGCCGCCGTGCTGATTGGCTTAGTGCCACGTGCAAACGGCTGGCAGGTGCTATTGACCAAACGCACCGAACATCTGCCGCAGCATGGCGGCCAAATCAGTTTCCCCGGTGGCCGCATTGAGGCCAGTGACCGCGACGCGGTGGCCGGCGCCCTGCGCGAAACCCATGAAGAACTGGGCATCGAACCTGATTTCGTCAAACCCTTGGGTCTGTTAGACGTTTACGGGACGATCAGTGCCTACGCGGTTACGCCGGTGGTAGGTCTGGTCGATCCGGCCTGTGTGACCAAGCCCTGCGCGCGCGAAGTCGATGAAGTGTTCGAAGTGCCGCTGAAGTTTCTGTTAGACCGGCGCAACCTCAAACGCGAAGAACGTCATTTTCGCGGACGTTTGCGCGGCTACTTCGTTTTCCCCTACGGCGAACGCTACATCTGGGGCGCCACCGCGGGCATGTTAGTCAACTTGCTGGAGCGTCTCGATCGCCATGGCTTCGACCCCACTGATTTCGACTGATGACTTGGCAAACCGTTTGGCGGATCCCGCCCTGCGCATCATCGATTGCCGATTTGATTTAAGCGATGCCGATGCTGGGGTGCGGGCCTTTGCGCAATCGCGCATCCCACACGCGCGCTACGCAGATTTGCATCGCGATCTGTCCGATTTATCGCAGACGCATTTGCATGGCCGCCATCCGCTGCCCAGCATGGTGTCGTTGGCCGCATCGTTTTCACGCTTAGACGTGGACAAACACAGTCCGGTGGTGGTTTACGATCAGGACACCGGCGCCTACGCCGCGCGGCTCTGGTGGTTGCTGAAATCACTGGGCAATCCCAATGTGAAAGTGCTCGATGGCGGATTTGCGGCGTGGAAGCGCGCCGGTTTGCCCATTGAGAACGAACCCGCGCCACGCCATGCCGCCAGTCGCCTGCCCGAACAGCTGATCCTGCCGACGACCAGTTGGGTAACCGCAGACAGGCTGAGCCAGGGTTTAGCCGACGCCAGTGTGCTGCTGCTGGATGCCCGCGCCGGCGCGCGATTTCGAGGCGAGGTTGAGCCGCTGGACAAGATTGCCGGCCATGTTCCCGGCGCCGTGAATCGACCGTTTATGGACAACCTTGCAACAGATGGGCGCTTCCAAGACCCCGCACAGTTACGCATGGAGTTTTTGGCCCTACTGGGCAGCCGAGCGCCGACCTCGGTGGTTCATATGTGCGGCTCCGGCGTCACTGCATGCCACAACCAACTGGCGATGGACCTGGCTGGACTGCACGGCTCGCGGCTATTCGCCGACTCTTGGAGCGGCTGGATTACTGATAACAGCAGGCCGGTTGCGGTAGGGCCCTGAGGCAACATGGAGCTGTTGCCGGTGCAGTGCGAGGTCCGAGTCAAACAGATGTGCTGATCCATGGTCGGGGGAGAAGCGTTCGATCACAGATCGAACCCACCAAAGGTCCGGCGCTAGCTAGTGGGTCGGCGCTGTGCGCTGACGCTTTTGCATAAGCGCTGATCTGTCCGCCATCTATGGCTTGCAGTTGGATGTATTTGGATTCGAGGATCATAGGCTCATCAAACTGGTTTCGATGGTGATGTGCAAGGCCCGCGTGATGGTCGCCAACGGCAAACTTGCGGTGCCTGGACGGTCGGCTACGTGTTCGCTGGCGTACGGGACATGAATAAATCCCGCCGGAATGCCCTTGCCTTGCAGCGCGTGTAGCAATCGATAGGACAACTCGTTGCAGACAAAAGCGCCAGCGGACAAGGATACCGACGCCGGAATCCCGCTGGCGCGCAATTGTTCAACAATGCGCGCGACCGGCAAACTGCTGGCGTAGGCCAAAGGTGCGCCGCGGATGAGCGTACGTTCGCGGGGCTGCCGCCCGCGATTATCCGGAATGCGCGCGTCGGCGAAGTTCAGGGCAAAACGCTCCGGCGTGATTTCGCTGCGCCCGCCCGCCACGCCGGTGGCGATAACCAGGGCCGGCGCTGTGCGCGCGATGTCGCGCAGTAACTTCAGCGCGGCGGCATTAAACGCGGTGGGCAAACACACACTGCGCACTGAATAGCCGTTGATCTGCAGCCCGTTTAGCGCGGCACAGGCCTGCCAGGACGGATTTTGCGCATCACCGCCAAAGGGCTCGAATCCGGTGATTAACACCTGAGTATTCATCGGAAGCACAATAATCCCAATAAAATCAGATTGGCGGCCAATAAAGGCAAGGCGGTCGGTAACTGCGCGCGAATCACCGCATTGCGATCCTTGAGATCCAATAAGGCCACCGGCACCAAATTAAAGTTGGCCGCCATCGGTGTGAGTAAGGTGCCGCAATAACCAGACAACATACCGATTGCCGCCAACGGCGCCGGATCGGCGCCATGCACGCTCACCAAATACGGCATGCCAATGCCACCGGCAATCACCGGAAATGCCGCGAAGGCATTGCCCATCGCCATGGTCAACAAGGCCATGCCCAAACCATATGCCAATACGGCAACCCAACGCACATCAAGTGGCAATACCCTGCCAATGGCCTGCGCCAGGGCATCACCCACGCCGGCTTTTGCAAATAAAGTGCCGAGTACGGCGAGCAACAGTGGCAATAATACCGCCCAGCCGATCGCTTCCAGTAAATCACCGCCGCGTGCCAAAGCTGATGATGGCCGCTCATCTGTGATCCGCAATGCCAATGCAAGCGCCAATATACAGGCAATCGCCAAACCATAGAGCGCACCCGAGGCCTTAGTAAATTCGATACCGCCAATTTTCAGGTAAGGCAGACTCAAGGTTAAAACAATGGTGATCACTGGAATTACCAGCACCGGTGCCAATAATCGCAATTGGCCAGCCCGTTCAGCACTCGGAATCAGCGCTGTTTGTTGCGGTAAAGCGAATCCAGCGATCACCGCCAGCGCCAATACCAATACGCCAGCAATAGCCGGCGCCAATAAGTCGCCAAAAATAAATAGGATCGCCAAAATGGCAAAAAATGCGGCACGCGCGTATCCAGCAGGACGCGTTTGATCGGCCGCGGCGCGCCAAGCAATCAGCGCAAAATAGGCGCCTAACAAAATATACAGCGGCGTTAACATGGACGCGCCCGCCGCAATCGGTCACGCCATAACAGCCGTGCAGCGTGAATAATAAAAGCCAATATCGCGGTCGGAATGCCCCACAGCGCAATTTCTAATGGCGACAGTTCAATACCCCGGTCGGAAAAAAATGCCTGCATCAGCAATACCGCGCCAAAGGCCAGAAACAAATCCTCGCCGAAAAACAGCCCGACGTTATCGGTTGCCGCCGACAGCGCGCGCAAACGCTGCTGTTCGGCCTCGTCCATCCCACCGGCTTCTTGTTCGGCGGCAGCTTCCGCCATCGGCGCGATGAGCGGGCGCACCATCGGCGCGTGTCCGCCCAGACTAGTCAGACCCAAAGCCGCCGAGATTTGGCGCACCGCCAAATAGCCGATCAACAAACGCCCCGGCCGCGCGCCACGCCAAGCGCTGATCAAGCGCCGCGCCAATCCGCGCAGTCCGTGCGCCTCCACCTGCGCGATCACCGGCAGCGCCAGCACGATCACCAACAAATAGCGCACATTCAAAAAACTGCTGCCGAGCGTTTCCAATAGCCCAAGCACACCCAAACCACCCACCCAACCCGCGCTGAGCGCCGCCACCAACACCACGCGTGCCGGATGTTGGCGCAGCGCAAAACCAAACACTACAACCAACACGGGTAACAAAGCCCACATCGTGGTCGCGCTCATAACGGCGCGCGCACCGTGATGCCAGCCGCATCCAGATCGCCACGCAGCAATGGCGCCAGCTCCAGCGCCTCTGGGCCATCGCCGTGCAAGCACAGCGTGTCGATCTGCACGCAGATATCGCTGCCATCGCCCGCGGTGATGGATTCACCGCGCACTAATCGCAGACCCTGCGTGCGCGCATCTTGCAAACTCAGCAGCGCGCCGGGCTGATCGCGTGCCATCAATGCGCTGGTGGATTGGTAGCCACGATCGGCAAAACCCTCACGCACATACGACAAGCCCGCCGCAGCGCTAGCATCGCGCAGCGCGCCAGCAGGCGGCCCGAAAACCGCAAGCTGCGGATCAAAACTCCGCACCGCCGCAACAAAAGCGCTCGCTAAGATCAGATCGCGCGCCAACATGCCATACAGCGCACCATGCGGTTTGACGTGCCGCATGCGCACATCGGCCGCTGCGGTAAATCCACCCAACGCGGCAATCTGATAGAGCGTCAATGCGCGCAATTCAGCAGCACTGACGCGCATTTCGCGCCGCCCAAAACCAAGCAAATCGGGCAGACTTGGATGCGCGCCGATCGCCACCCCGCGCGCCCTGGCCGCCGCCACCGTGCGCTCCATCGTCAGCGGATCACCCGCATGAAAACCGCAGGCGATATTGCAGGAACTGACCTGCGCCAGCAGCATATCGTCGTCACCCATGCGCCAAGCACCAAAGCTCTCACCGAGATCCGCGTTGAGGTCACAGCTAGTGCGCATGGATGAGACACGTCGAACAAATGGGTGAGCATCGTAACCTAGCAGCCTGTCGGACTTTCCTCGCGAATGCGCTGAAAGCCCGACAGGCTGCTAGCGCAGATGCCGCTCAACTTCGCTCATGCCAATCTGCGAAGCTCTGGGAAATACCGTACGCATCTGGTCGATTTGCGCGCCGGGCACAGCCAGCGACTCAAACACGCCTTGCCACTCGCGCGTCCAGCGGACGATGCGCGCGATAATCAAAGCCGCCTGCGCGGGTGCCAGGTTGAACTGCTGACACCCAGCCAGCGCATTGCCAAGGGTGGACAGACGCCCCTGCGGCCCCACGCCTAGCCCGCGCGCTCACGCTTTATCCGCACAACCTATCCAATGCCGCAATGCGCAAACGCATCAAGCGCTGTCGACGCCATAGCCACAGGCGCTGGGCGGCGTCCACACTGATTGGCTCAAACTGGATGATGGATCCGGGCCGACGCTGCGCGAGACGTGCCAAATCGATGCTGGCGATGTGGCCGATGCGCGCGTAGCCGCCAATGGTCTGGGCGTCGTTGAGCAAAATGACTGGCAAACCATCGGGTGGCAACTGCACGGTGCCGGGCACCACTGGCTCGCTGATGAGTGCTGCGCTCTGGCTTATCTGCAGTGGCGATCCGCGCAAAGCGGCGGCCATGCGGTTACTTGCCGCAGAGAGTTCGAATTGCTGCGTATAGAGCGCGCGCCGATCTTCGAGCAAGCGCGAATGGCTGCCGTCAATGACGCGCAAACCAGCCCGCGCGGACAAATCCAGCAACGGCTCCCCGTCTGCCCACCACGACGCAGCTTGCGTAACGGCGCCCAGTGCCAGCGGCGGCATACCTGGATAATGCTCGACAGCCGCAAACTCCAGACGATCCGCACGACGCAACCATGTGGGGCCACCGGGTGTTTGGGTGAGCGCACTGCGGCTGCCCAGCACGGGCGGTGTCAACCAACCGCCGGCAACCGCCAGATAGCTGAGCGCACCCAGTTGTGCTGGTTCCAGGCTGAGCGTTGCGCCGGCCGCAAGCGCGAGCGGTCGCCACGCAGGCACCGGCATGTTGTCGACCCGCGCCGGCGTGCGTGCGCCCGTTATGGCGATCAGCGCCGCACGGTGGAAGCGCAGCTGACTGCGCCCAAAACCCACTTCCATGACTGCGGCGTTTTCGTTATTGCCCAGCAAGGCATTGGCCACGCCGTGCGACCACTCATCCAAGGGGCCGGCCATCGGCACGCCCAGATAACGCCAAGCATCACGGCCCTGATCCTGCAGACTGCTCAGCGGTGCGATACGCAGAATTTCCAGCATCGATCAGGAGACCACAAAACGCAGCTGATCGCCCGGCTGCAACAAAGCCGGGGATTGCAGACTGACATCAAACAAACCTAGCTCGGTGCGACCAATCAAATGCCAACCGCCGGGCGAAACACTGGGGTAAATACCGGCCTGCGCGCCAGCAATAGCCACCGAACCGGCCGGTACCCGCGCGCGCACGCTGCTGCGCCGTGGCAATCGCAAGGCTTCCGGCAAACCCAGCAAATACGGGAAACCTGGCAAAAAGCCCACCATCGCCACCTGATATCGGGCGCCAGCATGAATGGCAATCACCTCATCGACATGCATGCCTAGCGCTTGCGCAACCGCAGGCAAATCCGGGCCGTGCTCACCACCGTAGTGCACCGGCACTTCAATCACCCGCCCGATCGTCGGCACGCTGCCGCCCGACATCTGCAAAACCTGATCGACCCGCTGTTGTAGCGCCGTAGCGCCGCCATGACGTGCCACGCTGGCCAAATCAAGCGTGATTAACAATGCCGCATAACTGGGCGCCAATGCGCGCACGCCAGGAATGGCCGCCGCGCGTAACTGCGCCAGTGCCTGGTGCACCAAGGCATTGGAGGACAAAGTATCGCCGCCGCCAAAACGCAGCAGCAGCGCCGAATCACCCAAGGGACCGCATTCGTAATCCATGCGCGCAGTATTTCATCGCCCGTGACCTAACGGGGGACACTCGTCGATCAATCTGCGAGCATGTCCCCCCAACGTGAGCGTTTCTGCGTTACGATAGTTTCCAGGGAGAGCAATCAATGGCAAATGCGCGGACGCGCTACGACACGATTTGTGAGTACTTGGTGCGGACGCACGAAACGTCCCTCGGCTCGCTCTATGGAAAGCCATGCGCCATGATTAAAGGTCATGCGTTTATGGTCTATTGCTTTGACGGCATGGCCTTTCGCTTGCGCGGTCGTGTACGCCTGCAGGCATCTGCGCTGCCCGGCGCAAAATATTGGGATCCGCTGGGCCGAGATGTACCCAGCATGGAGTGGATTTTTGTGGCAGAAACCCATTTTCTGCGCTGGGATCGCTTAGCGCTGGAGTCGGCACGCTTCTGCAAAGAAGGCTATGGCGGCCGCGAAGTCAGCCGTGGCCAAGCCGAAGTGGTTTCCACCGCGGACGATCCTGCGCAGCGCTCGGTACGCAACGTGGCATCCAGCTTCAGCTTCTCCAAGTTATGGGCACTGGTCCCGCTCCTTGGACGCGGCGAGCGTTAGCAGCCTGGCGGACTTTCTGCGTGAGATAGGTTGTGAGGCTTAAGCGGATGGCAGCAAGGCGCGGCGCGCAGGCAATAGCTCTTCCATGCCTAAGCGTCGCAGCGCAGACGCCGTCCAGACGCGCAGCCCGCCGGACGGCCTTTTGGCTAGCGCAGACTCGAAAGCAGATCGGGGGCCTTCAAAATCCATCCGAGAGTGAGTAGAAAACGATCGCCAAAAGGACTTCCGGCGCACTCGCGAGGAAAGCCCGACAGGCTGCTAGGCGATCCGTAGTTTGCCGTGCAAGCCGTTCAGGTTCGCGCTTTTACTGCTCCCCATGGTTCGGGGGTGAGCGGACTACTTCGCTCACGGCAGCGGACCAATGCGAGAAACCCAAGCGCGCTTGCTGCGGATGGCAGCTAGCACCGCGTCTATTCCCAACGCGGCCAGAACAGCCGCTACTAACAGCGCAGCAACGCGAGAGGAAGCATCGGCGGAGACAAGCACGAGCACCGCAACAACCATCAGAAAAATCCCGAACGCGCCCGTCACATAGCGATGAACCTTGCGGGTAGCCAATGGATCGTCACTGTTGGGCATGGCACCAAGGATCCTCTAAATAAGTCTCGCTAGCAGCCTCAGCTGGACGGGGTAGAGTGTGCGGTTATGGGGTGAGAACCGGCGGCTTGCGCCGCCTGCGGCGCGCCGGTTCGAACGCACGCAAGCTTTGCTTGCGGGCCGGATAGAGGGCATAAGCGCAATGAGGGTGAAAGCCGGCAAGCTTGCGCGGCATGCCGC
>Ga0105046_10011078_pt1 | contig 14031 bp, 10 predicted proteins | sample MAT03_FD_78385 | JGI IMG/M metagenome (GOLD analysis project Ga0105046, IMG submission 78385) | Freshwater microbial communities from Lake Fryxell liftoff mats and glacier meltwater in Antarctica - MAT-03 (megahit assembly) | ecosystem: Environmental > Aquatic > Freshwater > Ice > Liftoff... | reverse complement strand
CGAACAAACCGAAACGGGACAACGAAGTGTTTCGGACGTTACCGAAGGTGAGCGAACGGCCCGATTCGGACAGAAGGCGGCAACAGTTTTGTTCACTGGCCTTACCGGGACAGGCAAGAGCACGATTGCTCGTGCGGTCGAGCGAACGCTGTTTGACGACGGACGTGCGGTAGCCGTTTTGGACGGCGAATTGATGCGTCGCGGTGTCAACGTGGACTTAGGGTATACGGTTGAGGACCGCAGTGAAAACCTACGACGCTCGGCGCACGTGGCCAAGCTCTTCAACGACAACGGATTGATCTGTTTAGGCGCGTTCGTTGCCCCCAGCCAATCGGTCCGCGAACGGGTTGCAGATGTCATCGGCAAAGATCGTTTCATCACGATTCACTGCACTGCGAGCGAAAGCGTTTGTCGCGAGCGTGATACCAAAGGCCATTATGCAGCTGCCGAGGCGGGAAAGCTGCCGAATTTCCCGGGCGTTTCCGCCATTTATGAGCCACCGGAAGATCCAGATTTGATCTTGGATACGGGTGATCTCAGCGTGGACGAATGCGTGAGTGCTGTCTTGGAATTGCTCAAGGCAAATCAGATCATTCGTTAGCTGAGCAAGCACTATCCGTGTCAGCCCGGAGGGCGGCACATCTCTGCCGGTGGCGTCAGCCAAATGGCACTCACTTTGTGAGCGGCAAGGCGCTAGCCGCCGGTATACCGACTGCATATTCGCTGTGATTTCCGTCACCCGCGGCTAGCGCCCAGCGGCTCACTTACGCCAAAGTGAGTACCATTGGGCGCTAGCCACCGGACCACGATTTTGTTGAGCTCAAGCCCGGAGGGCGACACATCCTCGGATCTACTCCCAAAGATATTTAGGATCGTAGTCAACCTCATGATCCTCAAGCATCTTCAAGTACTCCTCTTGAAAGGTTCGTTTGCAATGGTGTTCCAATTGACCATCAATGTATGCCAATACCGCATCTACTTTGGAACGACTTACGGTGAACGCGCCGTAACCATCTTGCCAATGGAACTTCAGAATTGAGTTCTTTTCCTCATTGATATGTTTGCTTGAGTTGGCCTTAAGCTGTCCTACAAAATCGGCTACTGCAATTTTTGCGGGAATGCGAACCAACAGGTGTGCATGGTCATAGTAGCCGCCTATCCGCAGTGCGTGCCCCCTTTAAGTTGCTGGCGACCCCAGCCATGTACCGCCAAACATTTTCTCGGTAGTCATCCCGAAGCAAGAGACGCCGCTCTTTCGTGCTGAAAACAATGTGGTAGAGGAGTTGTCCCGAAATAATATGCGGTTTTGAAAAACGTAAGACGGACTTCCAGTCGGTCTTTTCAGGACGGACTGGAAGTCCATCCTACGGCGAATGTCCGGTGGCTGACGCCACCGGCAAGGATGTTTCGCCCTCCGGGCTAAGCCAACTTGTTCCTACCGACGCAGGATCTTGACCGCGTGTTCTACGGACTCGACTAAACGGCTTACTTCACTGGGGGTATTGTAAAGATAAAAACTCGCGCGGCATGTAACCGAAACACCCAGTCGGCTATGCAACGGCATCGCGCAGTGATGTCCGACTCGGATCGCTACCCCCCGACCATCCAATACTCGAGCAATCTCTTCGCCGTGAATTCCGTCCACCGCAAAAGAAACCACACCGCTCTTTTTCTCTAACGCCGGTGAAAAAAAACGGATGCCATCGATCTTCGAAAGCCCCTGCATCGCCTGGCCAGCCAGCAATCGCTCGTGCTCCATCAACCGCTCGTGGCCAATAGATTCCAAATACTCAATCGCTGCCTTCATCGAAATGATTTCGGCAATGGCTGGCGTTCCTGCCTCGAATTTATGTGGCAAGTCTGCGAGCGAAAAACCATCGAACGTCACCGACTTGATCATGCTACCGCCACCTTGCCATTCGGGCATGCGTTCAAGGATTTCTTTCTTGCCATAGCAAACACCCACGCCCGTCGAGGCTAGCATCTTGTGGCCGCTAAAGACCACGAAGTCGGCATCCCAGTCGCGAACGTTGATCGCACCGTGAGGTGTGGCTTGCGCAGCGTCGACCACCACGGTTGCTCCCACTCGATGTGCTAATTGAACAAGCTGCTTCACCGGGTTGATGGTACCAAGTACATTCGATACCGCCGTGAACGATACCAGTTTGGTTCGAGGCGAAAGCAGCCCTTCGAATTGCTCGATATCCAACGTGTAATCCAAACGGATGGGAACCCATCGTATAGTGCTTCCCTTTCTCTGGCAAAGCTGCTGCCATGGAACAATGTTGGAGTGATGCTCCATTTCAGTTAACAGAATCTCGTCGCCGGGTCCGATGTTGGCATCGCCCCAAGCTTGTGCAATCAAGTTGACTGATGCGGTTGCACCTGCCGTGAAGATTACTTCTTCTGTTTTGGCTGCATTGATGAAACCTCGAACAGCCTCGCGACTGGCCTCGACTCCTTCTGTACTGCGAACAGCCCATTCATGTCCAGAACGGTGGACATTGGAGTAATACTCAGCAAACACGCCCGATATCGAATCAATGACCGATTGTGGACGCTGAGACGAAGCGGCGTTGTCCAAGTAAGCAATCTGTAGCCCGTCCTGATTCTTTTGTTCCAAGATCGGGAAATCGGCACGAACCTGCTCTATCCGTGCAGCGATTGGACCAAAGTCTTTCATCTGCGAGGGAATGGCCGATTCGAACTCCGCGGCAATCGGGCTCTCGGGCATCTGTTGAGATTCCGCATAGGCCCGAATCCGCTTGATCATGGAGTGCAACCCATTGCTTCGCAGGGGCGAAAGAAAGGATCGCAAATGCATTCCATCGAGCACCTTCTCGATTGGCAAGGCTGTGATCTCAGAGGGAGTTTTTGCCGAATAAGCGGACATCAAAACGGCGACGAGACCGCGCACCATGGGCGCGTCGCTGGATGCGGAAAAGTGAAATGATTCCCCGTCCCAGCTGGGCACGATCCAAACCATACTTTGACAACCAACGACACGAAACTCTTCTGTGCAATACTCCTCAGGGAAAGGAGGAAGCGATTCCCCTAACTCGATCAGGAATTGAATTCGATCTTCGGAGGTTTCCAGATCGTCCAATTCTTCTTTTAGCTCAGATAGGTCGGGGTAGGTAATTTGAGTGTCCATGCTTTAGAAAATTCCAAGTTGATCTCGCGCGTCTTCAGTCATTCTATCCTGCGTCCATGGCGGATCCATAACAACTTTAATGTCAACCGCGCCGACACCCTCGATAGCTTCGATGACTTGACGGCTGTTCGCAACCAACTGTGGTCCTGCTGGGCACATTGGACTGGTCAACGTCATCTCGACGTTGATATTTTCCTTTTCGGCTTCGCCGGGTTGGATGTCGACGACATAGATCAGCCCAAGGTCAACGATGTTGACAAAAAGTTCTGGGTCGATAACCAATTTGAGTTGTTCGCGAACGTGGTCTTCTGTGATTGGCATTTTGAATTGGCGAATGGATAGGTTGTGAGGGGCTGCTGTTCTCGGCACGGTGTGTCGAGCTACTCTAATTATCTTTCAACTGCACGAAAACTTCTTCGCCTCGAATTTCAACTTCGTGCGACAAAGTTCCTTCAGTGGCGGGCATGCACATCGCATCGCCGGTTCGCAAGTCAAATTTGGCTCCATGCCTTGGACAGACCAGACAGTTGCCTATCAACTCGCCGTCGCCAAGCGTACCACCGTCGTGGGTGCAGATATCTTCGATGCAAAATACTGTGCCATCCAACATTGCCAAAACCACAAAGCGATCATTAACCTCGATGCTCAATGGGACGTTCGGCTTCAACTCGCTCAGCTTGCATGCGAAAGTAAAGTTTGTGCTTGTACCTGTATTTGACGTCATTTTCGAATGGATAACTTTCTAATCGTATTGGCGAACTTGGCGAGCGATAGCGGCCCCGAGGGCTTCGCGGACACTATCGATCGTAATGCGATCGAAGATCTGCTGGAAGAAACCGGTGACAATCATACGAATGGCTTCTTGGCGTGTGAACCCTCGCGATCGAGCGTAGAAGATCAACTCTTCATCGACGCGACCGCTCGTGCTGCCGTGCGTGCATCGAACATCATCCGCTTTGATCTCAAGGCCAGGAATTGAATCCGCACGTGCATTATCACTTAGCAATAAGTTGTCGTTGCGTTGATAACCGTCTGTTTTGTCCGCTCCCTCATCGACTTTGATCATACCTCGCCAAACAGTCCGCGATCGATCTTGCAGAACAGCTTTGTAAAGGAAGTCGCTCGTGCAGTGAGTGGCCGAATGCCGCTGGATGGTATTGTAAGTTAGATGCTGACGATCGCGAGTGAACAAGACACCGTTCACATGGCTGTTCGCCCCTTTGCCGATCAAGGCAACTCGCTGGTCCACCTGCGCGAATTTAGAACCCACAGCTGCAATCGTCCATTGAATGTTAGCATCTTGTCCAACGCTCGCTCGTTTGTGGGCGAAGTGCCAAGTATTACTGCCCCAATCTTGAAGACCAACGTAACGCAAGTTCGCACGCGCACCGACCACCAACTCCAGCCCGCCACAGTGAAAACCAGCCGCCGCAGGTGTCGCGCTGCTCGACTCGTAAAGAACGGTCGCTTCGGCTCCCTCGTCCAAAACAACCAACGTATGCGATAAATCGGCGCTTCCGTCACCCATCGCAGCGTGAATGTGCAACGGCTTGTCGATAACAACGTTTTTCGGCACGTAAAGGAAATAACCATCCGTCCACATCGCAGCCTGCAACGCTGCAAACCGATCGGAGTTGATATCGATTTGAGCATGCAGATGCTTCTTGACGAGCTCAGCATGATCGCGGACGCATCGACTCAAGGAACCAAACACCACACCCTTGGCTGCATACGCAGGATCAAGCGTTTCCGAAGTCACCAAGCCATTTTCCGAACGGATGGCGCCAGCAAGCTCCACGCCTACATTCAAACGTACGGGAGCGGTTGCGATCGATTGCGATTCGGTTTCGTTGGTTGGACTGTATTTCGAGAGCTTAAATCCTCGAAGATCCGACCTGAGCCAATTCTCATCACGAGGATTTGGCCAACCCAACGTTTCAAAGGCCGTCCAAGCGTCTTTGCGAGCCTGTGTAACCCAAACCGGATCGATACGTCGATCGAGGAAACCATTGAATCCAGCTTGATCGAAGGCAACCGTTTCGCTGCGAGCCATAGTCGTTGACATTTAGCCCACCGATCCTTCCATTTGAAGCTGAATCAGTCGATTCATTTCAACGGCGTATTCCATCGGCAATTCCTTTACCAGTGGCTCTATGAATCCGCTGACGATCATGGTGCTCGCCTCGGCTTCGCTCATACCACGACTCATCAAGTAGAACATTTGCTCCTCGCCGATGCGGGACACGCTCGCTTCGTGGCCAACGCTCACGTCCTTTTCCAAGATCTCGATGTACGGGTACGTATCGCTACGGCTTTCGGGGTCGAGGATCAACGCATCGCAAACAACATTGCACTTCGAGTTCTTTGCACCCTTTTCGACTCGCACCAAACCGCGATAGCTTGCTCGTCCACCACCCTTGGAGATGGACTTGCTGATAATCTGACCGGTTGTGTTCGGGGCACAGTGAACAAGCTTGGCACCCGCATCCTGATGCTGGCCTTTGGATGCAAACGCGATGGAGAGAATCTCGCCGTGTGCGCCTGGCTCCAACATGTAAACAGCTGGATACTTCATCGTGAGCTTGCTGCCCAGGTTTCCGTCCACCCATTCCATGGTCGCGTCCGCATAAGCAACCGCTCGCTTGGTGACCAGGTTATAAATATTGTTGGCCCAATTTTGAATGGTGGTGTATCTGCAACGGCTGCCACGTTTGCAAATGATCTCCACCACGGCGGAATGCAATGATTCGGAGGTGTACATAGGAGCTGTGCAACCTTCGACATAGTGAACCGATGCTCCCTCGTCGACGATGATCAGAGTGCGTTCGAATTGCCCCATGTTCTCGGCGTTAATGCGGAAGTACGCTTGCAATGGGAACTCAATCTTGACCCCTTTGGGTACATAGATGAACGAACCACCGGACCATACCGCGGAGTTAAGCGCCGCGAATTTGTTATCGGTCGATGGAATGATTGTTCCGAAGTACTCTTTGACGAGTTCGGGATAGTCGCGAACAGCCGAGTCGGTATCGGTAAAGATAACGCCTTGGTCAGCTAGGTCTTGCTTGAGCGAGCCGTAGACGACTTCGCTTTCGAACTGAGCCTTTACCCCCGACAAGAATTTCTTCTCCGCTTCGGGGATGCCGAGCCTGTCGAACGTGTCCTTGATCTCTTTGGGAACTTCGTCCCAGGTTTTGCCCTGCTTGTCGGTCGGCTTTAGGTAATAGAAAATATCTTGGAAGTCGATGTCGATGGCACCGCCCCACTTCGGCATCGGCTTGGACTGGAAAATCTCTAGGCCTTTGAGGCGATACTGGCGCATCCACTCTGGCTCGTTTTTCATTTCCGAGATTTGATTAACGATGTCCGCATCGACCCCTTTTCGGGCCTTGAAGACCGCTTTGCTTTCGGTACGGAAATCGTACTTGTTGATTTCGCCGACCGATTCGTTTGCCGCAATATCTGTAGACATTATGTATGTTTTCGTTAAGTTATTAGGATGTTCACATGGACCGAGTAGGAGCGGTAAACTAGACAGCAACCGCTTCTTCTTTGCCAAGCATTTCTTGATTGGCCGCTTCGGCGTCAGGGTAAGTTTTTCGGATGCGTTCGTAACCGTGATCGTGTAGTTCGCGAGCTAGTTCTGGCCCAGCAGTTTCCACGATTCGGCCACCGAGCATGACGTGAGTGAATTGAGGTTTGTTGTGTTCGAGAAGCTTGTCGTGGTGGGTGATGATTAGTAGCCCCATTTTGTCACGACCGATTTCGGCGATGGATGCACTTGCAAGCTTCACCGCGTCCGCGTCTAAACCGCTGTCGGTTTCGTCGAGAATCGCGAACTTGGGCAAAAGCATGGCCATTGTCAAGATTTCAGCACGCTTCATTTCACCACCGGAGAAGCCATCGTTGACATAACGGCGAGCGAACTCCGAATCCATCTTGAGTTGCTCCATTTTTGACTTGAGTTCTTTTCGGAACTCTCGCATCGGAATCAAATCTTCGCCTTCCTTGCGATCGGGACGTCGAACGTTGGTGGTCGCATGGCGAAGGAAGTCAGCAGTCTTTACGCCCGGGATCGCGATCGGGCGTTGGAACGCCATGAAGATGCCGGCGCGAGCTCTTTGATCCGCTTCCCATTCTGTAATATTTTGATCGTCGAGATAGATGGCCCCATCGGTGATTTCGTAGTTGGGATGGCCTGCGATCGCCAATCCGAGCGTGCTCTTGCCAGAGCCATTTGGGCCCATGAGCGCGTGCGTTTCGCCGAACTTTATTTCCAAGTTAACGCCGCGTAGAATCGCTTTTCCGTCGACAGCGACATGCAAATTTTCGATTCGGATTTTATGTGACATCTGTACTTTCGATCCAAGGTCTATTTGAAAAATGGTAGTAATTTAAAAATCCAATATCGATGTTGGACGCTCAACTCGCGGCAACTGATACGGTAACCGTCGGTTTGAACTGGCAACAACTGTGGCCATCCAGGCGACACTGAGACAACTCCATTTCTTGTCCCAGAGCAACGCTTAGCACCCGCGTTTCCATGTTGCACACGCTGCGATCATGTTCGTGGCCAACTAAGTCAGGGTACGGGCAAGCTTGTACCTCAAGGATCGGCAATCCAATACCGCCAGTCATGCAAGTAGGAATCTTGCGATTCGACAAAAGCCCAGCCATTAACTGCATGCGTTCCTCGATCGAACCCTCCGGCAATAACTTGCGAAATGAACCGCCCATCCGCTGCGAAACCCGATCAATCAAAGTCTCCTTCACTTCGGGAGACTCGATCAATTTGATCTCGGTCCATAAAGCGATGGCTAAGTCGCTATACGATACGCCCGCTTGCTGCGCTCCTTTGGAGGTCAAAAAGTAGTTGAACGAGGGCCTACCTCGACCAACTCCCTGCTTGCGACGTTCGATCAGACCGGATTCCTCAAGTCGATCAAGCCGTTGCCGAATGGCTGTCGCCGTCACCTCAAGCCGTTCCATCAAGTCGGTCACCGATAGCCCAGCCTGACGCCTGAGCAAATCCAGAACAAGCTGGTCCACAGGTCGGGTTGGCGCATCGACGAATTGAGTCTTGTTTTCCATGGGATGCACGTGATCGCTAGCGAAAATGCAGTAGATTGCCCCAAAGGAGTGGTGCAATCGCCATAGAAGTGTACCAAAACGGCTAATTTAGACAAGCTGCATTGCGAAAAAGTAGAGGTTGGGCTTGAGGGTACGACATCGAAGCGATATCCGCAACCTTCAGCCGTTCAAACGCTCAAGCGAAGCATGCAACTTGTCAAAATGGCCTTTGTCTTGGAAAAGGCTCCGGAATACTTGCAAGCTCATTCCGCTTCCGAGCACAAACTCCAGGAACTCGGTATGTCGGACAATGTATTTCACGGAGCCAATCTGAATTTTCATAACATGGAGGCCGGAACCGTAGATTAGGTTCGTATCGCTCAACCATCCCCAACACATCACCGCGGAACGACCCCGATTACGAAAAAGTTGAAATAGAGGGCGAACGCTCGGCAGCATCCCCAACACAAAAAGAACAACCAGTGAAATCTGAACCAAGTCCCATTCGTTTTGAAACAATAGATACAAGATATAGAGAACAAAACCCACAGGACCCATTAGCCACATGACCCATGTGCTCCATTTCGTAGTCATGCTAAACCAACCGCAATAGTAGGTTGGCGCCCCGATTTCGATATGAAATGCCGTTGCGCTTTCAATCGCCACTTGATCGTAAGTTGATTGCCCGACTCGATTCCGAAGACGTAGTTGCTCCATGTCACTTGGCCGATAGGCATCAAAGAGGTCGTCAGCCAAAGCCAAGAAGCGACGTGGGTCACCACCTAATGGAACGCGCACCCCAACTTTGGAAACGACTAAGTGAGAGAGCTGAACCCAGGGAAACCAATGGGTCTTTTCATTTTCCTGGAGTAAGAGTCCTTGCGAGCTAAAGGTACCCTTCATCGCACCCAATAAATCGGGAAATTTCCTTAAATACCTTCTGGCCCTTCTTCGAGTCGACAGCATAAGGATACAAAACACGAGAGCCGCAATGGACAAAAGAGTCATAAAAAAGGCGCCGATGATCTCTTCCTGTTTTCCATCGACGAAGATCGCAAAAAAAAGTGCCACAATCAGTATTGGCAAGACGATCGCGAGCAACAACAACGCTAGGGCGACGAATAGTCGCAACTCTGTCTTCGGAAGGAGGCTCCTGAAATGCTCTTCGGTGATTGTTCCTTGGAACGTAATGGATTCGGGATCGACTCGAATCTCCGACGTTGAAGCATAAGGGTTTTGAGTTTCGGAGATGTTCATGATTTGGGACAGAGTGGCAATATATGTGAGTAGAGACTTTCTGTGATCTCCGTGCCTCTGTGTTTTCAAAAATGAAATTCAATCAATCTGCGAAGGTCCTGACGTTGCATCCACAGCGACCACTTTCACACGTGTGGAACAACGCGAGCTGTCCGGTGAGTGCTTGGTAAATGTAGCGAAACCGGAGGGCTCGCGCTCTGCCGCTACAAAAAACACAATCGAAAATAAGTGCCATCGGGCGCTTCGCTGGTGATGTGTCACCTGCCGCGAAATAGAATTCACCGGTTTGCGGCTCGAAACGATACTATGCATTATCAACAGAAGGGATGGCAGACAAAGTCTATGGTTCGATTGCGGGCGGATCGACTGGATTTGGCGCGTTTAGTACTGGAAAACCCTTCTTTGTGTCCCCTACATCTCCTTCCTCACAGGGACCAAGTACTGCGGGACAAGTGTATCCTTCTGGAGCGGTGCCGCCAACAAGGACATATTCTTCTCCATCGCACTGATAATTGCATGAGGTCGTGAGTTCCACTGGAGTCGGATCATCTGCCATATTCTACCTTTCTAATTGTTTAAAAACGCGAAAACCAACTGGATGTCTTCTCTTAAATCCAGAAGTATTGAAATATGCTAGATTCCTAGGGCCCCTAGCGTTAAACGCTCCTTTGATGGCCAGAGCCTTGTGCAAATCCACGATGAATTGGGTCCTCACTGGATCAAGGATGCTATCAACTGGTGTCGCGGTCCATTCCATATGCTCGGAAAATTCGCGAGCAAAATTTGAGTTTTTCGCAAGATCGCTGTCGTAGTTTCCATAGGGAAAGTCGGTCATAGTACCGGATCTGGCTAAGCACTCCCATTCCCGAGTCGACGGGAACCGATAACCGATTTCCGGCAGGCTATATGTCCATGAACAGGCATCATTGTCTACCAGTGAACTCGTGTCAATGAGCCCCTCTTCATAACTCATCCAATCCAAGAATCGGGTAGCATCAATCCAACTCAAATCAACGACGGCGCGGTCTTGCGGATCGACGAATTTAGCGCTGTTAAACTGCGAGTACAGCTTCTCGTTAACAAGCTCGCTGGAATACGCAAACGAATAGGGAATGGTGTAATAGCCACCTGGCTCGGCATCCGTTGGTGGATTGCCGAACCAAAAGGTAATGGGTCCTCTAACCATATTCATTTGCATGCCCATTGGATGCGTATACCAATCCCTATCCGAATGGATCATGTGCGATTGAGGCAATTGGTCAACCAATCTGGCATATTCCATATCGTTTAACTTCGTGAGCATCGTCCTGGCATGTCGGTGCACCACTGCAGAGGGATGTTCTGCATAAAGCCTACGAATCAAGTCTTGTGAAGAGTTACCGGACGTTTCAACTTGGTCCACAACTTCCCCGTTGGTTTGTTGACTGTCAAATCGATTCATCAGGCATAATACAGCCCCTGACGCGCGCCAATCATCACGGTAATTGGGAAGTCTATCGAGTAGAGGATCCAACGGAAGATTTGAAATTCCAAGCCAATAGATGAAGAAAGAACGCGATTGCGGGAGTGGATTGAATTCTAGGATTTGATCCATCACATCCGTTTGGCCGAGCCGATAAGCAATCAGCGATAGCTTCGCTTTCCATCGCGCTGCTGAGTCGATTTCAGCTCTGATTTGCGATGACTCATATCGGATGCCGGCAAGCTCTCGCGATACTTGCGATCGCCACTTTGGATAAGATTCAGGCGGAGGCTCAATGGCTTCCAGAATCGAAATGGTTTCCATTGTTTTCGCTTCTTTAAGAAGCGCCAAGACCTTATCGAATCGATCTGATCGCGACCATCGACTGGAGAGCTCACGAAGTATCTCGCACCGCACCGGTTCTACCAAGTCGCCGTGCTTCAAATGGTAATGATCCAAAATCCAAACCGGCGCAAGCTGCACGAACTGACCAAACGCACTTAACTGCATCGGAAAGATCGATTTCGCATACTTCAACGCAGCCAGTTGATCCGATGTCGCGACCACTTCGGTTTGGAGGCAAGCACTAGCGATCTGTAGTCGCTTTTGTTGGTCGGAATTCCCACGGGAACCAAATCGAGCTGCATCCAATTCATCGTAGGCATCCGAATCGCCACGCTGGTAACGCCGTAGCCAGTCATTCAGTCCAGGAAGCTGCCCCTGCATTATCCATAGTTCAAGCCCATGAGATGGAATGATAGAAGGCTTTCGCTCAGACGAACCAATCGACGCTGCCGACGACGAAAGGAGCGGATTTGCTTTTCCTAATGGTATTGATTTCAAACCGACGATTACACCACACAGAATGATCAGCACCAACGCCGCGAGCTTTCCAATTTGGCGTTGTCGATTTCTGTAACGAACTTTTAGTACAATCGGCTGCTGCCCATCGCGCCACAACCGCAGATCCTTTGCGAGTTCCTTGGCTGAGCTGTATCGGTCTGTCAAGTCTCGCTGCAAGCACTTCGAAACAATTGCATCGAGTCCCAAAGGGATATTCGCATTGATAGATCGAATCGACGGTGCATCCAAATCACGAATCGCCGCGATCGCGACCATCGCAGGCCCATCGAAGGGTAGTCTCCTACACAACAACTCAAAGAAGATGATGCCTAGTGAAAAGATATCACATCGTTTGTCGACGCCTGTCGAGTCTCCTTTGGCTTGCTCTGGGCTCATGTAGTGGGGTGTGCCCACAAAGTCTCCGGCCATCGTCGCGATGGTCGAGCGATCTAGGTCTTTGGCGATGCCAAAATCAATAACCCGGACACGCGAACGCAATTTTCCATTCGTGGGTGAATACCCCGTGTTATCGACTTGTTCTGCAATAATAATGTTGGCTGGCTTCAGGTCACGGTGGATGATTCCGCAGGAATGCGCAAAATCAATCGCATCCGCCAGTTCAATCAGGATCGCAACCGATCGCTCTTGGTCAACGTCATGAGATTGGCACCATTGCTTAAGGTTTTCTCCCTCAACGAGTTCGGAAACCATGTAGTGGACGCCTCGCCAATGACCGATGTCCAGCACGGGCACGATCGCCGGATGATCAATCCTGCCCACGTTGGCCGCTTCTCGCGCAAATGGCTGCTCGGTCGTATTTGTTGGCTTGGCAACCTTGATCGCCACACGCCGCCGAATTTCTACGTCTTCGGCCTCGTATACGATCCCGTAACTTCCCTCGCCCAAAAGTCGCGTAATCGCATAGCGATCAATATGGGATGGGACAGCACTCTCTACCTCACCGTGAGAGGGTGTTATTGTTTCGTCACTCGAGTTGCGGACGGTTTGGTCCATCGCAATACTCGGCTTTGCAGAGATACAGAGCGGATCTCGATAGCTTGCAAGCGGCGGAAGGAACTCAAAACACTCTCGCTCCGTAAGAATTAACTCTCGAAGCACCCTCTTTCGTTGGGCTGGGTCGGCTAGATTGGCGAATTCCGCAACACTCGGATGCACTCCATCGTTCCACGTTTGTTCAAATGCATCGCAAATAGTGGAAACCTGAGTCTTGTAGTCCGACGCACGAAGTTGCTCTATCGAAATGGGGAGTTGAAAGGTTCGCGACATAACCTAGCTCAGTAATGGACTCTTTGGACCAACTATCAAATCTAAAGCCTTCGGATGTTCTAGCAAGTGAAATACCAAGAATCCATCGAGAATTTTGGAACTTTGATTTTTAAGAAATATTTTGGATTTATGTCGCAGCACAACCCTGAGCGACGTTGGACAGCATCCATTCGGTCAATTACTGCATGATTCCAGGTTTCGTTAATGCGAAGTAGTTTTTTTCGGGCATAACGTCAGCTTTAGCTCTTGCTAATGTTGAAGTAGAATCGTTCTACGCGGGATAATCGGCTCGAAAATAACTTTGCAAACGAACTAGAGATTTGATGACTGGTCCTAAGGCAAACCATGAGGCAAAAATCGCGGCAAACGGCGCAACGGGATCGGGCTCCGTTTCTGGTTGGATCGAAATGATTCGTCATGGAAATGACGAGGCCGTAAAGCCGTTGCTCGAGAGGTACTTCCAACGACTCGCTTCATTTGCAGATCGAAAGCTACGATCCGGCATTCGCACCACAGACGACGGAGAGGATATTGCCTCGCATGCATTGCAAAGTGTAGTTCGGCGTATTGCATTAGGGAGTTACCCTGAGCTGTCGGACCGAAATAACCTTTGGTTGCTATTGATGGTCGCAGCGCAAAGGCGAGTGATCGATGGGCAGCGCAAGGAGATTCGATGGCAGAAAAATTTTGCACCCGTTCAAACGGTAACGGATGTGATGCAAGCATTGAATGTCGATTTAGAATTCCAGGGTGAGCGGGACGGCCAGCACCAAGCGTTCGAGCTGATCGAATTTTGGGATCACATGCTGAGTAAGCTGTCCGACCAAATGCATCGCGATGTAGCAAAGCGGAAACTGGAGGGGTATTCCAATAGAGAGATAGCAACCCAATTGCAACTGACACCAAAAAAAGTGGATCGCATGATTCAAGCGATCCTAGAACGCTGGCGGTCCATCGT
>Ga0105046_10011076_pt1 | contig 14031 bp, 14 predicted proteins | sample MAT03_FD_78385 | JGI IMG/M metagenome (GOLD analysis project Ga0105046, IMG submission 78385) | Freshwater microbial communities from Lake Fryxell liftoff mats and glacier meltwater in Antarctica - MAT-03 (megahit assembly) | ecosystem: Environmental > Aquatic > Freshwater > Ice > Liftoff... | reverse complement strand
TCCTGAACCCCCTCACCCTTTTCATGTATGCCGAAGGCTCAAAGTCCCTCTCCGCTCTGGGAGAGGGACTTTGAGCCACTCTTGCTCCCCTTCTCCCCGCTTGGGAGAAGGGGTTGGGGGATGTAGCTTGCTTCTGCGTAGCAGTGGGCGGATTGAAAGTTGCACATCAGGTGTTTAATGCGACCTGGGTTGAGAGTAGCGCCAAGAGTGCCCTCATGCAGATGGCTCAGTGCAGACATTAGCTCTCCTGCGCGTGTCGTTTTCTGGTTCATTCAAGAAATGATCTACGCCCCCGGCCAGTCAGTCATACAGTAAGTTTGTTGCCCAGAATTGTAAATTCTTTGCTATCGTCAGCCCATCATGCCTAAGGTTCTTGTTTCGGACCCGATTGATCAAGTTGGAATCGACATTCTCTCGCAAGTCGCTCAGGTAGACATCAAAACGGATCTATCGCCAGAGCAACTGGTGCAGATTATTTCGGAATATGATGCGCTGATGATTCGCTCGGGCACTCGTGTGACCCAAGCCATGATTGATGCTGGGTCTCAGCTCAAGATTATTGGGCGGGCAGGGGTTGGAGTCGACAACGTAGACGTGCCTGCTGCAACTCGCCGGGGCATTTTGGTCGTCAACTCGCCCGAAGGCAACACCATTGCCGCCGCTGAGCATGCGATCGCCATGATGCTGTCGATGTCTCGCTACATTCCTGATGCCAACCTATCGGTGAAAAGTGGCAAGTGGAATCGCAGCAGTTTTACAGGCGTTGAGGTCTACAAGAAAACCCTTGGCGTGATGGGGCTGGGTAAAATTGGCTCCCATGTGGCAACGGTGGCGCGATCGATGGGGATGCGGCTGTTGGCTTACGACCCATTTCTTTCAAACGAGCGAGCTGAGCATTTGGGATGCCAACTAGTAGAGCTAGATATGCTGTTTCGCGAGGCAGATTATATTACCCTGCACTTGCCTAAAACCGCAGAAACCTATCACCTGATTGGGAAAGAGGCGATCGCCAAAATGAAGCCCACCGCCCGCATTATCAACTGTGCGAGGGGCGGCATCATTGACGAAGAAGCACTGGCGATCGCCCTCCAAGAGGGCAGATTGGGCGGTGCTGCGTTAGACGTATACGAAACTGAACCCCTGGGCGAATCACCGCTGCGCGCCCTAGGCAAAGAAATCGTACTCACCCCGCATTTGGGAGCGTCTACAGAAGAGGCTCAGGTGAATGTGGCGATCGACGTTGCCGAGCAAATCCGCGATGTGCTGTTAGGGCTACCCGCCCGCTCTGCTGTCAATATTCCTGGACTGCGCCCCGATTTGCTCGAAAAGCTGCGCCCCTACTTGCGCTTAGCGGAAACCCTAGGCAACATGATCAGCCAGTTGACCGGAGGCCGGGTAGAATCCCTCAATGTGCGGCTTCAAGGCGAACTCGCCAGCAGCGAAAGCCAGCCCGTCGTTGTCGCTGCCCTCAAAGGGTTGCTTTCCCATGCCTTGCAAGAACGGGTCAATTACGTCAATGCCAGCATCGAAGCCAAGGAACGGGGCATTCGCGTTATTGAAACCCGCGATGCTGCCGTGATTGACTACACTGGCTCGTTGCACCTGGCGGCCACTAGTTCTCAGGGCAACCATTCCGTTACTGGTGCAATTCTGGGTGACAACGAAATTCGGATTACCGATGTAGACGAATTTCCTGTCAATGTTCCCCCCAGTCGCCACATGCTATTCACTCTGCACCGCGACATGCCGGGAATTATCGGTAAAATTGGCTCTTTACTGGGCAGCTTCAACGTCAACATTGCCAGTATGCAAGTTGGACGAAAAATTGTTCGCGGCGACGCGGTCATGGTACTCAGCCTAGATGACCCGCTTCCAGATGGTATTTTAGACGAAATCGTCAAAGTTCCTGGCATCCGTGATGCTTACACAGTAACGCTTTCAGTCTAACAAATCAGGGATGAAGGTTGTTCGGCGTGAACAACCTTCATCCCTGATTTGTTCGGTAGTGGTATTGATGTAGGGATTTTTTGATGGGCGGGCGAAGCCCGCCCATCAAAAAATCCTTACCAATTTAGGACTACCATTTTCTTATTCCCCTAACCCCTTAAGACCCTTGGCAACTAGCTGGTGGGAAATTCAAGCGCTTTGTGATGTATCAGCCGAAGACCTGGCCTCTTGGCGACTGGGCGAATTTGGCTGTCGGGGCACGTCGAGCGAGAGCAAAGGACAAGTTCGGTTGGTGAAAGGGTATATGCCGCAGAGTCAGACGCAGTTGTTAGATTTGGCAGCGCTGGCGCTGTTGATGAAACAGGATGCGCTATGTGCGGGCGTGCCAGTGCCGTCGGTGCAGTGGATTTTAATTGACGAAGAAGACTGGTCTAGTAGTTGGAAAGATTACTGGCACCCACAAGAGGTAGGCGATCGCCTGCTCATCAACCCAGCATGGCTGCCGCTGCCCGTAGGAAGCGATCGCGTTATTTTGCGGCTTGATCCGGGTGTCGCCTTTGGCACGGGTGCCCACGCAACTACCCAGCTTTGTCTAGAGGCGCTAGAAATGCGGCTAGAGCCGCCGACCGACGCAGTGGTGGCTGATATTGGCTGTGGTTCAGGCATTTTGTCGATTGCCGCTCTTTTGCTGGGTGCAAAACAGGTCTATGCTGTTGATACTGATCCCCTTGCGCTGACTGCTACCTACGCCAGCCGCGAACTGAATCAAATTGCGCCTGAGCGCTTGCTAGCAGACTTGGGCAGTTTAGATCGGCTGATTGAAATGACCCCAGCCCCCGTAGACGGGTTTGTCTGTAATATTTTGGCAGAGGTGATTGTAGATTTGATTCCTGGTATGGCGGCGATCGCCAAACCCACTACTTGGGGCGTACTCAGCGGTATTTTATTAGACCAAGTGAAACCCGTTGCCGATACCCTCGAAGAAAATGGCTGGATTGTCGCTACGTTATGGAAGCGACAAGACTGGTGCTGTTTAAATGTTCGGCGATCGTAGCAGTCTCTATGCTCGTAGCAGTCCCTATACTCGTATAGCGGTAGCCATGATCAATAGGACCCCTCCCTGTCATTCCCGCGCAGGCGGGAATCCATCTGCTCGATAGGTGCGGGGGTGGATTCCCGCCTGCGCGGGAATGACGCTGGCATGTCCTAAGCTTTACAACTATGGCTATAAGTAGTTCAACCTACATAAAAACCAAATCCTAAAACCCTGCGCCGCCCGCACAGCGGGCGGCGCAGGGTTTTAGGATCTTATATTTAATTAAGCCTATCTACTTAGCAGTCCCTATACTAGTAGCAGTCCCTATGCCTGAGTTGGGGATACCAGAAACTTGAACACCAAAACTGCTACTAGCCCAAACAGTGCTAGCTGAATTGCGAGAGCCAGCAGTTGCAACAAAACGCCAATCAGCGCGACCAGAAACAGCCCAACGATCAGTAGGGTTAACACTTGCTTGCCCTGAGACAAGTTAGCAAACCAGATGTGCAGATCTAGCCTAGACGGGGCATTGGGTCGAAGGGCGCTATCGTCTGGGCAAAACGGGATAGGTTGCAGGATATCTGAGTCTAACTGCTGTGCCTCTAACTGCTGTAACTCTAAATGCTGTAACTCTGAAGGGGACACCGTCGGGGGCAACGGTTGCAGGGGAAATTGAGAGTCTAGAGACATCGTTCAAAGTGGTGAGGGAAGTAGGTGGGCTTACTTGACTATAGGACCCTAAAACCTGCACTGCGTACACAACGGGCGACACGGATTTTAGGCTTGGGATGTATTTAGGTTAAACACTGACCGGGTTTTTTCGCCAGACTTTTTCGCCAGACTTTTGCGATTGTAACGAACCTCAAGTGTAGATACAGTAACCCATAGCGCACAATAGAAGAATGCCGTTTATCGGTGTGCTCTGTTTGCGTCTCTTTTACCTTCCTGTACCCCTATGGCTGATTCTCCGTCTCTGCGCGATCGCTACCTAGAACTAATTGACCAAATTGTGCAAACCACGCTCAAGGGCAATATTCGCTCTAAAGAGCAAGTGTATCAACTGCTGGTGCAATCGGTAGAGCCAGGAACGGGGGAAGTATTTGAGGGGTGTTTGGGCGATCGCCTTGAAACGACTCAACAGCAGGCCGCCCAGGCCGACGAATTAAAGCAGGCCAAGGCCACCCGCATTTTACGCGCGTTGAAAACCATTCAAGGTGAATGGCAGCGCTGGCAAACCCATAACCAAGCTAACGAGAGCCTCAGCAGCGCCGTTCGCCAAATCGCATCTGCTCCAGAGGCCGAGCAGCTAACGGCGCTGCTGAGCGTCCTCGATCCCAATCGCAATCCGCCGCTGAACCTGGCGCAGTGGAGCCAACTGGCTGCCCTGCTGCGTACCACTGGCACTCCGTCTTCTCACCCCGAAGCTCAGGAGACTGCTGTACAAGAGCTGGCCGAGGGCATTCGGCGGGGACTAGAGTCTTGGAGCCGACTGGAGGGGCACTTGGTGAGCTGGATGTATGACCAAAGCCGAGGTCAGTTGGGCTTCGATGGCGTACCTGGGCAGCAAGGCCCTTGGGCACTGTGGGCAAAACAGGTAAACAGCCCCGTTCCCCACGAGCTGTTTCAAACTCTAGCGACGGATCAATCGGCGGTGGAATGGGTAGAGCATCGGCGGCAGTTTGATGCCAGTGATGTGGTAGAACTTGCTGTGGTACTGCGTTGCCTACAACAGGGCTTGGTCAGTTGGTTTGACAAGCTGGTCTATGACGCTAAAGTGGGCGCAAAGCTTTCAATTTCTACCTTTTTGGGATTTTCGGTGATCTGGTCACAGTTGGCCAATGGGTTTAACCAGGCCAGTACCGTCAATCCTGGCTGGAGTGGGTTAACCGATGCGTGTTTTCAGATTACCCTTCAGATTTTGCGAACGTTTTCCCAGCGCGAGTATTTTCCGCTATATGGCGGCGTGTTTGCGTCGTTTTCGGGCAAGTACTTGCGGGGCGCATTGGACTATTTGAGTGAGCCACTGCAACGCTCAGAGGGCACCCAAGAAAAGGCTCGAATTCTAACGCTGCTGGGCTATTCGTTCCGCGTTCAGGGGCAGATCGACCGGGCGATCGCCTTCCATCAACAGGCGCTCAAACTGGCGCGGCAGTCTGACGATCGCCCCTGTGAAATTGCCAACCTTAACCACCTCAGCCGCACCTATGCGGCTCAAGAAAACTACTCCGAGGCCATCGACACTAGCCAGCGTGCCCTAATTCTCAGTCGGCAGGTGGGCGATCGCCTGGGCGAGGCCAATGCTCTGGCTAGTTTGGGCTACAGCGAGGTATTTCAAGCGCAGTCGTTAGAGCACGCCGAACCGGACGTGTATGAACGCGCCGTTTACTATCTACAGCAAGGGTTGGAGCTAGCAGAAAAGGTGGGCGATCGCCAAAGTCAAGCACTTTGCCTCAGCAGTTTAGGCATTGCCCAAGTCGCTCTAGAGCAGTATCAAGAAGCGATCGAGCCACTTCAGCGCGGCGTACAGGCCGCTCAATTTTCGGGCGATCTTTACCTTCAGGGGATTAATTTGGTCTACTTAGCCGAAGCGCACCATCGGCTACAGAACCCTGGTCAAGCCCTCTACGCCGCCTGTCTCAGTATGTATCTGCTAGAGCAAATTGGCAGCTCTACCTGGCGACAACCCGCCGGATTGCTCACTGTCCTCAAGGGTCAACTTGGGTCAGACGCATTTCAGTCTCTCTTACTCCAACAACGTCCCGCTATCATTGCCGTAATTGGCGTAGACGGGTACGATCACTTGCCCCATCTATTTGAGGAGTTATTTTAAAGGCTAATATTTCGGGCACTAAGCGCCCGAAATATTAGCTCCCAACTACCCTTCGCCGCTTGAGGAACTGGCATAGAGTCTTTCTAGTCTCTATATCCACAAGGCTAGGATTTAGAAGTATGAAAGGGCTACGTGTGAGAGGAGGTTGGGGTATGAATGGTCGAATCAATTGGAAGGCGATTCCAACAGCGTTTGCAATGGTACTGGCGATCGCCACATCTGCCTATAGCCAAGTGCAAACGCCCCTTCAATCAGAGGCAGTGGTGAGAGGCAATTCGGGTGGAACGCAGGCAAGCGCCTGTGGATTTATCGCTGGGCGACCCAGCCAAACGGTTCGAGTGACTGAGGCATTTACCCGCCTACGGTTTCGCGTCCAGGGAGGAGGCCGACCCACGCTGTTGATTTTAGGGGCAGATGGCAGTGTTAAGGGCTGTGCCCGGGCTGATAACTTCTCAAACGGTAACATTGAAGCAGCAGGAGCTTGGGAGCAGGGAACCTACTCGGTATATGTAGGCGATCTCGATCGAGGCAGCAGCGCTCCGTTTACGCTATCGATCGTCCAAAACTAAGCTACCGCTATCCATAGCGCTACACGCTTAAATACCAATCAGTAATAAGTCGGTGGGCTTAATTAAATATAAGATTCTAAAACCCTGCGCCGCCCGCACTGCGAGCGGCGCAGGGTTTTAGAGTTTGGTTTTTATTTAGGTTGAACTATAGCGGTAGCCATGATCAATAGGACGCCTCCCTGTCATTCCCGCGCAGGCGGGAATCCATCTGCTCGATAGGTGCCAGCGCCATTCCCGCCTGCGCGGGAATGGCGCTGGCATGTCCTAACCATTGTGGCGACAGCTATAAGTCTTATCCCTGCAATAGCTCCAGAGCCGATTGCAACGTATCTGCCTCGGCGGCGGGTTTGTCGGTGCGCCAGCGAAGAATGCGGGGAAATCGAACCGCAATGCCTGACTTGTGTCGGGTCGATCGCAAAATTCCTTCAAACCCAATCTCAAACACCTGAATGGGTTCAACCGATCGCACGGGGCCAAATTTTTCAACAGTGTGTTTGCGAATCCATTTGTCTAGCTGGTCAATTTCTTTGTTATCTAACCCAGAATAGGCTTTGGCAAAGGGTACCAGGTCTGTGCCGTTCCACAACGCAAACGTATAGTCTGTAAATAAGTTGGCACGCTTGCCGCTGCCTGCCTGGGCATAAATCAAGACAGCATCTAACGTCATTGGTTCTAATTTATATTTCCACCAGTAGCCACGTTTGCGTCCTGCCAAGTAGGGGCTATCGACTGCTTTAATCACCAAACCTTCTGCACTCTGTTCACGCGCTTGTTCACGCAGCGATCGCAATTCATCCATTGAAGTGAAGTTTAACCGTTCCGATACCGTGACAAATGTTGGATCAGCACCTGTTAATGTGTGAATCAACTGCGTGCGGCGATCGCTCAATTCCCATTCACGAATGTCAGTACCGTTCTGTTCCAACAAATCGTAGGCAATGAAATGAATCGGGTTTTCCTGCATGATTTTAGCTGTGATGCGTTTGCGTCCCAGGCGTTTTTGTAAATGGTTGAAACTGAGGGGACGGGTGCCATCCCAGCACAGAATTTCTCCATCAAATACTAATCCATCAGGCAGGGTCAAAAAATAGGTTGCTAGTTCGGGAAACTGCTCTGTAACCAGATCTTCGCCACGCGACCAGATGAACACTTGCCCCTCTCGCCGGATAATTTGTGCCCGAATACCATCCCACTTCCACTCGGCTTGCCACCGAGTTAAGTCTTCACTGACAAAGCGATCAACTTCTAAAGGAGACGCTAGAAAAAAGGGGTAGGGGCGAGTCGGAGAACGGCGATCGCTTTCCTGAAGTTGAGTTAGCTCGTTAAAAAACTCAACCGTTGGTTCAAAGCTGCCCATCAGTCGATGCGCGATCACGGGTTCGGGAATACTGTATTCGTTGGCGATCGCTCGAATTACCAATTTTTCCGATAGTCCTACGCGAAATGCTCCGGTCAGCACTTTGTTTAGCACAAAGATTTCAAACGGATTCAGCGCCGACCACCATGACATAACGACATCGCGCAACTCGTCTGGGGAGGCGATCGCCTTCACCCGTGGAATAATATCCTCCATCCACAGCGACAGCGGCAAACCGTCTGCATTACTCTCCTGTTGCTCTACTGCCACAAAAGAACTCGACTCCCCCGCTATACTCGGATGGGCAGCAAGGCTGGGGGAATGCGGCATACCTTGACCCTGTAATGAATGCCACAGTAGCGAAATCACTTCAGCAGAGTCGCCGACTTGGGCGTAACAGTCTTCAAATAGCCACTCAGGAATGTCAGAAATTTGCAGAAAAATATCTCGCAGCACACGAGACGTAATTAACCGCTTCCGCATCTTGCCCAGTAGCAAGTAAAGCGCCCACACTGCATTAGCAGGTGTCTCATCGCGTAAATAGCGTTGCAGTGCGTCTACTTTGGCATTGGTAGATGTGGTTGCGTCTACGTCTTGAAATAACTGGGCAAAGCGCTTCATACGTACGTCTCATTAAATATCACTTTCTCCTTCAAAGAGCGTTTTTAGCGGCATTGCGTTGATGCCGCACGTCTCAGTCAGGTAGCGCGACAGCACGTCTGTTTGCCCGTGGGTGACGTAGACAGTTTTAGCGCCCGTTTGTTGAACGGTCGTCACTAGGCTCTGCCAATCGGCATGGTCAGATAAGACAAAGCCCCGTTCGTAGCCCTGGCGGCGACGCGCCCCTCGAACCGCCATCCAGCCAGAGGCGAAGCCAGTTTGGGGTAACGGGAAGCGCTTCATCCAGCTAGAGCGATGAGCGGAAGGCGGCGCGAGGACAAGATCGCCTTTGAACTTGTAATCGCGCGGCATTTCCGAAGCGGGCACCGTTGCAATCATCGGAATACCGACCTGTCGATAGAGTTCGGTCAAAACATGAACGGCTCCGTGGACGTAGACGGGTTTATCCGTCAATTTTTGCAATTCACCGAGAATTCGCTGCGCTTTTCCAAAAGAGTAGCAAAACAAAAGCGAGGGGCGTTCTAAGTCGCTTTGCCACCAGTGGTAAATCTCTTGGGCGGTGGTGCTGCCCGGTTCCCAATGATAAATCGGCAACCCAAATGTGGCCTCGCTAATGAAGCGATCGCAAGGCACGACCTCAAAGGGTTCACAGGTGGGGTCATCGCCGCGTTTGTAATCACCCGAAACCACCCAAACTTCATCCCCGTGCTCCACGCGAATTTGAGCCGAGCCGAGCACATGCCCTGCCGAATGAAACGAAACCCAGGTATTGCCGAGCTTGATTTTTTCGCCATACTCCACACCCTGAAGCTGAATCGTCGCGCCCAATCGCTTAGTTAGAACCCCCTGAGAAACCTGGGTAGCAATGTAGTGGCTAGAGCCAGCGCGGGCGTGGTCGGCGTGGGCGTGGGTAATCAAGGCAGTATCGACGGGCTGCCAGGGATCGACAAAGAACTCACCCGCTTCGCAGTATAGACCTTCGGGACGGACGGTAATTAGGGTCATGGCATTCAGAGTATCTTCAGAGCATCTTTAAACGGATTTGAAGCACTACCCAGAGCAATATCCGGTGTTGCTGAATGAGATATGAAGGCGAGCCAACAGCCTTGGGGGAGGTTTCTCCCCCAAACCCCCTCATTGGGGGACAGCCCTTGTCCCCCAAACCCCCTCCGATCAGGTGTTGGATAGGTGAGATCAGTTACTGGTGACGCTACGCATTGCTGCTAAGTTAGGGCATATGGGAGCGAGTCGAGGGCAATCGCCCCTTGCTATCCCTGCAATAGGTAGCGAAGCGTTTCCAGCGACCTTTGATGCTTACCGAAGCGGCCTTGCGGAGGGGGTGTGGGGGACGGGCTTCGTCCCCTGCTGGGGGTTTGGGGGAACCCCCCAAGGCTGTTGGCTCGGAATCCAAACGTCCTAACGTAGTTTCAGAACTTGTGAATACACATTCAACAAGGCTCAACATCGTTAAAACGAAATTAAAACGAAATAATCAAAAATCCATCTTGAAATTTTGCCCCTGTAATCGATTTGCCGCTCAGTTCTGGCGGCAGAGAAACGTTGCGCCGCTGATCGCCCGCTTCTACGGTGACTTCGGGACCATACTGCGTCAGCTTGACCTGAGTTTTGTCAAAACCAGGGAGAAACAGGGCAACGGTGCGATCGCCGACATTGACTGCGATGGGTTTAGGAGCCTGGGCAGCTTGACTAAAATCGGGCAGGGCATCAACGAGGGGCTGCCAACTAGAGCTGGGATTAGAGGGCAACACCGCAACGCTCAGGGGGGCAAAGTCGCTGCTAACAATGGCTGGGTCAGTTCCCTGGTTCAGGATAATACCGCCCACCGTTAAGCCAATCTGCTGGGCACTACCCCACAAATATTTGGCGGTGGCGATCGCCGTTGGGTCAGCCGTGGTGACTAGATACGCTGCCACTCGGTTGGGGTTCGCAACCGCCGCTCTGCCCTGCTCCATTAAATTAGTGGCCTGTTGAGTCGCAGGCTGGCTGAACAAATCGCCCGACCAGTTCACATTTAGCACCGCACTGGCTACGGGTTGAATGAAAGGCGCGATCGTCTTAACTAAATCTGATTCAGCAAATACCTGCCGAAACCGTCGAGCATACCAACTGGCAATTTCTGGCATCCCTAGCATCCGCAGAGTAGCCTGGTCGCCCACACCATCAAATACAATCACATCGTAGTTGCCGCTGGCATCAAACTCCCGCAGGGCGTTTAGCGCTAGGGCACTGTCCATGCCCGGTAAGATACTCAGTTCTTGGCCATAGACGGCTTTTAGAATGGGCGATCGCAGGTATTGTGCCTCTTGCGTTTTAACCTCTTCCCAGGCTCGCTCCATTAAGACCGTGGCTTGAAGTTGCACGACCTGTAAGTTCGGTTCAATATATTGAGGGTCAGCCGTGGGTACCATACCCAGCACTAGCCCCAGCGTCGGCCCTGCATCTTGCCCAACTAACAGAACCCGCTTCCCAGATGCCGCAAACTTTTTGGCCGTGGCGATCGCCACCGTTGTGCGCCCCGTTCCACCCTTACCTAAAAATGTCAGAATCAAACTCATCCCCACTCCACCTACCTACTTACAGCTTTCGCTTGATTAAAATCTGGTGCATCTTGGTCAATCGCCCTGAATGCGACTCTTAACCTAAATAGCTGCGGTTAAAGCAACTGCGTTAACGCACCTTAGATTATCGTAGCGATCGGATTGGTCGTTCGTGTTTTCGGTTTAACAATCAAACCGATTGAGACAGTTTGTCTGGACTAGCTACGGCGCTTTGTACTTGGATAAAATCTGATTTTTGATGAAGAGCCACACGCTGCGCGGGGTGTTGCTGGTTTCATGTATGAATTTTTTTGAACGGGGTGCAGAGCGCCCCGTTCAAAAAAATTCATACCCAGATTAAGCCCCAGATTAAGCCCCAAATTAAGCAATGCCAAAAATCTGCACCCGATGCACTGAACAAGCCAAATCAATAGGTAACTGATTAGACCCTGCTTCTGTCAGGATGAGGGTTCTAGCTCATCTTCAAAGAACCAAGTGGAGAACTTATCGTCAAATAGAACCACTAACCCGACTCCACTGCCATCTGTCATTTTGTAGGATTGAACAACCCCAATTTTTCCTAATTGAGCAATCACGTACTGCGGGGCGCGATCGCGCAGGCGACGAACCCGAACCTTTTGGCCAATTTCCATCTTTATCTCAAAAAACTCTCAAAGAACGGATAAACATTAAAAATTGTATCAGTGTATTGCGACTGTTTACAGCGTTTCTCGACTAGATGAAATATGGTTGCCGTTAGCAGCCGCGCAGAACGTGCTTTTAACAGAGAAACTTGCCTTTCTTGAATTGAGAAATAGCTGTAGGCTGTTGTTGCTGGGGGCTTTGGAGACGTAGGAGCAATAACTTTCATGCTGGCAAAACGGATTCTTCCTTGTCTGGATGTCAAAGCGGGTCGGGTGGTAAAGGGTGTAAACTTTGTAGATCTCAAGGATGCGGGTGATCCGGTAGAGTTGGCGCAGGTCTATAACGATGCAGGTGCCGATGAACTGGTGTTTCTAGATATCACAGCAACCCACGAAGACCGGGGCATTATTTTTGATGTGGTATATCGCACGGCAGAGCAAGTTTTTATACCGCTGACTGTGGGAGGCGGGATCAGTTCCTTAGAAACAATTAAACAATTATTAAGAGCTGGAGCGGATAAGATTAGCCTCAATTCGGCAGCCGTACGAACTCCAGACTTAATTGACCGAGCCAGCGATCGCTTCGGCAACCAGTGCATTGTGATTGCGATTGATGCTCGACGTCGGGTTGATCCGACGAATCCCGGTTGGGATGTTTACGTGCGCGGCGGGCGAGAGAATACAGGGCTAGATGCGATCGCTTGGGCTGAAGACGTAGCTCGGCGTGGTGCAGGGGAATTGCTAGTCACCAGTATGGATGCCGATGGAACACAAGCGGGCTATGACTTGGCGCTGACTAGGGCGATCGCCGACCGTGTTTCAATTCCGGTCATTGCATCGGGCGGGGCGGGAACTTGTGCTCATATCCACCAAGCCCTCACAGAGGGCAAGGCTGAAGCGGCGCTACTGGCATCGCTTCTACATTACGGCCACCTGACCGTAGCCGAAATCAAACACTATTTAGCTGAGCGGCAGGTACTAGTGAGAGCTTAGGGAACTGCGTTGAAATAAGATACCGGCTCAAGCAGAAGGCTTATCATGGATTCCCGCCTGCGCGGGAATGACACCGGGATGGTTTTTGTTTGCTGATCCCTTAGGTGAACACTGGCTCTGCTCTAGTCGTAATAGCTTGGGTGGCTGTGGTTCCCACGGATTGAATAGACCCCTGATTTTTTGAAGCGCGAGCTTTGCCCGCGCTTCAAAAAAACATTACCAATTTAGGACTACCCACGCTCACGAAAAAACATTCATGCAAAAAGTCTAATAGCTAGGGACTTGACAGCATCTCACAACTACCCATGGGAGGACACTTCGCTGAGAAACTGTTACACTATTTAATATAACGGTTTGTTTACAGTTGCTTAGGAAATGATCTCTATATTGATTGTCGTTATTCTCTTAGTGGCCTGGGCGCTGCACTTGATGCAAGAAGCCCTCGACCGCAAAGAGTTTTCTCTGATGCTAGCGGGCTTTTTGGTGTCTGTTGCTGCATCGGCTTTAGTGGCAGTCTATTTTTTAGTAGGCAACTATGTCGGCTACATGGATCAGATGGCAGAACGCGCGGAGTTGTCTGATCAGTATTATGAAACCGCTGGATTCGTGTTTCCTTCCGAGCTAATTTTAGAGGAAGAGACAGACGAACCTGGTAACCAATCTACAGAATTGTCTGAGTTCAACGGTGCGGTCTCAATCGTAAGTCCTTAGCCACATCACGTTTAGGACTACCCGGTCGTCACCACTTACCGCAATCACTTAACGCTAAGGGCGGCGATCGCCAAGCACCCCCAGCCCACCATCAAGGCCACGCCACCCAGGGGAGCGATCGCGCCTAGCCACGTTACCCCCGTCAAGCTGAGGGCATAGAGGCTTCCAGAAAAGATGAGGACTCCGACGATAAAAGCAATGCCCGCCGCTATGAGTAGCGATTGAGTCGCTGCTGATTGCAGCAACAGTAGCGCCACTAAAAGCAACGCTAACGCATGGTACATCTGGTAGCGTGTGCCAATATCAAAGATTTCAAGGGCGCGATCGCTCAATCGAGACTTCAGAGCGTGCGAGCCAAAGGCTCCTGCTGCCACCGATGTCCCACCTAACACCGCCGCGATTGCCAAGAATGCTCGAACCATAACTAGCCTTCCCGTAGTTCTACATCGATACTTCTAAACAAGTAAGTAGTTCGACCTAAATAAAAACAAGATTCTAAAAGTCTGTGCCGCCCGCTGCGCGGGCGGCACAGACTTTTAGAATTTTATGTTTAATTACGCCCATCTACTTAAGATTTTTGATGGGCAGGCGAAGTCTGCCCATCAAAAAATCCTTACCAATTTAGAGGATGTTTTAAAAGTTCCGTCGCTGGTATAAAAACGGTATCGATCCCCCTAAATCCCCGCGCTGGCGCGCCGCTGCGCTAGAAAAAAGGGGGACTTTGAATCCAGTTCCTCCCTTTTTATAGACGCGAAGCGGCTTCCC
>Ga0105046_10011073_pt1 | contig 14032 bp, 9 predicted proteins | sample MAT03_FD_78385 | JGI IMG/M metagenome (GOLD analysis project Ga0105046, IMG submission 78385) | Freshwater microbial communities from Lake Fryxell liftoff mats and glacier meltwater in Antarctica - MAT-03 (megahit assembly) | ecosystem: Environmental > Aquatic > Freshwater > Ice > Liftoff... | reverse complement strand
TTCGGGAGCATTACGCGTCCCTCACTACGCCGTAACCCATTCCGTATCAGCCACCCCGACTCCCGGCCCATTCCGTATCAGGGTGCCATTCCGTAGCAAAGCCGACTCAGGATGGTGGCGAATAGGCTTGGAAGCGCCCGAATCGCCGACAGGAGTCGTCCGATGAAACGATGGATTCTCGCGGTCGGTGGCCTCGCGCTCGCGCTCAGCACGGGCCAAGCGGAATACCCGACGCTGAAGGTGCGACCGAAGCCGTTGCAGGGGGTACCGGCTTACCCGTATCAGCCGAGCGGCACGCCGCCGCGGGCCAGTGTGACGGGAACCGGGCAATCGCGGATCAACGTCGGCGATCCGGGTGCGCCGCCGCCGACCGTGCTCGATTCGCTGACAGGATCGATCACCACGACGAAGGACACGACGATCTGCCGGACGGTGACGAGCCATCGGAAGACCGAGCGGACGTTGACGCAAGAACGGGTGACCACGACCGGACCGGGCCAGCAGGCCGTGGCGGTGCCGGGCGAAGCGGCGACCTTCGCCATGAAAGATCAAACGCTGCGGGCCGACCATTGCAGCGTGTCGGGGATCTCGGTGACGCTCTACCCGGACGGCCAATACGCCATACGGTTCCGGGCCGACCAGAGTGTGGCGACTCGGAACGATACGGTGCAATCGCCGAATCCGTTCCGCCGGAATCTGTTCGTGCTGACGGTGCGCGGTTACGCGGCCGATCCGCTCGGGGAAACGAGGATCGCCGCGACGAAAGCGGCGGTGCTGCAAATCCCGGTCGAGCCGTTCTGGGTGAACCGGGGCGAGCCCTACCAAGGATTCGTCGAAGGCAGCAGCGACGCGGTGAAGCGGAATTATAAGTGGATCGACCGGGTCGATGTGGATTTCACGTACCGTTGAGTTCGCGGAGGGGCGCCATGCGAAGGATCGTCACGGGCTTGGTCATGCTATTCGCGGTGGCCGCCGTCGGATGCGCCGGCACCAAGCCGGCCTTCCTTCGCCCCGCCGCCGTGCCGGTGCCGCCGAGCCAAGAGATCGAAATCCTCGACCCGGCCCAAGGGGCGACCCAAGTCCCGGCGGTCGTGCTGGCCGGCGGCACATCGGGCACGCAACACGTCGATGTCGCCCCGTCGGTCTTGGTGCACCGCTATTACCCGAGTGGCGACCGCACTTTCCAAGCCCAGTTCGTCCCCGGCGGCCCGACGATCCTGTCGTTGAACCATCCGAAGACCTTGGAACGCACCTACGTGATGGCGACGATGCCGCCCGGTGCGCCGCGCGTCACGTATGCCGGCAAGTCGATCATTTACGATTTCGGCGCTCAGTCAGTGACGGTGCATTTCGGCCCGCTCGGCTGCCCAACCGTCAGCTACTCGCAATCGACGAAGTTAGTGGCCGGGGTCGGGTCCATGGTGGAGAAGGTGAAGGAACATTTCGCCGATCGCGTGGCCCGCAAAGATACCGGTGAGGTGGTACGAGAATAGCGATTGAAGCGATTGTCTGGGCACGGGAATGTAGCGGGTTCGTGAAGATTTGCGGCGGTCGCGAATTGGCTTGTAGAGCCTCCAGTAAAGCGGTTAAATCCGACGGTGTGGAAAATTCCTTCACCGGGTGTTCAAAGTGTCATCGACTCACACGCGCGATTTCGACGATGTCCTCGCCCATGAATTAGAGCGGGTTCGACTGCGACGGATCGCTCAAGAGCCCAACCAAACGGATGTTCCGTCCGACAATGTTCGGGATCGCGCCAAGAAAATGGACCTCTTCGGCGTGGCATTTTCAGGTGGCGGTATCCGGAGCGCGACTTTTTGCCTCGGCATTCTTCAAGCGCTCGGCAAACTCAAACTCCTCCGGAAAGTCGATTATCTTTCGACGGTTTCCGGCGGTGGCTATATCGGCGGTTGGCTCGCAGGTTGGATCCGCCGCGAAACCGATGGCTTGGCGGATCCTGTATTCTCCGATTTATCCGAGCACTCGCGACCCAGCGTCAAACATCCCGGAGCGGAAGCTGTTCGCAACGTCGAGAAGCAACTCGACCCGGATCGTCTCGGTCAGGCGCGGAGCTATCGGCGCGAGAATGACGACCCCGCCGTGGAACGCGAACACTGCGGAGAAGACCCTGAGCCGAGCCCGCTCTATCACATCCGCGCCTACTCCCGCTACTTGGCCCCCCGCGGCGGCCTGCTGAGCCTCGACCAGTGGTCGCTGCTCGCCATCTATACGCGAAACCTGTTCATCAACTCGCTGATCGTCTTGCCGATGTTGGCGACGTTTGTATTCGCAGTCCGCAGTGTCATCCGGTTCTCCGCGTGGTCGGCGGAAGTCCCGAACGGAACCAAATGGCGGCTGTTCTACGCGTTCTTGGTGGCCTTGCTCGGAGCGCAATTCTTGTTGCGAACCGGCTTGGGTCGGGTTCGTTCCGCGACGGGGATCAGCGATTGGTGGTTCACGCGGTTCAAATTTGTCGATGAACTCGGATCATCCCGTTTGAAGCGGCTCGTACCGAGGCCAAAGTTCACGGGGTTTTTACTGCTGCTGGCGGGGATGCTCTTCATCTGGCTCTGCGCCCCGGAGAATCGACCCGTCGAGCCGTACTCCGCCGTTCAACCAAGCCGGATGCCGAGCCAACTACGGGCGGCGCCGGAAGGTCAGAACGCGGGAGCGCCGACCGGTCAATACCTTTTGATCGACGCGGGCTCGACTTTCTACGACTACGTTCGCGGGTGCCTGCTCTTCGGCGCCCTCGGCCTCGGATTCGGACTTCTGGCTTGGTTCGCATCGGGCATCGGCTTGGGAAAAACCGGCTCGTTTTGGGGGGGGTGGCACTTCGCGTTGTTGAACTTGCTCTTCGGCATACTGCTCGGTGCCATCCTCACGCTTTTGGTCGATCAATTCCTTTACTCCGATGGGGTGAATCGGCCCGTGCTCTTCGCCGTCGTCGGCCCGCCACTCTTTCTTCTGGGCTTGTTGCTCGCTTCGCAAGTGGAAGTCGGCGTCGCGGGGAATTGGTACTCTGAGCACGAGCGCGAATGGCGCTCGCGCCTCACGGCTTGGCTCCTCTTGCTGGCGGTCGGTTGGGCCGTCGTGTTTTCGATCGTCGCATACCTCCCGCAAGTTTTCGATTCCTACGCGACCGTCGGCTCCGCGGCGGTGGCCTTCACAGGAGGATTAACGGCGGTCCTTCGCTGGCTCGTCCCCCGGCTTGTGAAATCGCCGAGCCTGATAATGGTCGTGGCGGTCAAGTTGGTACCCCTCGTGTTTCTAACCGTGCTGTTGGCGTTGACGTCATACGCCCTCGATGCGGCGCTGGCGGACGAATGGAGTTGCGCATTCGCCGAGCGATTGACCACAGAGGAATGGTGGATTCCGCTCGTGGGAGCGGGAGTTTCCTTCTTCATCACCGCTCTCTTCGTCGTAAACATCCCTGTGAATCGCTTCTCTTTGCATTCGCTTTACGCCAACCGGTTGACCCGCTGTTACCTCGGTGCGTCCCTGCGGGACGCCGAAGGCGACAATTTCAACGTGGCGACGGCGGTGCGCGATCGGAGAAACGCGAATGCTTTCAGCCAGTTTGACCCGGCCGACGACCTTCCACTGGCCGTGCTCCGCGCTACCGCCATAACGACTGGCGACTGCAAAACCCGCCAGCCGGGCGACCGCACCACCCCCTACTTTGGCCCCTACCCGATCTTCAACACAACATTGAATATGGTGGCCGGCACCGAATTGGCCTACCAAGATCGGCGCGGGGAATCGTTTATTCTCACCCCGGATTATTGCGGGAGCGACTCGACCGGTTACGACTTAATCAACGGCGGCGACACGCGCACGGATGCCCGCCTCAGCGATACGCAGGGGCCCCATTGGAACTTGACCGTCGGCCGCGCGATCACCATTTCCGGCGCGGCCGTCGATCCGAACATGGCGAATTATTATTCCGTCCAGTTCACCGCATTTCTGACGATCCTCAACGCCCGTTTAGGTTGGTGGTTGAGAAATCCGAAGTGGCATAGCGGCAAACGAGGCGACTGGGAGGCGCGGGCCCCGTGGGGATCGTGGCATTACTTAAAGGAGTTGTTCGGCTACACGGACGAAACCAGCTCGTTCGTCCACCTCTCCGACGGCGGCCATTACGAAAATACCGGCGCGTACGAGCTCATCCGCCGGCGCTGCCGGTTCGTGCTCGTCGTCGATGCGGCCGAGAACCCGGACAACACATCCGAAAACTTGGCCAACCTCGTCCGCGTCGTCCACACCGACTTCGGCATCCGCATCCAAGTCGATACCGCCCCGCTGAAGCGCGGACCGGACGGCCTGACAACCTGGCACTGCGCCGTCGGGTCCATCCGCTACGACGACGTCGATGTCGGCGGCGTCATCGGCACCCTCGTGTTCGTGCGTTCGTCGCTCACCGGCGACGAACCGGCCGACATCAAAAACTACGCCTCCGTCACGCCGGAGTTTCCGCACCACCCGACCTACGACCAATTCTTCGACGAGGCCCAATTCGAGAGCTACCGCGGCTTGGGTTTCCACATCGGCATGAACGTGCTCGAAGAAGCGGCCCTTTCGATAGCCGCCCACAAAACCGAGCATTTCAATCGCCGTTTCTTCGCCAAGCTCCGGCGGACTTGGACGCCGGCCACGGCGCTCCAGACCGACAAGTACCTCGAATCGTGCCGCGATTTCCTGTTGCAAATCGACGGGGATGATGGCCGGGCACACGAGCGCCGCTTGACCGGCGACCTCGCGGACATCTTCCGGAACATTGGCAATACCCGCGCCGATCTCCGGTTGGCCACCGAATCGGAAGACGATCGCGTGCAAGTGAAGCGCGCCCAGCTAATGGAGATGGCTTGGCTGATGAACGACCTCGACCGCAGCTACTCGCACCCGATCCAGCGCGGCTGGGTGAACACGATGCGGGCTTGGACAACCGAGCCGGCTTTCCAAGCCATGTGGCCGCAAATGCGCACCGTCTTCAGCCAAGGCTTCGTGCGCTTCTGCGAGCGGGCGCTCAACGTCAACCAGCCTTCGATTCAACTGCTGCACGTCACGGCGACGATCCCGGACATCCACGCCGAGAAGTGGGAATCGATGCGGCGCGAATTCGGCCAAGACTTCCTCCCGTACTTGACGGCCAAGGTGGCCAAGCCGAATGGGCGACCGAACGAAGTCGAATCTTGGTGGAAGCTGGGAACCAACCCCGGCAAACCGGAAGAGTATCTGAGCGATGTCCTCGGTAAAGACAAACCGCAATTCTGGCTGATCGGTTACGGAGAACCCGGAATCGACGATGCGATCGTGCCTAGCGAGTCGCCGGAACGCCTGCTGCACATCGTGGGCGTCGTCGCGCTCTTCGATCCGATACTGCCGTTTAAGGAATTCCCCCGCGACAGCCGAGAACTCCTGCTCTGGATCCGCGGCAAGTACCGCATGGCCGGGATCGGCGGCGTCGCCATGCGACTCCTGAATGGCAACATTCGAGGCGTCGGCGTACCCGTGTTCTCCCGGCTACCCCGGCTCGGTAGCGGCCCGGCCGAGAGTCTCCAGCGGGCGATGTGGATTCAGTTCATGAACGACTTCGACTTCTACGGCATCCGCCCGCTCGGCCCCGAAGCGCTCGATTGGGAGAAACGCGAACTGCGCGTCCAGTTCACTCCGGCGCCGTGACCGGCTCCCCGCCGGCGCGACTGGCCAGCGCCGGCATCATGTCGTTCGCGCCGTAGCTCAGCAGCCGGACGCTGCCGTCGGCCATCGCGAAGTTGGCCCCGCCGCTGTGGTAGCTCCAGAAGTGAAAGACCGAACACTCATCTTGAAATGAGCCCGCCGCGTACGGATACGGCCCAACTCGACGGGGACGCGGCCCGAAACTCGCGTTCCCCCAAATGCATTTCGGCGCTCCCGGCCCCGTCGGACCCGAGGCCCGCGTACGGTCGGCCTGAAGGCCGCCGTGTATCCGCCTTCGACTTTCAAGTCGAACTTTATGATTTCGTTCGCCTCGCGTTTGGAATCGGAAACCGGCGACAGTGCGCGGATCGACAAAGGTAAATCTCGCGAATCGCGATGCAGGACAAAAGCGCGGTGAGGTGTGCTAACATAAATATAGTGATCGGAATCTACGATCAAGTTATCGCCATCCCAATTAACCGTGGCACGGATCGCTTTACCCGCTCTTTCTTGTTTGGCGTGGTAAATGTCGAGATTAAATCGAATCGGTTTTGCGGTATCGTTCCGATTCAAGCGGACATATTCCTCCAGGGCTATCTTGAATTCCGCTTCAGGGTTCGCGAGCGGTTCGCCGGGCATCGGCTGCGCGCGCAGAGCAATGCCACGAAAATTGCGATTGACAAGTTCACTGTGTTCATAGTCGGCTATTTGTCGAGTGCTTTCGGCAATGAGCCGTTGAAAAACCCCTCTCGTCTTTCAACGGCAAATCGATCTTTTCGCCCGAGATCAATTTGTATTTATGGGACGGTTGTACCGAAACCGGGAATCAAACACAGGCACATCGGCTTGGAGATCGTCGTCGTGCCGCCCGGCCCTGTGATCACTTGTTGAAGGGCGTTCTGTTCACGGCATCGCTCGCCGTCGATCGCCCAGCACCACCCATCGCAGGCTTCGCCTTGGGTTGGATCTTTACTATCAGTTTCAGCAGGGCGGCCCGCCATCAGCACGCTACCGGCGAGACCGAGGCACAGCCGCGCGACCGGCTCGCCACGGCTACAAGAATTGGTTCGCTGAGTTCCATCGGGTACCCGAATGGGCTTAATTGCCACCACCCTAACAGAGTATTCGATGCCCGCAAGACATTTCCGGAAAACTTTGCGAGTGCAGCTGTCCGAACGATTCTGTTGGTAAAATTCGGCGGTCCGGGAGCAAAAAGCATCCGGCTGGGGCGGGCGCTGCTACAATTCCGAGATTCGATCCGACTCCCGATTCCGGTACCGATGGCCAACGACCGCACCACCGCCGACGCCCAATCTCTTTTCGACCGCGGGCACCAGAGCCTGCAATCGGGGGATTTCCCCGAGGCCGTGGAGTGCTTCACCCGGGCCATCCGCCTGAAGCCGAACATCGCGGCCGGGTACCGCTTTCGGGCGCTCGCCTACCTCGAACTCGGCCAGCGGATCGACGCCCTCAACGACCTCGACCAAGCCATCCGCATCCGCTCCGACGATCCGATGCTCTACGCCGACCGGGCCCGGGTGCTCTACCGGCAGCGCTCGTTCGCCGCGGCCATCGCCGATTGCGACCGGGCCTTGAACCTCGACCCCGGGCTCGCCCCGCTGCACGGCTTGCGCGGGGAGTGCCACGCCGCCAACGGCGAGACGAACAAAGCCTTTGCCGACTTCGCCGTGGCGATGGAGCAAGACGCGCCGAACATCGCCGACTACCTGATCGCCCGGGCCGAGTTGCATTTGGAACTCGAAGATTTCGAAGCCGCCCTCGCCGATGCCGATGCGGCCGTGGAACGCAATCCGGAAAGTTCGACCGCCCACCAAACCCGCGGCATGATCCACCGAGCTTTGCATCACGAAGACGACGCCGAGGCCGACTTCACGACGACCTTGAAACTCGACCCGGATCGCGTGCTGGCCCGGCTGGCGCGGGCCACGGTTCGGCTCGGTTTGAAGCGCTTCCCCGAAGCCCTCGCCGATTGCGACACGGTGATCGAAGCGCTGCCCGGTTTGCCGAAAGGTTTTGAAATCCGCGGCATGGCCCGCAAGTTCTCCGGCGACATCGCGGGGGCACTCTCCGACTACAACGAAGCGATCCGCCTCAACCCCGGAAGCCTGCTGGCGTACAACCTCCGGGCCGGCATCCACTACCAGCAGCAACAGTACAATAAGGCGATTCAAGATCACCTCGAAGCGTTGAAACGCGACCCGAAGAGTGCCGGAACCTTCAACCAACTCGGCTGGATTTGGGCGACGGCGCCCGACCCGGACATCCGCAACGGCACCCGGGCTAAGGAATGCGCCACCCGGGCGTGCGAACTCACCGAATGGCAAGAGGCCGGCTACCTCGACACCCTCGCGGCGGCCCACGCCGAACTCGGCGATTACGAAGAGGCCGCGAAGTGGATGGAAAAGGCCATCAAATTGGCCCCCGAGCACGAAGACGACTATCGAACCCGACTGAGCCTCTACGAAAGCGACAAACCCTACCGGGGCAATTCCGCGTTGAATGCCCGGCAGCAGTAGGGATTTGCCGAATCAAAACGGAAGTTCATCATCGTCCGAAACGTTGAGGGCGTCCGGGAAGTAGTCCATCAAGTCGGTCGCGATCAGGGATGCTTCGCCGATCCGTTCCGCGACGAGATCGCCGGCGCGGCCGTGGACCCAGACGCCCAGCACGGCTGCGTCGAACGGCTCCATCTTCTGCGCAATTAGCGCTGCGATCAATCCCGTCAGCACGTCGCCGGTGCCGCCGGTGGCCATGCCCGGATTGCCCGTGGTGTTCGCGTAAACCCGTCGGCCATCGGTGACGATGGTCCGCGAACCCTTCAGGACCAGAACGACGCCGAATTTCTGAGCGAATGCGACGGCCTGTTCGCGGCGTTGCTCGTCGGTCGCCGGCGCAGCGGTTCCCGTCAACCGGGCGAACTCGCCGGGGTGCGGTGTCAAAACGAGTGTTGCCGCTCGGCCCTTGAATTCCTCCAGGAATGGCGCGAAGGCGTTCAGCGCATCGGCATCGAGGACGGCGGGCGTGTCCGGCAGACCGGCGACCATTTCCCGGATCATTAAGGTCGCGCTGGGTGACTGTCCGAGTCCGGGACCGATGGCCAAGACGTTGGCCGACTGGCCGATTTCGAGGAGATCGGCGCCGGTCCCTTCTGAAAACGAGCCATCCGCGAGCTGGCGGATGGCGAAGGTCATGTAGCACGGGTTCCCGGCGGCGACGATCGGTTCGACGCACGCGGCCGTGGCGACTTGGACCAGTCCGGCCCCACCGCGCAACGCGGCCCGACCGCAGAGGATCGCGGCGCCGGACATCCCCCGGCTGCCCGCGACGATGAGCACCCGGCCATAGGTGCCCTTGTGCCCCTCGCGGGCCCGTCTCGGCAAGCGCGGGACTTCGGGATTGTGAAGAGTTTCGGTGTTCATCGCTGGCGCTCGCAGGAAGGTCGTCCGATCTACTATAACCGAGAATGGATCTTGTTTGAATGTCGGGATCGACGCCGCATCGTCCCTCTTTCGAGCGTCGTCTTCGACACCGACCGCTGAAAAAATGTCGCTGACGCGCCCGGCTCGGACGAGCCGACGTTGCGCAAACGCCGGTCCAGCTCTCTCTCGAGGCCGGATACTCGGCAATTCGATTGGTTGCCCAAGTACTCCTCGTACGATTTCCGCGCCTGAGCGAGTGAGGGCCGAGCCGACGAAAACAGCCCCGGAAGTCCGGGGCTGTTTCACGAGACCGCTTCGCTGTGCGATTAGTGGTTCAGCATGAACTCGGTGGTGTTCATGAGAGCCCAGAAGACGTCTTGGTAAAAGGTCGCATCGGTCACGGCGACGCCGACGATGGCTTCCCCGGGGACTTTGCCCATCGGCTTGGTGCCGACCGGCGGCTTGACCGGAGCGGCGACGGGCGGCTTAGTTCCCGTGCCGGTGCTCGGCGTCGACCCGGTTTTGGGTGGCTCGTCGCGCTTCGGCACGATGATGCCATCTTGAACGTCGATGAGGGCCGTCAGTTCCTTCGCGGTGGCGTGGCGACCGACGGTCGTGAGGAACAGCTCGTCGATCACGGCGGAGCTGAAGGTTTTGCCTTGCAGCTTCTTGTGCTTGGCCATGATGCTATCGACGACGTTGGTGCCCTTCTTCTTGATGGCGTTGTTCAACTCCGCGCCGTTCATCATGAGCAAGGCTTGGACGACGGTACCGTTGAAGGTGAGTTCGTTGCCTTCGTCGTCGCCGAAGTTGCGGACGAGCTTCTCGAGCCAAGCTTCGCGGTTGGCCCCGCGGGCTTTCTTGTCGACGGCTTCTTCGTCGGTTTTGGTCGCTTGCGTCAGCGAGGCGTGCAGCACTTCCGGCGACAGGGCTTTCAAAGGCATCCGGGCGAAGTACGGGTTGTACTTCTCGTCGGCGTAGTCTTTGTTGGCGACGTGGCTGAGGCTGTACGCGTCGCTGTTGCACAGGGCTTCGAGCAGGGCTTTGCTGTCGTAGCCGTACTTGACGAAGTCGGCGGCGAGTTTTTCCATGAGTTCCGGGTGGACAATTTCGTTGTGGCTGCCGAAGTCGTCGATGGTCGGTTCTTTGTTCAAGCCGCGGCCGAACAGGTGGCCCCACATGCGGTTGACGTAAGCCTTGGCGAACATGTCGTGTTCGACCACGTACTCGGCGAGGATTTGCCGGCGGGTCTTGCTGGCTTTGTCGCCGCTCGGGAGCTTTTTCGAAGAGAACTCGCCTTTGTCGGCTTGGGCGTAATCCTTGAGGAACGTCGGCTTCGTGGACATCAGTTTGCCATCGCGGCGTTCGAAAAAGACGCGGGTCTCTTTGTTGACGTTGTCATCGTCGGACAGGCTGACTTGGACGAAGCCCATTTGGTTGTTGTTGTTTCCGGCACCCGGGCGGGGCGTCGGGGTGGCGCTGCGGCGGGTCTGGCGGAAGAAGGCGTTGGTGCCCCAGAAGTCCCCTTGGATCCATTCTTTGTTGAAGGGGTGGTCGTGGCACTGGGTGCACTGCGTTTGCAGGCCGGTGAACAGTCGCGTGATCCGCGATGTGATCGGCACGCCGTCCATGTAGCCGGGGTCAGTGCCGAGCGTCGGCTTTTCGCCGAGGTGGTGCAGCACGAAGTTCACGGCCCCGTTCTTGTTCGTTTCGCCTTGCGCGCCGATGAGCAACTTCACGAGTTCGTTATGGGGGATGTTCTTGTCGAATTTATCGGCGAGCCACGATTGCATCTGTTCGCGGTACGTCGTGTGCGTCGTGCGGGACATCAGCCAGACGGTCCACATCGTGGCCCAATGCTCGGAGTATTCTTCGGTATAAGGCTTGGCATTGCTGTCGACGGGCATCAGCTTGCCAGCGACGACCGGGCGGAAGATGACTTCTTCTCCCTTCTCGTTTTTCAAACCGAAGAGCAATCGGCGAATCAGTTTAGCGCGCTTGTCGGGCGCTCGATCGGCCTCGAAAGCGAGCACTTCGGGGGCGGTGGGAATCCGGCCGATCAGGTCGAGGAAGACCCGGCGGTGGAATTCGAGGTCGGTGGCTTTGAGGGCGGGCTTCTTGATACCCGCTTTCTCCCATCCGTCGGAGATGTAGTGGTTGACCGCCTGCGTGGAGGTCATCAGCGGGGCCGAACCCTCCTTGTCTTTGGCTGGTGGATCGGCGGCGAACAGCGGGGTCGCGGCGAACACGCCGGCGACCAAGAGCGAAGCGGTGTAGCGGAGCATCCGGCACCCTCCTGCGGAGAGCAGAATCAGGGGAAGTGAAGCCCGGAGTGGGCCGCACGGGGTGAACGTTAGATTGTCGAGCGTCCGCGCTATTCTAAACCAAGATTCCGGTTCGTGCGAACCCGTTTTGGGAATCGCGGACACGCGCGTAGAATATCGACGCGGAACCGCACGGGCGCGTTCCACGAAGCGCCAAAAGACTTCGGAACCTCGAAAACCTACAAATGTGCTAGGCATCTGAACGGGTGCGTTGTAACGGGTTTCATTTCAGACCCCGGCAGTTCCTTCTATGGCCAAGACGCTTTGCCTGAATTGCCAGCGCGCGGGCGAGGTGGCCGACTTCCTCGCCAAGATGGCGGTGAATTGCAAATCGTGCGGGAGCCGGGTGACGATCCTGATGGCGGAGGTCGCTACGGCCAAGCCCGCTTCAAGAGCGATTCCCGGATTTCGCCAACGGCGATTGACTGGTGCCTACTTCGCGTCGGGGTACTTCTCGATGATCACCGCCAAGTCGGCGGCGTTGACCGCGCTCAGCAGCGCCAGCTTCAGCGACTTGCCGTCCCATTTGAACGCGGCGACCACAGTCTTGTTCATCATCGTCTCGGCCGGTTGGCCGAGCTCGTCGAAGGCGTCGGTCACTAGCTCCGTCGGTTTCGACCCGAGCTTCTCGCGACCCTTCAAAAACTTCAGCCCTTTGCTCTCGAGTTTCGCGGTGGTGTAGACCGGCGTCGGAGGCTCGGAATCGAGCGTCCCCGTGAGGATCGCGTAAGCTTTCCCGAGCACGATCACATCGGCTTTGTCGGCGATGGCTTGGAATTGCTTGGGGTCGATCAACCCGGATTCTTTGGCGGGCATAGGGGGCTCGGCCGCCGCAACCGCGATGGCCAGCGAAGCGATCAGCAATCCGAAGAACGCGCGGCGGAACATCGGGGCGACTCCGAAACGAGAATGGGGTCACCAAGCCTAGAATACGATTGCGGGATGCGCCGCCCCGACTACAACAATGGGTGACGTTTCACCCCCGAGGATCCGCACCGTGGCCCATACCCTCCCCGCCCTCCCGTACGCGTTCAGTGCGCTCGAACCGCACATCGACGCGGCGACGATGGAAATCCACAGCCAGAAGCACCACAAGGCCTACGTCGACAACCTCAACAAGGCCCTGACGGGCCACGCCGACCTCGAAGGCAAGGACATCACGGCGCTGCTGCGGGACATCAAGAGCGTCCCCGAAGCGATCCGCCCGGCCGTCACCAACAACGGCGGCGGGCACCACAACCACACGCTGTTTTTCTCGATCATGTCGGCCGACGCCGGCGGCGAACCGACCGGCGCCATCGGCGACGCGATCACCGCCGCGTTCGGCGACTTCGCCGCCTTCAAAGCCAAGATCAAAGAGAACGCCATCGGCCAGTTCGGCAGCGGCTGGAGCTGGCTGGTGTGGGACGGGAGCAAAATCGCGGCCGTCAAGAAGCCGAACCAAGACAGCCCCCTGATGGACGGCCACGTCCCCCTGCTCGGCATCGACGTGTGGGAACACGCGTACTACCTGAAGTACCAGAACAAGCGTCCCGACTACGTCGACGCTTGGTGGAACACCGTGAATTGGAACAAGGTCAACGAGCTGTTCGCCGCGGCGAAAGCGGGCAAGTAACGTTTTCCCGAGCGGTGGGCGTAAGCCCTCCGAGGAATTGAACCGCCGGGACGTTCAAATTCTCGGAGGGCTTACGCCCACCGCTCGGGTCAAACCAAGAATGAGTCCAAAATGATCGACCTACCCGCAATCCAAGCCGCCCTCGTCGAACACAAACTCGACGGCTGGCTCCTCTACGACTTCCGGCAGATCAACGTCCTCGCGGCGCGGATCGCGGGGACGACCGCAGAGCACCGCACGCGGCGCTGGGCCTACTTCATACCCGCCGATGGCGAACCGAAAAAGCTCGTCCACCGCATCGAACCGGCCGCGCTCGAGCACCTGCCCGGCAACGACACGACCATCTACCTGCGCTGGCAGGAGTTCGAGAAGGGGATCGAATCGCTCGTGGACGGGGCGAAGACCATCGCCATGGAATACAGCCCGAAGAACGGCAACCCGTATATCTCCCGCGTCGATGGCGGCACGCTCGAACTCGTCCGCAGCTTCGGCGTCGATGTGGTCTCGTCCGGGGATCTGATTCAACAATTCGAAGCGACCTGGAGCGACGAGCAGTGGGCGCTGCACCAAGAAGCCGCGACGCACACCGATGCCGCCTACGGTGTCGCTTGGCAGTTCATCGCCCACCAGATCCGCGACCGGGGCTTCACGACCGAAATCGATGTGCAAGCGCGGATCATGAAACACTTCGCCGACACCGGCATGATCACCGATCACCCGCCCATCGTCGGCGAAGGGCCGCATAGCGGCGATCCGCACTACGCCCCCAGCGCCGAGACGAACAGCAAGATCGTGCCCGGCAGCTTCGTGCTCGTCGACTTGTGGGCGAAGATGAACAAGCCGCACGCGGTCTACAGCGACCTCACACGCACCTGCTATGTCGGTGAAGATGTGCCGACGAAGATCAACAGTGTGTTCAAGATCGTGATCGCCGCGCGGGATGCCGGCATCGAGCGCGTGAAGCGGGCCTACGC
>Ga0105046_10011072_pt1 | contig 14033 bp, 10 predicted proteins | sample MAT03_FD_78385 | JGI IMG/M metagenome (GOLD analysis project Ga0105046, IMG submission 78385) | Freshwater microbial communities from Lake Fryxell liftoff mats and glacier meltwater in Antarctica - MAT-03 (megahit assembly) | ecosystem: Environmental > Aquatic > Freshwater > Ice > Liftoff... | reverse complement strand
TGTGACAGCGTCTCGATGCTGTGGGGCGTTGGCTCGTGTGTGAAATTCTGAGCGAGGCCAGTTATCCTTGCCGCATAGCCAGCAACTTGGTCGTCACGTTTCTGCATGCTAATATTTGCGATTCAAGGCACGGCTGATTCTCTCGTGAACTCGGCCGACGGGCTCAACATTTACGGAAACACATCGACATGGCCATTCCGGATTTTCAATCGCTGATGCTCCCGCTTCTGGAATTCCTGTCAGATTGTCAAGACCATAGTTCTCGGGATGTCGTTGATGCCTTGGCAGCAAGGTTTTCCCTCACGCCGGAGGAACTTGCGCAGCAATTGCCGAGCGGCCCCTCAAAAGTATTTCGAAATCGAGTCGGCTGGGCGCAGACCTATCTGATGAAGGCTGGACTCATTGAATCCGTCCGCCGCGGATGGATTCGAATGGCCGATCTGGGGACGGAATTTCTGAAAGAGTCGCCACAACAACTCCGCCTCCGGGACCTGCTGCGCTTCGACGCCTATCGTCAGTGGAAACAGTCGAGCGGAACGGACTCTGATCAGGATCAGGTTCATCCGTCCGGTGAACTCGACGATGAAGAGATCCTTGGTACTTCGGATCGAGACGTGCCGGACGAAGCCGGAATGGCAGAAGTTTTCCAACTGCTGTTCGGCGATCTTGAACGTGCGAATAGGGTTCTCGATCAATTCCTTGAAGTCACGCAGATGTTGGGATCACTGGAAAATGTCCACGATCCTCGCATCAGCGTAGCGTTGCAGCGATGGAGCGGACAGCGAGTGCGGATGCGGTTGGTCTATGCCAAATGGGCAGTATTCGGCTTTCGCATGAACAACGGGGACTATTCCTATCAGATTGTTTTGCCAGCCGATTCGCCGAACGCCGAAATGCTGCAGGACAGGTTTCAGTTTCGTGACCAGATTGACGAAGCGGTCTTCCTTCTGGGATGGCTTGATGAAACTGACTTCACGGAACAGTTGTTGCCCGAATGGCAGCGAACTCTCGAACTGATTCGTGATCGCTTTGCTCACTGGAACTGCAGTCCATACGCAGCGTCCAACAGGCCGCAACTGCAGGACATGATCTCAGACCGGAACCGGCGTGAAGAACTATTGTCTCTCGATCCGGACCATCAACTTGGCGACGGTGATGATCGCGATCAAAAGGGTAATTCGTCGGGCATCGGCTTCTGGCTGATCGCACCGGGACAGTCGGCGACGTACTGGGAAGACTGGCAGCAGGCCGAGATTATTGCCATCGGCTGGGAAGATGTCGGCAGCCTGGACGATTTCGAAACGAAAGCGGAGATCAGCACAACTGTTGCCGAAGTCTATCCAGACAACGGGCCGGCAAAAGTCGCGTCAATGCTATGGTCCTTCAGTCGCGTGATGAAACCGGGAGACGTCGTTTTTGCAAAGCAGGGACTCTTCAAAATCGTCGGCTGGGGAGTTGTCACCGGCGACTATGTCTTCGACGAAACTCGCAGCCCGCTGGCTCACGTCCGAAGTATTGAATGGCGATCGGTGGACGAGATCACGGCTCCTGAGGGAATGCAACTGCCAGCGCAGACGCTTACACCGATGTCCGGCAAAGCGGAGTTTCTAAAAGCCATGAATCTCGCCTACGATGGCATCCCGGGCGTCGCACTGTCGACCGATCCCGCAAATCGCGATGATCCGAGTCAAGCCTGGTGGCTCAATGCCAATCCTGCCATGTGGAATCCTGCCGAACTGGAACTCGGCACCGAGGAATTCTATACGGTCCGCACGCCGAATGGTTCGCCCCGAAAAATGGCTCAGGCATTTCAGCAGGCTCGCCCCGGCGATGACATTCTTGTGTATATCACATCACCGCAAAAATATCTCTGGGGCCGTGCTCAGCTTACGGCGGGAGTCGCCGAAACCGACGGCCAAACGATCCGCTTTCGGTTAACAGAAAACTTCTCACGACCCATTCCGCTGGAAAAGATGAAGGCGGATGCCGCACTGGCGAAGTGCATGCCGCTGAACCAACCTCAGGGTTCACTATTCCCGCTGTCAGCAGCACAGTACGAAAGACTGCTGGAACTCACGTTAGAGAAACTACTGGACGAACAACCCGCAACGATTGCGTACACAAGAAGCGATGCCATGGCGGACTTGTTTATGCCGGAAACGCAGCTCGATCAGATCGTCGCGCTGCTGCAGCGAAAACGCAATGTGATCCTGCAGGGAGCGCCAGGCACGGGGAAGACGTTCGTTGCGCGCCGCATCGCCTATCTGCTGATGGGCCAAGCCGACGAAACCCGGGCCCCGATGGTGCAATTCCATCAATCGACAACCTATGAAGACTTCATTCAGGGATACCGACCCGACGGAAAATCGGGGTTCTCATTAAAGAACGGAATGTTTTACGACTTCTGTCGCCATGCGGTACTACAGCCTGATCAGGCATTTGTCTTCATCATCGACGAAATCAATCGCGGCAATCTTTCGAAGGTTTTCGGTGAACTGATGATGCTGATTGAAACCGACAAACGCGACCCAAAGTACGCCATGCCGCTCAGTTATGCCTTGTCTGCAGAGGACACGTTTTACGTTCCGCCGAACGTCCATGTGATCGGGACGATGAACACCGCAGATAGATCGCTGTCAATGGTGGATTATGCCTTACGTCGCCGGTTCGCATTCATTGAACTGGATCCCGGCTTTGCGTCAGACTGCTTTGCGGCTACCTTGGCGACCAATGGTGCCTCTGCCGAACTAATTGCTGACATCCGAACCCGGATGAATGCTCTCAACAGGATGATTGAAGATGACAACACGAATCTGGGAAAGGGTTTCCGGATTGGACACAGTTTCTTTGTCCCTGCCAGCCACGTGACGGCAGATGCCAAATGGCTGGAAGAAGTCATCCGCTTTGAAATCGTCCCACTGATTTCGGAGTATTGGTTCGACGACCAGAAACGCCTGAAAACCGCCCTGCACCATCTGAAGATCGGCAACAATGGCGAAGACTGAAATCCCCATCGCCAACCTGTACTATCTGCTGGCATACTCGTGGGATCACTTTGTCGAAGGCGACGAAGTGGATCTGTCGGCGGTTGTATGCCCTGACATCCATAACCTCCTGGCATGGGTTCTGGCTTCTGGAATTCGGCGACTGTTTCAACGAGGAATCGACAGGTCGTACACTGCAATCGAAGAAAAGACACCGCGACTTCGTGGCCGAATCCTGATTGCGGAAAGTTTTCGGCATCTGACGCCACGCACGGGGCGAATGATCTGCGAATTCGATGAACTCAGCCCCGATACAATCGCGAATCGCATTCTTCGCTCCACCTGCGATCAGTTACTCCGCACCGATCTCATAACTCAGGAAGTTCGAAAGTCACTCAGAAATGGGCAGCGACTACTGGCAGGAATTACTCCGATCGCACTCTCTTCGAGTGCCTTCCAGAAAGTCCGACTGCACCGTAACAACCGCCACTATCGGCTGCTGCTACAGGTCTGTCGGATGCTGTTCGACACACTGCTTGCAGAAGAGCAATCCGGACAGCGGCGATTTCAGGATATTCTCCGCGACGAAGTCCGAATGCCGCAGCTCTTCGAGAACTTTGTCCTGAACTTTGCACGCCAGCATTGTCCGACAGCCCGAGTGTTCTCGGAACGAATCCGATGGCGCGGCGAATGGACTGAGCAGACCGAAGAAGTGTTGCCGACGATGCTTACTGACGTTTCCATCAATTATGCGGCGCGAAAGATGATTCTTGACTGCAAGTTCTATCGCGATGCCCTCGTCACTCGACACGGACGCCATCGACTGCACTCGGCGCACCTCTACCAGTTGAATGCCTATCTGCAGAACAAGGCTGAGGCGCCCGGTTGGGAACATGTTGAAGGAATTCTACTCTACCCGGCAGTGCAGCACCGCCTTGACTTGTCATTCCGTCTGCTTGGTCATTCGATCCGCATCTTCAGCATCGATCTCGATCAACCATGGCCCACCATTGAGCAGCAACTCTGCCAAGTACTTTCGGAATAAGGATTGCTCGATCAATAAGTGTGGCCAGTGTCGTAGCGGGACTCGCCAGAGTTCAGTTTAAGATTGAAAAACCGGTTCAACGACAAATGAAGTGTGCGTGCCAACATTGATCGCCATGAATGCGATTCATTAGCGTTGATTAGCGTCGATCAGTGTTAAAAAACTGCGACTCATTTTCCTGCCCCTCATTTTCCTGCCACATGCGTTCCCTTGTGACATGTCCGACGACGCTGCACCGCCTCCGCGTGGTTCCGTTGCCGTTCTGGCTCCGCAGTGAATTTCACGTAAATGGTGGAAGGAATTCAAAATATATTTTGAATCAGTTCTTGACCATTCTTAAGACCGTCGCTTATGAGTTAGGCAAGTTCCATCATTGGCCGGGTTCTCGCGATTGGAAGTGCTCGTCCGGTCTTTTGGAAATGGTCGATCACGTCTTGGACCACCTCGCCAAGCTCTTGATAAACTTGCACAGGATCGTCGCCATGAATACCGGTTATCAGATCAGGGCATTTGCCAATGTAAGCCCGTTCCTCCTCACTCCACTCGACCCATTTGTGGTATGCGTCAATGGGCTTCATGCTTGCACCTCCTCAATCGCTCGTTGGACTTGCTTTTCTTGATAGTGTTTGGCGTCGTCGTTGTCGTTGCCGCTCAGGGTGACAGCACCGTGATAGTTCGCATGAGCGAGTTTCCGGTGGGAGCCCTTGGCGGCGCCAGAAATCAGTTCGAATCCAGCGTCGTGCAAGTCCTTAATTAACTGCCGAATCTTTCGTGGCACTGCACAACTCTATTCTGGTAAATCATCCGGAAACCACTGGCATGCCCGCCGAACAGTTAAGTGACCCGCGCGCTGGCCCAGACTTGGTTGAATGGCGGCGGGATCGTTTCATTGCAGGACGGAGTTTGCCATCGAAATCGGGGTTTGTCAACGAATAGCGTTGAGTTTTGGGAGTCATTGAGTAGCGTATTGGCCCGCGCGCTGGCTATCACCGATTTCCAGGCGGCTGAGTGGCACTGACAAGGCGCGTGAGCTGAATTCCGATTTGTGTGCCACTGGCTTTGCCAGTGCTGGGCTTTGTTGCTTAGACTTTCGGACATGGAAGTGAATAACCGGAAGACAGTTCGACATTTCGAAGATGCTCGGCATCTGCACGATCAGGCAACTTTGAATCTTCACGCGACGATCGAATTGCATCCACTTTTTGTCGGCGACGCTCGATGTCCTCATCCAACTCTAACTGGTTGTCGAAATAATAGGCCAAGGCAGCATGGATTTGAGCAAGATGCAGATAGGGATGCTGGCGACGTATTTCGTGAGCGTCCCAATGATGAGCGAGATGATCAAGAAGGACTTCGATCACCTTCGTGGTCGTCCCACTAATGATTGCCGTCCCGCTCGCGTCGGTCTCGATATGGGGATAAACGCTCGCTGTCATGGAAACACTCTCGATCGGTTTGAGGAAAACGTTTCAGCTGGAACTCGATTGTAATCGAATCTGAAACTCACGCCAATGTGCAACACCTTCAGCTGGGCGAATCGATTCTGATGATTTAGCATGTCGCCCGAATTGTTCCGATTCTGCATTCGTAAACATTCGTTACGTCCCCGACGCTATCGCCCACGGCCCGCCAAATGTGGTAGACTGATGGAGTGCGATGCTGACAGACTTTTCGACCGTACGATGGACATGAATGTCCAGGCTACAGGAATCGCATCGAAACATGGCCGTCGTGCGGCCCCTCTTTCCTTACAGCCTGCGGCCGAATTTATGATCCGAGTTCAGGGACTCTACAAAGAATTCGCCGACCCGCGCACCGGGGTTTTTCGGGCGCTCGACAACGTATCGTTTGAAGTCAAGCCCGGCGAAATCTTTGGACTCCTGGGCCCGAACGGCGCCGGAAAAACGACCTGCCTGCGAATTCTCAGCACTGTTCTGCGTCCGACACGCGGTCTGGCCGAAGTTGATGGCATCAATGTGGTACAGAATCCGGAAGGGGTTCGCAGCCGCATCGGATTCATGTCGTGTAATACGGGAATCTACGATCGCATGACGGCGCGGGAAATGGTGGAATACTACGGTCGCCTGTATGGCATACCGGAAGACAGGCTGCAACTGCGAATTGATGAGATTTTTGACATCCTGCAAATGCATGAAATCCGTGATCGGCTTGGCGGAAAAATGTCTACCGGCATGAAACAGAAGGTCTCGATTGCCCGCACGATCGTCCATGATCCACCGGTGATCATCTTCGACGAACCCACGTCCGGTCTGGATGTGCTCGTCGCCCGCGCCGTCCTGAAAGCTGTCGCAGCGCTGCGTGATCAGGGCAAGTGCATCATTTTTTCCACACATATTATGCGTGAAGTCGAAAAGTTGTGCGATCGGATCGCCGTGATTCATTGCGGTAAGATTCTGGCGGAAGGCACACTCCCCGAACTGGCCGAGCGCTATCAGCAGCCCGACGTCGAAGAACTGTTCTTCGATCTGGTTCAGCGCCGCGAAGACGAAGTCGCGGAAATGCGGAAGCACACGGGGTCTGAGGTGCAGCCGTGAGCTGGAAAAATGTCCGACTGGTCTTCATGCGTGAGGTGCGTGACCAGTTGCGCGATCGACGCACGCTGTTCATGATCACAGTTCTGCCCCTGTTGCTGTATCCGATGCTGGGACTGGGCGTCGTCCAGATGATGCTCACGTTCAGCGAACAACATCGCGTCGTCGTGATCCTGAACGCCGACGACTTGCCGGAAGCCCCCGCACTGCTGGACGGCGATGGCATTCACCCGGACTGGTACAATCACGGTAAAGACGAATCGTCCCGGCTGCGAATTCTCGCCGAACGGGCGAGCGCGGTGACTCCCGCCGAGCACGCAGACGCGCCACCTCACGCGTCCGACATCGAATCCGGTACAAGCGAAGATCGTCCCCTTCGGCACGGTGAAAAGACTGACGCGGAACTTCTTGCGGCCGCCCACGGCCTGGCCGCACAGATCGCAACGCTTCAGTCGCTCATCGTTCCTGCATCTGCAACTGAAGACGATGAAACCGACGAAGTTGCCATCAGGCAGAAACGCACCGCGACGCAGGATCTCGTCAGCGAACGATTCGGCGAAAGCGGATTCCAGGTACTGGTCGTCGTGCCGAAAGGTTACGGCGACGCCATGAAATCGATGCAGGACCGGATCAAGGCGCGGTCTGAAGGTGCGGAATCCGGCGACATGCAAATCGTCACCGTGCCTCCACTGATTATCGTTCGCAACAGCGCTGATGATAAGTCGAGCGTCGCGTTTGCTCGAGTTCGAAAGGCACTTGCCAACTGGGAAGACGCCGTGCGCCGACACAGCTTCGAAATCGCTTTATTGCCGGTTGAACTCGAATATCCCGCTCGGTTGACGTATGTGGATGTCGCCGGCGAAGAACAGGTCGCTGCCAGCGTGTGGAGCAAAATGTTTCCGGCGTTGCTGGTCATTATGGCACTGACGGGAGCCTTCTACCCTGCCATCGACCTGGGTGCCGGTGAAAAAGAACGCGGCACGATGGAAACGCTGCTGATCAGTCCGGCGCGTCGTATCGAACTGGTCCTCGGCAAGTTCCTGACAATCATGTTGTTCAGTGTGGCGACCGCCTTACTGAATCTTTTCAGCATGGGACTGACCGGGCAGCAGATGGCGTCCGGTATCGGTCGCGGCATGGCCAATACTGTGAGTCTTGAGTTTCCAGGCTTCGGTCCGCTCCTGTGGATGGTTATTCTGCTGCTTCCGCTGTCCGCACTGTTCAGCTCTCTGTGCCTCGCACTGGCGACGTTCGCACGATCCACAAAGGAGGGTCAATACTATCTGACGCCACTGCTGATGGTCGTGATGGGGCTGACAATGTTCTGCCTGTCACCGTCTGTCGAAATGACACCGCTGTACAGTGTCATTCCGGTGGTGAATGTGACATTGCTGCTGAAGGGTTTGCTGCTGAACGCGCCGGGTTCCGCCAATCTTGTCATGTATGCTGTGCCCGTGCTGATTTCCAGCATTGGCTACAGCATGTTGTCACTTTGGTGGGCGATTGAACTCTACAACAGCGAAGACGTCCTCTTTCGCGAGGCCGAAAAATTTGACCTGCGATTGTGGTTCCGTCAGATGCTGCGAACAAAAGACGCCGTGCCGGCATTTCCGGAAGCCGTTTTCTGCTTCATTATGATCCTGATGCTGCAGTTCGTCGCGATGAAGTATATGGCGACCGATCTGAACGCACCCGATCCGGGCAGCAACATGATGCGTTTGATCGTCGTACAACAACTGGCCATGATCGCGTGTCCGGCTGTCTTTATGGGCCTACTGCTCACAACCAGTTTACGGGCCACATTTCGGCTGCGGATGCCGTCGCTGACCGCGATGGCCATCGGTGTTGGCCTCTCGGTGATCGCGCATCCTTTGAGCATGGAGCTGAGTCGATTTTTGGTGGAGTACCAGGTGTTTCCGGAACTTCCGGAATCCGCTCGTCAAGTGATGGCACTGATGAAGACCGGCGAACGTCCGACATGGTTACTGCTGCTGGTGTTTGCCGTAACGCCGGCGATCTGCGAAGAACTCGCGTTTCGCGGATTCATCCTGAGCGGTCTTGCGCGCGGAGGTCGCCTGGCCATCGCTGTCGGGATTTCGAGCGTCATGTTTGGCATCATCCACATGATACCGCAGCAGGCATTCAATGCGGCGCTGCTGGGTCTGGTGCTTGGCCTGCTGGCAGTTTACAGTCGAAGTCTGTTCCCCGCGATGGCATTCCATTTCTGCAACAATGCCCTGGCGACCTTCTATTCCACTGAAGCCAGGCAACTCAACACGGACGGAGTATTCGTTTCCCGGCATCCCGATGGCCAACTCAGTTACGAAGCCCCGTTGCTGGTCCTGTGTGGCATCGTCGGCATTCTGCTGATCATTCACATGATCAAAGTCGTGTCAAAAGAACAGGATCTGAAACGCCGCGGCCTGATCCCCGCCTATACAGAATCCGGCACTCAAACGTAACGTCACTTTCTGCTTCGAGTTGGTCCCCTGCGAGTGGTTGGGAGCAATTCCGGTGATGTACAGAGTCCGCGGATCTCATCACTTGCGCTTTCGCGGCAGCCATGGGAAGAAGGCGTTCGTTGCCGCGACGTATTCGGCATAGTCGGGCTTCGATTTCTTCAGACTTTTCTCCAGTAACCCGACGCCGGAGAATTTCATCAGCAGAATAGACATTACGGTTGGTCCCACAACGGACCACACCGGAGCACCGTGCTGCAGGCATACGATAAACAATCCCCACCAGACACAGAAATCGCCAAAGTAATTGGGATGCCGAGTGTAGCGCCAAAGCCCACGGTTCATTACCGATCCTTTGTGACTGGCCTCGCTGCGAAATCTGGCCAGCTGCCAGTCGCCGACAGCTTCGAACACGATGCCGATCAGCCAAAGCAGTACACCGACCACAACCAGTGTGTTGCTTCCATTAATCATCGCTCCGGATGTCTGCAAGGGAAGTGAGACGATCCACATCACAAGCCCCTGAAGCACGAAAACTGTCAGAAGACTGACCAGCCAGAACCGCGGGCCGTGTTTGTCTCGCATGGACCGATATCGAAAATCCTCGGGCTGTCCCCAGTTTCGCCATGCAAGGAAAAGACTCAGTCGCATTCCCCAGATTGTCGTCAGCACGGGAAGCAGAACGGAACGCTGCTGCGGATTCGTCATCAAGAAGGTCGTCCATGCGACCAGCACAAAGCCAAATCCCCAGCACGCATCCACAATGCCGGCATTACGACAGAGGATGCTCCCGATCCAGATGGTCAGCATGAGCAAAGTCACGACGACGCCATTTACCAGCAGGGGATTTGTCATAGGGCACGGCGTTCAAACAGGTAGTGTGAAACCCACCATTCGCTTCCCTCGCGGAAGCCGAACAACTCAGCACACGCCATGAAAAACATGCGCCAGCGATTGAGCCAGACGACGGCCTGTCGCGGGCCGTACGTTTCGCGGAACAGGTGCGTCAGTTGATCCTTGTTTGCGTCCTGATGTTTCAGCCATGCGTTGCAGGTCCGCTCGTAGTGCCTGCCGTCCCAACGCCAGAGATCGCGGAGTTCAAGATGCTGCTGACAGTGGGCCAACAGAGATTCTCCCGGCATCATGCCTCCGCTGAAAAAGTGCTTCGCCATCCAGTCGCTGTTGCCGTCGGTCTCAAACAGATACGAATGCAGTCGATGGCAGAAGATGTGGACGAATAACTTTCCCTGCGGGTTCAGCCATGTTGCGATTCGTCGGAGGAGTTCCTGGTGATTTCGCATGTGTTCGAACATTTCAACAGACACCACGCGGTCGAACGTCTGCATCGTCTGAAACACGTTCATGTCTGCGGTGACCACGGTAAGATTCGTCAGCCCCAGTGCGACCGCACGGCCCTGGATAAATTGTCTTTGCGATGCGGAATTCGACACCGCCAGAATCCGGCTGGCCGGGTAGCGTTCGGCCATCCACAGCGAAAGCGATCCCCAACCGCACCCCAGTTCAAGGATCGTCATGCCGTCCAGAATCTGAGCGCGTTTGCACGTGGTGGCCAGAGCGGCTTCTTCCGCCTGATCCAGGCTCTGGGTGTCCTCATTCCATTCGCAGCAACTGTATTTCAAACGCTTTCCCAGAACCGTACGGAAAAACTCTGAAGGCAGTTCATAGTGCTGTTCATTCGCGAGTTCCGGGACGACTGCAACCGGGCTTTCATGACAGTCCTTCAGGAAACTGCGAAACCGAATGTTCTGAGCCTCAACGCCTCCGGATTCGAGTTCCCGCAGCCGGTGCCGCAGAAGTCTGCGGATGCCGGCGCGGCAGACACTGTCCGGCAGAATCCCGCTTTCGGCGGCATGCATGGCGGAGCCAAACAGGTGAATCAGCATTGCAGAATTCCGTTCTTCAAAAGACAAGGCGAGAGCCGGTAATTTCATGATAGCCACGCGCGATGGTTTCCGGCCACGCCTTCGCCTGCGTCTCGGGGTTAAACGATGAAATCAACATACTCTGGCGCCGAGGTGCCAACAGATCTCAATGACCCCAGACGGCCTGCACCACTCCGACGGCTTTCTCTTCGAAAGCCCCCTCGCAATAGGTCAGGTAGTAGTCCCACATCCGGATAAATCTTTCCGAGTAACCCAGTTGACGGACATCATCCAGACGCTGAAGAAAATTGCGACGCCATTCTCGCAGAGTTCTGGCGTATCCTTCAGCAAAACCATCGATGCTCAACAGCCTCAGCCTGGAATTTCTGGTCATGGAATTCTGCATGGCCGTCACAGACGGCAGAGACCCGCCTGGAAAGATGTACTTCTGGATGAAGTCAACGGACTTCAGGTATTGTGAATATCGCTGTTCCGGCATCACGATGGCCTGCAGCAACATGCGTCCATTCGCGTTCAACAGACCGGCACACTTCGTGAAATACTGATCATAGAACTGAGGCCCGACCGCCTCGATCATCTCCAGCGATACCAGCTTGTCGTACGTCCCCGTAAGATCACGGTAGTCCCGTTGCAGCACCGTCACTCGGTCGCCGAGTCCCGCTGCCGCGACACGCTGCTGAGCATATCGGAACTGGTTTTCAGAGATCGTTGTGGTGGTGACGCGACAGCCAAAATTCTTCGCGGCGTGAAGAGCGAAACCACCCCAGCCGGTTCCTATTTCCAGCAGATGATCCGACGCTTTCAGCTGCAGGCGGCGGCAGGTTTCGTCCAGTCGGGCGGTCTGTGCGTCAGCCAGAGACATCGTGGCGTCATCAAAGATGGCCGACGAGTACATCATGCTGGGATCAAGAAACAACTCAAAGAACTCATTCCCCAGATCGTAATGTGCCCCGATGTTGCGTCGACTTCCGGAACGCGAGTTGCGCGCCAGCCAGTATCCAACTCGAGCGGCAGACCTTGTTGCCAATTCAAGCGTATTTCCGAACGTGTCATACCATTCGAGGTTGCGACAGAAAACTCGAAACAGACTCGTCAGGTCGTCACATTCAAAGTCCCCGTCCAGATAAGCCTCCGCAAATCCGAGGTCTCCGCCTGTCACGAGTCGTCGGTAGAAACGCGGGGTTTTTACCGTGATGTTGGCTTTAAGATCATCCGGGGAGTTTTCTCCCAGGACAAATCTCTCATGCTGGTCATTCAGGCAGATTTGGCCATTTTTCAGCGAACTCAGCCTTCCGAGCACCAGCCTTTGACAGAATCTGTTGAGCCACGACGCCTGCTGACCGCTCGTCGTACTGATCCCTTCTGCTCCGGCGGGTCGAACCGCGTCAACGATCATTTGCTGGCCGGGTGTGACAGTAGCAGAACTCATTCTTCAAATCCTTGAGTGGCGGGGCCACGTACATGTTCGAATGAACTATCTTTATGACAACGCTCACTGAGCTCCGGCTCGTCGAACGGGAGAGCCTCGTCCCGCAGCGGGCCATCAAACTCTGAAGTCTCCGGATCCGGCCTTGTTCCCGGATGCGGACAAAATGGAACACCTTTGAGCCACAGTCTGAGGGCCTGCCAGTAGATGCCAGCGGTGACCTGCATGGTCATGAGGGGATATCTGCACAGGACTCGCGCCAGACTTCGCGTCGTCACGGGACTTCGTTTCAGGAACATGGCGGCAGAAAACTCGATCCTGGCAGCACGGCGATTCTGTATCTGGATGGACAGTTGCTCCGCGGGCGAGGTGATCCTCCAGTGGTACGTAAAGTCCATCGGCATGAACGGAGAAACGTGAAGCTCCTTTCGATGCTGAGCGCGAATCAGGCGACCGGTGTCGGTCCCGGAGGATTCACCCGGAGCGGCAGCCGCATCCTGCGCGCAGATGTCATTCCTTGCATCGATGACATAGCAGTGTCGCTCTCCCCAAGGCGTATTGTTGACTTCAGCCACCACAGCTTCGACAGACTGCCCGGAACGGTCATAACAGAAATAGAAACTGACCGGATTCATCAGATAGCCGAAATAACGGAGATGCGTCAGCAGACGGACCGCTCCCCACGGACGGAAGCCAGCGCGGCGCTGCACCAGATTCCTGACACTCTGGTCGAGCGGTTCAGACGTCGGCCCCAGATGATCTTCGCGGCAGAAACGGCCAATCGCTGGCCTGCTTGATGACCACAACCAGCGGTCGCGGAATACATGGTCAATTTCATCAAGGTCCAGATAGAGCATGAAGAGAGAATTGCGAAATTCGTGCGCTGGCGGACCGACTCTTCGATGACGCACAATTCCTTCGTAGAGGCAACTATGCATGCACCTGATCTCCCGACACCAACCTTACCTGAGTCTCCGCGAAAGCCGATGCCACGGCGAGTCCGCTGTTGACGCCATCCTCATGAAAGCCGTTGCCCCAGTATGCTCCGCAGAATGACAGACGATCGTTGCGAATCAACTCGCCGTGCCTCTGCTGAGCCGACCTGCGCTGCGTGGTAAACACCGGATGACTATAACGAAACTTCGCGATAATCTTTTCCGGGTCGATTGCGCCCTCTTCGTTCAGCGTCACACAGAATGTATTTCGAGACTCAATGTGCTGCAGGATGTTCATATTGTAGGTCAGTGTGGCATGATCCGAAGTTCCCCCCGGAATGTGATAGTTCCAGCTTGCCCAGGCGGACTTTCGTCGTGGCAGCAACGAAGTATCAGTGTGTAGTACGGCGGTGTTTTGCTCGTATGGTATCGCCCCAAGCACGGACTTCTCAACTGCCGAGGCCTGTTCCCCCAGAATTGAAAGCGCTTGATCGCTGTGGCAGGCAAAGATCACTTCATCATAGTGATTCACGCCACGCTCGGTCTCCACTACCACACATTCAGGCCCGCGGACAACAGACCGCACCGGAGTTTTCAGGAGAATGCGGTCTCGAAACGGTCGTGTCAGAGCCTGCACATAGTTTCGTGAACCACCCTTGACCACTCTCCATGTCGGCCGATTCTTCAGACTCAGCAGGCCATGATTGCGATAAAACTCACAAATAAAG
>Ga0105046_10011068_pt1 | contig 14035 bp, 9 predicted proteins | sample MAT03_FD_78385 | JGI IMG/M metagenome (GOLD analysis project Ga0105046, IMG submission 78385) | Freshwater microbial communities from Lake Fryxell liftoff mats and glacier meltwater in Antarctica - MAT-03 (megahit assembly) | ecosystem: Environmental > Aquatic > Freshwater > Ice > Liftoff... | reverse complement strand
TATTATCCTCAAGTTCTCGCACAAAATGGCTGAATCCTAGCGGAAAGCACCTTTTAAGCAGTTGATTCCCATTCATTTGATCCTTCAACCATCACAACAACATGGCACAAGAATATCCATTACCACGTTTTCACTTTCAGGTCGACTGGGGTGGAGCCAAGATCAGTTTTGCAGAAGTCACCGGCCTCGACATGCAGGTAGAACCCATCGAATACCGGCACAGCGACAGCAAGGATTTCAGCAAGATCAAAATGCCGGGTATGAAAAAATTCAGCAATATCACCCTGAAACGCGGCAAATTTGAAGGCGATTTCGATTACAACAGCTGGCTCGACGAGATTTCCAACGAACGCGTCAATGGTCGCCGCGATCTGGTGATCCGCTTGCTGAACGAAAAGCATGTTCCGGTGGCGGCCTGGTCGGCTACGCGTTGTTTTCCCATTAAAGTGACGGCGCCCGATCTGAAATCCGATGCCAACGAAATCGCGATGGAAAGTATTGAAATCGCGCATGAAGGTTTGAAACTGATGAAAATCTGATTCGGCCATGATCGATTACTATCCGGCGCTGGGGTTTTACTACAAAGTGCAATTCAGCATCAGTCCCAATAAAAACGACATCCGTTTTCAATCGGTGTCGGGTTTATCGGTGAGCTGCGAAGTGGAAACGCACAGGGAAGGCGGCGAAAACCGGTTTGAGCACAAATTGCCGGGCCGGACCCAATACGCCGACCTGACCCTCAAACGGGGCATGTTTACCGACTCGGTGATCACCCGCTGGTGCCAGGCTGCGCTGACTGCGCGGATTTACGTTCCCGCCGACATCGTCATCACTTTGATGAATGAAAAAGGCGAACCCCTTCGCGTCTGGAACGTATTCTGGGCTTTTCCCAAAAAATGGGAATTCTCGGACCTCAAATCGGAAGAAAGCTCCATCGTGGTGGAAACCCTCGAATTATCGTACCGCTATTTTACGCTCATTCTATAATGCCGATCGAGATCAAGGAATTGCATATCCGGGTGACGGTAGACAATACGCCCGCCCAGGCACCCGCTTCCGCGACCGGAAGCCAGCCGGGTCAGGCGCCAAAAGTCGATAAGTGTGCGCAGGATGAACTTGTATCCGACATAGTCGAACAAATTTTACAAATTCTTCAGGAAAAAAAGGAACGCTGATGTCGATACCATTGGGAAAATTGGAAAAGATGCTCATTCTGGGGTATGACAGCGCATCGGATGCTGCTGATAAAGGGAAACTTGGTGCTGCTAAGACCTATGAAGTTTTGATCAACCCGGAAAACTACTCCGTACATCACGCGAATGAACATTCCTGTTGCGATCAGGGACAAGGAACAAGCGGTCAGGAATTAATATACACCCGCACCCTGCCGCAGGTGATGGATTTTTCTTTTTTATTCGATAGTTCCGGCTTGGCGGACATGAAGCCGGCATTAAGTATAACGAAAAAAATTGAAGATTTCAGGGACATATTATTCAAATACGAAGGCAAAGTCCATATGCCGAGGGATATTAAATTAGTCTGGGGCGACGGACTTGTCTTCACTTGCAAAGCGACTGATTTAACCGTTGAATATAAACTATTCAATACTGCAGGCATGCCAATTCGGGCCATTGCAAAAGCCAAATTTAAAGGCAGTATTGAAGAGAAAAAAAGGGCTGCGTTGGAAAATAAATCCTCCCCCGATCTCACCCATACCCGCAAAGTAAAAGCAGGCGATACACTGCCTTTAATGTGTCTGAGTATATACGGCGACCCGGGCTACTATCTCCAGGTGGCTGAAGCGAACGGAATCGGCAATTTTCGCCGCCTGGTCCCCGGAATGGAAATCGTGTTTCCACCCATCGATAAAATCGTCAACTAAGGAAATTCAATGGGCTCCGGAACAAGTAAATCTACCATTCCAACCCCGGCCACGCCGGATGTATGCACGGCCAAAGTCCTCGTGGAAGGTAAGGAAATAACCGGCGAATGGCATGTCCTGTCTATCGCCGTCATGCGGGAATTGAACCGGATCCCTTCGGCGGTCATTCACCTGAAAGACGGCGATGCCGCCAAATCGACTTTTGAAATCAGCAACAAGGAAGACTTGGTACCCGGCAAAGAGATTGAAATACAACTCGGGTATCATGCCAAGGAAGACAGCGTGTTTAAAGGCATTATTGTCCGGCACAGCATCAAAATCCGGCGCAACAGCAGCCACCTGATCCTGGAATGCCGGGACAAAGCCGTGAAAATGACATCCGGACTAAAAAGCTTCTATTATTTAGATCAAAAGGACGGCGCAATTCTCGAGGATATCATCGGTCGGAATGGTTTGACAAAAGACGTGGAGGCCACTACACCCGATCTCAAGGAAGTGGTTCAGTACGAGAGTAGCGACTGGGATTTTATGCTTTGCCGGGCGGAAGCCAACGGATTGGTGGTGATGGTGGAAGACGGAAAAGTAATCGTAGCCAAACCCGATCACACAAAGGAACCGGTATTGACGGTCGAGTATGGCTCCACGATCATCGAACTCGACGCCGAAATAGACGCCCGGCTGCAAAGTCCGGGCATTAAAGCTTCGAGTTGGGATGCTTCCGGTCAGGAATTGATTGAGACAGATGCCAAAGAACCATCCGGCAAAACGAACGGGAACATTCCAGGTAAAAAACTATCTGAAGTTATCGGCGGCGATCCGCATGCAGTTCGCCACGGCGGGAAACTGAGTAAACCTGAATTACAGGCCTGGGCCGACGGCCGTTTGCTCAAAGAACGGCTTGCCAAAGTACGCGGGCGCGCTCAATTTCAAGGCTTTGCAGGTATTTTGCCCGGTCAGGTCATCGAAGTGCTGGGTATCGGCGAACGTTTCGAAGGGAAAGCCCTGGCTTCGGGCGTACGACACCAAATGACCGGTGGCAACTGGATTACGGATGTACAGTTCGGCCTCAGCCCGGAGCTGTTTTCGGAAACCTACAACCTCCGTCCATTACCCGCTGCGGGCCTGCTTCCTTCGGTCAGCGGATTACAAATAGGCATAGTCAACAAAATAGATGGCGATCCCGATGGCGAAGACAGGATTCAGGTAAAGCTGCCACTGATCAATATCAAAGAAGAAGGCATCTGGGCCCGTATTTCGACCCTCGATGCCGGGAAAGAACGCGGCACCTTTTTCCGTCCGGAAGTCGACGACGAAGTCATTGTCGGTTTTCTGAACGACGACCCGCGCCACCCGGTCGTGCTCGGCATGTGTCACAGCAGCGCCAAACCCGCACCCGAAACCGCCACCGCCGAAAACGACCTGAAAGGATACGTCAGCCGGGAGAAAATGAAAATGACCTTCGACGACGGGAAAAAGATCATCGCTTTTGAAACGCCCGGCGGTAATAAACTGACCATTTCGGACGAGGACAAGGGCATCGTATTGGAAGATCAGAATGGCAATAAGATCACCATGAACGCCGACGGAATCATGATCGAAAGCGCCAAAGACCTGATTTTCAAGGCAAAAAAGGATATAAAAATGGAAGGCGCCAATGTGGAGATCAAAGCAAAATCCGCTTTCAAAGCCGAAGGCACCAGCAGCGCCGAGGTATCGGGCGCCAGCACCACCTTAAAGGGCAGCGCCAAAACCGTTGTCCAGGGCGGCATCGTCCAGATAAATTGATAAATATCATCATTCATCATTCATCATTCATCATATGCCTCCAGCCGCCAGAGTCGCCGATATGATCGTCAGTGCCGCCACACAAGGCGCTCCTTTGCCCATTCTTCCGCCGGGTTGTCCGACCGTACTGATCGCCGGAATGCCCGCAGCCCGTTTGGGCGATACCTGCGGCCCGGATGCCATCGTAAAAGGCTCTGCTACGGTCCTCATCGGAGGGATGCCGGCTGCGCGTATGGGCGATACTTCAGCCGGCGGCGGAGCAGTTTTGCCCCCCGGAGCACCCACGGTTTTGATCGGCGGCTAAATTCATCATTCATCATTCATCATTCATCATTCAAAAATGAGCCTTCCTTTTCTCGGTCGCGGCTGGTCTTTCCCGCCTACTTTCAATTCCGGTATCCCGGGGGTGGAAATGCTGGAGCAGGAAGCCGACATCGTTTCCAGCCTTGAAGTATTGTTGACTACCGTGCCGGGTGAAAGGGTGATGTCGCCGGGTTTTGGCTGCAATTTGCAGGAACTGGTGTTTGAAAGCCTGGATACAACCCTTAAGACGCTTATGGCCGATCTGGTGCGAACGGCGATCCTGTACTATGAACCCCGCATCGATGTGGAAGACGTTACCCTGGACGACAGCCGCGAACTGGAAGGCGTCGTGTTGATCGAGATCACCTACCGGGTGCGCACGACCAACTCACGCTTCAATTTCGTCTTCCCGTTCTACAAACAGGAAGGCACCGATCTCAACCTGACCACCACCGTAAACCTCCTGCCCGACAATAACTAACCCATGGCCAAGCCGGACTGCAACCACAACGTCGATCCGCTCAAACTCGTGCGCGAGGGCACGAGCCAGGAACAACGCGCTTTCCGCGCGCTCGACCCGGCATACGCACCCGTGAACGAACGCACACCCGCGCATACCATGGTGTTCGCGCAGGCGTATGCGCAGTTTTTGCGGTATTACGACGGTAATAATCTGCCTTCCGGCGACTGGCAGCGGTTTTTCGGATCGGACGTATCCGTGCAGCTGGCCATTGCTGCTGTTCAGGACGTAGGACATTACAAAACGGCCGTCAAGACCTTTTTTGATTACCTCAACAACCGCGAACATGCAGGCTATTTATTAGAACTCCCCAAAAAACTGGGTCAACTTTTTTCCTGCATTGCTACGCTCGCCCGGCAACTGGATTTCCTGAAAGAGACCCTGCCGGTTGAATTGCCTTTGAAAGGCGCTTTGCAAAACTTGATCCAAAGCCAGCTGGCTCCGGGATTCCGGAGATTGATCTATTACCACAAAGTCGCATTGGCCAATGTAGGTCTGGCAGATGTTGCCGCAGACCTCCAGATCCTGGGTGTCCAAGCCGTCCCTTTCGGAATTGTGCTCGCCGACGGCTTGTCTAAGGATTGGATCATGGATAATTCGGCTACTTGGAACGCTTTTAGAACATTAGCAGAAGCTGATACTCCCACATACGGCACCGCTATTGACTTGTTTACGGCCGATCCCGACCTCTTCAAACGGATCAACCACCTGAGCACGCATAATCTGCTCACTTCCGTATTCGACCGGTTTTTGAAAGTTTATGCCCGCACGTCGGCGGATGCGAAAGGGAGCCTGGAAGCCACATTTACCAATTGGGACAGCCATCACCCGCATTACGCACTGTTCCTGGCTTTTCTGCGCCTGCATGAATTTGCCCGCACCGAAACCAATACGCTCACCGGCCGCCACCTCGATTTCTATTATAATGAAATTCTACAGCTCAAACCGAAACCCGCCCAGCCCGGTCATGTACACTTGCTGTTGGAGCTGGCCAAACACGTGGCCGACGGACAGCTGGTTGACCACAATACGTTGTTCAAAGCCGGTAAAGACGAGCTGGGGAAGGAGGCCTTTTTTCAAAACGACCGAGATTTTATTGCCAATCAGGCAAAAGTGACCGCTTTAAAAACCGTGTACCGGCATGGAACTGAACCGGTGGGTACCGGCGCCAACGCCAATAAACAAGCCGGCCGGATCTACGCGTCGCCCATCGCCAATTCCGACGACGGGTCAGGTGCGGAACTGACGAGCACAGATCAATCCTGGCAGCCGTTTTTTAACAAAATTTATAAAAACAACAGCCTCGAGGAGATCCGGATGCCGGAAGCGGAGCTGGGATTTGCCGTGGCATCGCATTACCTGTTCCTGGCCGAAGGGACGCGTAAGATTACCCTGACATTTGATATCAGTGGGCAGCCCCTTCTACAGTTTTTTAATGCAGATTCGGTAACCTGTCTGTTGAGTTCGGAAAAAGGCTGGATTGAAAAAACGGTTGCGAAATTCAATTTTACTCCGAATATCCTGATTTTAGAACTGACCCTCGATGGCGCAGACCCCGCTGTCACTGCTTACCAGAATAAAGTACATGGCTACGGGTTCGATACCGAACTTCCCGTTCTTTTATTAAAGATCAAACACAACCCGGCTCAAAATTACCTGTACAGGCTTTATCAAAATGCGGTGGTCCGGCAAATCAACTTGACGGTGGATGTGAAAGGGTTAAAGCAGTTGGCCATTTCCAACGATTTCGGCCCGATAGATGCTTCAAAACCTTTCCAGCCTTTCGGGTCTTTGCCGGCGGATAAAAGCAGTTTAACCATCGGCTCCAAAGAGATTTTTCAGAAAACATGCAACGCTTTAAAACTACAGGTCGATTGGCAAAATACCACGACACCGTATAAAAAAACGGTCAATGTCGGTTTTGGATACCTTAAGGCAGGAGCATGGATTGCCGCTGCAAGTATTTCATGGCAACCCCAATCAGAAATTTCCCTGATCAATGCCAACCTGGCCGTCATCGATGCGCCGGATGCCGGGGAAAACGAAGTGTATAACCTGGATGCCAGGCACGGCTTTGCCCGATTGAGCCTGGATAATGATTTTGGGCAACAAATCTATCAAACCGACCTGCGGGACTTTCTTATTTCCAAAGCCACAGGAGGAACTGGTGTAACCGATCCCAAGGACCCACCGGCAGTCCCGGTCATCGCTGCGATCAAGGCCGATTATACCGCTACACAAATCATCACACTGAACAGTTCAATCGATTTTGAACACCGCCCCGCCCGTTTTTTCCACGTTGCGCCATTCGGTCAGGCAGAACAGCACCCGGTTCTGAATCCTTCGGGCACCACCTGGCTATTCCCGCAGTTTCAGTTCAAACCGGAGGCTACAGTCGTGGAAAGCGAAGCAGAATTTTACATCGGTGTAAGCGGCCTTAAGCCGCCGCAAAACCTGGCGCTCTTGTTCCAGGTGGCCGACGGTACCGCCGATCCGCTGGCCACAAAACCGGTTCAGCACCTCCATTGGAGCTATCTGCGCCACAACGAATGGACACCTTTCGGAGTCAATACCGTGGAGGATACTACAGGCCAGCTCACCCGTTCGGGCATCGTCACCCTGGCCATCCCGCGCGAAGCGACCAATGACAACACGATTTTACCCCGTGGCATGCACTGGATCCGGGTAGCGGTGAGCGCCAAAAGCGAAGCAGTCTGCCGTCTGTTGATGGTGGCCGCCCAGGCGCTCCGGGCCACTTTCAGCGACCACCACAACGATCCGGTGTTCCCGGCGAAAATCCTGTCGGCCGGTACGATCAGCAAACTGGATGTGCCCGACGCTGCCGTCAAAAAAACGGATCAACCATTTCCTGCTTTCGGTGGCCGGGGTCAGGAAGCGCCGGATGCTTTCTATACCCGGGTGAGCGAACGCCTGCGGCACAAAGACAGGGCCATCGCCCTGTGGGACTACGAACGCCTAGTGCTGGAAGCGTTTCCACAGATCTACAAAGTAAAATGCCTCAATCATACCAAATACGAACCCACGGAAAGCAGTAAGGGCGTGTACCGCGAACTCGCGCCCGGGCACGTGACCATCGTCACCGTTCCAAACCAGCAGATCCAGAACCTGCGCGATCCGCTGCGGCCGTATACCAGCCTGGGCGTCTTGCTGGAGATCGAACAGTTCCTGCGCAAACGACTGTCCTGTTTCGTGCGTCTGCACGTAAAAAACCCGCAGTTCGAGCCGGTGCGCGTGTCGTTCAAAGTGCGCTTCTACCCCGGATTCGACGAAGCGTTTTACACCAAAAGCCTGCGGGAAGAAATCACGCGTTTTCTTTCGCCCTGGGCTTTTCCGGGTGGCGGGAGCCCTTCATTCGGAGGGAAAATATACAAATCCACCCTGATCAATTTTGTGGAAGAACGCCCCTATGTCGACTATATCACCAACTTCCAGCTGTTCCACCACATCACCGACTTTGACGGAGTAGACCGCCGGCATACCGACCTGAACGAGGTGGAAGCCTCTACTGCGGTGTCCATCCTGGTATCCGTCCCGGCCGATACGGCGCTGGCAAAAGATACCCACGACATCCAAGTCATCACTACTGCGGAAGCCCAGGTTTCCAAAGAAAAATGCACCTGTGAACCATGAGCCAGAAACCCGTCACCATTCCGAAAAAGCCTGTGCTGAAACCCGTCGAGGATTTTTATTTCCTCCGCCGGGAAGGCATCGGCTATATCGAACAGATGGGCAGCAAGGAATGGACGGATTACAACCCCCACGACCCCGGCATCACGATCCTGGAAGCGCTTTGTTATGCCCTCACCGACCTCGGATACCGGATCGGTTGGGACATTAAAGACCTCCTGGCGCCCGCCGACCCCGCGCAACAGACCGATCAGGCTTTTTACACCGCCCGCGACATCCTGACGGTCAATCCCTGGACGCCCGACGATTTTCGTCGCTTGCTGATCGACCTCGATGGCGTGCGCAACGGCTGGGTTTTTTGCAAGGAATGCGCCTGTGATCTGAAAATATATGCCTGGTGCGATAAGGAAAAGGAACTGGCCGGAAATGAAGAACCGCTGGTTTTTTCCTATCAGAAACCTGCGGATGGGGAAAAATTCTCCACGATGGAACCGCAGGGCCTGTACGAAATACTGCTTGAACTCGAATCGGACCCGGAACTCGGCGACCTCAACGACCGGAAACTCGAACAAAGTTTTACCGTCTTCGATTCGGATCTTCACCCGCATACCGCTACCCTGGAATTGCGTTTCCCTGCCTGGGAATTGCTGGAACGCGAGCAGTACCGTGCCTTTGTAAACAGCAGCGGGAATCTCACGAACATCATGATGACCGGTTTTTCGCGGAGCAAAGCGCCCGGCGGCGGCATCATCGGCGAGCTGGAAACGCAAAACAATTTGAAGGGCATTTTCTACGTCCGCCTGGAAGTCGAGTTCCAGCCTGGAGAAGTCATAAATATCGATAACGCCACCCTGCGAATTTTTGGAAACGACGTGGTGAAGGAAAATCTGATCGTCAAGACAAACACACCTGTTACTTTCCAGATTTCCCCTTTTAAACTGGAAAGCATACTGGCAAAAAACGATGCGACCGGTTTTGTCCACAAATACCGCCGCAAGTTACAGGAGGTTGAAGCATTCATAAAAGACGCTCGTTTTGCCCTGCATGAACACCGCAATCTGGATGAAGACTACTGTCATCTAAGCAAGGTTTCGGTAGAAGACGTAACCGTTTGCGCAGATATTGAAGTGACGCCCGGCGCCGATATCGAGCGCGTACAGGCGCAGGTCTGGTTTGAAATCGAGCGCTATTTCAACCCGCCGGTTCATTTTTATCCCCTCCCGGAATTGATGGAACAGGGTATTCCGGTGGAAGAGATTTTTAACGGCCCGGCGTTGGAGAACGGCTTTATCAAAGCAGATGAATTAAGCGCCGCCGGTTTAAAAACGGTGCTGCGTTGTTCCGACATCATCAACCTGCTGATGGATATCGAAGGCGTAGTGGCGGTCAACAACCTGATGCTCACCAAATACGACGCCGAGGGAAACCCGGTAACAGGCGCTGCAGACGGCGACCCCAATCGGCTCAGCGCACGGTGGGTCCTGACCTTGAGCGACCGGCATCAGCCCCGGCTTTACCGGAAAATGTCGCGCTTCCTGTTCTACAAAAACGGCCTGCCTTTCCTGCCCAGGATGGACGAAGCCAACGCCACGTTGGTACAATTGCAGGGCGAAGCCGAGCGCCCCAAGATCAAAAACGCGCCACGCGATCTGCCCGTTCCAGCCGGTACCTTCCGCCAGACCAATGATTATTTTCCGGTGCAGTATAGTTTTCCCGTCACGTACGGTATTGGTTTCGAAGGGCTTCCATCCCATGCGTCCACTTTGCGACGCGCCCAGGCCCGGCAACTGAAAGCTTTCCTGATGTCGTTCGAGCAATTGCTGGCCAATGCGCTCGAACAGATCACGCATTCGGCAGCGTTGTTTTCACTCAACCCAACGGTAGATCGTACCTATTTTACCCGTTTGCTCGACGAACAACTAATCACCGGCGCCAACGATATTTTCAACGGCCTCACCCAGGCCCGGCTCGACGCGCTAGCGGAAACTGCCGCTGAATTTCTTGAACGGCGGAACCGTTTTCTCGACCACCTGATGGCGCGTTTCGGTGAACAGTTTGGTGAATATACCTTGTTGCTCAATAACCTGAAAGGCGAAAAGGTCGCGCTCAAACGCCTGATTTCCAATAAGATCGCCTTCCTGAAAGCCTGTCCGGTCATCAGCCGGGACCGGGCCAGGGCGTTTGACTACACCGTGCGTATACCTTGTCCGCCGGGCAACAAACCGGGCCTGAAACGCAGGGTCGGCCTGCTTTTGGGCTTCCCTGACCTGGCCTGGACCTGCACCGTCATCGGGCCTGCGTTCAGCTGGTACAATGTTGCTTACGAATTGAGGGATGAGAACGGCCGGATCTGGTGGAGTGGCGATATTGTCGTTTCATCGACGGATACCGGGCGCGTGCCCCATCAGGCGTTCGACCTGCTGCTGACGCGTATGATCCTCCCGGAGGCTTACAACATCGTTCCCAACGGCAGCAACAAACAATTGACCCTGCGCGACGATGGGGGATTTGTTATCGGTATAAGTCCGCTGTTGTTTGCCACCAATGGAGAAGCCAATGACTTGAAAAGCGAACTGCTCGGCTGGAGCGCCAATGAACGGTCGATCCTGGTGGAACACCTGCTGCTGCGGCCCAAATTTTCCGGCGACGCCCTTTTCCCGCCCTGTACCGACGGCGGATGCCAGCTCTGCGACGACATCGACCCGTACTCTTTCCGGCTCAGTTTCGTGATGCCCGGCTGGTCCGAACCCTTCGGTATCAACCTGGGTATGCGCGGTTTTGCAGAGCGCACCATCCGTCAGGAAACGCCCTCGCACCTCATTCCGAAGATCTGCTGGATCGGCAACGACGGCTACGTGCCCGATCCCTGTGACCCGGTGCTGGGAGCGCTGGGTGACGTTTTGGAAACCGCCGCCGGCCATTCGATGGATTGCAGTTGTGCGGAAACCCTTTTCAATTTATACCGGGATGTGTTCCTCGACTGGTTTGCCGACAAAAAAATGGTGCACTGGAATGCGGCGCTCTGGCGGGCCAAACTGACCACACTGTTTGCCGGTATTTTACAGGACGGGATTACCTGTATGCCTGCGTCCGTCATTCCCCCTGCGGCGCATACGCTGCTGCTGGATTATTTTACAGATATCGCACTCAACGGCTGGCAGTTTGAAAAATTCGAAGAAGCCTGGTGCAACTGGCTGGAAGAAAATGCCAAATGGGACTGGCCTGAACTGCGCCTGCAAGATCGTGTGGAAGCCGTGCTCACCCTGGGCCTGTTGCCCGGATACCCGGCGCCGAAACCAGGCGATATCTGCCAGTGCGCCACCGGCATCCTGGCCGCTTACGGAATGACTTTCTACAACTGGATGAAAACGAAGCTGGACGCGGGCACGGTGCTACAGGACATCGCTCCCGGAACACTCCCGAAACCTGCACCCGCCGCCTGCGGAAACCTGAAGTTTAATCCGAATACCATGTCAGATATTCAAAAATTACTCTGGAACCAATATAAGGCATTCATCCCGGTCTCCTATTACCTGTGGATCGTGGTGGACCGTTTGAGTCAACTCCGCAATACCTACGCTGTGGCCACCCTTCACGATTGTGACGATGGCAGCGACGTGAATCCCGTTCGGTTGAACAGCACCGCACTGGGCAATTATTGACCCCATTTTTTTCCAAAATTTCAAACGGCAAACGCATATCCGCCATGAAATCTACTAAAGACAAATACCCGGTTTTCGAGGCCAACCAAATACTCACGAACCGACATCTGAACGCGGAGTTCGAATACCTGGATGAACAGGATCGCCTGACACGCGCCAACCTGATCGGGATCGGAATCGTATGCGGACTGGAGATAAGCCTGGAAACCGGGCCCATGGTGCGGATCACGAAAGGCTGCGGCATCACTTCGGAGGGCTACCTGATCCTGTTGTCGGACAAGACAAAACAGGCAAAGGATGTGCAACTGGAATTGTACAAAAATTACACCTTACCAAAGGAAATTGATTATCCGACTTTTAAAAACAGCCAGGGCAACCAGTATGCCCTGTATGAATTATTTGAGAAAGGAGAACCCGATGGGCTTCCCCTCGCCAGCCTGATTTTACAGGACAAAGCGGTGCTGCTTTTTCTCGAACTGAAAAAAGACGACCTGCGCAACTGTAGCCCGAATAACTGCGACGACCGGGGTGCGGAGGTGACGGTTAACGTTCGCAAGTTGCTGATTTCCAAGGCAGATCTAAAAAATATTATTGCCAATGCGAACAACCTGAACACTTCCATTACGCCATCCGACCTGAAGGCGATTCTGGAAGCCAGGCTCAGATTGCCGGATATCGGATTGCCGCGCTACAGCGTACCGAACAGCAAGCCGGTGACCACGCTCGAAGTCCTCAGCGCGTATTTCCGCATATTTAAAGACAAATCTCTGGCAAACAGGACCGGCAAGGCGTTGAGCGCTGCGTACAAAGCGTTTAAACCGATTCTCGAAGACCTTTACCCGACGGACCCTTTTGCCAATTTCAGATTCAATTATTTCGATGTCGCGCTTAAAACCACCCTGGAAGTACGTTTTTTGCAATACCTCTATGATCTTTTTGATGATCTGTTGAAGGCGTATAATGAATTCCGCTGGAAAGGCATCGATCTGTTGTGCGCCTGTTGTCCGCCGGAAACCCTGTTTCCCCGCCACCTGATGCTGGGCCTTTTGGTGCCGGATACGGAGGCGAGTATTTACCGGCATACCTTCCTGGCGTCGGGGGCAAACAGCGATTGTGAATTGCGCGAAGCTGAATTGCGCCTCTTGTTCCGGCGCCTGGTGGAAATGACCGAACAATTCACCGTGGCGCCGCTGGCCAAACCCGTTTTTTCCCAGCTTCGGGCGAGCAGTGTATCCAATACGCTCCTCGACGACGAAATCCGGATCACCCCCAGCAAACTGGCGGATGTTCCATTATCCGACAAAGCCATTCCTTATTATTATCTGCGCAATACCGAACCGACCCTGTTCCAGTTCTGGAATGCGCAAAAAAACAGGCACGGCAAAGCAGACCAGAACCTGAGCTACTGGGCGACCGATTATGCTTCGCTCGACTATGTTCAAAAACCCCTGGAATTTGACCTGGAACCCTACAATTTCCTGCGGATCGAAGGCCATATCGGGAAAAATGTGACTACGGTGCTGCGTACCCTGCTCGATATGCGCGACCGTTTCCGCTTGCCGATTGCGGTGATCGCTTTGCGTGCCGGCGCGTTCAATGAAAAAATAGTGGTGTACCCGGCCAAGGACAAATGCCGGTTCGAGGACCTGGAAGCGCTTTACGACACAATGAAGGCCGACCTGCAACGCTTCCTGTTTGCAGAAATGACTTTCCTCTATGCCCGGCCGCTCGATACTTCTTATAAACTATTGAGAACCGATTCCGATCTGCCGCTTATCCAGGCCTTTAGCCCAACCTTTCCCATTGTCGCGGATTCGCTGGGCGGCTATTTCGAAAATCTCTATCAAAAAGCTGGAGAGAATTCCTTGTTCCGCAATGCATTACCGCCCGACGACGGTCCCTTGCTGGTCAACCGGCAGTTGCTGTTTGTCGTGATGCGGTATATGGAAAGCGTTTTCGAAGCGCTCAAACCCAATCTGACGGATTTTAATTTGACGGTTTTCGTCAGGGCCTATATACTGATGGAAAGGGCCGTCAAAAATGCCAAAACGGATTGGGAAAAGGCACGGGTGAAAATTGCGGATACGCCTGCAGAAATCCTGAACTGGGAAGAAGTAGCCGACCATTTGAATGCCCTTTTGAATGCCGGTCGCTCCGAGGCGTTCAAATCCATTTATGCCGAATACCTGGTCCGTTTGAAAGAACTCAAACAAAAACAGTTTTTCAGTTATTTTC
>Ga0105046_10011066_pt1 | contig 14036 bp, 10 predicted proteins | sample MAT03_FD_78385 | JGI IMG/M metagenome (GOLD analysis project Ga0105046, IMG submission 78385) | Freshwater microbial communities from Lake Fryxell liftoff mats and glacier meltwater in Antarctica - MAT-03 (megahit assembly) | ecosystem: Environmental > Aquatic > Freshwater > Ice > Liftoff... | reverse complement strand
CTGAGCTAGCATCTGCGCCTTGCCAACGAGTCGCTTCGGTTTCGCTGTCGCAGGCACCTCCGGAACCGTCGTGCCGCGCGGCAGTAGCATTCCGCCGTCGCGGTAGCCGCGGTCGGCGTCGGTCGCGGCGTCGAACACCTTCTTGCCGTCGATCCACGTCTGATTCACCTTCGTGTACACGCTGAACGGCGGGCCGCTGAGAACCACGAAGTCCGCGTCCTTGCCCGCTTCCAAACTGCCGACGCGATGGTCGAGGTGCAGCAGTTTCGCGGCGGTGATGGTCAGCGTCTTCAGGGCCGACGCCTCGCTCATCCCGCCGCGCACGGCCATCGCCCCGGTGCGCAGGTAGAAGCGGCTTTCGGTGATGCTGTCGTCGGTGTTGATCGTCACCTGCACGCCGGCCTTTTCCAGGATCGCGGCGTTCTCTTCCAGCAGCCCCATCGTCTCCGCCTTGCCGCCGGCGGAGTCCAGCAGCGTGAGCGAGACGGGAATCTTCCGCTTCGCCAACTCGCCCGCCACGCGGTAGCCCTCGGTGGCGTGTTGCAGCACCAGTTCGAAGCCGAATTCCTCCGAGAGCCGCACGGCCGTCATCAGGTCGTCGGCGCGGTGACAGTGGAAGTGGACCGTTCGCTTCTTCTGAAGCACTTCGACGAGCGGTTCCAAATTCAGGTCGCGTTCCGGCTTCTTGTCGCCGGCCAACTTCGCCATGTATTCCTTGGCTTTGACGAACTGCTCGCGTTGCAGCGCCGCGACTTTCATCCGCGTGAACGGGGCCTGTCCCTTGCGGCCGTAGCCCTTCGGGTTCTCGCCGTTGGCCATCTTCAGCCCGCCGAGAACTTCCGTGCCGTCGGGCAGTTTGCCAGTGATTCGCATGGAGTCCACGGTGCCACCCCGGAGCTTCACATACAGCGTCTGCCCGCCGATCACGTTGCCGCTGCCGGGCATGATGTTGGCGGTGGTGACGCCGCCGGCGGTGGCCATGCGGAGGCCGGGGTCGTTTGGGTTGATGGAGTCGATGGCCCGCACGCCGGACTGCACCGGGCCGGATCCCTCGTTGCCGTCGGACCCGCCGGCGGGCTTGGAGAACAGGCCAATGTGTGAGTGCGTGTCCACCAGACCGGGAATGATCGTTGCGCCTTTCAGGTCGATCACCTCGGCCCCGTCCGGGATTTTCACGTCCGCCCGCGACCCGACGGCGACGATCTTCCCGCCGGAGACGACGAGCCGGCCGTTCGGAATCGGCTTGTCGTCTCCGGCGGCGGTGTACAGGGTGGCGTTGTCGAAAACGCGGACCGGGTCGGCCTTCGGCTGCGCGGGCAGCGCGGCGAACAGGGCGACCAAGAGCAGCGGCGGCAGGGCGAAGCGCATGGGGTTCGACTCGGTGGGACGGCGGAGGGAGTTCTCGTGGTTCGGAAATGGTATTGACCGACGGGGCGATGGGACGGCGTCCGCGGCGGCGTCACTTCGCCTTCGCCGACAGGTCGTAGCAGGCGATGCACTCGTCGTTGCGGACGAAGACGTGCCGGTCGGCGAACGCCGGGGCGGCCCACGCCACCTTACGACCGAAGGCGGTGCCGGTCGGCTCGAGCAGCTTGGCCCGGCCCAGTTCCTCGTACTTCGTCGGCGTCAGGCGGGCGATGACCAGTTCGCCCGTCTCGGACATCAGGTAGAAGAGGTCGCCGTTGCGGGTCAGGAACGCGGTGCCGTATGGGGCCGATTTTCTCCCGGTGGTCGGGGCGAAGTCCTCCCACAACCGCTTGCCGGTGGTCAGTGCCACCGCCCGTAGCGCGCCGCTCGCGGAGCAGCAGCCGTACAGGGTGCCGTCGTGAATCAGCGGGGTGCTGTTCGTCGGGGAGACGCCCGTGTCCCGGTCGCCCCGCCACATCGCCTTCGGATTCGCCGTCCCCTTCTCGAACTTGAGCAGCAGAGACAACCCGTCGTACCCACCGCAGAAGAGGTGATCGCCGAACCGCCGGGGGGCCGCGACCGCCATGCCGTGGAGCGGTTCCAACTTGACGTGCCACCGCACTTTGCCGCCGTCCGGGTCGAGGCCGACCAGCCCCTTCGGGTGCCACACGACGAGGTGCTTCTCGCCGTTCAGGGTGGCGACGGTCGGCGGGCAGTAGCCGGCGGCCTCGCTGGGCAGGGCCGTCCACTTCACCTCGCCGGTGGCCGCGTCGAACGCCATGACCGCCCCGCCCGGCGCGCCGACCATGCACACCACCACCCCGCCGAGAACCAGCGGGTGCGCGGCGAACCCCCACGTCGGGACCGGGGCCTTGAAGTCCTTGGCGAAGTCCTTCTCCCACACCACTTTGCCGGTCGCGGCGTCCAGGCAGTACAGGCAGCCCATCGCGCCGAGGGCGTACACCCGTCCGCCGGCCACGGTGGGGGTGCAGCGCGGGCCACACGGGTAGCTGACGGCGTAGGGGCAGGCGTAGGCGTGCTTCCAAAGCTCCTTGCCCGTCTTGGCGTCCAGGCAGCGAACTTGTTCGGTGCCGGTCAACGCCGCCCGCTTGAGCGGGTCGTTCGCCGGGTCGCCCATTGTCCGCATGTATTCGAACAGGTACACCCGCCCGCCCACGACGGCCGGCCCGGAGTACCCGCCGCCGGCCGGCACCTGCCACACTTTCCTCGGCCCCTTGGCGGGGAACTTTTCCGTGACGCCGGTTTCGGTCCACACCCCATCGCGGGTCGGCCCCATCCATTGCGGCCAGTCGGCGGCGCGGGCGGACAGGGAAGACAGCGCGACGAAAAGCGCGGCGGTGATCCGGAGCATGGGGGAATCTCGGAGAGTAGAGGCGTTTCGGGCGGGTGCGAGTCGTCCGAAGGATCAAGAAGATACCGCCCGCGGTCGCCACCACTTACGGGAAACCGGACCGGCGGGAACCGGGCCGACGGGAATCCGTGTCCAGGTTCCCATCGTACCCCAGGTGTCGGAGTTCGCCGGAGCGATTCCGACACCTCCCGGCGAACCGGCGCGAAAAGTTCGGCCGCGCCCGCTTGCGTTTCGCGCCGCCCGGCGTTATACGGCCCGGCACGACGCGAACACGAGACGGGACCGGACGGGCGACGCGGGGCGAGGGGGATTCGCACCGCCGACACCGTTCACCAGGGGCGAGGGAACCGCATGGCCGTGGCGACCGACGAGCGACTGAGGGGGCTGGTCCGCGACGAGACGCTGACGCGCGGGCTGGGCGACGTGGAGGGGCGGATGCTCATGGACTGGCTGGTCGGGTGGGGGGAACTGCTGACCGAGGCGGCCCCGTCGGACGAACACGCCGACCACCTGCTGGCCCGGCTGACCCGCCGGGGCAAGGCCATCGCCCGGTTCGTCCGGCTGTGGTGCGACCCGCCGTCCCGCCGGGCGGCGGTGCAGTTGGCCGCCGCCGAGCGGTTCGCGTGGCCGTTCCCGAACGCCCAGCGGCAGGACCCGCCGGACGTGATGGCGCACATCCTGAACTGGGAAGACCGCCACCGGGGGGAGTAAGAACGTCAACCCGTGTCCACCGGCGCATCGGGTTTGGCGTCCGAGGTTGCGACGAGCGCCTGGGCACGCTCCCAGTCCACGATCGCGGCGATGGCCGGCCATGCCCGGCTGACGTGGTGGTGCTGCCGCACCTCTCGCAGAGCGGCCCCGACCAGCATCCCCGCCAGGAGGTAGGCGAACATCGGCCGGTCGAGGGCGATGCACAGGTAGCCGCCGGCCACCCCGACGACGGCCCACAAGACCAGCGTCCGGGCGAACCCCCGTAAGAACCCGCCCCAGGTCGGGGCGTGGTCCCGGTGCTGGAGGTAGTATCGCACCGTCCGAAGCTGTGGCCCGGTCAACTTCATTCTGCCTGCCCCTCCGAGCGATTCCGAACGATTCGGTTCTGCGCTACCGCGTCGCGCCGGGCCACGCCGCGACCTGCTCCGGGGTGAGTTCGCGGCCGGCGAACAGGCCCGGCCAACGCTCGTTGAACGCCTCGTCGTCACCCTCGTCCGGCGTCCAGTCCACCAACCGCCCCGCCGGGTCGAACACATACACCGGCGGGCCGGACGGGTATCGCGGGAACATCTGCCACGGCCCGAACAGCGACAGATGTTCCTGCCCGGCCACCACCACGACCCGACGCCACATGGCCGGCGGTCGCTGCTCCAAGTGATCGGCCAAGCCCGAACCGGCGGGCGTCACGGACTGATACCAATCGCGGACCCACAGCAGCCACCCGCCGAATAGAGCGAGGAAGAGCAGCACGATTGGCAGATTCTTTCGCATCCGCGTCAAGCCCTCCCGCCAAACGAGTACGTTCACCTGTCGGCGGCACCGAGCGCATCGCATGGTTCTGCGTGCCTCTCTGACCTACTGCTTCGACCTCTTGGCCCGTTCCCAATCCCGTTCCGCCGCGAACACCTTTGCCAGCGGGGCGGGTACGGGTTGGGGGAGCGGCACCCAGAAGTAATAGTGGTCGTTCAGCTCGCAGAAGACCGTCATCCCATGCACCCGCTCGTCGTTGGGCAATTCAAAGCTGGTCGAGTACGAGCCGAACCTGTCGGTCCAGACCTGGACATGCAGCGTGGGGCCGGTTCGGTCGGAACCGTCGCGCCGCGTGGGCACATACCCGTCCGGTTCGGCCGCTCGGAAAGCGCTCGACAGGTATTTCAGCGTCTCCGCATCCTCAATGACGAATGGGGGTGTGATTGCGGATGAATTCATGACCCGCGTGACACTGATCTGTTGGTCGCCCCGGAGGAGCCGCAAGAACCGGTCGTGCGGGTGCGTCAGCGTCACCGCAACCCAGCAGACCCAGCACGACAGGCACGGCGAACACGCGAGCGCCAGGAGCAATAGCCAGCGTGCCGCACGACCTACTCGCATCCGTTGCGTCCTCCGCTCGCCGAACAAAGACTACTCTGAACCCAGTTGATTGGAATCATCCGGCTTGGCGGACATCGGAGGCAAGCCTCCTTCCCACCTGCCGCACCGTCACCCCGCCAGGTACAGGCCGCGACCGCAGTTCGAGCAGCACAGGAAGCGGCCGGATTGCAGGTCCAACTTCTGCTGTTCGGTCATCCCGGTGCGGCAGTTCTGGCACACCCGCCCGACCACCCCGGCCAGACACTCGGCCCCGTGCCGCTTCACCAGACGGTCGTACTGCTCCTTCAGATCCGCCGGCAGCGTGCCCTCCACCCCCTTCAACTCGGCCGACGCGCGGGCGTGTTCGGCGGTCAGGTAGTCGAGCCGTTCTTTCCCTTCCTTCTGGTCCTCGTCGAACTGCTTTTGCGCGGCGGCCCAATCGGCGGCGGCGACCGGCAGGGCGGCGGTGCGTGCCTCCAACTCCTCCATCGCGGCCAACTCCGCCTCCTCGGTCGCGGCGATTTTCTCTTTCGCGTGCCGGATTTCCGACTGTTTCGCGTCGTACTCCTTGCCGGCGGATTCCAACTGCTTTTCGAACTTCTCCAACTGGGCGGCCACCTGCTTGGCGGTGCCCTCGTGGTCGCGGATGGTCAGTTTCAGTTTGCCGAGGACGGCGTGGGCGTCGGCGTGCGCCTTCTCGGCCGCCTCCCGCACTTTGAGTTGCGCCTTGCTCACACGGGGGCCGAGGTCGATCTCCGCCTGAAGGTCGCGGAGCAACCGACGGAGGCGGTGCAGTTCCTTGAAAATGACGGTGACGGACGCGCTCACGGGAAGCCCTCCACGGCGTTGGGGCAGGATCGGGTGATTTCCCACCTCTCCCCGCTGGGGAGAGGTCGGTTGCGCAGCAACCGGGTGAGGGGTCTTCAGTCTTGGAAAGCCAAACCCCTCACCCGGCAACTTCGTTGCCGACCTCTCCCCAGCGAGGAGAGGTGGAAGAGGGGACGGGTGCCCCAACCGCGTTCGTCGTATCCGGCTCACTGGCTCAGCGACTTCCGGCCACTCAGGTACGGGCGGAACGGGTCGGCCGGCAGTTTCAGCACGCCCGGCATCTCGCTCGACGTGGCGTAGATGAACTGCCGGGACTCGTCCTCCGCCCCCAAGTCGAACACCACGGGGCCGGGCAGCCCCCGATGCACCAGCACATGGAGGACTTCGCCCGTCAGCTTGTATTCCGGCTTCACCGGGCCGGGCACGGCGACGGCCGGCGGCGGCGCTTCCAGGACTTTCACCAGCGCCTCGGCCTTGTCCGCGTCCAGTTTGAAATCCTTCGGCTCGTCCGGCTTCCACTTCGTCTTCGAGTCTTGGCCGAGGAGTAGCGTCTCGGGTTGGCCGTTGGCGTTCCGCCACGTCAGGTCCACGCGGGTGATCTTGGCTCGCTCCACGCGGTGCGGCACCGTGTCGCGCAGGTCGGCCTTTTCCACCAGGTCCACGCTCGGCTTGTCCGCCGCCAGCACCATCAGTTTGCCGTCCACGCGGAAGTAGTACGCGCCGGCGTTCGGAATCTCGTTGCCGAACTCGTACACCTTCGGCTTGTCGGGGGACGTCTTCAGCGTGACGGTCGCGGTCAGGCGGGGCGGCTTCAGCCCGAAGGCCGTCAGTTCCGGGTCGGGCGGGGCCTCGGCCACCGGCCGCGAGCGGTCCAACCCGGCCAGCACCATGAGGATTTGCCGGACGGCGGTGGGCGGAACGGGCTTCCCGTTGTTCGCCCATTTGCCGGCCGGGAACCAGTCCTTTTCCGAGCCGGTCAGCTTCGTCGGGTCGATGAGTTTCAAGTCGTACACCGTGTCCGCGCCGCGTTTCAGGCTGACCCCGATGGCGTTCTCGATGGCGAACGAGCCGACGCTGGGGTTCAGGTACGCCAGGTGCGGGCGGGCGGCGAGTGCGGCCAGCGCCGCTTTTTGCCCCGGTTTGGGGGCGACCGGCAAAATGAAATCGGTCGGCGGGCCGGAGCCGATCACCCGACGGACGGTGACGGCGGTCGGCGTTCGCTGCACGAACGTTAGCGTCACGGGCAGGGCCGACTCCTTGGCGGCGGCCAACTTCGGCTCCGGCGGCAGCGCGTCCCCGGCCGGCGGCGCGGTGGCGACGGCGTCGAAATGGAGCGTCACTTTGGCGGTGATGTCCTTCGGGTCGAAGGCGGCGGGGGCGGCGGTGAGCAGCACGTCGTCGGCCGGGCGGGGCGCGCACGCGGCGTCGATCAGGTCCGTGACGGCGGCCGTCCGCGCCTCGGTCGGGTCGCTCGATCCTCCATACACGACCCACTTTTGCGCCGGCCCGGTGCCGACCCGACGGAGGCGGAAGTCCATCCCGCCGGCGGTCACGTCCACCGCGTCGATGCGGGGCTTGCGGGCGACCGGGATGAGGTCCAGGTTCCGCATCAAGGACGGGTCGGCGACGGTCTTCGCCAGGATGGTCGCGCGGTCGGTCTGCACCGGCACGACGGCCGGGTCGCCTTCCAACCGGCAGTACACCTTGGCGGGCACCACCGGCACGCCGTTCGCCTCGACCGGCTTGCCGATGAACAGCACTTCCGGCGGTTTGCCCTTCGGGGTGACTTCCACGCGGAGGACGCCCGGATCGGTCGCGGCCACGCCGTACTTGGACCACTCGGCGGGCGGCACGTTCTCGATGTAATCGTCGCGCCGCGCCGGTCGGAAGGTGCCGAGGGCGTTCAACAGCGGCTGCACGCCGGTGACGCGTTCGGGGTTCGGCGTCGGGTCGCCGAGGAGGTCCGCCTCGCCGTAGTTGGCGGGGGCGGTGAACCGCCAGCGGCCGTCGGCCTCGTGGGTGAGGGCGAGGGTGGCGTTGTCCCGCGACAGCCTCACCGCCGCCACGTCCGCCCCTTGCGCGGCCGGGTTCATCGACAGCAGTTGCACGAGGCGGAAGTCGATCCCGCGCTTGGTCAGGTCGAGGGCCGGGCCGATCTTGTCGGCCATTCCTTCGCGGAACAGCGGGCGGAGGTCTTGGGAGGGCACGGCCACCGGCACCGTCGGGCGGTCGGCGGCCAGCACGAACGTGACGGTCGAGTTCACCCCGCTCAGGGTGGTCGCCCCGACGGAGACCGTGGCGGCGTTGTCACCGGCCTTCAGCGTCACGTTCACCGGCTTGTCCAGCCCGTGAACGGCCAGGTTGCCGGTCAGCCCGTCGAACCGCGTCGGCTTGGCGGCGAACAGCCCCCGCACCAGCGCGTCGAGGACGGCCCCGTCTACCTTCGCCGGGTACGGCTGGCGGAGTTCCCAACGGCCGTCGGTCTTGCCGAAGACGAGCGTCTCGGCCGGGCGGACGATCTCGACGGTGTCGATCTCGGCCGGCTTCACCCCGGCGGCGGCGAGCGGCTCCAGCAGCCCGGCCCCCGGTCGGGGCGGCGGGTCGGTCAGGTTGGCGACGAGCAGGGCGACGACCAGCGCCACCACCCCGACGAACAGGAACGCCGTGAAGCGGAAGTTCATGGTGCGGACCAAATGCGGGTGCGGGGGCTTGCGAGTCACTCCCGGCGAGCCGCCCCAGTGATGGGGCGGGTTCTTCTCAACACCCGCCCCATCACTGGGGCGGCTCGCCGGGAGCGGCTGGGTCACTTGCGGCGGTACGACCAGACGCCGAAGCCGAGGGCGACGACGGACAGCAGCGTGATGCCGACGGGCAGCCACAGCAGCGCGGTGGTATCGACGGCCCGGAGCGGCGGGTACACCCCGTACCGCTTGGCGGCGATGGCGGCCACCGGCGGGCGGTCGCGGAGCCAGTCCACGGCGGCGGCCAGCAGGACCGCGTTGTCCGCGCCGCCCTCGCGGGTCGGGTCGGCGAAGGCGTCGCCGCTGCCGAACACGACCACCCGCCCGACCTCGGCCGGCGGCCGGTCCGGGGCGGCCGGCTTCCCGCCCGGTTCGGTGACGGACACCGCGACCGGCCACGACCCGCGAGGGCTGTACCCCTTTCGGGTCTGGACGGCCGGGTTCGCCCGCACCCCGTCGTACAAGTCCTTGGGGTTGACCGGCGGCTCCGTCTCCCGCCAGGTGGCCCGCCGCGACGGGATGGTGAAGCCGACCGGCGTGGCGGCGAACGGGGCGACCGGCTGCGGGGCCGGCTCCACCACCCGGCAATCGCGGAACGCCGTGGTGCCCTGCCCGATGAGCAGCGCCAACGGGTGCCGCTCGTCGGCGGCGGCGGTGGAGGTGGCCAGCGCGAAGTCGGCGTACTCCAGCCCCTGAATGGGCGCACCCAACAGGTACTTGTTCTCGGCCAGGACGCCGAACTCGGCCAGCAGCGGGTCCAGCCCGTTCGCCACGACGGCCGTCTTTTCGCGGTTCGCCATCGGCCCGCACGCGAACACCAGTTTACCCTTCTTGCCGTTCGTGCGGGGCTTGGTCATGTACTCGCGGACGGCGGCCACCTCGGCGGGGGTGAACGGCTGATCCGGAGCCAGGACGACCAGGACGGCGGCTTCATCCGGGACGCGCGGGGCGAGCGGCTCGAAGAGCAGCGGCTTGACGGTGGTGTTGGCGCGGCCGAGCCACTCGGCCACCCGCCGGGCGGTGCGGGCGGGCGTCTTGCGGTCCGGCACCGGCACCACTTCCGGTTCGCCCCGCCCCTGCGTGAAGTACACCGTCCGGTCGCGGTCCTCGGTCATCTGGAGCATCCGCTTGACCAACTCCCCCTCCCCGCGGAAGGCGGCCGACCGCGTCCCCTCGACCAAGTCCCCCGCGCGGATGAACTGCTTCTGCCCGGCCGTCTCCACCAGCACGCCCACCTGCCCGTACTCGTCCTGCGCCTTTTTCAACTCGGCCTGGTTCAGCACCGGGTGGAGCGTCGTCACCTTGAACCGCCGCGGGTTCGCCTCCTGAGCCGCTTCCAGCAGCCGCCGCAAGTCGGTGGCGGAGCGGAGGGCGTCCGGGTCGTCCTTCACCAGTTCCGGGGTGAACGAGACCGTCACCTGGACCGGCTGCGTCAGTCCGGCGATGTAGTCGGCGGTGGACGGGGAGAGGGAGTACACCGGGTTCGCGGTGGTGTCCAACTTGGCCGGCAGTTTGAGCGCCACGATGACGTTCAGGGCCACCAGCCCGAACACCATGAGGACCACCGTCAGCCCGAGGTTGATGCCGTACACGGTGCGGCGGATCCAGCCGTGGTTCCGCTCGTCGGCGCGGGCCGGCTGCGCGGCCAGGAACATCAGCCCGGCCCCGGCCAGCAGCACCAGCAGCGCGGCGAGAGGCTTCCACGCCTCGGAGGCGTCCCGCACGTCCACCCATTTCACGAGGGCGTCGAACCACAGGCGGAACAGGACCGCGCCGAAGATCAGCAGCAGAAACCCGGACAGCGACCCGACGAGTAGGATCGACACCCCGGCGTCCAGCCGCCGGCGGGCCGGGTCGGCTGACGGCAGGCGGGCCAACGAGACGGCCCCGAGCAGGCCGTTCACCCCGGCCAGGCCGAGGCCGATGATGCCGCCCCACAGGTAGACCGAACGGTACTTCAGCGGCGCGACGAGCGGCGCGTCCGGGTCGGTGGCGGCCGCGGATTGGGCGGATCCGTCGCGGGTGACTTTGAGCAGGCAGAAGCCGGCGACCGCCACGCACGCCACGGCGAGGGCCAACAGCGCGACCGCCACCGGGACGCGGCGGGCGGCCACCCAGTCGGCCACGGGGCGGGGCGGCGTGTTCGTTTCGGCGGTCATGTCGTCGCGTCCCTCTCGGCGTGTGTTGCCGTAATTCCGAAGCCCTCACCCCCGCCCTCCGTATCCGGCGAGCCGCCGTGTGAACGGGCGGGTTCGGTACACCCGCCCGTTCACACGGGCGGCTCGCCAAGACCGCTCAATTCCACTTCCGCGCTTCCAGCACCTTGATCGTCAGCAGCAGCCAGAAGACGCCGAAGCTCACCTGCGCCACCAACTCCGGCACCGGCAGTTGGCCGTTCAGCGCCTGCCGCCACAGGCCCAGGTAGTCCACCCACTTGAGGACGTTCAGGAACTCCGGCGAGAAGGCGGACGCGAACACCGGCCGGACGACCGTCAGCAGCATGAACATCATGGCGGCGAAGGTGAGGACGGCGGCGACGATCTGGTTCCGCGTCAGGCTGGAGAAGAACACCCCCAGGCCGATGAACCCGCACCCGCAGGCCGTCACCGCCAGGAAGAAGCCGAGGGCCGGCTTGTACTGGAACGGCTGCCCGCCGGCCACCCACAGGCCGACCAGGAACAGCCCGGCCGGAATCCAGGTGGCCAGGTAGAACAGCAGACTGGCGACGAACTTCGACAGCACCACCGTCGCTTCGCTGACCGGGGCCGTCAGCAGCATCTCGAAGGTGCCCGTCCGCTTCTCCTCGCTGAACGTCCGCATGGTCAGCACCGGCACCACGAACGCGGTCGTGATCGCCCCGACGATGTCGAACGCCCAATACTGGCTGAGGATCGGCTCCAGGATGTCCGACACCGACCGCGGGTCGGTCAACATGCTGACCAGTTGGGAGTACCCCAGCGCCGCCATGACCGTCGTGCCGAATAGCACGAGGTACGCCACCGGGGAGCAGAAGTACGCACCCAACTCCCGCCGGGTGAGGACCACCAGCGGATGCTCGGAGCAGACGCCCACGGACACGCCGAGGAATAGCACCCCGAGGCCCATCAGCAGCAGCCCGGACGGGACCAAGTACCCCTTCGGTTCGACGGTCAGCGGGTTCGTGAAACTGCCGACCACGAACACGGCGGCGAACCCGACGGCGGTCAGCGCGAGTAGCCCGCGCAGCCAAACCGGCAGCCCCTTCGCTCGTATCGCCCACCAACCGCCGCCCACGCAGAGCAGCACCAGCACCGCCCGCGCCCCCATCGCCCAGTAGTCCAGCGTCTGGTCCAGCCGCCGCAGCGCCTTCGGTCCGTCGAACAGCACCGTCGGGAAGATCACCCGGCCGAGCGCGGCCAGCACCAGCCCCGCCCCCAGCACGCCTAACCCCACGGCCACCCAGTAACCCAGGCCATCGGCGGTGTCGGTCTGCGCGAGGAATCCGGACAGGAACAGCAGGCCGAGCAAACCTAGGACGGCTACGGGGCCGACCGGCGCGACCGTCCCACCCAGGCCGAGAATCGCGGTCAGCGACAGCAGCCCGACGCCGACGCCGAGCAACGCCGCTTCGCCCACCCGCCGGTAGCGGTCGTCGGTTTCATTCCGCGAAAAGGCGACGCCGAAGAGCAGGCCGAGCAGCGCGCACACCGCCCCCCACGGGAGGAAGTAGTAGCCGTAGGCCGAGAGAATCGCGTCCGACCCGGTGCCGGGAACGAACGAGACGACGACCGCGCCGACCAGCAGCAGCGCGGCGAGGCCGCCGTACACCCGGCGGATTTCAATGTCCGCGTCGCGGATGGCGTGGTACAGCAGACAGGCGATGCCGACGACGGCGAACAGGTAGCCCATCGACGACGAGATCCACCGGTCGCTGCCGAGGACGGCTTTGGCGAGGACGGCGGCGACGCCCAGGGTGGTCGCGCCGAGGCCCACCAGCCCGACCACGCGGGCGACCGTCGGCTCGTCCGCGCGGATGTCCGACGGGGAATACTCGGTCGCGCCCGGCCGGTCGGTACTCATCAACAGCACTCGGTTGGTCAGGGGGAATGTCTTCGATCCGAGCCGGAAGCGTGAGCGACGGTTCTTATTGAAGACCGTCGCTCACGCTTCCGGCTCGGACCATTCGGTCAATTCCGCTCGAACGACACCCGCATGTAGGTGTCGGCCAGCTTCTCGCGGCGCAACTCCAGTCGGCGGAGGCCCCAGCCCTTGCCGGCGACGGCGGCGGCCACCGCCTCGCGCGGGTCGGCGTGCGTGTCCGCGTGGATTTCAAATTCGGTCCAGCCGTCCCGCGACCCGACGGCGCGGGCGTCGGTGACACCCGTCAGTTTGCCGAACACGTCGGTCCCGGTGTCGGCGTCGGCTTTCACCTCCGCCACGACCGTCGGGGCGCGGGCGGCGATGCTGGACATCGTGTCATCGAACCGGATGCGGCCCCGGTGAATAATCAACACCCGGTCGCACACCTTCTCCACGTCCGGCAGGTGGTGGCTGCTGAACAGGACCGTGTGTTGGCCGCCCAGCCCACGAATGGTGGCCAACGTCTCTTCCTGCTGCACCGGGTCGAGGCCGGACAGCGGTTCGTCCATGATTAGGACGGCCGGGTCGGAGAGCATGGCGTCGGCCAGCCCGACCCGCTGCCGGTAGCCCTTTGAGAGCGACCCGATCAGTTGCCGGCGGACTTCCCGGATGCGGCACTTTTCCAGGCACGAGTCGATGACGGCCGTCCGCCGGGTGCGATCCACTTGCTTCAACTTCGCGCGACAGGCGAGGTACTCATCCACCCGCATTTCGGGGTACAGCGGCACGCTTTCGGGCAGATAGCCGAGGTGTTGGCGGACTTCCATCGACTGGTACATCACGTCGTACCCGGCGACGGCGGCGTACCCGCTGGTGGCGGGCATGTACGTCGTCAGAATCCGCATGGTGGTCGTCTTGCCGGCCCCGTTGTTGCCGAGGAAGCCGACCAGTTCGCCGGCCGCCACCTCGAACGAGATGTGGTTGACGGCCTGCACCGGGCCGTAGCTCTTGGTCAGGTCGCGGACGAGAATGGCGGGGGCCGACATGTGGCGGTCTCGTCGTCCGGATTGCGGGGCGGTGCCGGTGGATCATGCTACAACGGCAGGGCGGTTCGGCAAGCGGCGGTTCGATGGATGCCACCGCCGCCCGGCTGATTTCCCCGCCACGACCTAACGGCCCGGTCGGTCGTTCGTCTTTCTCTCATACCAGGGCTTACGGCGTGTCGCGCGGGAAACCCACCACCGATCCGCCGGCCGGCTTCGCCGACCTCGTGCGCGACCACTGGGAGCCGGTGTTCCGCTACCTGATGAGCCACGCCCGGCGGACGCACGACGCCGAAGAACTGACGCAGGAAACGTTCCTCCGGGCGCTGAACCACTTGGCCGACCGCGACCCGGACAGCCGCCCCCGCGCGTGGCTCCTCCGCATCGCGCGGAACCTGTTCCTCGACGCCGCCCGCCGCCGGCAAACAGTTGCCTTCGGCCCACTGGGGGACCGCGACCCCGGCGGGGAATCGCCCCCGGATCGCGCGGCGGAAGTGGCCGACGACGCCGCGAAAGTGCGGGCGG
>Ga0105046_10011063_pt1 | contig 14038 bp, 11 predicted proteins | sample MAT03_FD_78385 | JGI IMG/M metagenome (GOLD analysis project Ga0105046, IMG submission 78385) | Freshwater microbial communities from Lake Fryxell liftoff mats and glacier meltwater in Antarctica - MAT-03 (megahit assembly) | ecosystem: Environmental > Aquatic > Freshwater > Ice > Liftoff... | reverse complement strand
CTGACCATGGCAATGGATTCGACGCTGGTATCTCGCGATATCTCGTTGTAACTCAGGACACGAAGATCGGGCAACGATTCCTGTGTGATTTGACGAAGTGCGACGCGGATCTTGGGACTAACGACGACGCATCGTGGCTTGCCGAGCTGGTCAAGTTTTTTGATTTGGTCTGAAATGCGATTACAGGTTTTCGAGATAGAATCGGGGGACATGCGGATAAAAATACCCCGGTCTGTTTGTTCTGTACCAGCTGCGATACGATCTTCCATGGCTGGGTCCAACGTTACCACCCGAAGCACTCCAAAACTATCTCGGTAACGATGCGAAATGGTTCGAGCCAAGCGATGTCGCACGTATTCGGTCAACCAGATTGGGTCTTTGATGCGGTGCACGTAGTCGCCCAAGGTTTCCAAAATGATGCTGAGCTGCCGAATGGGAATATCCTCTCGCAATAGGTTCTGAAGTACCTGTTGAACCTCAGCTAATTTCATTTGACTAGGTATCAACTCATCGACCACCGTCGCCGATGTTTTCTTAAGTTGATCGATAAGCTGTTTGGTCACTTCGCGAGTCAAGAGTTCATCCGCGTGTTTCCTCGCGGTCTCTTGAACATGCGTGGCGAGCACGGCACCGCACTCGACAACCTGGTAACCATAAATCTCTGCTTGCTGGCGATTGCGAGGGTCGATCCAAACGGCACGTTTTCCAAACGCGGGATCCGTGGTTTCGTCACCGAGAATGGAGCCCTTAGTCAGTCCCGTATCAATGGCGAGCAAGCGATCGGGGCGAAGCATACCCGTTGCGATGCGATTGCCCGCCATCTCCAACTCATAGGTATACTCGGGCAAACTCATTCGGTCCTTGATTCGCACCATGGGTAGCAGTACACCCATCTCGGTCGCAAGCGTCGCACGAACGGTTGAGATCCGTTTCATAAGGTCACCACCACGATTTGGATCTGCCAAAACAATGAGCTTGGCTCCGAGCTCGAGGCGCAATGCGTCTACCTCGAGGTAGTCTTCGACCTTCTTTTCCGGAGGCGCTTTTTTAGCCGTATCTGCGTCCTGCCCCTTCTTTTCGACAACTTTAGCATCTTGCCTTTTTTGCCGTTGCATCATGAGTGCGATGCCAATGCAACCGGCCCCCATAGTGACCATCGGAACCGCAGGCAATTGCGTAAACGTCATCAACAGCAGAAAGATACCCGAGATGATAAGTGCTTGCGGACGAGAAAAGATTTGCCGCAGGAACTCACCGGAGAAGTCCGACTTCTGTGTGCTACGCGTTGTCAACAACGCAGCTGCCAATGAAATCAAGAACGCTGGAACTTGGCTGACCAGACCGTCACCGATAGTGAGTTTGGTATAAACGTTGGCTGCTTCGGCAAGCGTCATGCCAGAGTACATATAACCCATGTAGAGTCCGCCGACGATATTCAGGAGCGTGATCGCAATACCCGCAATCGCATCCCCTCGAACGAACTTGCTAGCACCGTCCATTGCCCCGTAAAAGTCTGCTTGCTTTGTAATCTCTTCACGACGTCTCTGAGCTTCTTTTTCGTCGATTGCCCCTGCACTCAAATCGGCATCGATCGCCATTTGACGACCCGGCATCCCATCCAACGCAAACCGGGCAGCCACCTCGCCAATACGAGATGCACCTTTAGTGATGACGATAAAATTGATCAAAAAGATGATAATGAACAGAACGATACCAACCTCGAGCGAATCGCCGGAGACGAATTCACCGAACGCTTGAATCACATGTCCCGCTGAATCCAGTCCTTCGGTACCGGTTCGGGTCAAGATGAGTCGGGTCGTCGCCAAATTCAAAACCAATCGGGACAACGTTGTCGCCACGAGCATAGCCGGGAAAATGTTAAATTCCAGCGGCGATTCGATGTAGATCGTAGTCAAGAGGATGATGACGGCGATGGCGATGTTCGCAGAAAGTAGTACGTCAAGAAGTGCTGGAGGAAGCGGGACCAGGATTACGGCGAGGCAAGCGATAATCCCAATCGGAACAATGGCGTGCCGGTGTTTGAGAAAAAGCCTTGTCCAAAAATCCATCTAAATCATTCCACGTACGAGAACTTTAGAAATTCTGTTAACAATTTGGAAAACTACCCATGTTTCACCGCCGATGTCTATATCGTTTTGCCGATGCGGGCGATAATGTACGCAATCAAGTGCCCAAATCGGATTTGGAATTCGCACTTTTGCATTGACAGCATTAGCTTTTACGACACAACAGGCGAATGGCTTCGAACGAATCGCCCAGCACGATCCAATATCCAGTCCTTTCGCCGAGGTTTTGGCACGGAATGACCTCGCGGGTATGGCTGCCACTCCTTTACAAAAACGCATTCCGCGTATCCCTTTCGCGAATGCATATCGCGTCTGGGGTAACGGCCTTTATGCCGATTTCCGATTTGCTCGGTCTGACGCAACATGCCATATTCGGTCGGCGTATCGCTGAAACAAAACTCGCTGGCCCTCCCATCTTCATCCTCGGCCATTGGCGAAGCGGTACGACATTGCTGCACGAATTGCTCGGCCTCGATGATCGTTATGCTTCCCCTACGACATTCGAATGCTTTGCGCCAACGAATTTCCTTTTGACAGAAACCATCATTTCAAAGTACTTCAATTGGTTGATTCCAAACCGGCGACCGATGGACAACATGAAGGCTGGATGGTCGCTGCCTCAAGAAGACGAATTCGCACTGATGAACTTGGGCGCACCCACTCCATATCTGCGACTTGTGTTTCCTTGTCATGAATACCCTTTCCAAGCGACGCTCGCTTCCGATGGATTTACAGCCAAGGAGTTGGAACGATGGAAAGAGCTATTCGATTGGTTCCTCAAGGCGTTGACGTATAAAACCAAGAAGCCGCTAATCCTTAAAAGCCCACCGCATACAGGTCGGATCGGTATTCTTAAATCGCTTTATCCAGACGCCAAGTTCGTGCATATCGTGCGCGACCCTCGCAAACTTTTTCCATCCACGATGAAAATGTGGAACTCACTCGACCAGGTGCAATCGATTCAAGTCGGCGAGTATCAAGCGAGACTGAAAGAGTTTGTCTTGAAGTCGATGACGACGATGTACACTTCCTTTGAAAGAGATCGAATTGGGTTGCCCGACACGCAACTTATCGATGTTCATTACGAGGATCTTGCTAAAGACGCTGTTTCTGTTTGCAAAAAAATCTACAGCCAACTTGAATTGACTGGCTTCGAACGCATTGAACCTTTGCTACAGAATCGGACGCAGCAGGAAAAAGAATACCAAACCAATCGTTTTGGACCTGCACCGGACGAAGAAGCGAAGATCATGACCGCCTGGCACAGTTATGCGACCAAATACGGTTATGCTTAAACAGCTGCCGATTGACGACCACATGAGGGCGATTTGCGATGCCGTCCTAGATCATCCCATCACGATTGTCGAAGCACCACCAGGGTCTGGCAAAACAACGCGAGTCGCTCCGGCGTTGATGGATCAGCCCTTCGTAAACGGCCAAAAAATCTATCTGCTACAACCCAGACGTATCGCAGCGAAATCGGTCGGTGAACGCATCGCTTGGGAGCATGGCAGCCGCATTGGACAGCGGATCGGTTATCAAGTTCGGTTTGACTCGCAAGTTTCGAAAAACACGCAATTGATTGTTGCGACGGAAGGCGTTTTGTTGAGACGGTTGCAAGAGGACGCGGCGTTGTCCGATACCAAGATCGTCTTGCTGGACGAATTCCACGAACGGTCGCTCGACTCGGACTTGCTGCTGGGCATGCTGCGCCGCATCCAGCAAGCATTGCGCGACGATTTAAAGATTGTCATTATGTCGGCCACCATTGATGTCGGCTTGATTCAATCCCAACTCGGTGGCGCTCCGATCGTTCGCGTTGAATCGTCAAACTTTCCAGTGTCCATTCGATATCGACCGCCGAAACCGGATGACAGTATTGCGGAACAAATGGTAGACGCCATTCGCGATGCTGCCGACATGAACAACGGTGATATCTTGGCATTTTTGCCGGGGATGGGTGAAATACAGCAGTGCAACGACTCGCTTGCTCAAACGCGTCTAGGGCGCGAGTGTGAAGTGGTCCCACTCTTTGGCGGAATGCAACTCGACGAGCAGGCAAAAGCGATTGAACCTGGCGACACACGCCGGATCGTGCTCGCGACCAATGTTGCCGAAACTTCGCTGACCATCGAGGGGATTCGAATTGTGGTCGACAGTGGCCTTGCTCGCGTCATGCGTTTTTCATCCGACGTGGGGCTGGATCGGCTCGCGCTGGAGAATATCAGTCAAGCGTCGGCGACCCAGCGTGCAGGCCGAGCGGGCCGCGTCGCGCCTGGTATCTGCATTCGATTGTGGTCCGAAGCATCTGAGCGAGCTCGAGCCGCATTCCTCGAACCTGAGATTCGCCGCGTGGACATCGTCTCGGCCATTTTGCAATTGGTCGCCTGGGGCGAGGGAGATAGTCAAGATTTCCCCTGGCTTGAGCAACCAAGACCGGGCTCCGTATCTCAGGCCAGGAACCTTCTCGAACGACTGGGAGCGATCCAGAATGGACGGATCACCGAAATTGGGAAGGCCATGTCGCGATTACCAACGCATCCTCGCTTGGCTCGTATGGTGATCGCTGGATATGAATCGGGTAGCCTAGAACGGACGTGTATGCTCTCTGCGATGCTCTCCGAACGCGACCCGTTCGATCGACGTGAGCAACGCACCAACTCAAATCGCGGTAGCTCGATGCAAACCCGAGCAGCAAAGAGATGGGATAGCGATTCGCTAGAACGCTTGGTCGCTATCGAAGACTTCTTGGATCGGCGAAACAGCGACTCTCCGTTTGGAACACTTCAACGAAATGCCGTTCGTTCCATACTTAATTCAGCCGAACAACTCCAAGAGCAGTGCACCGCAGTCTTAAAGGGTTCGAGTGTCATTCGCCAACGGACGCGGACCGCCGAGCCAGGGGCCGTGATGAAAGCAATGCTGTCCGGATACCCAGATCGGTTGGCCAAACGTCGCAGTGTCGGAAAGCCTCAGGGTTTGATGGTCGGTGGCAAGGGAGTAGCACTTTCTCCGCAGAGCGGTGTCACCGAAGCGGATTTGTTTCTCTGCATTGATATCGATGCCGGGGCAGGCGATGCAGTGGTTCGGCAAGCGAGTCGCATCGATCTCGATTGGCTGCCAAAGGACCAAATCATTTCGACCGAGGAGCTGTTTTTTCATCCCAGTCAAAAGCAAGTCGTGGCGAGGCGGCAAGAGAAGTGGCTCGATTTGGTTCTCAATGAGACTCCGACTGCAATCACCGACAACGATCGCTGTGCGAGTATACTTTGGGGTGCAGCGATCAAGAACTGGGATCAAGCGTTTCCTGTCGATGACGATCGTGTTCAGGGATTAGTAGAACGGGTGAATTGCCTGAGAGCGTGGCTGCCACAGCTGGAACTCCCCGAATTGGGCGAAACATTTCTGCAAGATGTCGCAAGAGAGTTGTGTCAAAATCGCCGTTCCCTGAGCGAGCTGCGGTCGGCACCCTGGATCGATTGGATACAATCTCGTTTCACTGGTAGCCAATGGCAATCGATAGAAAGGGAAGCACCAGCAAAGGTCCAAGTTCCGAGCGGCAGCTGGATCAAGATCCAATATGCAATCGGCAAGCCGCCGACGATGGCCGTAAAAATACAGGAGGTGTTTTCCATGAAGGCAACTCCACGCGTTGCTATGGGGCGAATACCCATCCTTTTGCATCTCCTATCACCCAATTTGCGTCCGCAACAAATCACCGATGACCTCGCTTCGTTTTGGGCGAACGGCTATCCGATCGTAAAGAAGGAACTGAAGCGTCGTTACCCAAAACACTCCTGGCCAGACGATCCAACGACGGCGTTGCCGGGACGCCGATAAAGCTTAGATAGATTTATAATGAATGACTCCACCGAATCGAATAATCCACTGGAAGACAAGGCTGTGGAGCGTAACAGGCTCGCGGACGAATTGGCCGCTCAGCAGTCGCTATTCTCGCAGTCTATCTGCTTGAAATGTGTAGACCATCGAAGTATCGTTTCGGGAAAGGGGTCGGTGTTTATGTTATGTCAGTCGCAAGAGACGCCTGAAAATTGGCCCAAGTATCCGCCCCAACCCATGCGACGATGCAAGTACTTTCGTCCGATCCACGCAAGCGTGAATGAAAAGGTAGATTGATGGACGAAGAAATTCACTCCGACGTTCTTATGAGAGATCAGGAAACGTTTCCTGCACCAACACAACTGATGTGGCTTTTTTGGGCCTACCCTCTACTCAGCGTCCTGTTGATGGCGGTGAACCTCTTTTTCATAGTGCACGCAATCAAAACCGGTCGTCCCTACTATTGGGTTTGGATCATCTTCGTCATGCCCGTGATTGGTGCGGCAGCGTACTTTATCATCGAGCTGCGTCCGAGTTTTCGACGTGTTGACTGGGCCGATCTACGCCGGCGGTTCGCGGGTCCACAAGCTCGACTGGCGGTTCTTAACGATTTGGTAAACAGTTCGCCAACAGTGAAAAACCGAATGCGGCTTGCACGTGAGTATGAGTCGCAGTCACGATGGCCAGAGGCCGCAAACATGTACCGCGAATGTTTGACCGGAGTTTTTGACGATGACCCTCGCTTGCTGATTTGCCTCGCATCTGCGTTATTGGAGGAGGGCGAGTTTGAGCCAGCTAACAAAATCGCATCGAGTATACCGGAGCAGCGTGACCATAAATTGGAAGACGATCGCAAGCTGGTTCTGTATCGCAGCCAATCTGCCGTCGGCCAATCGGATATCGCGATCGCTGGTCTTGAGGAGTTATCCAGTCGCAAGTCTGGACTCGCACCAAAATTTTATCTCGCTCAAGCGAAAGCGGCCGCTGGGAATACCAACGAAGCCCAGTTGGATCTTCAAAAAATTATCGCAACCTATCGAAATGGAAACGCGCTGATGCGCAAACATGAGCAGCCATGGTATTTGCAGGCCAAGCGAATGCTACGTCAAACCTGAAAACCTGGGTTGGCAAACTTAGTTGCACGACGCTCCGCGTCGTGATTCCTGCGACGCGGAGCATGCAAATGACACTTAACGAAGGCTACAGCTATCGCCGTGTACTTGGCAGTGATTCTGCAAACTGCAGCACCCTTTCGTATCTATCAGCTCATTTCACTCATTCCACAGAGACCGAATGGCAAGGACGATTGGCATCCGGCGAGGTTTTGCTCAATGGAGTAGTGGCGACAGGCAATGAATCCTTGCGCGCAGGCGAAGTTCTGATTTGGAATAGACCCGGCTGGGTGGAAATGGAGACCCCTCAGCAATATTCGTTGGTTTACGAAGACAGACAGCTTTTGGCGGTCAATAAACCGAGTGGCTTGCCGACTATTCCAGGCGCCGGCTACTACCTCAATACTCTGCTTAGCCTTGTGCGCAGGGATTTTCCAGAAGCTTGTCCACTGCATCGTTTGGGACGAGCAACCTCAGGTTTGGTATTGTTTGCACGTGATGCGATGACAGCTTCGGCAGTATCGCGTAATTGGCACAAAGTAGAAAAGCAGTATCAAGCCTTAGGGAGCTTGGTCGCATCGGAGGATCGCTAGGACATTCGATCGCCGATTGGCAATCATAATCACCCTCGATTAGGAAAAGTGTATGCTGCGAGCCCGGATGGTAAACCTGCGCGAAGCGTTGCGAGGACGCTGGATCGCCGTTCGAACACAACCGTATTTGAAGTGGACTTGCACTCGGGTCGTCCGCATCAGATTCGCATCCATCTCGCATTCATAGGGCATCCACTGGAGGGCGATCCGCTTTACGCCGTGGGAGGGCAACCCAAACTGGACCAGCCTGGTTTGCCGGGTGACTCTGGGTATTGGTTGCATGCGAAGCGGTTGATGTTTCAGCATCCGATTTCCGGGAACGAGCTCACTTTGGAAGCACCCCTTCCAAATATTCTTGAAATTGAGTGAATCCGATGCCGGGTAGCACGTCAAGCATTTGCGAAGTTGGCGGGACAAGCTTGGGCTGTTAAAAAATTGGTATTGCTGCAACTTTTATTTGCGCAGTTTTTGTTCCGTGAAAGACCCCGGCGGCCTCGTGCCGCCTGGTGAACAAAGTTCGTAGGCTAGAAAAAAGGACCGACCGTTTCGAAGACCCCCGTGACAAACGCGTCACGGGTGAATCAGGTTCATTAGCTAACGAACCTTGCGTTCCAGTCGGAGAAGTGTCGGTGGAGTCTCGATTCGTTTCAGACGCGGGTGAAGCAGCCCAAAAAAGGCATTGATGTCACCCGAAACCGCCCACCGATGTCCACGATTCATTCGGAATCCTCTTGCTCACAAGAAAAAATCCAACGGTCGAGAGCCGAACGAAGCCCAGAATGTTGTCAATCAATTTTGAAGATTCGGTGATTGCCTATCGCCAACTCTTTGACTTTGAACCTTCCGTTCGACTAGAATCTACGTCGGGCGGTTTTGTTTTTGAGGGCGTGCGCAACGCCCAGGACCGTACTTAGGCGATCGGCAGAATGAAAAGTACCGTAGGATGGGACCAATGTCCCGTCCATTGATTCGTTCGGGACAACGGTCCCAAACTACAACTGGTATCTCACAGCCTGCCGCTCACCTTATCGTGATTTCGGCAAAACGTTTCCGTCGTCACCGCAGGAGTATTCAGATCCATGATGAAACCTCAAATGAAAAATTCAGCTGAAGAAATGGATTTGGTCGGGCTGAGCACGAGACCTGCGGAGCTCTCCGACGAGGAAATCGTAAGCACCTATTTGCAGTCTCGGAATGAGCAAGATTTCGAACGCCTGGTTCATCGCTACGAGCGTGAGTTGTATACTTTCTTGCGTCGCTTTCTTGGCGATGTTCAACAAGCAGAAGATGTCTTCCAAGCAACCTTTTTAAGCGTCCATTTAAGAATGGATCAGTTCGAGCCAGGACGACGCTTTCGGCCATGGCTTTATGCAATCGCAAGCAACAAAGCGATCGACTACATGCGTCGAAATCGACGCCACCAAGTTGCAAGCCTCGATGCAAAAATTTCGCATGGTGATTCTGAGGATTCGATGATCAATCATCTATCTGGAAACGTTGCGACGCCAGACGAAAAGGCGATTGCCAATGAGACAGGTTCTCGAGTACGTGCGGCAGTACAGGAGTTAAACGAGCCCACTCAGCAATTGATTCAACTCGCCTTCTACCAGGGAATGAAATACTCCGACATCGCTGAAATCCTACAAATCCCACTTGGAACGGTAAAAAGTCGAGTTTTTACTGCAATCCGTAAACTCAATCAGATTTGGATGCGTATGAACGAATCATCATCATCCAGCAACCAATAGTTTAGTTGACAAGTTGCTCACCGAATGGATGTGCTCGATATTTGTAACTGATTCGTTTGCACACTTGATTAAGCTTCGATGAATCTCAATAGCAATATCTCTGACGAAACCCTTTTAGGGTATTTGCTCTTAGCATTACCAGAAGCCGAACAATGGCGAATTGAGTCGTTGGCGTTCGAGGATGAGGGTCTTCGAAATCGAATCGCGGATTTGCGTGATTTGCTTGAACCGATGCGCGAGGCACCCCAGCAGTATGAGCCACGTTCGGATTTAGCTGAGTCGACCATGGCCTTTATCCAGCGCGCGACCGAGGAGGAGAAAGCTTCTTCGCAGAAGGGAGCATACATGTCGCAGCCCCTTTTCGAAAACAACCGCTCTACACGGTTAGCTTGGATTGAAAGTTTGGTTGCTTTGGCAGCCGGTATTACAGTCCTCACCGTTTTGTTGCCAAGCGTGTGGTATTCGCGTGAATCCGCTAGACGAAATACATGCACTGCGAATTTGCGAGAATTGGGTCACGCGTTGTCGTTGTTTGCTGAGGGCAATGCGGGTCGCCGGCTTCCGAAGATCGAAGCCAACGGGCCGCTTTGTTTTGCTGGGATCTACGCGGTACGGCTCCAAAGTGAAGGTCTTTTGGAGTCCTCAAAATGGATTTGGTGCCCAGCGGTTGAGAGTATGGATGTTGGCCAGGAAGTTCCAACTGTTCAAGCGTTTATGGCGGCTTCACCTGTGATCCAGAAGAGGTGGAAATTTAATGCCGGTGGCAACCTTTCTTACAATCTCGGAAACATGGTCGAACGCTCTTATGAGACACCGAGTTTGAACGGAAATGGCCGTTCACACATCCCAGTGCTTGGCGATTCCATTTTGCCGACCGATTCCGAGGGTGAAAATGGGCCAATTCATGGTTTCGTAGCTGCCCATGGTTCGAATGTTTCCAATGTGCTCTACGACGATGGTAGAGTCCAATCTGTCCTCTTCAGTCAGATGAATGCAGCCTCAATGATCGATAATCCCTATTTGAATCGCGATCTTCGACAAGCGGTTGGGTACGGGTTGGGCGATACCTGTTTGGGGCCAAGTTGCCAGAATCCGTTCAGGCCGTTCAGTTCTGAGTAGTCGCCGCCGCAGACTAGCGCCGCAACTCTTAAATAGGCCTACACCAAAGCACATTGCGGAAGCCTCTCAACTTAGGTTTTGGACCCCCGTGAGCTTGCTCACGGGTGAACGAGTTTTGAAATTAGATCGCCTATCCTTCGTAAAGCCACCATTCTTCCACTCGCTCGCCGCCGAAGGCGGCGAGCGAGTGGAAGAATGGACGGGTGGCGGGGTTTCGGCCTGTTTTAACTCGCAAAACTTGGGCTCATGCCAGACAAGCTGGCATGGGGCCTAAGCACTTTGAAGTTGTGGGGTATAAAGAGGCTTCCAGCCTGTCGCTTTGAAAATGACAGGCTGGAAGCCTATCCCACGTCAAAAATCTGGCATTAGTGGTTTGAAAAATCTGATCGAACGGTCCTTAGTCGGCGCTTGCTTTCCATGCCCGAAAGAACTCAAGCGACTCGGGATTGGCTAGGGCACCTGAATTGCCGAGGTTGCTGCCGTTGATAGCGCTTCGGACAGCAATCTCCGAGAGCTTGCCGCTGATCGTTCTCGGCAAATCCTGGGCCGCAACGAGGTACCTGGGGACGTGGCGCGGCGAACATCTTTCTTTGAGGCGTAGTCGGATCGCGGACCGTAACTCGCGCGTTAGCACGCTGCCTTCGCGCATTCTGACAAACAGTACAATTTGTTCGTCGCCATCACTGCGAAGCACGGTCGCGAGGCATTCGGCGATCTCTGGAAAGGATTCCACCTGCTGATAAATTTCGGCGGTACCAATGCGGACTCCGCTTGGGTTCAAGGTCGCGTCTGAGCGACCAAAAATGGTGAAACCGCCATCGGCATCTTCCTGTGCCCAATCGCCATGGCACCACACTCCTGGACACCTTTCAAAATAGGCTGCTCTGTATTTTTCTCCGTCAGAATCGTTCCAAAAAAATACGGGCATGCTAGGAAAGGGGGCTGCACAAACCAATTCGCCAGGAGCACCGACAATTGAGGCCCCCTCGTCGTTAAAGATACGGACATCCATACCTAGCCCTTTGCACTGAATCTTGCCACGGACTACGGGGAGGGTTGGGTTGCCAAGCACAAAACAGGAGAGTATGTCTGTTCCACCTGAGATGGAGGACAAACAGATATCGGGACCAATCGCGCGATAGATCCAATCGAAAGTCTCCGCCAGCAGAGGCGAACCAGTCGACAGCACGTACCGCAATCGACTGAGCACAACGCTCGATGAGGGCTCGTAACCCTCCCTTTCGAGCGTCATGAAATAACGAGGACTTGCACCGAAGTGAGTCACTCCCTCAGCGGCAGCGATTTGCCAAAGTGTCTCTGGTCCCATCGCAAAGGGGGAGCCATCAAATAAGAGGATACTTGCGTCGGCGCCAAGTCCGCTTACTAACCAGTTCCACATCATCCAACCAGTTGTCGTATAATAAAAGATTGCATCGCCCGGCTTAAGATTGCAGTGAAGCGAATGTTCTTTTCGATGTTGTAAAACCGTTCCACCCACACCATGCACAATGCACTTTGGTATCCCAGTTGTGCCCGAGGAGTAAACGATGCAGAGCGGATGATCAAACGAGAATAGTTCGAAGTCCAAAGGGCGGAACGGATGCGAGCAGAGACTTGCCCAAGTGAACTGCAGACATGCAGTCGCATCGGGAACCTCCTCCGGGAGTGGACACAACTCGCCCACAACCAAAAGCGTAGTAATGGTTGGCAATCGAGAAAGGATTCGGGCCGCTTTGAAGGCGGGGTAGAGGGCTTTGCCGGAGTATTGGCATTCGGTCGCCGTTAGCATGACTTTCGGACCGATTTGGACAAACCGATCGCAGATGGCATCGTCTCCGAACTCAGGTGAACAGGACGACCAGACGCCGCCTATGGCAGCGGTAGCAAGTAGACCGATGACCGCTTCGGCTATGTTTGGGATCACGGCCACGACTCGATCGCCCGGACCAACGCCTCGCGATTTCAAAAAGTTCGCAACTTGGCAAACCTGATCGTAAAGTTCCTTTCGCGAGAGTTGCGTTCGCTCTCCTCTCTCGTTTGTAGCAACGATGGCGACTGAACGTGCAAACTCAGGATCGTTTAGCCTATGGGGCTTGAGAAGAGTTTCGGAGAAATTGATTTTTGCTTCTGGAAACCACTTACAGTCCAAGATGTCTTTGCCCAGCTCGCATGCGGACTCACCCATCTCTCCCTCGATCTCGCAGAACTCCCAAACTGCCTTCCAGAAATCGCCCGGATACCGAATGCTCGCTGCATGCAGATCCTGATAGCGTTGTCCCATGGATGGAACGTAGGAGGTTCGAAAAAAATCTGCAAACCGAGTGATGTTTGCGTCTTGGACATCGATTTTCGAAGGGTTCCAAAGTGTCGATGAGGGCGGAGAGTCCATAAGATAAAAGAAGTTTTTCGTTGGGAATGAAGTCAACTCAAACGGGTCAGCACCGCCGGCATGTCTACAATAACCTATTGGAGTCGCTTGATTTTGAGAAGCGAAGGGACTGAGTTTTTGGAACGGCTATTTGTTCCGTCAGATGAAAAGGATGGTTCTACACGTGTCAACCACATGGATACTTTCAGGCTCGCGAACCCCGATTGGTCGTTTTATGGGGGAACTATCGCACTATTCTGCTCCGCAATTAGCTGGCTACGCCATTCAATCGGCGATCGCGACTGCGAAGGTCGATAGTGCGCAGATTGACGAAGTGCTTGTAGGCGAGGTCTTGACGTCCGGTGTTGGTCAAGCACCGGCGAGACAAGCGGCCATTTACGCCGGAGTGCCCGATACGGTGGGTTGCGCGACAGTTGGAAAAGTGTGCGGTTCCGGACTCTATGCAGTCATGCTTGCGGATCGTTCCATTCGCGCGGGCGATAACTCCATTGTTGTCGCTGGCGGAATGGAGAGCATGAGCCAAGCTCCACATCTATTGCGCAACTCGCGGTCTGGTTGGAAGTATGGTCAACAGCCGCTTTTGGATTCCATCGAAATGGATGGACTAAGATGCCCACATGGTTCGGTGCTCATGGGAGTCTACGCAGAAAATGTAGCTCGCGACCATAAAATAAATCGCCGAACGCAAGATGAATGGGCGGTGCAAAGTCATCAACGCGCTATCGTTGCACAACGCTCGAGCTCATTTGTGTCCGAGATCGTACCCGTTCCATCCGCGAACGGTGAAAGGGTTGCGATAGATGGAGGACCACGCGTCGATTGCTCATTAGAAAAATTGCAAAAACTAAAACCGGCTTTTGAATCAAATGGCACCGTGACGGCCGGAAACGCTTCGACTCTTAGCGATGGTGCAGCTGCGGTCGTCGTGGTGAGCGATGAGCTGCGCAAGTCCATGCGTGGACAGCCCGCTTGTCGCATTGTCGCAACCGCCATTCATTCAAGGAAACCGCAGGATCTGTTCTTGGCACCGGTGGGTGCGATCGAAAAACTGCTTCGTAAGACAAATCGGCAAGTTGCCGATATCGATTTGTTCGAGATCAACGAAGCGTTTGCGTCTCAAACAATTGCCTGCATGCGCGAGCTGAGGATT
>Ga0105046_10011062_pt1 | contig 14039 bp, 9 predicted proteins | sample MAT03_FD_78385 | JGI IMG/M metagenome (GOLD analysis project Ga0105046, IMG submission 78385) | Freshwater microbial communities from Lake Fryxell liftoff mats and glacier meltwater in Antarctica - MAT-03 (megahit assembly) | ecosystem: Environmental > Aquatic > Freshwater > Ice > Liftoff... | reverse complement strand
GGATAAGGACGGCCCAAGTGATGGTGTCGCCAGTGCGCTCGCCGACGCTTATCACAGTTTGGCCTTTCAAACCCTGGCCAATCAGGTGCGCCACAGCGTCCGTTCCGTGCGCGGCAACCAGTGGATGTTTCGCACCGGGCACCCTGCCGACCACCCGTTGCGCGTTGATCCACGACTCTACGACCGGGCCAGCGCGGGTAACGCCATGCAAGGCGCGCTCTTTCCTATTTTGCGCGAGGCCACACCGGTGCGTATGGACTTGACGCATAGTGGCTGGAGCGATATTTTCTTCCTTGGCATGGATTTTCCCGAAGGCGCGCGCGTGCTCAATGTTTCGATTGATCTGAGTGTGCGCGAAGAAAGCGGGCAACGGGCGCCTAAGCCGCCGATCGAAACCTACTTCCGCATAATTGATCAACCGATTTTGCGTTTGGTGAGCGTAGATTTGGGCGCAAGCGCCGAAATCAGCAACCTGGCCGAGGTCTTCGATTTTGCCAAAGATTATCTCGGTTTACTCAAGGCTGCGCTGATCGCGGCTGGGATCGTGCCACCAGGGATTGAAGGCGCGGAACAGTCGCTAGCTGATCTACTCGCGCGGCTGATCAAGCCCGGCTATGGCATCGAATTGGTGAGTCACGTCAATGGCATTCCCAAGGGTTCACGCCTGGCCGTTTCCACCAATTTGCTGGCCTCGTTGATCGCCGTTTGTATGCGTGCGACGGGTCAAACCCGTTCTCTAACCGGCCCCTTGACTGAAGATGAGCGCCGTGTGGTAGCGGCACGTGCCATCTTGGGCGAATGGATTGGCGGTTCCGGTGGCGGTTGGCAAGATTCGGGCGGTGTCTGGCCGGGGATTAAGGTGATTCAAGGCGTCGAGGCCGCCGTTGATGATCCGGAGTTTGGCATCAGCCGCGGTCGATTGTTGCCCAATCACCGGATCTTGAATCTAGACGACGCCTCGGCCGAGACACGTCGGGCGTTGCAAGCCAGCCTGGTCCTCGTCCACGGTGGTATGGCGCAGGATGTGGGTCCCGTGTTGGAAATGGTGACCGAGAAGTATTTGCTGCGTTCCGAGGCAGAATGGCAAGGTCGTCAGGAAGCGATCCAGATTATTGATGAGATTTTGCTGCTACTGCGACGGGGTGATATTCCGGCGATTGGCGCAGCCACCCACCGCAATTTTAACGGCCCGATCCAGACGATTATTCCATGGGCCAGCAATTTTTATACCGAAAGTTTGATCGAGCAGGTGCAAGCGGAGTTTGGGACGCAGTTTTGGGGCTTCTGGATGTTGGGCGGGATGGCCGGCGGTGGCATGGGCTTTATCTTTGACCCCGCCATCAAACAGGAGGCGCAAGCCCGTCTGCAAACAATTATGCGCGCAACCAAGCGCCGGTTGGAAACGGCAGTCCCTTTTGCCATGGAGCCCGTCGTCTACGATTTTGCGATCAACGAACGCGGCACTTTTGCCGAGTTGCTCGCTGGCGATCGCGCGCTGATGCCGCCCGGGTACTACCCAATGACAGTGCCGCGTCTGCTGCGCTACGAACAGCGCCACCTATCTGCCTTCCGCCGTGCCGAGTTGGATCGCTTCAGCGCGGCCTGCCGTACCGATCCAGCCCTGGCCGGCATGGTGCAGACTCTTTTTGATCATATGTTGCCGCAGACGGACGCCGGCAGCAGCGGGGCGCAAAACTTGGAAACGCTATTGGAGGCTAACGGCTTTGACCGCATCCAGCACGAGCAGATCCGTGGCGATCTGCGCGGTGGGCGGATTGGGCTAGCCCAAAACCGCTTGCCCGTGAGCAGCAAGATCGAAGATGTGCGTCCAGGCGATGTTTTCGATGCCACCGCCTTACCCGATCCGCTGAAAACAGAATTTCATGCCTTGGGCATGGGGGCTTTGGCGGCGGGCCAAGTGGCTGTGATTTCGCTGGCCGGTGGCGCGGGCAGTCGTTGGACGCAAGGCGCCGGCGTGGTCAAGGCGCTCAATCCATTTTGCCGGATGGCCGGCAAACATCGCACCTTTATCGAGATCCATCTGGCCAAAAGCCGCCGCATCCACCAGCGCTGTGGCACGTCACTGCCGCATGTGATCACCACCAGTTATCTGACCCATGCGCCGATTGCGGCCTTTCTGGCGCGTGAGGGGCAGTATGGCTACACGGGACCACTGCTACTTTCACAGGGGCGCAGTGTTGGTCTGCGCACGGTGCCGATGACGCGTGATTTGCGCTTTGCCTGGGAAGAGATGCCGCAACAATTGTTGGACGAACAGGCGCAAAAGGTGCAAGATAGTTTGCACACGGCGCTGATCGGCTGGGCGCAGCAGACCGGCGAAGGCAATGATTACACCGACAACCTGCCGATGCAATGTTTGCATCCCTTGGGCCACTGGTACGAAGTGCCGAATCTGTTGCGCAACGGCGTATTGGCGCAGCTATTAGCCGAACGACCGGGGTTACGCTATTTGATGGTCCATAACATCGATACCTTAGGTGCAGATGTAGACCCCGTGTTGCTCGGCTTGCACATGCACCAGGGCGCGGCGATGACCACCGAAGTGATCACACGCCGCATCGAAGATCGCGGCGGTGGTCTGGTGCGGGTGGACGGTCATCTGCGCTTGATCGAGGGCATGGCCCTGCCGCGCGAAGAGATCGAATTTGACTTGACCTACTACAACTCGGCCACCTACTGGCTTGACATCGACCGCTTGTTGGGTGTTTTTGGCTTGAGCAGAAACGATCTGAATGACAGCGACAAAGTGGCGAATGCAGTGCGCACACTGGCAGCGCGCATGCCTACCTATGTGACACTAAAAGATGTGAAGAAGCGCTGGGGCAAGGGTCAGGAAGATGTTTTTCCGGTGGCACAATTTGAGAAATTATGGGGCGACATGACAGCGCTACCCGAATTAGCTTGCCAGTTTGTCGCCGTGCCGCGCCAGCGGGGTCAGCAGTTGAAAGAACCGGCTCAACTAGACGGCTGGCTGCGCGACGGATCGGCGGCCTATGTGGAAGCGTTATGTGAATGGGATCTAGCGACCCGACACTTTGCCGCAGCAGGGTTGAAACCCGCGGCTGAAAGCCAGGAAGTCGCCTCAGCGACTAAATTACTGAGGGTCTGCACCCAGGGGTGCAAGCACTAAAAACGAGTCGCTGAGGCGACTTGCTACTTTCAGCCGCGGGTTTCAACCCTGCTGCTGCGGCAAAGTGTCGGGTCGCTAGAATGGGATTAGCATTGAGACATTGAAACAGAGACTGCTAGAGTGAGAATCTATATTAGCTTAAAACCAGCGTGCGCAAACCTTTGACATTGCTGGTAGCTTCACTTATGCTGGCTATGCTATTATTGCGAATACCAGACACAAGAAAGCCATCTGACAGGAAAACAAGTTGCGCACGTGGACAGTTCAAGATCGTGCCGGACGAGAAATCTATCTGACAGAAGAAAGATGGCAGCACATTATCCTAGGGCATCGTGCATTGGCGGGCCATCTGGATGATGTTTTAAAAACACTTCAAGTAGGGCGTTGACGGCAAGACACAGTCCAGCCATTTAAGTACTTCTATTATCGTCGCTGCGCAACGTTACCTGGGTATTATAACAGCATCACCGTTGTAGTGCTGATTCGTGGCGACAATCGGTATGTTGTGACAGCTTGGCCCGAAATCGAAACATAATGGCATATACACACAAGTATCACGATGATGCAGATATTTTAGAAATATTTTTTGCTGATAAGGAAGCAACCGCGGGCGTGTACTTAACGCCAGATATCATCCTGCACTTCAGTGTTGAAGATTGCCAGGCAGTGAGCCTGATTTTCAATAATTTTTCTGCGCTGAACCGACAGGCTGAATATGGCCCTCAAGCCCTTCAACTGACCGCAGAGCGCTGGCCAGAGCCGTTGCGATCAACGGTATGGCATATTCTGGCTTCCCCGCCTGTCAATGAGTGGCTAGCTGTTAGCACATATCGCTCTCCGCGTATGCGCCACGCCATGCCTTTGGCCGCATTGCGCACGATCGCGTTGCCAGTAGCATGATCTTATCTTGCCGCAGCACCCCTGCCAAATATGAAGGCTTAGCAGATCCACGTGAGCCAGCGATCCGGTTGGTATCGAATTTAACCTAACCTATTACAGTAACGGCTATTCTTGCTGCTGCACCTGTTCCGCCCCCCAGACGGTCTCGGCTTCGTTTAACGCCGGCGGTGGCAAAGGTTCATGATAGTTTAGCAAGCGTTCATAACCGACCAGATCGAAACAGGCGCGCACGGCGGCCTGCAAATCCAACGTGACATCTGGATCAGGCGGTAAGAGCGGGACTGGTACGACTGGCAATGCTTGGCGTAGATCGATGGTCCACACCCCAGTATGCGGGCGATGCGTGGCCCGGCTCAGATAGACATAATAGGTGGCTGGCGGCAATTCGCCATAGAGAGAAAGGCGTTTGCCCTGGCGCAGCAGGTCAATTTCCAACAGATGGGTTGTCGTCTGCATCAGATCAAGCCGACGGCTCAAATAATCATGATAGCCGTCGCCATGCTTATTAACAGGTGACAAGATTTCGATCAGCGTCACCAGCCGCCGTTGCGCTACATCGCGAATTTCTACATTCAAGATCGGCACTTCCTCAAGCATCGGGCTGAGCAATTCTACCGTCGGCTCTGTCACAGCAGGAGCAAGCGCGACACTACTCCCGCTTGGTGGCTTATTTTTTTGGTGTCCACCCGCATGAGTCACATGTACATTTGGATAAACGACGCGCTCGCGTGGTAGGTCCAAAATGCCCAACCCAGGCCGATCCAACACATAACGCTTTGCCAGGAGCGCCACATATTTGGGAGAGATTTTCGACATCAATTGAGCCCGAATTGCACCGGCCAGCGTTTCGTGAAACTCTTGCCACAGATCACCTTCGAGAAAAGGATCCATACCGGGAAATGGCGATGCCATACGCTTCTCCTTTGCAGCTTATAAACAGTCTAGCACCCGCCCTATTATACCACAGCTTTTGAAGATGGAATCGACCGCCAAACAATCGCTTCGCCTACCGTGCGCCCACTACAATCGCTTCGGTCAAATAGAAACTGATATCATCGTCACTGGCCTGCGGTTGCAAAAAATCGGCGGCGGCGGGCGGTGCGTCGAGCAGCATGGCGCGCAGATAGGCGATTGTCGCCGCTGCAGCGCCCATCCGTACCACCCAATCATTAAATGTCACCGCCTTGAGCGCCGTCTCTTGGTGTTGCGGGGTGAAACCAGCCATCTGAAACGCAGCGATCCACTCGTCCAGGCTCAAGCAACGGTAGTGGCTGGGATCACGCAGTTTCTCGAATTCGTTCACATAGGCACCGGCTTCGCCCTCGGGCACAATGTTATCGACGACAGCCAGCACACCACCGGGCCGCAGCACCCGCGCCGCCTCCGCCAGAAAACGGTCAATATTCGGAAAGTGATGCGGGGCAATCCGGCAGGTGACCAGGTCAAACGTAGCGTTGGCAAAGGGGAGCGCCTCGGCATCTGCCTCGCGAAAAGCCACGTTCGAGATGCCTTTCTCAGCCGCGACACGCGCCGCTACAGGCAACATCTCGGGTGTAATGTCGGTTGCAACCACATCGGCGACGTGCGGCGCAAAGATAAAAGCCGTGTGGCCAGCGGCGGTCGCCACGTCGAGCGCGTGCCAATCAGATTGGGGCGCCACCAATTCAACCAGGCGTGCCAAGCTAGCACCCTGGGCGTGGACTTTGCTAGTGGCGTAGGCATCGGCATGGGCGCCAAATTGGGCACGCACTTGTTCTTTCGTCATCGTAGATATCTCTCCTCCGATTAGCAAACCACTTATTGGACCCGATTCAACCCATTCAACGCCGCCACGCGGTAGGCTTCCGCCATGGTTGGATAGTTAAAGGTGGTGTTGACAAAGTACATCAACGTGTTCGCCTCGCCCTTCTGCGCCATGATCGCCTGACCGATGTGGATAATTTCGGAGGCCTGCGACCCAAAGCAGTGGATGCCCAAAATTTCTAAGCTTTCACGGTGGAAGAGAATTTTGAGCATCCCCGTCGTGCGGCCGGTAATTTGGGCGCGTGCCAGGCTACGAAAATAGGAATGGCCGACTTCATAAGGAATCTTTTTGGCGGTCAATTCTTTTTCGGTATGGCCCAACGAACTGATTTCGGGAATCGTATAGATACCCGTGGGAATCTGCTCCACTAGCTTGACTTCTGATTTGCCCGTGACGATATGCGTGGCAGCAAAACGCCCTTGATCGTAGGCGGCACTGGCCAGGCTGGGAAAGCCAATCACATCACCGACGGCGTAGATGTGGCTTTGTGCCGTCTGGTAATTTTCATTGACCTTTATATTGCCACGGCTGTCGCGTTCGATCCCCAGCTCTTCCAACCCCATATCGTCCGAGTTGCCCGTGCGCCCTTGGGCCCAGAGCAGATAGTCACTATGAATTTTCTTACCCGATTTCAAATAGAGCGTGACACCGTTATTCGTGGCCTCGACGCGCTCATATTCTTCGTTATGGCGGATTAAAACGCCGTTGACGCTCAGATGATAGCTGAGGGCATCGATAATCTCGTCGTCCAAATAACTCAGCAGACGATCGCGCATATTCACCAGGTCTACCTTGATGCGCAGCCCACGAAACATGGAAGCGTATTCACAACCGACCACACCAGCGCCGTAAATGGCAATCGAGCGCGGATGCGTAGTCAAGCCCAAGACAGAGTCACTGTCTAAAATACGCGGATGCGTAAAGTCGATATCGGATGGATGGTAGGGACGCGCGCCGGTGGCGAGCACAAAAGTATCCGCCATATGGCGATGCTTGACACCTTCGGCCGAGGTTACTTCGATCGTATTCGCATCGATGAAGGTGGCGCGGCCTTGCAAAATATCCACCAGGTTACGTTCATAAAAACTGGAGCGCAACTGCACTTGTTGGGCGATCACCGACTCGGCCGAGCGCAACATGGCCGGAAAATTGGCACCGCGGTAGTTACCACTTTCTTCTAATAATTGAATGGTTTGCCGTAGCGCCTTGCTGGGGATGGTGCCGCGATGGGTGCAATTACCACCCACTTGCGGCAAATCATCGGCAACAGCTACCTGTTTGCCGGCTTTGGCCAACTTCATCGCCGCACCTTCGCCACCCGGGCCAGAGCCGATGACAATTGCATCATACCGGTCAGTTATATTTTTCTCTTGCGTGTGAATTGGCTGCATAAATTACCTTCTTTGCCAGGCCCGTGCTTGCAGCACCCACCATTTTTGTGTGCTTGCCTACAGTACGGTACACTTGATTACATCTTAATACCCACCCCTGATGGTAAAAATAGAGTAGCCAGAAGCCGGATCTACTTACACCAACGCGCAAGCGCCTCATCATCCATCGGTCTTGACCAAAGGCAGCTTTGCCGCGGTAAGCCTGCTCTATTTGACCCACTAAATTAGCAACAGCTTTCGAAATTCGCTCATCAGCCGAATGGGTGCAAACCTAATATTTTGCCGACACGCATCACAGATGAGCCTCGAGATTTTATCATAATAGGCTGCTTTTTGCTGATTTATTACCCTGGCCGGATCACATGCAGGGTGATTTTTCTTTTGCACCAGGAGGAGACAACACCATGACCAAACGTAAAGTGGTAATTCCGCTCGAAATCTCTGAAATTAGCGAGGAGATTTTACCTGTTGTTCGGCACTTGTTTGATCCTTTTAGTGTCTCACTCACCTTATTGGCAGTGGCGCGTCCGCTAGAAGCGATGATGGTGCGCAATGTCTATATGACCGAATTGCCACCTGCCTCGTATGCGCCGATGATTGACGAAGAGAGTTGGGCGGTCTATCGCAAAGGGATTGAAGAGCGGTTGCAACGCGAGGCGCGCCATCTGCGCAATGCTGGTTACACCGTCGAGACTGTGGTTTGCGTGGGTGAAACAGTGCATGAAATTGTTAACTTTGTTGAACAAGGGGATTTTGATCTGCTGGCGATGGCGACCTTTGGCCGCAAGGGGTTAAGCCGGCTCGTCTTTGGCAGTATAGCCGAGCAGATCCTACGCATGGTTTCGGTGCCGATGCTCTTAATTCGCCCGCATTTAACGGCAAAGCGCGCAAGCCCTGTGCGCAGCCAAGCGATTTCACCATTGAGCGTCGAGCACCAATCCGGCATTGTGGTGGCAACCGATGGTACGCCACATACCCAACAGGCCATTCGTCTAGCCCAGGATATCGCTCGGGCGTTACGTGCGGATCTAAAAGTATTGGTTGCCGCTAGCGAACGTGAAGGCGCCACTTATGCGCAGAAAGTGATGCAGGAGACCCAGGCGTTGTTGCAGGAGGTAGACCCACAACCCGAGCTGATTCCACTGATCGGCCCGCCGGATGAAGTAATTGGACGCTATTTAGAAGAAAGCCCGGCCGATTTGCTGGTGCTGGGCGCGTTCAAAGATCTCGATGCGGGCGCACCAACGCACATCGGGATCACGGCGCATCGCATAATCCAATATACGCCGATGTCGGTGCTGATGCTCAAAGGTCAAAACATTAAATTCGAACGGATTCTGGCCTGTGTTACGGTGGCGGGTACACCTGTGGTTGACAGTGCGTTACAATTAGCCAAAGCTCTGAATGCGAAACTCGAATTTTTGCACGTGCTGCCGTCGAGCACCGAGCCACGTCCTCAACCAGTCCGGTCGGATGACCCTGCGCTGAGCATCTTGCTGGATCATGATCCGCGCCTGTCTGCTTTCTTGCGCAAAACGACCGCAACTTTGAACGAATGGGGGCTGGATAGCAATACGCTGCAGGTGTGGCGTGGCGATATTTTAAAAACCATCCTAGAGGTTGCCCGCGCTGGACGCCATGATCTGATCATGATGGGCAATCATTCCGGTCCCCATTATTTTATTGACACCCTAGCCAATGCCGTGGTCAGCTTTGCGCCTAAATCGGTGCTGATTGTGCGCAATCGCGTGCAGTGAAGAGGATGACAGTTATCAGTAAGACAGTGGAACAGCAGGACTAGCCTACTGTTCCACTGTCCTATTCTCTCACTCTGCCAAGCGCTGTTACTACTTGCACCAATGCACTACTATCTCCGACATTGCCGGGAAAGACAATGTAGGCAAGGCCGGGGTGGCGACTTTCGTCGCCAGTGCGCCAGACAGGTACACCAGGCAGAATTTGGCCTAAGACCAGCGCTCGGCGCACGTCTAATCCTTTAGTGGCCACATCGCTGGAGGTGATACCACCCTTGGCCAACAGATAACGCGGCCGCGTTGAAATAGCGCGCACAATTTCGACCAAGCTGTCCGATACACGGCGACCAATCGTCAAACTGCGTTCGGCGTCATACCCGGCAACAAGATCACGGCTCGTGTAAATGACAACGTCTTGATCTTGTTGCAGGCCAGCATTAGCTGCCTGCACTGCCGCTTGGATTTCGGCGCCTTGCTCATCGTCTGCCAATAATTTTCCACGTTCACTTCGATACACAGCAGATCCGGCAGGGCTAACAATTCGTGGACCTGGCTCGTGGTTTTGGGCACATAGGAACCGACAACGACAAGGCCACCGCCGTTTGCGGGCAGATCTAAAGCAGCCTGGGTGAGCAAAGGGCGGGCAGCGAGCCCGGCCCGCACCTGGACAAACGAGGCTGCGGTGCGGTAGAGAAACTTTTTGCCCTGCGCTTCGGCCGCTAACAGCCCCATCACGAAGACTTGGATATCACGCATTGCCGCGGCATTCACAATACAAACCGCGCCATGCGTCAGATTTTCCAATTTCTGTGCCACGGCAGCGGGTCCGCCTCGGCGAATGTCATCCAAGGTAATCGCCGCGACCGTTTCCGCCGCGGTTCGCCCGGCGGTCTTTTCTTGCACCCAAGCGCGCAGATTTGAGTTCTGATAGCCAAAAGCGGCATCGCGGGCAAAAGGCGTCTCTGCCGCCGGCACCAGTTGGTCGCCCTCCGCCACATAATGCACATCACCAATCGTGTAGCGCCCGCCTTCGAGGAAGAAAGGAATAAGCAGCGTAGCATCGACATCGGCTTCCAGCGCGGCAGCCAGGGCATCGGTTTCGCCAGGATAGTGACCACGCAACGTGGAATCACTGCGGCTGACGACGACAAAGTCGCGCCCACAGGCCTGGCTTGCCATTTGCAAGTTGCGCCCGATCTCAGCGTTACATGCCTGCGCGGCTGGCAACGCCATGCTGCGCGAATTCGTGAGAATGTAGAATGCGGGCGCGGCGTTGCCTAGCTCGGCCTGCAAGCGTTCTACCGACCATTCGGTGAGCACGGCAATGTCGTAGACGGTTTGGGTGCCGGTTGGATCATCATCCAATACGACAATTTTCCGCCCACTCGTGGCGACTTGAGCCTGAATCGTCGGCAGCAGATCAACCGGCCATTCGGCGGGCAGAGCCAGCAATAATTCGGTTTTTGAGATGTATGTCATCGCGTTATATTTCCGGTTCCAGGCCAGCGGCGCGCAGTTGTGCCGTCAGGCGTTCGGCGCGTATACGTTCTTGCTCGGCGCGTGCATGTTCTTGTTCAGCGCGTGCATGTTCTTGCTCGGCGCGCTCTTGGCCGGTCAGAATCAGATTGCCCGTCCAGCCACACCAGCGTAACCAGACGGTTCGTCTGCCTTCAAATTCTCCTTCCCAAAGTGTCAGCCCAAGTTGGACTTGGGCCAGCCAATTTTCATTGATCTCAATATAGTCATTGCCCTGCAGCTGATAGACGGTTAGCATTTGCTCCCCAAGCCGCTGATCGGGGTCGAAAACTACATAATAAGCAACGCGTGCCCGCGCATAAATTTGCCGTTTGCTGCCCATTTCTCCGCCTTTGGCATTGGAAACAATTTCAATGGCCACATCCGGCGGTTTGCCCATCTCCCAGAGCAGATAAGAACGGCCGGCCGTTTCCCACCATGCTGCCGGCATCTCAACATCGAGGCTCAAGAAGATATCTGGCACAATCGCGGGCTGACGCACAGAAAAGTAGACGGCTACATTCGCAGCCACCAGAAAGGGGCGCCCTTCGCCCGGACCCGGCCATGAGCTATACAGCGACCTGGTTAATAAACGCTGCTGCTTTTCGGAAAAAAGATTATCCACAGGGGTGTCATCCTCGGTGATCAGGTGGCTGGTATCGGGTGGTGTCGGCGCCTCCACCATTTCTGTGTATGCTACAAGTTGACCCATCAGCTTTGCCTCCGCTTCCTACCGTACACAAGGTGACGTAATTACACCATTACCGGATAGTCTATCACCAGTCCAACCAGTTGCCAATCTTGTCAAGAGATGATTATTAACAGTGTAATGTAACGGCGCGCTCAACCTGTAGTGCGCCCCTGCAAATAGCGGCGAACATGTTGGCTAGGATCGAATGGTACAGCGGAGAGGCTGGGTTGGACAGACCCTAAAATCATGCTCATAAACAATGGCCCCACGAGCGTAATAAAGGCATGCGTGGGCGGCTCGGCCACAAGCGCGCCTTCCTGTTGATAGCGTTCGAGCATTGTAATAATTTTTCCAACAATCGTCAGAGGCGACTGCGTAAGCTCCAGCAATTCCGGCTGGCGTGGAACCTCGTTCAGCATCATTGCAATCACACGCCCACGGGTTTGCACTAAGGTGTGATAGAAGCGCACCACCCGCAGCAGATCGGCTTCTACATTGCCTGTATATTCAAAGCGTTCGGCCACTGGTGGAAAGGGAAAGCCTAACCCGCGTGATTCGCGTTCGTACCAGCCTGCCCCAATCCCCAACATGGCTCGCCCGCCAGAAATAACATCGAGATTGGTCACGATCTTGATCAGATGACCGGGATGGCGATAGTGGCCCCCTGTCACCATCGTCCCCAGCCGGGCGCGCCCGGTGTGACCAGCCATGTAAGCCAGCAGCGTATAGCCATCCATCATCGGCTGCTGGGCATCAAGCCCGCGCTCTGGCATTTCCATCTGAAAAAAGTGATCCATCACTCACAGGCTATCAAAACCGACAGCGTCGGCGGTGCGGGCAATCTCGGCCAGTTTGGCGCCGATCTGATTGGTTGCCACGCCCTCCCAGTTAAAACGGATGATTTGTAGTCCGATTTTCATTGGCTATTGTTCCTTGTTTACGTAGGCTTACACTGTAGTTGCCTGGTTAATAAACGACGTAATTACAACATTATTTGATAGTGTACCAGCGGTCCGGTTTGTTGACAATCTTGTCAAGCATTGGGCCAGGGCTTCTAGCAACAGCAGGGTTTGTAGTATAATCAGTAGACCGCAGTCGTCGTGAATAAACCCTTGGGGTTTGGCGCGCCGCACTTGATCGCATGAGTCAAATCTAAACCCTAAGGGTTTTGTCGCCATCGATTGTGGTCTACTGATAATCTTAGAAATCATCGCGATTTGGACGAGCGAGACAACCCTTCCTACAAAAAATAAATCGAGGAATTTTCGTGCAACCACAAATCTCCACGTACGTCTGGCCAGGCCAGACCCTGGCCGGCTTTGGCGCAGCCGCGCGGATCGGCCAGGAAGCCAAAGCGTTGGGCGCCACACGCGTCTTTATTATTGTCGATCCAGGCGTCGTCGCCGCGGGTCTACTCACGGCGATCACCCCGTCGCTAGCGCAAGCCGGTCTCGCCTATGTTGTCCACGATCAGGTTATCCCCAACCCGGATGTAGCATCGGTGGACGCAGCAGCCACAGCGTTCCGCGCCAGCGACGCCGATTTGATCGTCGGCATGGGTGGGGGCAGTGGCATGGACACCGCCAAAGCCGTGCGCGAATTGGCAGGCGGCCCGGTTGGGATTAGTATCACCGAATACTCCTATTTATTGCGCGGCGACGCGGTGCGGCCCGTGCCGGCGCGCAAGCAGATGCCACCGATGATCGCCCTGCCGACGACAGCGGGCACGGGGGCGGAAGTGACACCTTGGGCGGTGATCACCGACACAGTTGATCACCGCAAGTTTGGCATTGGCGGGCCAGCGTTGTTGCCCGACGCCGCACTCTGCGATCCGGCGTTGACACTCACCTTGCCCCCTTTTCTAACCGCCGCCACCGGTATCGACGCACTTACCCATCTGATTGAAGCGTATGTCTCGACGAATAACCACCAACCCGCGCTTGACCCGCTGATTCTGTACGGTATCGAGCTAATCGGGCGCAGTTTACGCATCGCCGTTGCCCAGGGTAGTAACGCCGCGGCACGCGCCGATATGATGCTGGGGTCAACACTGGGCGGTATCGCCATTAGCTCCAACTGGCTGGGGGCCTGCCATGCGCTGGCCCATCCACTTTCCAGCATTGCCAATGTGCAGCATGGCCTGGCCAATGCACTGATGTTGCCCCATCAGATGGCCTACAGTTTACCGGGCGCGCTGGATCGTTATGCACGCGTGGCCGCGGCCTTGGATCCATCTGCACCTGAGGAGGGCAGTATGCGCCAACGCGCTGAACGTGCCGTTGAGGCTGTGCGAGAGTTGATCGCCGATGTTAATCTGCCCACCCGGCTGCGCGATGCGGGTATCAGCGAGGCAATGATCGAACCGCTGGCCCAGCAGGCGATCCGCGACTTGAATCACACCACCAATCCAAGGGTCACAACACAGGCAGCGCTGGAACAATTATATCGACAGGCATTTTAAGTAATTGGTAATTAGGCTGGCGGTTAATTACCAATTACCAATCCTCTCACCACTACACACCCGTTCACTCTTAACAACTTGCCACGCTTCCCTTACCCCTGGTATACTCACGGCAACACTTCTGTTAAAGTGTACTGTCAATAACCAATTCACCTGAAGGAGGTTATCGTATGTTTTATTCTCTCAGGCGCGGTTGGCCAGCTTTGCTGGTGATCGCTAGCCTTGTCCTGTCGGCTTGTGCGCCGGCGGTTGCACCGAGTGGTTCGCAACCGGCAGCCGAAGCAACGGCTACCCCCGCGGCGGCAGCCGAGGCCCCGGTAGCAACAGAGTTTGCGCCCATGAGCGTCGCCGCCGAAAATTGCGACTATGGCG
>Ga0105046_10011060_pt1 | contig 14040 bp, 5 predicted proteins | sample MAT03_FD_78385 | JGI IMG/M metagenome (GOLD analysis project Ga0105046, IMG submission 78385) | Freshwater microbial communities from Lake Fryxell liftoff mats and glacier meltwater in Antarctica - MAT-03 (megahit assembly) | ecosystem: Environmental > Aquatic > Freshwater > Ice > Liftoff... | reverse complement strand
GCTTATTCCTTATTCCCCGCGGCTGCGGCTGAGCCAGCCGCGCTCCGCCACTGCATGGCTACGGCTTGGCCGTAACGATGCCGTCGGAGCGCGGCTGGCTCAGCCGCAGCCGCGTTCGCCAGCCGATGGCCCAAGGCTTTGTCACCCCGTCCATCGGCGCGTTGCCACTCACTGTTTGGGGGTCGTGAGCGCTCGACGAGGGAGCTGGCTCATTCCTTATTCTCCGCGGCTGCGGCTGAGCCAGCCGCGCTCCGCCACTGCATGGCTACGGCTTAGGGCTTGACCAGCCGGAAGAACATGGAGCCGGCGGCGGGATCAAGCGGCACTGTGAAGGTGTTGTTCGACACCCCAGGGACGGGGAACCACAGCGCGCCGAGGCCGAAGTCGGGGGCATTGGTCTGGCCTTGCAGCGTGTAGTCGGAGTAAGTCTTGGGCCACGAGAGGGTCAGCGAATTGGCGTCGTTTTGAATCGTCAGCGCCGGCGGGGTGATCACGCGCAGCGTGCCGTCGGTGGCGAGCGTGGCGGTGTCCCAGACCAGATCTCCGGTCAGCGGAGGAAGCTGGATGGAACTGAAGGCGCCAGTGCCCAACGCAACGGCGTCGAAGAGTTTGAAGCTGTCGCCGGCCGCCAGGAAGCCGGGCCCGAGATTCGTGACCACCAGCGTGCCGCCGAGGGTCAGCGTGCCACCGCAGACCAGCGTGTCATGCAGGAGCGCGGGGCCGACCTGGCCGATTTCCATGACGGTCGTGCCGGCGAGCATGGTGGCCGCGGTGAAGGTCAGCGTGCCGATGGACGTGCCGGGCCGCACCGTGCCGTTGAGCGTGGCGGGCCCGGCGACAGTGCCGTGGCCCTGCAAGGTCTGCGCCGCGCTGAGGATGAAGCCACCGGTCGTGGCGGAGGCGTCGAGCGTCGCGCCCGCGTCGAGCGTGATGCCGGGGGTGCCGTTCAGGCTGCCATAGAAGCCGAAGGCGAGCGTGCCGGCGTTCACCAGCGTGCTGCCGCTGTAGGTGGCGGCGCTGTTCAAGGTGAGTGTGCCCGCGCCCGCTTTTACCAGGCCGCCGGTGCCCACCAGCGCATTGACCAGGGTGATTCCAGCACCGGCCGCGGTGTCGAAGGTGAGCAGGTTGCCCGCACTGTTCAACCCACCGCCCAGGGTCAACCCGCCAGCGACCGCGCCGAGCGTGACCGGGCTGCCGCAGGTGAGGGGGCCGTTGTAAGTGTTATTGCCGGCCTCATTGCGCAGGGCCCCGGTGCCCGACACGCCCGCGCCGTTCAGGGTCAAAGCCTCCGTGCCAATGGTGAGGTGGTTGGCCAAGGCGAGCGTCGCGCCGGCGCTGACGAAAGTGCCTTGCGCGGAGCTGCCGAGGGCGGTGGGGCCGGCGGCCACGAGCGTGCCGGCGGTGACCCGGCAGGCACCGCTGAAGTTGTTCCCGCCCGCCAGCGTCTGCGTGCCCGCGCCGAGCTTGGTGAGCGCGAGCGAGCCGCTCGTGTTGATGATGGGGCCGCTGTGAAAACCGCTCGCGTCGCCGCCGCCGAGGCTGAGGGTGAAGCTGGTGCCCGTGAACATTTCAATGATGCCGGCGCTGGGCGCGAGGCTGACGAGCGCGCCCACGGTTTCGCCATCGCCGCTGCCGGTGGGGGCCAGGCGCAGGCGGCTGCCGGGAGCGAACTTGAGGTTGGCGGTGTCAGGCACGACGCGGTCGCCGAGGATGTCGCTGACACCGAGTTGGAGCCACGCGTTGGTGCTGACCGTGAGGTCACCGAGGAAGTCGTTGGCGACGCCGGTCGGGCGGTGCAGGACGACGCGGCGGGTGCCCACGGGGGCGACGATGGTGAGGTTGCCGGCGCCGGTGATGCGGTTGGGGAAGGTGGTGCGGTCGTCCGAGCCGCCCTGGAGAATAAGGTCGCGCTGAAGGGTGAGCGTGCCGCCGTATTGCATGTTCAAGGCGCTGGCGCTGAAGCTCTCGGTGCCCAGCGTCACGGTGCCGGCAGCGTTGGAAGAGACGAGCACATCGTTGGTGATGGTCACGGCGGAGGTGGCGAACAGGACGAGGTTGTTGGTGCCGGTGCCGGCCTCGCCGAGCGTGACGAGGCCATTGCCGAAGGCCGAGCCATTGCTGAAGGAAATGCGTCCCGCGCGGAGCGTGGTGCCGCCGGAATGAGTGTTGGCCCCGGTGAACATCTGCGTGCCGGTGCCGGCCTTGACCACGCCGAGAGTCGCGCCGCTGGCCCCGGTGCTGTTCGCAAAGGTGCCGGAGAAAGTGGCGCTGTCATGGTTCGCCCCGAGGGTCAGCACGCGGTTGCCGCTATTGGCAAAGATCAAGCCGTTGCCGTTCAAGGCGCCAATGGTGGCGTGGTGATTCCACAAATCCATCCGCCCATTCAACACAAGCGTGGAACTGCCGAGGTCGAGGTCGGTGGCGCCGTTGACTTCGAGTGCGGTGGTGGTGCCACTGGCGGCCTGAATGGTAGTGACGCCGGTGTACGTGTGCGAGCCTTGCAGGAAGAGTCGGGCGGTGCCGCTCTTGAGCAGTCCGCCGGAGCCGGCCACCGGGCCATCGAGGCGGGTGTCGGCGTTGGCAATGAGGTTCAGATTGAAGCCGGCGTTGGTGACGGGACCGGTGACGGCAAGGTTGCCGCTGGTGTTGAGCCAGGTCTGGTCGGCGGCGAGGGTGAGGGGCAGCGCGAGGGTGTTATCCCCGGCGTTGGTCAGGCCCGACCAGAGCGCCAGCGGATTACCGCCCAGGTTGAACCCGCTGTTCGTGAGTTGCAGCCAGTGCGCGGTAAAGTCCGTGAAGTCGTTGACGCTGGCCTGACGCAGCGGTTTGCCGAAGAGCAGGCGGACCCCATCGAGGGGCGCGAGGCCGCTCCAGTTGGCAGTGGTGGACCAGTGGTTATCGCTGCCGCCACCGCTCCAGACGAAGGCGTCGTTGGTGTCGGCGAGACTGATGGTGATGGTGGCCTGCGCCGTCTTCAGGGGGTAACGCCCGCCCAAGCCCGAGTCCTGCACGGCGACCGTGAGCACGGTGTTCGAGACCGTGCCATTGGCCAGCAGCGTGTTGTCGGTCAAGGTCAAGGTGCCGCTGGCCGGGTCGAGGGTGAAGAGGTTATTCGAATTCCCGGCGAGCAGCTTGAAGCTGAGGGTGTCGAGCGGGCCGTCGGTGGCAACCAGGTTGCCGACGACGGTGCCGTTGGGCGCGGCGGCGAACACGCGGAAACTCTGGTTGGCGAAGGTCGGCGCGGTGTTGATGTCCACCGGTTGGAGCGCGGCGGCGTCAATGATGTTAGTAACCCCACTGTCCGGGATGGACCAGGCGACAGAAACGTGGTCGCCACCAACCCCTTCTTTGTGGAGGACCTCGAGGTAATAGCGCAAGCCGCCGACCAGGCCGCGGATGCCGGTTTGGGAAGGGTAGGTATTCCAGACGTTCTGGCCGGTGGAGCCACTCACAGAAGCGATGACACTGGCACTGGCGGGATTGGTGGTGGTGCTGAGCTTGAGCTGGCTGCCGTCATCCGATGCAATGAAGAACCGATAGACGCCGCTGGTCGGCGGGAGGAGGATGGCGCGAATGCGGGAGCCGTAGTTATCCGCCACATTGGCGGGCGTGTCGAAATTGGCCATCGGGATCAGGGCATCGGCTTTGCCGGGATACTTGGGGTTGCTGGTCAGGTCACTGACATTGTTGCCGGCGCCGAGGTTGTAAAACAGCTCGCGCTGGATCTGAGTGACGCCGATGACAGGAGCCTCGAGGAGGGTGAGCGCGCCGCTGCTGGTGGTGGAGCGGGCCGGCACCCCATTGTCAGTGACTTGGATGCTGAGGTTGAAGTTAGGCGTGAAGGTCGCTTGCAGGTTGGTTTCATTGGCGACCCGGATCCAGCCATTCGCGTCCACGCTGAAGATCCCTTCCGCATTGCCGCTGACGATGGTGAAGGACGGCACGTCGTTGGAATTGACATCGTTGACCAAGACGCGGCCCACCGCAGCGCCGGCGAAGGCATCGCGGCGGACGTTGGCGGCAAAGCCGGTGGACTTGGGCACATAGTTGATGAAGTGAGGCGCGAGATAGGTGCCGGCGATGACATTGGTCTGGTTGCCGGTGGCGGGGCCGCGCCAGGCCACGGCGAGGTGATCACCCCCGCCGCCTTCTTTCATCCGGGCTTCAATGTAATAGGCCTGGCCAGCGATGAGGGTCCGGGCACTAGACTGCTGCGAGGCATATTTGGTCCACTGCCGCGGGTCGCTCCAGGCGTTGTTGATGCTGGCAATGACGGTGGCGCTGGCGGGGTTGGTGGTGGTGCTCAACCGTAGTTCACTGCTGTCGTCAGAAGCGATCCAGAAGGTGTAGCTGCCGCTCACCGGCGGGATCAAATAGCCGCGCATGGTGGCGCCAAAATTGTCCGCCCGCCCCGTCTCGCCTTCGAAACCGGTCATTTGCTTCTCCGCGGAAGGGTCGGTGGGGAAACGACTGTTGCCCGTCAGATCACTGACCAGCACGCCACCACCGAGGTTGTCATAAAGGACGTAGCTCAGGCTGCCGGGCATGAACGGGGTGTTGTTGGGGACAACCGTGAGGCGGACATTGGTGACGGCGCTGGCGGGATTGGCGCTGGTGTCAGTGGCCTGGATGGCAAGGTTGTAAGTGCCGGCGTGGAGGTTGGAGATAGCCCCCGCGACACTGATAACGCCACTCTGAGCGCCAATGGCAAACAGGTTGTAAGTGTCCCCGCTGAGGATCGAAAAGTTCAGGAGGGTGTACGCTTCAGGATCCTTGGCGCCGACTGTGCCGAGGCCGGTGCCGGGCCGGGTGGCGGCGAGCAGGAAGTTGGTAAAGCCTGTGAGGGTGGGCGGTTCATTCACATCCAGAAGCTGGACGACCACGCGGCGGTTGGTCTCGGTCAGCGCCGGATTGACCGTGTTGACGAGGTTGACCAACAACTGAAACTGCACCGTCAACTGGGTGTTGGTGGCGAGCGTCTCGTAGTTGAGGGCGGCACTGTTGGCCACGCTGAGCAGGCCGGTGCTGTTGATGCTGAAGGCGCTGGAAGTGTTGCCGGAGGTGATAGTGTAGGTGAGCGGGTTGCCGCCGGGGTTGTTGGCCGCGACCACCCCGACAGGCGTGCCGCTGGGAGTGTTTTCCGCAATGGCAAACCGGCTGGGCAGCACGGCATTGGCGATGGTGCCGGTGATTGAATAATAGCCGAGGCTGGCGTAGCTGGTGAAGCCGCTGGTCAGCGGATTATTGCGGCCGACGCCGGTGACGCGGAAGGTGTAAGTGCCGTTGGTGACACTGGTGGCCAGGGAGGCCCAAAGCTGGCTTTGCAGGTTGTTGCTGGCAATAAGATTGCCCGCCCCATCGTGCAAGGTGGCTTGGATGGCGAGGTCGGCCCATTCACCCGGCGCGGGATCAGCGCGCAACGACACGCTGCCGCCGGTGGTCGTGAAGCGGAACGCGTCGGCATCGCCAGAGGTCTCGATCACCCCTTCGGCGGACGCGGGGCCGCCGGAATAGAGTTCCAGGTAGCGCGCGGTGGCCAGAGTGAGGCCGGTGTCGTCGGCGCGGTAGGTGACGCTATTGTTCTTGGTAGTGATCAAGTTAAGGTCGTCCTCGGTGTTGTTAGCGGAGGCGTATTGGCCTTTGCTCCACTGGGCGACGGGTTGGTAATAGCCAACGCCCATGATGGGTGCCCAGCCGGTGGCACCGCTACCGTGGCCGCCGAAATAGCCTTCAGCGGGGGTGATGCGGCCATCGTGGCCGAGCCAGAGGGTATGACCAACCTCGTGGGAGATCACTTCCGCGGCACTCTTGCCCGTGGAATAAAACGACCAGCAGGGCGTATCACCAGTCCAATTCCAGGATTGTAGGTACGCCACGCCGCCGGCGCCGGGTGCAGCGGTGGTGGTGGGCGTGCAGATGGCGCGCTGGCGGCTCGTCTCGGGGGCGGCTTGATAGACCTTGATGTCAGTCGTGACGTTGACGCGGAAGGGCAGGTAGTCCTCGGCGACGCGCTTCCAAACATCCTTGATCTGGGCATTGCTCACATTGGGGCGTTCGTAGGTGATCCCACCCCAGGTCGGCGTGTAGCCGCCGCGATAGTCAATGTAGAGCACCGCAGTCGCGCCCGGCAGGCTCTGCAACGGAATAATGCCTTCCTGATAATCCGGAATGGGATAATCCGGATGATCCGAGGGATCGAGCGGTGGGATTTCTTCCGGCACCAGCGCGTCACGCGGAGGGAGGCCCAGGCAAATCACGGTGGCGAGTGGCAGTTCCACCAACTCGGAAGCGCCGTTCAGACCAGTAGGTTCGATGCGATACGCCCGCCGGCTGCCAGGAAACTCGACCACGCCCGCAAACGCGCCCGCCTGGCCTGGCGCGGTCTGCTGCTGAAAGAAGAAGCGCCCAGCCTCCGGCACCGTGAGGTCGCCCGCGAGGTGGATCAACTGGCCGTCCCGAAATTCCGTATGCCGCACCGTCCCGCTGGCGAACTCACCGGCGACGAGTTCAAAGCGAATGGCCTCGCCGCGCGCCACCCGGCTGAGGCTGGCCAGGTAGCCTGCGTCCCACGCGCGCTTGCGAGGCGGAGGCGGGGCAGAGGCGGCCGGCGTGACGACGGCGACCGACGGCAAACCCGGCGTTGCCCCGGACGCCACCGCAGCAGGCGCGGCCGGCGCGGCGCTGGCGGGCGCGGCAAGGCTGGGCTGGGGTGCTGACGCGGTGGCCGGGGTCTGGTCGGGGCGCAGCAGGATGTAGGTCAGGGGCGTGGCGAGGGTCAGGGCGGCGAGGGCGAGGGCGGTTTTGAAGGAGGCTTTCATGTGATGGTTGCTGGGACGGTTCAAGGGTTGAAAGGCGGGGAACCTAACACACGACGCACTAGGCCCAAAATGGGGTCGAGCGATTGCGACTCGTGCGGCCCGCGAACCACAGCGACGCGCTGCTCCCGGCGCGCCAGTTCGCTTATCCATTCGATTACGTGCGTTGACAGCAAAAACCTGCGGACTAGTGTCCACGCCATCAAGCAAGCACCCGGCGACGCCTTTCGCCTCCCGCTCGCGCGCCTGATCCGCACGATGAAAACCACCCTGCTCCTCAAGTCTCGTTTGACCCCCTTGCTCCCGTCCCCGCGAGTTTTGTCCGCCCTCGGCGCGCTGCTGCTGCTCGGCGGGGCGAGCCTCCGCCTGCAGGCAGCGGCCTCCAACAGCGTCGCCCGCGTCTGGAACGAGCGCGCCTTGGGCGCCATCCGCGTGGACACGCCGCATCCCCCGGCCCAAGCCCGCAACCTATTCAGCTTCTCAGTCTGTATGTATGACGCTTGGGCTGCGTACGACGCCGTGGCAGTGGGCTACGTTTATCGCGGCAAGCACACTGCCCCCGACCCGGCGACTGCACGGAAGGAGGCGATCAGCTACGCCGTGTACCGACTGATGCGCGAGCGGCACGTCTATTCCCGCACCGCCGTCAACACGCTGGCCGCAGACGACGCGCAAATGCTGACGCTCGGCTTCGATCCGACCAACCAGACCCGCGACCTTGCCACTCCCGCTGGCGTGGGCAACTCGGTCTATGACGCGGTTTCTGCCTGGTTCATCAACGACGGCTGCCGCCAGACCAACGGCACCCCGTATCCCTTGGCTAACCCACCGGTCGCCTACCCAGATTACCCGGTGGGCCAGGACGGCTATGTCTATCTCAACCCACCGCTCGCCACGGACCGGGCCGGCATTGACGATGGCTTCGGCCATACGGTCGTGGATTGCAATCGCTGGCAGCGACTCCAAATCGTCAACTCGGTGGACCAAAATGGCTTTCCCCAAGGCCCCATTCAGAATTACCTCGGCGCTCACTGGCTGGGGGTGCGGCCCTTCGCGCTGTTCCGCACCGATCCGATGCAGCCGTGGATTCACCCCGGCGTGCCGCCCTCGCTGGGCGGGGCGCAGGACGCCCAGTTCCGCAGTGACCTGGTCGCGGTCCTCCGCGCGAGCAGCGAACTCTCGGCCGACGATGGCATCTGGGTGAACATTTCCCCGGGGGTGTTCGGCAACAACACCCTCGGGGCCAACGACGGATCGGGCCACGCCACCAACCCGGCGACGGGTCTGCCCTACGCACCGAATGTCGTCAAGCGCGGCGATTTCACGCGTGTGCTGGCGGAGTTCTGGGCCGACGGTCCGAGTTCCGAAACGCCGCCCGGCCATTGGAACACCCTCGCCAACGCGGTCAGCGACCACCCAGATTTTGTCAAACGCATCAGCGGGATGGGGCCGGTGCTGGACGACCTTGAATGGGATGTGAAGCTGTATTTCGCCCTCAACGCCGCAGTGCATGATGCCGCCTGCACGGCCTGGTCCCTGAAACGCTACTATGACGGCTGCCGTCCACTCAGCGCCATCCGCTACCTGGCAAGCAAAGGCCAGGCGAGTGACCCGGGACTTCCTTCCTATCACACGAATGGCTTGCCCCTCATCACCAATCTCATTGAGTTGGTGACGACCAACTCGGTCGCCTCCGGGCGCCACGCGGGATTGACCCCCGGCAAGCTTGCCGTGCTTGCCTGGCCTGGCCAGCCAGCCAACCCACTCACCCAAACCAGCGGCGTAAGATGGATTCACGGCGAAGCGTGGGTGCCCTATCAGCGCGCCAACTTCGTGACCCCCGCATTTCCCGGTTACACCTCCGGCCACAGCACCTTCAGTCGCTCGGCGGCGGAAGTCCTTACCGCCCTCACCGGGTCGCAGTTCTTCCCCGGAGGCATGGCCACCTACACGGCGCCCGCCAATACTGGCCTGGGTTTCGAGCGCGGGCCGAGTCAGGCCATCACCCTCCAATGGGCCACCTATTACGATGCCGCTGACCAAGCCGGCCTGTCGCGCATCTGGGGTGGCATTCATCCGCCAGCGGATGACTTCGGCGGTCGCCGCTCAGGTGCAGAGTGTGGCCAGGGAGTTTGGGCGCTGGTGCGGCGGTACTGGGATGGCTCGGTCACCCACACGCCGCTCACGATCACCCGGGTCAGTCCCACGCAATACGAAGTTCGCTATCAAACCTTGCGCGGGCTGCACTATCAGTTGCAAACCACGACAGAACTCGGCACCCCCTTCACCAATGACGTGCCGGCCGTCAGCCAACCCTTCGAGGCGCTGTCAGTCGCACGCACGAACGCCTTTGCCGGGCCGAGTCAGTTCCACCGCGTCGTCGGCCGGCTGTCACCGTAGCGGGGTATTTCCTGGGCGCGCGCTTGCGCTCGCGGAGGAGGGGCGGGGAGGCATTCATGCGGACGACGCTTCCCCGGGTGGTGGGCCCAGCAGGATTTGAACCTGCGACCAAGCGATTATGAGTCGCCTGCTCTAACCGCTGAGCTATGGGCCCTTGGCCGGGAGCAGCCGCTCCTTACCGGAGAGACGCGGGGGCGACGGGGAGCACAATCTGGAAGCGCAGTCCGGTTCGGCAAGCCAAATCGCCAGCCGCAAGGCAAAGCACTGGCGGGGTTGAATCCTGCGACTTGGCAATTGGGCTGCCAAACGAGTAGCGTCGGGCACCGATGTCACTTCCCATGAACAGCCGCGAACGCATCTTGGCCCATCTCGCTGGCCAACCGGTGGACCGCCTCCCTCTGCTGCCGATTACCATGCAGTTTGCCGCCGACCTGGCCGGCGTCAGCTATCAGCGCTACGCCACGGACTTCCGCGTGCTCGTCGAGGCGCAACTCCGCACCGCCGAGCGGTTCGGCTTCGACCACGTCTCGTGCATTTCTGACCCCGCGCGTGAAGCGGCCGACTGCGGTGCCGCGGTCGTGTTCTTCGAAAACCAGCCGCCTGCTTTCGACGAAACCAAGGCCCTGCTGGCGGACAAAACCCAACTCGCCCGGCTGGCGATCCCGGATCCGCAGGGCGGCGGGCGGATGACGGATCGCGTGCGCGGGGCGGCGTTGTTTCGGGAGAAGGTTGCCGGCCAATTGGGCATCGAGGGCTGGGTGGAAGGGCCGATGGCGCAGGCCGCGGACTTGCGCGGCATCAACACGGTGATGCTGGATTTCTTCGACGATCCGGGTTTTGTGCGGGAGTTGTTTGCGTTTGTGGTCGAGCTGGAGTTGCGCTTCGCCCGCGCGCAGATCGAGGCGGGGGTGGATTGGATTGGCATCGGGGACGCCGCGGCTTCGCTCGTCGGGCCGGGACTTTATCGCGAGTTTGTCTGGCCGTTTGAGAAACAGTTGGTGGACGGCATCCACGCGCTCGGTTCCAAGGTCCGGTTCCACATTTGCGGCAACACCACCGCTTTGCTCGCGGACATGGGGCGGCTGGGGGCGGAGATTGTGGACCTGGATTACTTCGCGGACGTGGGCGAAGCGCGCCGACAAATGGGGCCGCAGCAATTACTGCTGGGCAACCTCGCGCCCGTGGCGCTGCTGCGAAATGGCACCCCGGCGGGCATCACCGCCGCCCTCGCCGCCTGTCACCGCGCCGCCGGGTCGCGCTTCATCGTGGGCGCGGGCTGCGAAATCCCGCGGGATACGGCGGAGGCAAATGTCCAGGCGCTGACGGAATACGCCACGACCCACCAGCCTTGAGCCGGACGCCGAACCGGCTGGGAGCCGGTTCCGGCTCCTGGCGCGCCAGTCTGATGCGTCGCTTGAAACCTGAACTCCGAAGCGGAATGGGGAGCGCGCCCGCCCCGGGCGCTGTTTTCCGCGCCCCCGCGGAAAACTCCGGACGCCGGGAATTTTCCCGCACCTGCTCACCCCGCTCGCGTGCCGGAGGTTGGCCGCGAGGGCGCGTCCAACCACGCCCGAGGGCGGGCGTGCTCCCCAACTTCGATGCACCGGGTTGAATCCCCCTTGCCGCTGCGCCGTCCGCGCCCGACACAAGCCCCATGCCTGCACCCAAAGTCAGCGTCCTGATGCCAGTCTGGAATGCCGCCGCCACTGTGGCGCGCGCGGTCGCGAGCGTCCGGGGCCAGACTTCCGCGGACTGGGAAATCATTGCCGTGGACGACGGTTCCACCGACGCGACCCCGGCGATCCTGCGAGAATTGGCCCACGCCGAACCGCGCCTGCAAGTAATCACCCGGGCACATGAAGGCTTGGTGCCCGCGTTGAACACGGGCCTGGCGGCAGCGCGGGGCGAGTTCATCGCCCGGCTGGATGCGGACGACGAAGCCCTGCCAGAGCGTCTCGCGGCGCAGGTCGAGTTCCTGCGGGCGCAGCCGGAGCTAGGCGTGGCGGGGTCACTGGTCGAGTTTGGCGGCGACACGCAGGCGGCGGCGGGCTACGCCTGGCATGTCGCGTGGCTGAATACGGTGCGGACACCGGAGGAAATTGCTTTGAACCAGTTCGTGGAAGCGCCCTTCGCGCATCCTTCGGTGATGTTTCGCCGGGAACTCATCACCCGGCACGGTGGCTACCGGGACGGCGATTTCCCGGAAGATTACGAGCTGTGGCTGCGCTGGCTGGAGGCCGGGGTGCGGATGGCGAAAGTGCCGCGCGTGCTGCTCCGCTGGCACGACCCGCCGGGCCGACTCTCGCGCACGGACCCGCGCTACGACACCGAGGCGTTTTTCCGCTGCAAGGCCGGTTTCCTCGCGCGCTGGTTGCGGGCGCACGTTGCGCCGGAGCGGCGGGTGCTCGTGTGGGGTGCGGGCCGGCCCACGCGCCGGCGCGTGGACTGGCTCCGCCGCGCGGGCACGGAGGTCAGCGGCTACGTGGACATTGACCCGCGAAAGGTCGGTCGCCGGCTGGATGGCGTATCGGTAATTTCGGCGCCCCAGATTCCAGCGCGCGAAGCCGTGTTCGTCCTTGGCTACGTCGCGGCCCGTGGCGCACGCGACCTGGCCCGCGCACACCTGACGCAGCGCGGCTTCGTCGAGGAAGCGGATTTCCTTTTTGCGGCCTGACAGCAGCGGCGGCGGCTTCTATCGTCCGGCCATGTTCAAGTTGCTTTCCCTCGGTATCGCGACCTTGCTGCTGGCTGGCTGCGGTTCGGTCCGCGGCCCGCATCAACAATACGACGCGCCGGCGGTGTCCGGTCGCGTGCTCGACGACGCCACCGGCCAACCGCTCAAGGGCGCACGCGTCAGCCGGTTGGCAGCCCGGCCGCGAGCAGAAGATCCACTCAGCAAGACCGCGGGCGAAAAGCTCATCGCCGACTCGCCAGTCATCACGGAAGTGGACGGAGCGTTCTACATCCCGGCCGTGCGCTCAGCCTATCTGCTCTTCAGCCCGTCCACCTCGCTCCTGCTCACGCTGCGCGCGGAGCACTCGGGCTACCTGGCCCTGACCACGAATCTGGACCTCGTGAAAATCAAGGCCGACAAGACCGACCGCGGCCCCGAAGTGCGGGCGGGCGAACTGCGGCTGAAAGCCAAGCCGTAAGCCAGGTTCGCGGACTCTCGACCAACCCTGCCCGTAGCGGCGTTTCGGCAGAGCGCCGCTCACTTGTAGCCGTATCCATGCAGTGGCGAACACGGCGACGGGGCTAGGCGCGCAACGCGGGATAGGCGTCGCGCCTGCCTCCAGATCTATTCACTGCGGTCGCCAAAAGGTGACTGTCGCCCAAGCCCGGGAACGCGGAGCAAGAACCCCTGCAGACGATGCGAGAGACAGGCGCGACGCCTGTCCCACTGCGTAGTCACCGCTAAGTTCAGGAGGTGTTCTACCAGTTACGGTTTGCGAAGGCTCTTTTCCAAACCCCTCACCCTGGCCCCACTGCCGTTGAATTAAGCGATCCGCGGGCGAAGGCAGCGGTGCTTTCTCCCTCTCCTCCCGCGGCGGGAGGAGAGGGCTGGGGAGAGGAGGGCCGTTTGGGCTCGGATTTCCCCTCTCCCCGACCCTCTCCCCATCCGATGGGGCACGGCCATTTAGTTAAGCCGGAAGGGGGGCGGGGTGCCGGAGGCTTGCTCTTGCCCTTAATCGTAATCTTCTTCGGTGCGCTGAGATTTGGATTAAGAGCAAGAGCAAGAGCAAGCGTCCCGGCGGACGGCTTGACTAAATGGCAGTGATCCGATGGGGAGCGGGAGAAACGTCGGCAGCGAAGGGTGTAGTCCCGAGCCGTAAATGGCCTGCTTTCATCAGTTTGCTGACGGTCCCGGCGCGGGATCGGGCTTGGCCGGGGCATTTTTCACATGTTGGTCGAACCACGTGATCATCTCGTAGAGCGTGTGTTCGATGGATTCGCGGGCGGAGTAGCCATGCGCTTCGAGCGGGAGGGTGACATAGCGCACGTTGCCGCCGTTGCCTTTGATGGCCTGGAACAGGCGCTCGCTCTGAATCGGGAAGGTGCCCGAGTTGTCATCCCGCTCGCCGTGAATCAGGAGGATCGGCTCGGTGATCTTGTTCGCATAGGTGAACGGTGAGAGTTGTTCGTAGATTGCCGGCGCTTCCCAGTATGTGCGCCGTTCGCCCTGAAAGCCGAAGGGCGTCAGCGTCCGGTTGTAAGCGCCGCTGCGCGCGATGCCGGCGCGAAAAAAATCCGAGTGCGCGAGCAGGTTGGCCGTCATGAACGCGCCATAGCTGTGCCCGCCCACGCCGACACGGTTGGTGTCCGTTACGCCCAGTTCCCCGGCCTTGGTAATGGCGGCTTGGGCGCTATCAACAATCTGTTTAAGGAAGGTGTCATTCATTGTCTCTGGCGAACCGACGATGGGCATTGTCGCGCCGTCCAGCACGGCATAGCCTTGCAGCGCGAAGAATAGATGAGAGATGCCGCCTAGAGTGGTGAACCGATTAGTTGAACCGCCCACCTGCCCCGCCGTGTCGGCGTCGTTGAATTCTTGGGGATAGGCCCAGACGACTGTCGGCAGGCGTTGGCCGGGCTGGTAATCCGGCGGCAGATAGAGCGTGAATGATAGCGGCGTGCCGTCGGCGCGTTGATAGGTCACGAGGCGCTTGGTGAGTTTGCGGAGCTGCGGCGCGGGGTCGGGGAATTGAGTTAGCGGCTTCACCTCCGGCGAGCCGGCGGTGCGCAGCCGGTAGTTCGGCGGCGAGTTTGGCGTCTCATGCTGCGTGATGAAGCGCACTCCGCTGGCCGGGGAATCATCCACCAAGGC
>Ga0105046_10011059_pt1 | contig 14040 bp, 15 predicted proteins | sample MAT03_FD_78385 | JGI IMG/M metagenome (GOLD analysis project Ga0105046, IMG submission 78385) | Freshwater microbial communities from Lake Fryxell liftoff mats and glacier meltwater in Antarctica - MAT-03 (megahit assembly) | ecosystem: Environmental > Aquatic > Freshwater > Ice > Liftoff... | reverse complement strand
GGGAAGGTTTGTAGGCCATGATCGTCTCCAGAAGCTTGTCGGCTATGGGTTATTGTTTTCGGCTCGCGAGGCCAGCGCAGCGACACCGATTGCGCCGGCGTTGTCGCCAAGTGCGGCCGGAACGATCGGCAGGTCGCGAGCAAGATCGGCGAAAATGAACGGCCGCGTCAGTTCGGCCAGTCGCACGTTGATGTCAGGATTGCTGCCGATCCCGCCGCCGATCACCATGATCGAGGGGTCGAGGATGTTGACGAGCTGGCCGAGATAGGAGGCGATCGACAGCAGCGAATTGTCCAGCAACAGCCTGGCTTGCGGGTCTGAGTTTGCCGCATGGAAAAGGTCGCGCGCGGTGGCCTTGCGATCGCCGATCATCGCGCCGTAGCGTTCGCCCATTCCCTTGCCGCTGGCGAACACCTCGACGTGCTGGCGCACCTCGATGTCATGGTTTTCTCCGGTCCACGCGACCAGTTCGCTGCCGGCGAAATGGATCGCGAAGCCGCGTGCGCCGCCATACGGCCTCCCGCCGACGACAAGCGTATGCGACATGCCGGTGGACAGTGTGACGTAGACGAAAATGTCGGCTTCCCGTCCGGCTCCAAGCAGGCCTTCGGCGAAGGCTGCGGCGCGGACGTCGCTCTCGACATGGACAGGGCCGAAGGCCGACAGCGGGGTACGATAGTCGAGGCCTCGCCACTCGAAGTTCCAGGCCGAGCCGGGTTCGCCTTGGTTGGTGACGAGCTCGGGCAGGCAGACGCCGACGGGGCAGTCACTTCCTCGCGTGAGTTCTCCGGCCTCGCGCTGCGTTTCGGCAGCCATCGCGACGACCAGGTCGAGCACCGCTGCGCCACCCTCGACACATGGGGTAGGTTGTGTCTTTTCGGTCAGCACAGCGCCGTCCAAGACGCGGACCAGACACGCCTTGATCTTGGTGCCGCCGACATCGACACCGATGGCGTATGCGCTGCCTCTATCCACGGGAGGCGCTTCGGTCGGCGTGGAGCCCGGCCAACCGGCATTCTACCGCAATCGTCGCCGGCCAGGCGGGATCGTAGGACTTCGCGGTCGACAGATGGCGGTAGGCCTCCCGCTTGCCGTCGCCCCAGACAATCATCGCGACGGATTTCGACAGATCGGCGATCGACGCAATGCCAATGGTGATTCCGTGCGACGGCACTTCGGCGAGCGACTTGAAGTCGGGGAAGGTGGCAAGGTTGTCGCGCCGTGTCTGCTCGGCCAGTTCGACGATGCGGCTGCGGCTGTCGCGGGGCGAGCCGGACGGGTTGAAGGCGATGTGCCCGTCACCGGCGCCCGAAGCCAGCAGAAACAGATCGACGCCACCCGCCTCGGCAAGGCTGCGATCGTAGTCGGCAGGCGCGGCGATGTCGGGCATCCACAAGTTTTCCGTCTTGATGCGGTAGGGCGCGGGCAATCCGGCATTGATGCGCCCGACGATTTCGCGTTCGCCGAAACCTAGGCACGAGAAATGCGCGGCGGCCGGCGGGGGCAAGAGTTCATCGCCTGGACCACGCAGCAGATATTCGTCCATCATGGCAATGGCGAGATTCGAGCAATCGATCGGATCGGCGGCAAGCCTCTCGGCGAGAGCCTCATAGACCGGCATCGCGCTTCGTCCGCCCGGGCAGCCGAGAACGTAGCGGTGGCCATCGTCGTTGGCGGCGCGAACGCCAGCGAAGATGCGGCCCGCGAGTTCGATGCCTATTTCGGCGGGAGTTTCGTATATCTCTGTGTGCAAGTTGATCACCCGTCCGACGCTGTCTCTGCGGCTAGCTCCGTATAACTTCCCGAGGGCAGGCCGTCATCCCGCATATTGCGGCCGCTTCAGGCCGCGAACCCCCGGCTTCAGTGCGAAGAGACCACCCTGCTGCGGATACCGGGTGGCAGTGGCTTCGTCGATCCCGAGCCGCGCCGTCGTAACGTAGAGCGTGTCCAGTTCGGGTCCGCCAAAGGCGCAGGACGTGACCAGCGACGCCGGAATCGGGACCACTCGGTCGACCTTGCCGTCAGGCGAAATGCGCGCAACGCAATGTCCGTCCCAACGCGCACTCCACAGGAAGCCCTCCGCGTCGATCGCGCTGCCGTCCGGCGTGCCGATGCCTGTCGCATCGCTGAAGGTGCGCCTCGGGCCGATGGTTCCTGCATCTCTTGTGATGCTCGCAGTTGCCGTCGTCGTGATCTACATCTTCCGTCTGCTCGTCGCACGTGGAAACGGCGGGCTTCGATCATCATGGGCATTCTGACCCTACCCGTAATGCTGCCGCCGCTGGTGCTCGGCGTGGCGCTGATGTCCTTCTTCGTCAGCCTGGACATGAAGCTCGGCCTGATGACCGTCATCCTCAGCCACGTGCTGTTCGCGCAGCCCTTCGTCATCCTCATCGTGCATGCCCGCATGATCAATTTCGACCATCGGGTTGTCGAAAGCGCACGCGACCTCGGCGCAACGCCGCTGCAGGCCTTCCTGACCGTCACTCTGCCGATCATCAGACCTGTCGTCATCGGGGCGGCGCTCATCGCAGCCGCGCTCTCCATCGACGATTTCATCATCACCTTCTTCACCATCGGCACCGGCAATACGCTGCCGACGCTCGTCTGGGGCATGATCCGCACCGGCCTCACGCCCTCGGTCAATGCGATCGGCACGCTGATCCTCCTGCTCACCATCGGCTCGACCGCAATCGCGCTGCACCTCACGCGCTATCGGGGCTGATAGGACATGACGGAACGGCTGAAAGGCAAGGTTGCGCTCGTCACTGGCGGCGCGTCGGGCATCGGCAGGGCCGGCTCGCTTTCCATGGCGCGCGAAGGCGCGAAGATTGTCGTCGCCGACATCGACGCTGAACGAGCCAATGCCGTAGCCGCCGACATTGAGGCATCGGGCTGCGAAGCGCTCGGCGTCCGCGTCGAAGTGCGCGACTCCGCCTCGGTGCAGGCGATGGTAGCGGCCTCGATCGAGCGCTTCGGTCGCATCGACGTGCTGTTCCACAACGCGGTCTCCGTGCCGCTGGTCAACAAGCACGACCGGCGCATCACCGAGTTGCCGGAAGAGACCCGGAACGCCATCGTCGGACTTGTCCTCACAGGCACGTTCCTCACCTCCAAATACGTCGCGCAGAAGATGCTTCAACAACGGCCGGGCTCGATCATCCTGACCGCCACGGTGGACGCGCTGATCGGTCAGGCGGGCATCGACGCCTATACGGCGGCGAGGGGGGGGTCGTCGCGATGACGCGCTCGATGGCTGCAGGACTTTCGCCGGAAGGGGTGCGCGTCAATGCCATCTGCCCGGGCTTCGTGAAGACGCCACACCAGGACGTTTTTCTCTCCGACGACAGGGAGCGGGCGACGATCGAGTCACTGCACCTGATGGGCATCATCGAGCCGGAAGAGATCGCGGCGTTCGCGGTGTTCCTCGCCTCTGACGAAGCGCGATCGATGACCGGGGGCATTCATGTCGTCGACAGCGGCTACACGGCCTTCAAGGCCAACGTGGATCCGTCAAGAGTCTTCAAGCGCTGACTTGACGCGTGTTGCCTAACGCGCCCCGCGCACGAAGCTCTCGCCGAGCGCCTGGGGCAGGGCGGCCTTGCGGCCCGCGACCAGCAAGACGACCATCACCATCGCGAAAGGCAGCATCTGGATGACGTCGGTCGGCATATCGACGCCCGCCACCTGAAGCGCGGTGGTCAGCGAGAGCGAGCCGCCGAACAGCAGTGCGCCTCCGAGCACCCAGAGCGGCCTGCCGCGCGCCAGCATTGCTAGCACGATGGCGATGAAACCGTTGCCGTGGCTCATGAAGGGCACGAAGACGCCGGCCACCGCGATCGACATATATGCTCCGCCAAGCCCGGCGAGCGCGCCAGTCACCAGCACAGCCATGCTGCGGGTCCGGACCACATCGACGCCGGCCGCGTCGAGCGCTGCCGGCTTGTCGCCCGCCGCCTGGAGAGCGGCGCCGAGATGCGTCTGGCGGTAGATCCAGGCGAAGACCGCCACCAGCACAATGGCCAGGTAGAAGACGGCGTTGGTGTTGAAGAGCACCGGCCCAACGAAGGGGATTTCGGACAGCGGCCAGATCGGCAGCGGCGCTATTCCGTCGAGACGCGGATATGTCCGCGAGAACTGCACGAAATGGAGGAGCGCCGTCAGGCCTTCCGCCGCGAGCGTCAGTGCAATGCCGGTGACGATCTGGTTTAGGCCGAGACGCACGCATAAGAGCGCCATCAGAGATGCGACAACCATGCCGCCGCCCGCGCCCGCGAGGAAGCCCAGGCTCGGGCTGCCGCTCGCCCATGCGACGAGAAAGCCCGTGTAGGCTCCGAAAAGCATCATGCCCTCGAGTCCGATGTTCAGCACGCCGGCCTTCTCGGACAACTGTTCGCCCAGTCCCGCGAGCAGCAGCGGGATGCCGGCCGCGATCGCGCCGAGAAGCAGCGTGATGATGAAGGCTTGGGTGAACAGGGCCATGCGGTCTGTCGCAGCCGGTCAGCGCCGGACGCGCTCCTGATGTCGTTTGTCGAGATATTCGGCGAGGCCAAGCGTGATCAGCAGGATGGCCACGATGACGAGCGAGAAGAAGCTCGGCACACCGATGCGCCGCGCCGCGCTCTCGCCGCCGATGGTGAGGGCCGAGAACAGGAACACATAGGCGATGGAGCCGAAGCCGTTGAGCCGCGCCAGGAACACCAGCGGCACCACGGTGAGGCTGTAGGCCGGGTTCCAGTCCGCCCGCACGTTGCCGTGCGTGCCGAGAATGTCGACAGCTCCCGACAGGCCGGCAAGCGCGGCCGAGATGGCGAAGACGGCGATGGTGAGCATCGACACGGACAGGCCGGCATGGATCGCAGCGCGCGGGTTTGCGCCGACCAGCCTCAGACGCATGCCGAAGGAGGTCCGCGTCATCACCAGATGGACCGCGATCACAGCGACCAGACCGATCAGCAGGCCGGAGGAAATGGACGTATCGAACAGCCGGGGCAGGCGGGCTTCGACCGGCAGCGTCCGTGTCTGCGGCGTCGTGGTGGCGGGATCGAGGAAAGCGAGCTTCACAAGCACGTTGGCCAGGGACACGCCGAGGAAACTCATCATCAGAGTGGTGATGATCTCATTGATGCCCTGCCAGGCCTTGAGAATGGCCGGCAGAAGTCCCCAGACAGCGCCGACGGTGGCGCCGATGAGCAGTCCGAGGAGGAGGTTGGCCCATATCGGCAGCACGTTCAGCGTCAGCGGGACGGTCGCCGCGACGCAGACGGCGGCGAGCAGATATTGTCCGTCGCCGCCAAGGTTCCAGATGCCGGCGCGGAAGGCGACGATGAGGCTCGCAGCGATCAGAAGCAGCGGCCCCATACGGGTCAGCGTGGCCTCCAGGCCCGAAGGTGAGAAGATCGCCCGCTGGACGACGTAGCCATAGTAGCTGACCGGATTGAAGCCCATCGCAAGCAGCAGGATCCCGCCGATGACGAGGGCCGCGATAAGCGGACCGATGCTTACTGCCACTACGCGAAGAGATGCGCGCGCACCCTGGCCTTTGTCGTCGCCGCCGGCATGCTGTCCGGCGACCGTGGCGGCGGCCTGCTGGTCGGTCATTTTTCGTCTCCGGCGCTCATCAGCCGCCCGATCTCATCGCGCGCCCCTTCGCCATTGTCCACGATGCCGCGAATGCTGCCACGGTCGATCACGGCTATGCGGTCGGCGAGCTCCAGCAACTCGTCCAGGTCGGTGGAAATGAGCACGACGGCCTTGCCGGCATCGGCCGCTTCGCTGATCCGCTTGCGTGTCGCCCGGATGTTGTTGACGTCGAGGCCGTAGGTCGGCTTGGCGAAGATGACGGCCTGCGCCGCGCCGGTCAGTTCACGGGCGAGCAACACCTTCTGGATGTTGCCCCCGGAGAGCTTGCCGACAGGGGTTTGCGTGCTCGGCGTGCGGATGTCGAAATCGCGCACATGGCGTTCCGCCTGCTTGCGGATCTGCTCAGGCCGCTCGATGCCGCGCTGCCAGAACGGGGCGGCGCCGATGTCCTTGAGCAGGAAGTTGGTGGCGACGGGAAACATGCCGACCGTGCCTTCGCCGAGGCGATCGTCGGTGACATAGCGCAGCCCGCCATTGCGGCGTTCGCCAACCGACGCGCCGCCGATCTCCCGGCCCATGAGGCGGATCGAGCCCGCGCTGCGCGGCGACTGTCCGGCGAGCACTTCGGCCAGTTCCTTCTGGCCGTTGCCGTCGATGCCGGCGATGCCGAAGATTTCGCCTGAACGCACGGAGAAGCTGACATCGCGCACCGGCACGCGGCCTGCCTCCGAGCAAAGGCTTTCGACGTCAAGCACGGTATTGCCGATGACTCGGGCCGTGTGCTCCCGCCGCGAACCTTCTCCCGTACGGGACGTTCCGAACATCAACGCGATGATCCGTTCGGTGTTCTCCGCGTCGGATGCCCCGCGCAGGGTTTCAGGCCCGATCTCCCCGACATTGCGGCCGAGGCGCAGCACCGAGATCCGGTCGCCATAGGCGATGGCTTCGTTGAGCTTGTGGGTGATGAAGATCACGGCGATGCCCTGCGCAACCAGCCGCCGCATGAGTTCGCCGAGCCCGATGGCCTCATGCGGCGTGAGCATGGCGGTCGCCTCGTCGAGGATCAGGCAACGGCTGCCGCGCATCAGCGCGCGCAGGATTTCCACCTGCTGCCTTTCGCCAAGCGCCAGGCTGTTGACGTGGGCATAGGGATCAACGCGCAGGCCGAGCCTCTTGGCGGTCTCGACGATGCGAGCGGCGATGCCTGTGCGGTCGGGTCTTTTCCACCAGGGGCCGCCGAGCGCGAAGTTGTCGACGACAGTCAGGCTGGGCACCAGCATGGAATGCTGGAAGACCGTGCCGATCCCCATGGCCAGCGCCTGCCTTGGCGACGTCACGGAAACGGGGGCTCCGTCGATCTCGATGCGTCCCTCGTCGGGCTGCTGAAGCCCGGCCAGCATACCGACCAGCGTCGACTTGCCCGCGCCGTTCTCGCCGAGCAGCACATGCACCTCGCCGGAGCGAATCTCCACGGTGACGTTGTCGTTGGCGATGACGCCAGGGAAGCGCTTGGTGACACCGCGCAGCGCCACGACCGGCGTGCCGGTCGGCGCAGGTACGGAAGCGGCTGGTGCCTGAATGGGTACGCGCATCAGCTCGTCCTAAATCAAATCCAGCCCGCCGCGCCAGTGGCGCGGCGGGTTCAATGCCAGAGCGGTGGCTTACTGAACAGCCTTCACCAGCTTGTGGACGCTCTCGGCGTCGTATTTCGGTTCGATCACGATCTTGCCGGCGATGATGTCGGCCTTGATGGCGTCGATCTGCGCCCATACGTCGTCCGGCACATTCTTCGTCTTCAACAGCGACAGGCTGTTGTCCGACAGCTTGATGTCGTAGTTGCGCGTGCCGTACTTGTCAGCCTTCAGATCTTCGATCATCGCGGTGTAGACCGGGGCCAGGTCCCACACGACTGAAGACAGCAGGAAGCCCTTGTCGATGGACGTCTTGTCGCCGATCACGTCGATGAAATAGGCCTTGCCGCCGTCGGTTGCCTTGGTGGTTTCGACCGCCTGCAGCATGCCGAAGCTGGAGCCGTTGCCCTGGCCGAAGATCACGTCCGCGCCGGAAGCGATGACGGTTTCGGTGACGCGCTTGCCGCCGGCTGCGTCGGCATAGGCTGCCGGGCCGATCACCGCGTAGCGCACTTCAACAGCCGGGTTCTCTGCCTTGACGCCCTCGGCGAAGGCGACCGACATGTTGTTCCAGGACGGAGGCTCGCCCGACACGACGATGCCGACAACCTTGGTGCGGCTCGTCTTGGCGGCGAGCCGGCCGGCGAGGTATGCGCCCTGATGGCCCGACGCCGTGTAGTCGGCCACCGTGCCGGCAGCCAGCTTGTCGGGGCTATCGACGATCGCCACCGGGATCTTGAGCTCGGCGCCGATTTCGGGCGCTGCCGTGTTGTAGCCGCTGGCGTGAGCGATCAACAGGCTCGCGCCATCTTCGCCGAGTTCACGCAGCGTCGGACGTACGTCGCCGTAGCCGAGATTCTCTGCGACCACGATCTCGACACCGGTCGCCTTGGCTGCGGCCTTGGCGGCGTCTACGCCCTGCTGGTTCCAGCCCATGTCGGTGCCCTGTTCGGGCGTAAGGATGGCGATGGACTTCACTTCGCCGGCATGCGCCGCAGTCCCCAACCCACCCACGAGAGCGAGCGCCAGCGCAGTGCTGCTTACTGTTTCGATCATCCATTTTTTCATGACATTGTTCCCAGTTCTCGATTTTTGGTTGACACTTGGCTTTGGGCCGGGTGCATTCGTCCTGTCCTCACCCCCAACTGACGGTTAGAGATGCAGGTTTCGCCCCTTCTTGTTGCAGCCCTGGCCGGGCTGGTCGCAGTGTCGGCGGCAGCCGCCACGCAATCCTTCGATGTCACGATCAAGAACACAGGCGACACCGTGCTCGCCTGCGATGCCTCGATAGCGCACTGGTTTTCAAACGCCTTGGGCGACATAGCGCCGGGACAATCCTTGCGCTTCAGCCTGCTGGCCGACGCCGACGACGGAACCGTATTCCTGCGCAACGCCGCAGGTGACGACATGCCGGTGCAGCGCCTGTGGTGCGGTCTCAAGGGAAAGAGTTGGGCAACCCGCGCCGAGATCGCCCTCGACCGCCGGATCGGCGAGATGCCCGCGCCGATCGCCCTCGACTGCACGGCAAATCCGACAGGGACTACCTGCGTCCGCCCATAGGCGGCGCATCGGCTTTCTGAGGTGGTGGGTCCAAAGATCGGACGCATCGGATTCACTTCTGGTGAATGGCGCGCGCCGCTCGCTCATGGCTACGGGAAGCACCCGCCGACACGTCTTGCGGCACGCTCCAATTGACAGCGTGAGAATACGATAACACTATCATACCGTATTACAATCGGAAAAACTCACGCTTGCGGAATTGCCATTCCTGGGGCATCCCGCGTGCCGAATACACAGCCACGGCGCCCGCACAGGCGTGGGCGATTTGAGGAGTCTTGGAATGCGCACAGCCATCGTGACCGGCGCCAGCCGCGGCCTTGGCCGTGCCTTTGCCATCGGGCTTGCCAAGGACGGATTCGCGCTCAGCCTTGCGGCGCGGCAGGCAGACGAACTGGCGGCAACCGCGGAGGTGGCGCGCCAGGCCGGCGCGCCGTTCGTCATCGAGCATGCGGTGGATCTGTCGTTGCCCGAGGCCCCGGCTTTGGTGGTGGCGCGGACGCTTGCCGAGACGGGAAGCATCGACGCGCTCGTGAACAATGCCGGTGCGACAAAGCGGGGCGATTTCCTAGCGCTGAGCGATGCCGACTTCATCGACGGCTTCGGGCTCAAGTTCCACGCGACGGTTCGCTTCTGCCGCGCCGCCTGGGACGCGCTTGCCGCCAGCGAGGGAGCGATCGTGAACATCGCCGGTGTCGGCGCGCACACGCCCGAGCCGGATTTCACGATCGGTGGTCCGGTGAACTCGGCTCTCATCAACTTCACCAAGGCGATCGCCAAGCGCGCGCAGGGCACAGGCATGCGCATCAACACGCTTTGCCCAGGTCATATTGTGACGGAGCGGCTGCAAAAGCGCATCGATACGCTTGCACATGAACGTGGCATTTCAGTCGAGGAAGCGCGCGAGCAGATGAGGATCAGCCAGGGAATCGCCCGCTACGGTACGCCGGATGAGGTGGCCGACGTCGTGCGTTTCCTATGCAGTCCGGCTGCGGCCTATGTCCACGGGACGGTGATCAATGTGGATGGCGGAGCGACGCCCGGCGTCTGAGCCGGATTGCTGGCTACTCAAGAGGCCGCCTGGGCCAATTCTTCCTCGAGCATCCGCGCGCGGAGAATTTCAATGGCGACCTTGCCGGCGTTCATCACGTGGCGGGCCGCCGCCTTGCGGGCATCCTTGCCGCGCCGCGCCGCAAGATGGCCGACGAGTTCTTCCAGTTCCTGCAAACTTTCGCGCGTCCGCCCTGGCGCGCCCAGCGACGTTGCCCGCAGCACCATGACCCGCGCGTTGAGCGCGGACAGCGTATGGCCGAGCGCCTCGTTGTGCGCTCCGTCGATGAGGCGGTCGTAGAAGGCGTTCTTGGCAGTAAGGCGCTCTAGTGGATCGGGACTGCTGGCGGACACCTTCAACACTTCGAAGGCGCGCTTCAAAGCCCCAATGTCAGCGTCCGTAGCGTTGCGGGTGAAGAGCTCGCAGGCAAGCCCCTCCAGTTCGACGCGAACCTCGTAAATTCCTTGCGCCTGCTCAGGCGACAGGCGGGCAACGATCGGCCCACGATGCGGCAGGACCTGCACAAGGCCCTCGCTTTCGAGCTGGCGCAGGGACTCTCGAACGGCCGTGCGGCTCACGCCTGTCATCTCGCACAGGTCGCGCTCCGTAATGCGCTGGCCGGCGGTGAAGTAGCCAAGCGCGATCGAATTGCGAATGCTCTCGGTGACGCTGTGGCGCACCGGCGCGGCCGCCTTGGTCACCCTAAAATCGAGAGGCATTGCCTTTATGTTCATGCCATAGCCCGTGAATCGGTTCCTCGGCGTCCCGCGACTCAACCACCGGGCGGGGGACTTTGTATGACGATGCTACTATACTACCGGCCGGCATAGCGGAAGCCGCAACGTCAGCCCGCTGCCGAATCGATGGCTCGCATCGCTGCCGAAACCCCGGCGCCGATGTCTATTCCCTTGACGCCGAGCGCCTGGAGCCCGCTGGCGACGGCGGCTACCGCGACAAGCGAATAGATCGGCCGGGCCGTTGGTCCCATGTGCCCGATCCGGACAAGCTTGCCCAGGGTTTGCGCCCGCCCCGACGAAACCACGACGCCATAACGGTCGCGGATCGTGCCCCTCAGCTTTGCTTCGTCTATGCCATCCGGCAATTTGACCGCGGTGCAGGTCGGCGAAGCGATCTCCTCGCGCGCCGGCCATAGCGAAAGCCCGGCGGCCTGGATGCCTGCCCGACACGCCGCCGCGGTATGGGCGTGACGCGCCCACACAGCCTCGTCGCCCTCGGCGAGGTAGAGGTCCAGCGCCGCATCGAGCGCGTTGATCTCGGAAACGGAGGGCGTAAAGGGGAAAGATTGCGTCGCCTCGTGCGCGCGGCGCCAATCGACGATGGACAGCACCGAAGCGCGCGGCGCGTCGGGGTTCGTCTCCATCTTCCGCCATGCCGCCTCGCTGACATGGAGAAGCGACAGTCCGGGCGGGCAGCCCAGGCATTTGTTCGGGCCGGTCACGAAGATGTCGGCATGCACCGCCTCGGGCAGCACGTCCATGCCGCCGAAGGACGACACCGCGTCGACGATCAGCAGCTTGCCCGCCGCGCGCACGACCGCGCCGATGGCGGCGGCGGGATTGATGGTGCCGGAGGGTGTGTCGTGGTGGCAGAGCGAGACAACGGCTATGTCGGGCCGCTTGCGCAGGATGTCGGCCACGGCGTCGGCGTCGAGCACCTCATTGTAGGGGACCGCCAGTTCCAGAACCTCGCCGGCATGGCGGGCCGCCCAATAGCCGAATCCCTTGCCGTAAACGCCGGACACCAGGTTCAGCACCACTTCGCCCTTGGCGATCAGCGAGGCTGCGGCCGCTTCCAGCGCAAGCACCGGCTCGCCTTGCAGGATCACGGGAGGAGACGAGGACCGGAAGGCGCGTTGGACCTTGTCGTTGACCGCTTCGTAGAACGCCAGGAAAGCCGGGTCGTAGTCGTAGAGAACCGGGCGCGAGAGGCCGCGCAGCACGGCCGGATATGCATCCACCGGGCCGGTGGTCAGCGTGAAGATCGGATCGGGTATGGGCTTGGCTGTCACGGTTCTGCTCCTGTCGCCTCGATGGCGTTGTTCTATCGCGGCCTGGCCAAAGCCAGAAATGCCGCGCCGTCCTTGGCTTGTTCTATGTGCTCGATCGCTGCGATCAACTCATCGACGGGAATGTCCAGTCCACGCCACTCGACCTGTGCGCGCAGCTTCGCCGCCAGGTCGTCGTCACTCATCGGCTGCTTCAGCCCGCCCTTGGCTGCATCCACGGTGCGTGCGATTTCGCGGCCATCGACTAGCGTCAGGCGAACCCGTGCCTTGTCGAGGGAAAATATCGCATCGTCGCGGAAGAGCAGCTTCGAGCCGAACGCGCGCAGCTCGGGATCGGCGACGCTGCGATCCGAGAAGGCTTCGAGGTCGGCGCGCCCGCGCAGCAGGCTGACGGCGACGGCGTGCTGGGCGCTGACCTGCGACGCGCGGCCGGAGGTGACGCCAGGACGGTCGGTTCTCTCGCGCAGCAACGGGTGCCCGGTCAGTTCGACTTCCGAAATCTCGTGAGGCAAGAACCCTCCGTCCGCGTGCAGGGCGAGACAAGCTTCGATCACGGGATTGAGCACGACACCGCAGGGATAGGGCTTGAAGGTGTTGTTGAGGACTTCCCACCGGCTGCCGAGGCCGTCGGTGAGGAGGCTCGGATTGGGGTGATCGCAATAGAGCGCGAAGAAGCCGCGAGTGCCAGTCAACGGGAGCGCCGGCCCGGAATATCCGTTCTCGGCCAGCAACGCCGCCATCAGCCCGCCGCGCGCGGCCTGCCCGACGCTCAGGCTTTTCGCCATGGTGCCCAGCGTCTCGACCGAGCCGGCGCAGAGCGCGAGCGCATTTCCGAGCGCGTCCACGAGCGCGGGTGGTGACAACCCGAGCAGCCGGCCCGAGGCAAGCGCTGCGCCGAAGATGCTCGAGGTCGACGTGATGTGCCAGCCGCGCGAATAGTGCGCGGCGCCGGCGGCGTTGCCGACGCGGCATGCGATCTCGACGCCGAGGATGAAGGCTTCCAGCAGTGTGGCGCCGCTGATCGGCCTGCCTTCCGATGCGCGGCTTTCGGCGAGCGCGAGCAGCGCTGGTGCGACCGGAGCGGAAGGATGAATGACCGTCGGGATATGCGTGTCGTCGAAGTCGAAGATATTGGCCGCCGCCGCGTTGATGTCGGCGGCCCACAAAATGCCGGCTCGTTCCCTACGGCCGATCAGGCTGGCCGTCGCGGCGCCACCGAAGCGTGAGGAAAATTCGGCGAGCCTGTCGATGGCCGCTTCGCCGCTGCCGCCGATGGCGGTGCCGACCATGTTGAGCAACGAGCGCCGGCCTGCTGCCCGCACTGCCTCGGGCAGCGCTAGCGGCGCACTCACGAACGCGGCGACGACCTGCTCAAGTGAGGGCGGTGCGCTCACCTACGCCTCCTTGGCCGCGCGCCTGCGCACTTCGACCCCGGCCCACCGCTCCAGCGGCCGGATCACCTCCGTCATGTCCGCGTCGGGCCCGAAATCCGCCTTGGTGACGGCAAAGAGCATCCGCACCGCATTCCCGACCATCATCGGCACGCCGAGGCGATCGGCCTCTTCAAGGCAAAGCCGGATGTCCTTGAGCGACAGCGAGATGGCAAAGCCGAAATCGAAGCTGCCCGGCAGCACGAAGCGGGGGATCTTGTCGACGCTCGCCGATGTGCGGCCGCTGCCGGCGTTCAGTACTTCTATGATCACATCGGGATCGAGACCCGCTTTCGCGCCCATCACCATCGCCTCGCTGGTGATCGCCAGCGAAGCCGCCGAGCAGATATTGTTGATGAGCTTCATCACCTGCGCCTTGCCCGGCTCCTCGGCAATGCGGATCACCTTGCCGAACGTCGCGAGCAACGGCTCCACGGCCTGGAAATGCGCCAGCGGTCCGGCCGCCATCAGAGCGAGTGACCCTTTCCTGGCTCCGGCGACGCCGCCCGATACAGGGCTGTCGACCAGCGCGATTCCGGCTGCAGAGAGAATGTCGGCAAGTTCCATCTCGCTCTTCGGGCCGGTTGTCGAGAGATCGACGACGCGCTTGACGACTCCGGGATTGGTGGCAATCGCATGCCCCACCGCAAGCACGATTTTCGGAGTAGGCAGCGACAGGAAGATGGTTTGCGCTTTCGCGGTTAGAACCTCCAAATTTGCGGCGGCGACGGCTCCTGCTGCGACAACCTCCGACATGGCGGC
>Ga0105046_10011058_pt1 | contig 14041 bp, 13 predicted proteins | sample MAT03_FD_78385 | JGI IMG/M metagenome (GOLD analysis project Ga0105046, IMG submission 78385) | Freshwater microbial communities from Lake Fryxell liftoff mats and glacier meltwater in Antarctica - MAT-03 (megahit assembly) | ecosystem: Environmental > Aquatic > Freshwater > Ice > Liftoff... | reverse complement strand
GGGGCAGACATTCCTGTCTGCTTCGCCCTCCCGGTCATTGGACGTGCCACTCAGGCAACTCACCTTGGCCGCAGTGATACCGCTCTAGTCCTCATCATCTTCACTCTCGTCCTCGACTTCCACAACCAGCCCGCCGATGTAGCTCGCAGCCAGGTTATAAAACAGTGCCAGCAGCATCCCCGCCAGGAACCCCATAATTCCCAGGATCACGGGGAGTATCATCAACGAGGCTCCGGCAATCGCCAGACCCATTCCCGCATTGATCCCGCCACCGGCTGCCATCGCCAACCCCATCATGGCATAGATGACGCCAATAAACAGCCCATACGCCAAGTGCAACACGCCGAGCACTTTTCCGGCAGAGACCGGGTCAACGCGATTGAATGTGAGGCGTTTGAGCATGGGGGACTCGTGGATGAATCGCGGGCGAGGGAAGTTCGATAGTCCTTCGGTCTCGTGTTTCTGCCTCGCCCCGGGACGAGGAAGCTCCCGCCGGTGAGCATCCTCCGCATTAGAGCATTTCCGGAACGACTCTTCACGACACTCCTGATCGGGCGGGATTCCAAGAGAGACGGCCATCCACCGCCAACCGCGAAAGCGAATTCCACAAGTACCCACCGAATCCCAGACAGTCGCCTGTCCGGACGTCCTCCACCCTCGTGGTCCGATCAAGGAAATCATCTCGCTCGCTCGATTCCGCGCTGGTGAGGACTTCCGCTGAGGAGTAGACTGGGGCCGTTCCCTTCAATTGTCTCCGGTTCCCAACCCTGGCGATGAGTAACTGGATTTCCAAAGCGACCAATGCCTTTAAGGGGGACGATTCATCGTCGTCCCAGGCGTTCGAGTTGTTTTGTGAGTGTGGCCAAAAACACACGGGTCTCCGGCGGGCTAAGTGGCAGCGAATTGTCTGTCGAGCCTGTGGCGGTTCTTTGTTTGTACTTCAGCGTGACCCGTACCCCGCCCCCAAAGAGAAGCCCGAACAGCATCCCTCGCGGGCGATGGTCGAAGACGAGATCCCGGACGTTCATGCCGAGGACAATGAATACGAAAGCCCCCCGCCAACACGCCAGGAACCAGTTCGCCCGCTAGTCACCGCCGCCCCGCTACCCCCCAAGCGGAAGACGCCCGTCCTGGTGACCGCAGCACCCTCGCTGGAATCACGTTCGCCAGCGAGCGGGTTCTGGAAACCCTTCCGGCTCATTTTGGTCGCGGTTGTTTTACTGGGCGGGGTCACCGGGTTCCTCGTTTACCGTTCCTCGCAGCGCACTTCCGCAGAGCAGTCACTCAAGGACTCCATCGATAAAATCAAGGTGGCCCTCCAGGCAGGGGAATGGGTTGAAGCCCGGAATCAGCTGGAGATTGCCGTTCGGTCCCTCGACCGTCTGGGTCGCCGGAACTCCGACGCCATCCAGTATCGTCAACAATTGAAAGAGACTACGGCGATGACCGGCCTGTTGTCACAGCCACTCAGCGAATTGCTGACGGAAGCGACCCAGGCGCAAGCGTCCGGGAAAAAGGAACTGGCCACTTTCCAATTCAAGATCAAAGGGCAATGGCTGATTCTCGAAGGCCAAGTCGAGTCGATTGCGAATGATCCAAAAAGTTCTCGGGTGCAGTACCGCATTCTTCTCCCCCTGACCACTGGGAAGGAAGACTTACCCGTGGAGGTCGTCATCGTGTCGACCGAAATGTCGCACCTGATGGCGAAATCTGAAGCCGATGCCGAAGCGGTCGTCGTGGCAATTCAGATCGAGGCCATTCAATTGAGTGACGACCAGTCTGCCTGGCAGATCATCGCGAAGCCGGAATCGACAGTGTTGTGGACCGATCGACTCACGTATCTGGGCATCGGCTATACCCCGGAGGATGCCGATTCCGTATCGGGGACCCTGATCAAGCAGTCGAAAAGCCTGGGAGTCACCGATGAACGCACAGCCCCCTGAATCCGTGCATGTGACTCGCCGACTCTCCGGACGACGCACTCCAGTGGACCTGGTTCGAGTTCTCTACGCCCTGATCCTCTGGTGGGGCTTGTCACTGACCTCCTTGGTCCGCGCGGAAACCACGCTGTCACTTGAGGAGTTTAACTCCCTGAAGCCCAAGTGGCCGACCCTGGACGGGACCACATTACAGATCGAGGGACGCTACTCCATCTTCTCTCCGTCCCAGTTGCGGATGGAGAAATGCACTCTGGATTTCGTGTTCGCCCGCGATTTCCCGAACCCCGCGGGGAACTCCAAAACAATTCTCATCAAGGGGCGACTGGAGAAGCGGGAAACCAAGCTGGTGTTTGTCATCAGCGACCTGCAACCCCAACCGAGCGACGTCGACCGGTTTCGAAGCCTAAAGGGGAAAGTCTCCTCCAATAAGCCCGAAGAATGGTACAAATTGGCCGACTGGGGGTCCAATCGTGCCAAGTACTATCGCGATGACGCTCTCAGGGGCGAGGCCATTGCGGCCTTCCGGCAAGGGGTTCTCGCAGAACAGCGCAGCCTCAATCCCGTGACCGCTGTTGACTTACGAAGACTATCCCAAAAACTGTCGACTTGGAACGCTGACCCCGCTCTCCAACTGGAGTTCAAACACGAGGCATTCCGCTTGGAGTACAACGCGATCCTCAAGGACAATCGGGGGGGCGATGGCGAACTGTTGACCGAGTTGAAGAAACAGCTCCTCGGAACCGATGTCCAGCTGACCCCGGAAGACGAGCCGCTGCGAGGGAAGTATTTGGCTTCCCCTCTGGTCGCTTTCAAAGATGGCGATGAAGAGACGCGCAAGAAATTCGCCCGTGTGTTTTATGTCGAAGTCTTGAAGTACCGCATTCTCAAAGACGCCTCTCCGGACGGCAAGAATGGATTCGACATTGCAGATCGAATTGAGTCACAGCTCCCGGAATATCGGTCGCTCGCCCCGACGTACCGAGAGAAACAATTTGCCTATCACCTTGATCGAGTGGGGGCCATGACCCGAAAGGAAATGAGCGAACTGGTCTCCAGGCTCGAGAAGCTGAACGTTCCTGACTATTTGCTCCAGCTGAAACAGCGCTGGCTGGCCGAGAGAGAGAAACAAGTCGATCCTACCAGTGTGGCAGCCTTGGTGGATGTGGGCGATGACTGCATGCTGATTCTCAATGACCGGGAGTCGGCCATTCGGATGTATCAGAAAGCGTATGTGATCTCACCGGGAACTCAGGCCATCTCGGATTGGCTCATGGAACAGGGATTGCAGCGGCATGGGGGCCAATGGCTCGCCAAGGGGGAAGTCCCTCCGGAGGTCGACGACCCGCTGGCTGCGGCTGTCCGGGCCGGAATAGTTCAGCAGGGGATGACTGCTGAACAAGTGAAATCCGCACTGGGGGTCGAGCCGACACGCCGCACGCGGATCGCCACGAGCGGTCACGTCCAGGAGTGGTGGCTGTTCGAGGACCACGGACTTTCGGTGCAGTTCACTCGCCGCCGCCGCCCCGAGGCTGCGCTCGTGACCAAGGTAATGAGCCTGCGGACCAAACCCCGCCCCATGAAGAATGAAACCGAGAAGCCCCTGGGATCCGGAGGATTTTAGGCAGTCATGCAGGCATCGTCGACCCGCCGCCGGGCTTTGCCCCGCTCGGCCGCTAGGGTAGCCCACCAGCGAGGCAACCACCCCGACGAGCGGAGGGGCGGGGACTTTCATTTCACCCGGTTGCTTGAGGTCGCTGGGCCTGTCAGTGGCCACGTTCGGCAGCATCTAAAAGAGTTTGAACCAGCGATCACTGCTTGATCGGGAATCGTTCAGCTGTTCCAGTGGCAGGAATCAGGCCAATCGCCCCCAGCGAAGCGCAGCCTCCGGATTGGTTGTCTGGTTCCACTTGGGTAGAATTCTGGTCTCGCTGGGCGGGATGCTTCAGGCTTCGTTTTTGGTTGATCCAATGGATGCACAATTCTGGGCACTGGCGTTTGCGGTCTTGGGCTTTTGCCTGATCGTGGCCGAGTTTTTTATCCCGTCCGGCGGGATGATTGCACTCTCTTGCGTGGGATCGTTCGTCGCTTCGGTCCTGTGTGCCCACTCGGCCTGGTATCAAGACTCGCCGAAATTGTTCTGGACGTTTTCGCTGGGATTGGGCGTCTTGATCCCGAGCTTCCTCGTCTTCTTTCTTCGCACACTGGAACGGACATCGCTCGGCAATAATCTGCTGCTCCCAAAAACGGACCCCCTTGATGTCACTCCCTTCCAAGCCGAGGCCGCTCTGCTCGATCGGCTCATTGGACGATTCGGGACGACGGTCACACCGATGAATCCGGGAGGCATAGTCCGTGTCGAAAACGAGCGACTGCATGCAGTCTGTGAAGTGTTGATGCTCAGCTTAGGAGATCCCATTGAGGTGACCGGGGTTCGGGGAAATCGCGTGGTCGTCAAGCGAGCCGCACCCGGAGCCGTATCACCGAGCATTTCGCCGACCACACCAGTGGCTCCCGTGGCAGTGACGCCAACTCCGGATGTCGCAGCGGATTCAGAGCGCCTTGACTTCGATGTGCCTCAGAACTAAACCGTAAGTGGACATATTCGGCGGACGGGTTCACCCGACAGCCAAAGACCTGGTGGGGAGATTCGCATGCGAATGGATACATTGCTGGCTCAAGACGGGGGCGCACAAGGCTTGGTCATCCTCGCCGTGATCATCGCAGGCATCATGATGCTGGTGGTGGTGCTGGTCTTGGCTCGATTCTTCAACCTGTGGGTCCAATGCAAATTCACGGACGTCGGGATCTCGATGGGCAAGCTCATCACGATGTCACTGCGTAAAGTGAATCCCAGCATGATCGTCCGCTGCAAAATCATGGCGGTCCAAGCGGGGCTGCCGAATATCTCGACTGAAGCACTCGAAGCGCACTTCTTGTCGGGCGGAAATGTCCCCAGTGTGATTCGGGCACTGGTTGCCGCACACCGCGCTGGTATCGACATGGAGTGGCAAGACGCACAAGCCATCGACCTGGCGGGACGAGACGTGCTGGACGCCGTGCGGACCAGCGTGAACCCCCGCGTGATCGACTGTCCGGACGCCCGCATCCCCAACGCAACTCTCGATGCCGTCGCCGGGGACGGAATCCAATTGAGAGCCCGCGCCCGCGTCACAGTTCGAACCAACATCAAGCAGCTCATCGGCGGGGCCACCGAAGAGACGATCATTGCCCGCGTCGGTCAGGGGATCGTGCGGGCCATCGGTTCGACCTCGTCTTATAAAATCGTGTTGTCGAATCCCGAGTTGATCTCGCAGACCGTCCTCAACGAAGGACTCGAGGCCCAGACTTCGTTCGAGATCGTTTCCATCGACATCGCTGATATCGATGTCGGCGAGAACATCGGAGCCCGCCTGCAAGCTGACCGGGCCGAAGCCGACGTCCGTATCTATCAAGCCCATGCCGAAGAACGCCGCGCTGCAGCTGCGGCCCGCGAGCAGGAAATGGTCGCCCGAACCCAGGAGAACCGAGCCCAGGTGGTTCTGGCCGAAGCGACCGTCCCCGTGTCGATTGCCAGTGCCTTCCGGAATGGGCGACTGGGTTTGATGGATTACTACGAACTCAAGAATGTGCAGGCCGACACGAAGATGCGTTCGACCATCGCGGGCGTTAAAGACGATTCCATGGCCTAGTCGATGACGCCGTCACGCAGTATTCACTCGACCCCAACTGGGAGGGCAGCATGCCGTTGATTCAGCCACTTGCCGCTGGAGGCGTCGATGTCTTTTTTACGATTCTGTTCGCCTTGGTCTCGATCGGGGCTGCGGTCGTCAATGCGATTAACAGCAAAAAGGAACCCCCGCGAAAGGTCGCAGGGGGCCGCCCCAAAGATCAGAAAGTCCGCCAGGAGATTGACGAATTCCTTCAGCAACAAGGCGGCCGAAAGTCTCGGCCCGTGGAGGTCAGCCCGGATGACATTGAACTGGTCGAGGAAACACCGCGCCGCCGCCCCAACCCCGTGGTGCGCCCGACGAAGACACCGAAGTCCACTCAGAAGCAGGCCGCTCTCCCCCGAGCCAAAGCCTTGCCCCCAACCCAACAACCAGTCCCACGGGCCTCCGCCCTGCCGACAAAGGTTTCGAAGCGCGGGGATGCGCCTCAGGGAACCGAGACTCTCGGATCTGAAATCCGTAAACATGTGAGTTCCGCCATGGCCGAGCGGGTCGTGGCTCAAGCGGAGCGCGACCTCCCCCACCTAAGCTCGTCGGTCAATCAGAAGGTCCGGGAGGACCTGGGGGTGTTCTCCGTCTCTGGAAAAACCGACACGGCCCCAGCGGGTTCCTCTCCGCTGATGTCGATGCTGCGAAATCCCAAGACCGCCCGTCAGGCGATCCTGATGTCTGAGATCATGGGGCGTCCGAAGGCTCTGCGCAAGTAGACCCCCATGGCCACCCAGGAACCGAGCATACTGTTACTCGCCGGTCGACTCGAAGTTCGTGGTCGGACCTCGCAATTGCTGCATCTTGCCCGCAGATTGCCCGACCAACGACTGAAGGTCCAGCTGCTTTGCCCGGATGCGTCTCGATTGGGCCGCGAGGCGATTCAAGGAATCCCTGTCCGCGAAGCTCCGGCCATGGAGTGGCCCATTCTTCGGCGTGCCGCTTGGTATTGGCTGCTCTGGGAGCTGGCGGAGGGCCCGCCGGACTTGATCCACATTTATCAGAGACGGATGCTTCCATTCGGCACCTGGCTCGCTCGCCAGTTGCGTCGCCCCTATGTCGTGACGTTTCACGACTTTCTCCGACCGGGCGAGACGCTGACGATCGATCAAGTCCTGTGTCGGCGCTATTTAGCCGTCAGCGAACCGATTCGCGATGAGCTGTTTGCTCAGCCGCGATTTCCGCAGGAGCTCATCGAAGTCATACACAGTGGAGTGGAGACCGAGTTCGTCCACGATCCCCCCGAGCTGCTGTCCCCGACCCGGTCTCCCGTGATTGGGACGGCTGGACCTTTGGAGTTCGACAAGGGGCACGATGTCTTCATCCGCGCGACGCCCCTCATCTTGCAGGGGTGCCCGAATGCCCAGTTCGTGATTGCCGGAACCGGACCGGAAGAGCCCCGGCTCCGTCAGCTGGTCCGTGATTTGCGGATGTCTGAGTATGTCACCTTTGTCTCCGGCATGGCCGATCTGGCCGTCGCGATCGAAGCGATGGATATCTTTGTACTTCCCTCGCTCCGGCAAGGTCTGGGAACCATCATGTTGGAAGCCATGGCGCGCAGCCGCCCGGTGATCGCCTCCCAATCGGGCGGGGTCTATCGGATCGTTCAAGAGGGGGTCACCGGACTGCTGGTCCCCCCCTCGGACAGCCCGGCCCTGGCACAGCGGATCATTGACCTGATTCATAATCCCGATCAAGCCCGCCGATTGGGAGAAGCCGCTCGGACGCAGGTGAAGAGCGATTTTCGCGTGGAGGAGATGATCGAGAAAACCGCAGCCATGTACCGCGCGGTCCTCAGCGAAATGCCCTCGTCAAAAGATGTGGACGCCTAAACGAGAGCGGCACCCGAGGCACCCTTCGCCCCAAAGTCTCCGCCGCCCCTTGGCCTCGGAGGAGGGCCGGTAATTGCCGTCTGGCTCCCCTACTCCGCTGGAGGAATCAATCGCTCCGGTTGATCGAGTACTAGGTAATGCCCGTGGTCGGCGGTGACGATCAGCACGGTTTCGTCCCAGTGACTGTTCTGCTCGACCCAGTCAGTGATGACCTTCACGGCCATGTCCCCACTGACCACGGCTCCGACCGAAGTATCGATATTGTTGTCGTGGTTCGCCCAGTCAACATCGCCCGCTTCGACCATCAACCAGAACCCCTTCTCTCGCTTCTGCAGCACAGTCAGCGCCGCAGTCGTCATCTCGGCCAGTGTGGGGTTCTCCGTCACGTCAGCGGGTGAATAGACCTCAGTTTTCTTACTCCGACCCAACGTGGGAGTGTAATCCCCATCCGCTGTCCGGAAGGGCAAATGTCCATTCGGGCCGCCAAAGAAGCCGAGCAATCTCTCACGTTTCTCAGCAGCGAGCCGGGCTTGATCGAGGAGGAACTCGCCCCCGACCTTCCCCTCGGTTCGCAAAGCCACGCGGTACTGGCCCCCGTGGGCGAGATCAATGGTCTGTAAATCGGCATCGGTCAGATAGGAGTTGCCGGGTACGAAGTTTTCGCCCTGCGCATCTTCCTTCGGATCCTTGATTCGAGACTGCCCGAAACCCGACCCGATTAGAACATCGACTCCGGCGAGTGGTTCCTTCGGATGGCTGATTGAAGGTAACCCGATCAAGTCACGGGTCAGGTCCTGATAGTCGTCGCGATGAACATTCTGTGCGTAAGCCGCAGCGGGGGTGGCGTGACTGATCGGCACGCTCGTGACCACTCCAACCAGATAGCCCTGTTGTTGTGCGGCGTGGGCGATCGTCTTCACGGGGACTCCTGTGGGGTCGACATTCACCGCGTTGTTCGAGAGCTTGATCCCCGCCGTCATGCTCGACGCCGAGCTGGAAGAATCGGCGTAGGCCTGCACAGGCGGCGAGGTCTTGTTCCGCGAGGTCGAGTATTCATTGTTCGGAGCCATTGCCCATGGAGTCCGCCCCGCCAGAGCCGGAGCATATCCTCCTCGTAACGTTCCGCCGGGGTTGATGACCGTCTGGGTGTTGACGTTCGTATTCGTCCCCTCGTTATGCGGGCTGGTCACCATGTATCCGAATTGAGTCTTCCCTCCGGCAGTGTATTCCTGGAAATGGAGCCCCGTCCCGCGTCCTTCGGTGTACTCCACCTTCCGCCGCTGATAGATCGCAGCTGCCTGAGTCGTTTGCCAGTCCATCCCGTCAAACACCACCAGGATAATATGCTTGCGACCAGCTGCGAGTGCCGCTTTCTGGATGTCGTAGATGTTCGTCTGGTCCATCCAATCGGCCGCGGGATCGACTGTTCCTTCGGGGAGATAGCCATACAGGGCTTGCACCTTGGCGGCATCGCGATACAGACTGGAGTCACCGCTGTAGCTCTGAAGATCAATCCCCGCACCGGCTCCCAGAGTGCCGAATGTGTAAACCGGAATTAGCCGATTCGAGTGCGAACCCCACTCCAGGTAGTTGGCAGGCGTCGTCCCCCAATGCCCGAACGGCGTGGTCCCCGTCTCCACCGCGGCTGTCTGCAGTTGCCGCAAATAATCCTCAGCTGCTCCCTCCCGGGTTGAGCATCCGAGCAGCACAACCAGAGCGACGATCAAAAGGCGAATCATGGAATGTCTTTTGCAAAAGGGAACTGCCAGTGACTGCAAATCAGTATCTCTCATCCCGATTGCCACGGAAACCTTCGCCCGGGCGTGCTCACTGATTTTTTGCGACCCCAGGAATCGAGTTTTTCTCGGACATCCCGACGACGTTTGACGGGGCAGGTCGAACTGGTCCACAATGGGAGCTTCAATTCTCCTCTTTCGACCAGCGAGCCCCCGGATGCTGCACCCCCGAATCATGATGGCCTGCGTGGGCCTGCTGTTGATCTTCGGCTGCGGCAGTGATGTGTACGAGTCGCGGCTCAAGGAGACGAACGCGTTCTTCGAGTATCGGCAGTCACTCGACCGTGTATTACAGAGTGGAAACTGGACGAGTCCGACATCCATCTCGATGCGAATCCCAAAGGGGCTCAATCTCCTTCCGGCTCCTCCGCCCGCCAAAGAAGGCGAGCCGATCCCGGATGACACCCGGCAACCACTGTATCTGGGACTCCAACTTCCGGGGCTGGTCGGGGCTTGGCAAGGGGAGTTCGCTTGCGATGACGGAAACCGTCCAGTGTTTCTGTACGTTTGCAGCAATCATCAGTGGTATCAGGATTTAGTGAAGAACCCCGAGGGTCCAGACCCCGCACTGTTCTTGACGGAACTGGAAAATGCTCTCTCCTCGACGATGCAGGTCGCATTACCTCCGGGGGAAGTCGCCCAAGTCGGGAACAACGTCCGGTATGCTGAGACCTGCCCGCGGGATGGGAAGTACGCTTTGCAACGGAAGTTCACCGGAATCACGTTCGTCCCTCCGGCGGTCTTGCCGCAAGTGGGTGTCGAGATCAAGGCCCAGATGTATGGCCACTACAACGGCCCCATCCATGTCGCAATTCTCGCGATCTACCCGGCTTCGATTCGAGAGCGACTGGAACTCAAACTGCTCACCGCGCTCGAAACCTTTAGCGTTTCCAATCAAGTGCCGAAGACCGCGCCCGGCGCGACCACCGGACCCGGTGCAGCTCCCAAGTCGGGCTTTTAAAGCCGGTCTCAGAAATGGTCTCTCCTCGGAATCAGCAGACGGGAATGTCTACTCCACATCTGATGGCAGCCGAACAGACACCGCTGTCTGTCCGACTGTGACGCCGAACTCTCAATCTGGTCCAGACGCCTGACAGCCTGATCGATCGCTCTTCGCTGTTCAGCAACTTAACCCCCTTTTCGCCCCTCCCGGAAATTCCAGTGCTTCAGATTTTGCCCGCCATCGATTTGCGAGGAGGCCGCTGCGTGCGGCTTCGACAGGGAGACTATGCTCAGGAGACAGTCTTCGGAGATGATCCCGTGGCGATGGCCAAACGCTGGGAAGCCGACGGCGGCGACATCCTGCATCTCGTCGACCTCGACGGAGCCAAGGCCGGACGCCCAGTGAACGTCGACGCCATTCGCGGCATCGTGCAGGCCCTTCAGATTCCCTGTGAACTCGGTGGCGGACTGCGGGATGACGAATCGATCCGCTGCATGCTGGAAGAGGTCGGGGTCACCCGCGTCATTATCGGCACAGCTGCGCTGAAGCAGCCCGAGTGGTTTAAGCAGATCGTCGAGCGCTACCCCGGACGAGTCGCCCTCGGCCTCGACGCTCGCGATTCGATGGTTGCGACGGCGGGCTGGCTGGATGTATCCAAAACCCCCGCCATCGAGTTGGCTCGTCAGTACCAGGGACTGCCACTCGCCGCCCTGATCTACACGAACATCGCGAACGATGGCATGATGCAAGGGGTCGATCGCCAGACGATCGACGACATGCTCGCCCTCGCCGAACTCGGCTTCCCGATCATCGCCTCGGGCGGTGTCACCAACCTCGACGACATCCGCACCCTCTCGGCCGAGCACCAGAAACAGCCCCACCTCGCCGGAGCCATCATCGGCCGAGCCCTGTACGAGGGCAGCCTTACCGTCGCCGACGCCCGAGCTGCAAGGTAGCCGCCTCTGTGGGGCACGTTTCCTACGTGCCCAGCTCCGTGAGCGACAGGGCACTAGCCCTCGGCTCCCTCGACTGTGCCCGATCGAATCGATAACAACATCAACGAACGGCTATTCCTCTGGACATTCCATCAGGTAAGACGGTATCTTACCCATCATGAGGACCACCGTCTCCAGTAAGGGCCAGATCGTACTCCCTGCCGAAATGCGGCAGCAGGATGAGATTGTGGCTGGTCAGGAATTCGAGGTCGAGCGGATCGAATCGGGTCAATACCTGCTGAAGCGAATCCCCGCAGGAAATGGAGCGGGAGTGGTCGACTGGCTAAGAGCGTGCCCGGTGGGTGATTGGTTTCAATCGCTCCCCTCGGAATCGACCAGCGAGCTATGAAATTCTTGGTGGACGCCAACGTATTGAGCGAAGCGACTCGCCCGCAGCCCCAGGCGTCAGTCGTGCAGTGGCTCCGGGTTCACGCAGCGGACATGATCGTGACCCCGATCGTGCTCGGTGAAATCGAATACGGCATTCGATTAATGCCCGCTGGCAAGAAACGCAATCAATTGCTGGAATGGTTTCGGGAAGGAATCCAACATCTCCGGGTCTTAGACCTCGACTCCGGAACGGCACACGCGTGGGCGGAGTTGCTCGCTCGCCTGAAAATGAAGGGGCAGTCCATGCCTGTGAAAGACAGTCTGATTGCAGCCTCAGCCATCCAGCACCGATTGACGATTGTCACTCGCAACGTCGCTGATTTTCACCACGTGGGCGTCCGGTTGATCGATCCGTTTCTGGTATGACCGATATATGGCCGAATCGCTCGGCACGATCTCCGCTCGTGGCGGCTCACTCCGGTCGCTTCACTCCCCAGTCAACTTCTTCAGCAGCATCTCCCGCACGACCTTCGCGTCGGCTCCCTTGACGAGCTTCATGACTTTGCCGACAACGGCTCCGATGGCCTGCTGCTTACCGGCCTTGAAGTCCTCGACGGCCTTGGGGCTTTCGGCCAAGGCCGTGGCGATCGCTGAATCGATCAGCCCGGAGTCGTGGACGACCTTCAGGCCCTTCTCGTTGATGATCGCGTCGATACGCTTGATCGTGATCGCTTGCTCTTCATCGGCATCGGCCAGCAGTTGAGCATAGACCTCGCGGGCTCCCTTAATCGTCAGCTCCGCGGTGACCACTCGCTTCAACAATGAACCCAGCACGTCGGCCACAATCGGGAACTCGGCGATGGCCAGCTTACGATCGTTGAGGTCCCGCTGCACATCTTGCGTCACCCAGTTGGCTGCCTGCTTCGCGTCTCCGCACAGCGAGACCACCGTCTCGAAGTACCGGGCGAGGTTGCCCCCCTGGTTCACAATCACTGACGCATCGTAGAGCGAGAGTCCGAACTCCGTTCGATACCTCGCCCGCCGCGCCGCCGGGAACTCGGGCAGCTTCTGGCGGATCGCCTCGATCTGTTCAACGGTCGTCGTGACCGGCACCAAGTCCGGGCACGGGAAGTACCGATAGTCGGCCGCATCTTCCTTCCCACGTTGCGAGAACGTCAGCCCGCGATCGGGGTCCCACCCGCGCGTTTCCTTGTCGGCACCGGGGTCGCCCATCTTGCGACCCGTTTTCTGAAACTCGCCCGCCTGACGCTGGGCCTCGTACTCAATCGCCGCTTCCACCGCTCGAAAGCTGTTGAGGTTCTTCACCTCCACAATCGGTGTCGCGACCGTCTGGCCATCGGGCTGGGCAATGTGCAGGTTCACGTTCGCATCGCAGCGCAGGCTCCCCTCCTGCATATTGCAGTCAGAGACGCCGAGGTACGTCAGCAGCAAATGCAGCTCTTCGAGCACCGCCTTGGCCTCTTGGGCAGAACGGATATCGGGATCGCTGACGATCTCGAGCAGTGGCGTCCCCGCCCGGTTGAGGTCGACCTGGCTATCGCGCCCGCGACCCGACTCGTCGTGCATGTTCTTGCCCGCGTCCTCTTCCAGGTGAGCCCGTCGAATCCGGACCCGCCGGGCGTCTCCCTCAGCTGTGAAGGTCTCGACCCACCCGTGCTCGCACAGCGGCAAATCGAACTGGCTGGTCTGATACCCCTTGGGGAGATCGGGATAGAAGTACTGTTTGCGGTCCCATTTCGTGAAGGGAGCGACCGTGCAGTTCAGTGCCAGTCCCGTCATCTGGCCGAGATGGATTGCCTCACGATTGAGTACCGGCAACGCCCCCGGCAGCCCGAGACAGACCGGGCAGGTCTGCGTGTTCGGCTGATCCGGATTGAATTTGTTGACGCACCCGCAAAAGATCTTTGAGCGCGTGTTCAGCTGGACGTGGACTTCGATTCCAACGATGAGAGTAGCGTTCATAGGGCCAGGACCGAGGACACAGACAAGAAGCAACTGGTCCGTATCCTAATGCATGCCCGCCTGAGATTCGCGTGCGCGAGTCGGTCGCCCTTTCCGGATCGACAGCGAGCCGTTGGATCGCGCGGGTTCAAGAGCGAAGTGCGGGACTGCTCGGTGACGCGCGAGGTGCTTCGCATGAATTCGGACACGTCGGAAACGTGCTCCACAACAGCGCGAGTTCTTGGCGAATGGGTCTCTCGCCCTTTGCAAAGTCGCCGGACTCTCGGAGTCCGGCGGATTGGTGCCCGCGTCTCGCAGCACCATACGAGTCGGATTCGCCTCATTCTCCCCCGGCCTCTGGCACGGAAGTGGCACGCCCTGTCGAGGCACCGGACTCGGAGAGTCCGGCGACAATCACCAGGTGCGTCTATCACTCAACTCGTAGCACTGGCCTCGCCCGCCTGCGACCGTTTCTCCGGCTGCTTCTCCAACAACTGATGCACCAGTTCGCCCAGCCACTCGGGGAT
>Ga0105046_10011057_pt1 | contig 14041 bp, 9 predicted proteins | sample MAT03_FD_78385 | JGI IMG/M metagenome (GOLD analysis project Ga0105046, IMG submission 78385) | Freshwater microbial communities from Lake Fryxell liftoff mats and glacier meltwater in Antarctica - MAT-03 (megahit assembly) | ecosystem: Environmental > Aquatic > Freshwater > Ice > Liftoff... | reverse complement strand
GAGCCGCTCGAGGCGATGCTGCGCGATTTTCGCGATACCATCATGCCCGGCATCACGCACTGGAATCATCCCGGATTCTTCGCGTATTTCGCGAATAGTGCGTCGTATCCCGGCATTCTCGGGGAGTTGCTCGCGGCCGGGGTGAACGCCAACGGTATGCTGTGGATCACCAGTCCCGCCGTGACCGAACTCGAACAAGTCTCGCTCGACTGGCTGCGTCAGTTGATGGGACTCGGGCAAGGATGGTTCGGCGAGATCACCGATACCGCGAGCGTGAGCACGTTTTACGCGCTGGCCGCAGCGCGTGAACGGGCCGGCTACGACGTGCGTATGCACGGCATGGCGGGCCGTGCCGATATGCCGCGCCTGCGTGTGTACTGCAGTGAGCACGCGCATTCGTCGATCGACAAAGCGGTCATTGCCCTTGGACTCGGTCACGAAAACCTCGTCAAGATTCCGGCCGACGACAGCTTCCGCATGCGCCCCGATGCGCTCGAGTCGGCGCTGCAGGCCGATATCGCCGCCGGCTTTCACCCGATGGCGGTGGTGCCGTGCGTGGGCACCACCAGCATGACGAGTGTGGATCCGGTGCCTGCGGTCGTGCGGATTGCGCGCGCACACGGCTGCTGGGTGCATGTCGACGCGGCGTACGGTGGTGTGACCGCGATCGTGCCGGAAATGCGGCATCTCATGGACGGTACCGAAGACGCTGATTCGTTCGTGGTGAATCCCCACAAGTGGCTGTTCACACCGATGGATTGCTCGGTGCTGTACACCAAGCATCCCGACGCGCTCCGTCGGGCCTTTGCGCTGGTGCCGGAGTATCTGATCACCAGCACCCAGAGCGAGACCGTCAACCTGATGGACTACGGCATGCAACTCGGGCGTCGATTCCGCTCGTTGAAGCTGTGGATGGTGATGCGCGCGTACGGCGCCGAGGGCATCGCCGAGCGTATTCGCTTTCATTGCGATCTCGCGCGCGATTTCGCGGGTATGGTGCACTTCGAGAGCGGCGGCTGGGAACTCACCGCGCCCGTCACCATGTCGCTGGTGTGCTTTCGCTATGCGCCGGCCGGTATGAGCGAGGCGGAGATCGCGCGCGTGAACGCCGCCATCATGGAGCGGGTCAACGCCGACGGCCGCGCGTATCTGTCGCACACGAAGCTGAACGGCAAGTACACGCTGCGACTGGCCATCGGAAACATCCGTACCGATCGCAGCCACGTGGAGACGGCATGGGCCGATTTACTCGCGGCAGCCGCGATAACCATGACCGCGGCGTCTCCGGTGGGGTAGCGGGCTGCCTTGGACGCGTCAGGCTTTGGTACGCCGCGCGGCTTTGCGTTCGCGGCGGATGCGCTGCCAGCGCACGAAGCCCAGGATGACCAGCGTGACCACGACGGCCCCGACGATCTCGCCGGCCCGATCGAGGTGGCCGAGGGTGCGGACGGCGGCCTCACCGGCGGCGTATCCGACGAGCGTGAACACGACGGTCCAGAGCGCCGAGCCGATCAGCGACAGCGGCAGGTAGATGTAGAACGGCACATTGGCCGCACCGCAGGCCATCGGCAGCACGATGCGCAGTCCGAACGCGAAGCGGACCAGGAGCGACGCGGTGAGCTGATTGCGGCGCACGACGCGTAGCGCAACGGTGGCAGTCGCGCGCACCCGCGGGAAACGACGGCGGATGAATTCCCATTTCCAGCGGCCAAGCCCATACAGCAGCGTGGTCGCGACCCAGCCACCCAGGGTAATCGAGAGGATCACCCGCGCGACCTGCAGCTCGCCTTCATGCGCCGCGATCCCGCCGAAGATCGGTGCCAGCTCTTCGGCCACGATCGTCGAACCGCCCAGGACCACATAGGTCCAGAAGCTGTCGGTCACCGATTCCAGCCACTTCGTGACGTCCATCAGCGCGGCGACGACACCGAACCCCGAGCCACCGGACAGCACAACGCTCGCCGCCCGCAGCAGGAGCGCGGGGGCGAGCGTTTTCGCAAACAGCATCGTTGAAATCGGCGGGAGCATACCCTGCCAATCTAATCGATTACGTCAGTCGCCGGCTTGGGCAACTGGCATTTCGATGGTACGGAATTGACCCGTATGCGGCGGCGTGAGCCCAACCCGTCGGGCCACCCACGTCCGCATGCTGTCGAAGATTTCATAGAACGTCGGGATCACCAGCAGCGTGAGCACGGTAGAGGTGATCACCCCACCGATGACCGCGATCCCGAGCGGCGCGCGGAACTGGGCGCCTTCACCGCGGCCGAGCGCGACCGGGATCATACCGGCGATCAGGGCGAAGGTCGTCATCAGAATCGGACGCAGCCGAATTGCGCCGGCCTCGATCAGCGCCTCACGCAACGGCATCCCCTGCTGCTCACGCGCCTGCTTCGCGAAATCGACGAGCAGTATGGCGTTCTTCGCCACGATACCACAGAGCAGGATCACGCCGATGAGGCTCATGAGATTGATCGTGCTGCCGGTGATGGCGAGGGCACCCATGACGCCGATCAGAGAAAGCGGCAGCGAAATCAGGATCGCGATCGGATCGAGGAACGAACCGAACTGCACCACAAGAATGAGGTACATGAGCGCCACCGCGACACCGAGCGCGACGAAGATATTGCCGAACACCTCTTCTTGCTGTTGCACTTGACCACCTGACGAGAGGCGAACCCCCGGCGGCATCGTGATCCCGGCCGTCTTGCCGTCGATCTCGGCCTTCACTTCAGTGAGCGACCGTCCCGCCACGTTCGCTTCCACCCGGATCACGTTGTCGCGATTGAGGTGATTCACGACCGCCGGCCCGAGTTCGCTCTTGATGCGTGCGACTTGCTGGAGCGGAATGAGGGTGGCGTTCTGGCCCGTACCCACCGCCACCGGTAGCATCGCGAGATCGGTGGTGCGCGCTCGCGCTTCCGGCGAGAGCCGTACGACCACCTTACGCGTCTCGTTCGTCGGGTCGACCCAGTCACCGGCGTCGAGACCGGCAAAGGCCGGACGAATCGCCTGCGCCACTTGCGCGACATTCAGCCCAAGGGCACCGGACAGCCCGCGGTCCACCTGCACCGTGAGTTCCGGCTTCTGCCCCTTGGTACTCAGCCCGACGTCCACGGCACCCGGCACCGATTTCACCACCGCCAGGTACTGGTTGGCCACGTCCTGCAGTGCCGCCTTGTTGTTGCCGCGCAGCTCGAGAGAGATCTGCTTCTGCTGCCCGCCGAAGTCGCTCGTGAACACCGAAACGGACGCACCGGCAATGCGCTTCACTTCCTCGCGCATCACCGCCCCCAGGTCCTCCGCGCTCAACTGGCCAAGCTTCAGACGTTCGCCCTTCGGCCTCAGCTTGAGATAAATGCTCGCCACGTCCACTGCCCCGCTGGCTCCACCGGCACTGACGAAGCTGTACAGAACTTCGGGGTGCTTGGTGGAATTCGTGAGCGCGAGGGCCTCCTGCGTTTTCTGTCGCAGGTAGTCGAGATTGGCCCCCGGTGGCGTTTCAATCGCCAACGTCAACTCGGCGTTGTCCTCGAGCGGGAAGAAGCTGCCGCCGACCACGCCCGTCGCCGGCAGTGCGAGCGCAACCACGAGCGAGGTGATCGCCAGCAGCACCATACTTTTCGGATGATCGAGTGCCCAACCGATCAGCTTCCGATAGTTGTTTGCCAGGCCGTTGAACCAATTGTTGAACTTGTCGAGCTTCTTCGTCAGCCAGCTTTTCTCGTGCTCCTCGAGATGCGGATCGGGCCAGTACGCCGACAGCATCGGATCGAGCGAGAAGGACACGAAGAGCGACACGAGCACCGAACAGGCGATGGTCAGTGCGAACGGCTTGAACCACTGCCCGGACAGTCCCTCCAGAAACGCGATCGGCACGAACACGGCGATGATCGAGAAGGTCGTCGCCGCGACCGCCAAGCCGATTTCGTCGGTGCCTTCCCGCGCCGCCGTGTAATGATCTTTCCCCATCTCGACGTGCCGCACGATGTTCTCGCGCACCACGATCGCGTCGTCGATCAGGATACCGATCGCGAGTGAGAGGCCCAACAGCGACATCGTATTCAACGTAAAGCCGAAGGCCCACACGGCGATGAAGCTTGCAAGCACCGACACCGGCAGCGCGAGGCCCGTGATGACGGTGGAACGCCACGAATTCAGGAACAGAAACACCACGAGCACGGTGAGCAGCGCGCCTTCGATCAGTGCACTCTGCACATTCTCGACGGAGTTCTCGACACGTGTCCCCTTGTTCTTCACCACCTCGAAGTTCGCACCCTTGGGGAGCGTCGGTCGCAGCTCATCCACGCGCTTGATGATCGCATCAGCCACGGCCGTCGTGCTGTAGCCCTTGGTTTTCTTGATCTCGAGGCCGACCGCGTCGCGACCATTGAAAAGCGAGAGCGTCCGCATCTCCTCGATGCCGTCGGCGGCCGTCGCCACGTCGCCCAGTCGCACCACGCGTCCACCTTTCTCCGCCACCACGAGCTGCATGAAATCCTGCGGCCCTTCCAGACGTCCACGTAGTCGGATGGTGCGTTCGTCCAGCGTGCCGCTGACACGTCCCACCGGAACTGCCAGATTCCCTTGCTGAATCGCCCCGACGATCTGCGGTACACTCACACCCGCGGCCTGCATGCGCTGCGGATCGAGATTGACCGTGAGTTCGCGCTTCACCGCGCCGGTCACGGACACGTCGGCCACGCCGGGAATGGCGCGCAGTTCGCGTGAGATCGCCGGATCGGCCAGCATCGTGAGCTGTGCCGGGCTCAACGAGTTCGACCACATCGACAGGGTCACGATCGGACCGTCGGTGTCGTTGAACTTCTTGATGATCGGTTCCTCGAGCTCCGGCGGCAGGTCCTGACGCTTGGTCGCAATCGCGTCGCGGATCTCCTGAGTCGCCTCCTGCAGATCCTTCGAGAAGACGAACTCCACGCGCACCAGCGCAAACCCGTCGCGCGCCTCGCCATTGATCGACTTGACCCCGGAGATCGACTGGATGGCCTCTTCGATCGGGTCGAGGACCTCACGCTCCACCTGCTCGGGCGAGGCACCCGGATACACCGCCGTCGTCACGACGATCGGTGGCTGAACCTCGGGGAATTCGTCGGTCTGAAGCCGCGTGAGCGCCACGACGCCGAAGCCGGCGATCGCCAGCATGGCGACGACGGTGAGCAGCGGCTTCTTGATGGCAAAATCAGAAATGAACATGGAGCAACCTGGAAGGGATGGTTCTGCCTGACGCTAGTTCTTCACGTTCTTCACGTTCTTCTGCACCGGCGTGGCGTCCTTGGGCGCCGACACCGTGATCATCGTGCCCACCGAAATGCCGCGCGCCGCACCGAGCAGCACCGTGTCGCCGCTGGCGATCCCGGTCGTCACTTCGACGGCACCCGCCGCTTCGTCACGCACACCAAGCTGGACTTCGACCTTCTCCACCTTGCCGCCCTTCAGGCGCATCACATTGGGCACGATGCCGGTCTGATCGATCGCGTTCTCGGGCACCAGCACACCCACCCGCTTCTGCGAGGCCACGCGACCTTCCACGAACAATCCCGCGACCAGCCCGCCGGCGGAATTCGGCACCGACGCCAGCAATCGCACCTGCTTGGTTTGCGGGTCCACCATCGGGCTCACACGCGTTATGCGGCCTTCAAGCACGCGATCAGAACCGTTCACCGTGAACAGCACCGGCGCACCTACCCGCACATCGGCCAGCGCCGACGTCGGCACCGAGGCCTCCACCCGCAAGCTGCTCGGGTCGATCACCGTGAAGAGCGCGGCTCCCGGCGACACGACATCTCCCGGGCTCACCGCACGCTCCGCCACCACGCCCGCGAACGGCGCGCGGATGATCGTGTTGCGCAGCATCCTCTCGGCCGACGACAACCGCGCCTTCGCATCCGCCAGCTGCGCCTGCGAACTGAGGCTGGCACGATCGGCGACTTCCACGTCGCGCTCGGCAATCGCACCGGCCGCGGCTAATGTCTTGGAACGCTGCAGTTCGCGCGCGGCCTGTTCGGCGGCCGCAGTGGCCTGCGCCACCAAGGAGCGCGCCGAAATCGCGGCGTCACGTATCGACGCATCGTCGAGACGTCCGAGCACGGTGCCGGCGCTTACGCGCTCACCCTGCTCGACATTCGTGGCCAGCACCGCGCCGCTCATCTCGCTGCGAATGCGCGCTTCGCGATCGGCCGTGAGCGTGCCGGAGATGGCCGGACCGCTACGCAACGTGTCAGTACGCGCCACGGCAATGTTGTCCGGACCGATGTTCTGGGCCACGCCGACAGCGTTGGTGGCTGGCGCTTCCCTGTCTTTACTGCAGGCGGTCCCCACCAGCGTCACCGCGAGGAGAGCAAGGGACGCGGGGCGAATCATGGTATTCATCGAGTGGGGCCGGTGGACGGGGTGGAACCCTGCGACAGGGGGAGATACGGGAGCAATTCGAGACGCTTGCGCGCGACCTGCAAGTTGCGCGCGGCCTGCGCGCGGTTGGCGAGCGCCTGCTGCAACTGATTGCGCGTCTCGGAGAGTTCGAGCTGTGTGGAGATGCCTTCGCGGAATCGCACTTCGGCGATGTCATACGCACGCTGTGCCTGTTCGGCGGTACCCACGCTGGCCTGCCACGAGGCCTCCGATTCCGTGAGCTGCGCCACGGCCTGACGGGCATCGAGCGACGCGCCTTCCTGCGCGAGCCGCAACCGCTGGCGCGCTTCGATCACCGTCGCTTCGGCGGCTTGCACTTCACCACGCACACGTCCACCGGTGAAGAACGGATACGACAGGCCGAGCCCGACCGTCCAGTTCGGGAAGAAATCAAGGAGGCTCGTGGGAAGAATGCCTACGGGATAGGCGAGACGCTGATAGTTCGTGGTCGCCGAAATCGACGGCAGGCGCTGCGCCTTGGTGGCTCGCAGCTGCTGCTGCGCCACTTCGACGCCCTTCATGGCCTGCTGTACCGGGGCGCGCATGCCGATGCCGGTGTCACTGCCTGCGAGGATACGAGACACCGCAGCCTGCACCTGCGGATCGATCGTGAGCACCTCGGCCACGTTCACATTCACGGTGGTGATCGGCGCCTGACTGGCTGCCGGTGCCGACACCGGAGACTCGGCGATGCTGTCGGTGAGTGCGAGTGGCTGATCGGGCGACACGTTCAGCAGCTGACGCAAACGCACGTAAGCGAGATCCCGGTTAGTGCGCGACTGCAGCCAGCCGGGCCGCTGATTGTCGCGTGTAACGCGCGCCCGAATGAGCTCGAACTCCGACGCCGAACCGACATTGCGGGTGATCTGCACCTGACGCAGCGTGCGCTCGGACTGTACGAGCGACGATTCGGAAATCGCGACGAGACGGTCGGAGAGCAGCGCGTCGTAGTAAGCCTGCGTGACATCGAGCTGCACCTGCGCCTGCGCGCTGGTGATGCCGATCTCGGCCGACTCGCGCGATGCCTTCGCGGCGCGAATGTTCGCCGTGGCGCGGCCACCGGTGAACAGCGGCTGCGAGGCCGACAGCCCGACGTTGAAATTGTACTGCGACGCGAAAATTCGCGTGATCGGATTCTCGGCCACGGGCGTGGTGTCGCGGCCGGCGCCACCGCTGGGCGCACCGCCGCCGGCGCGTTGGGCGATGGCCGCGAACTGGTTCTGCAGCTGCTTCTGCCAGTTCATGGTAGTCGCGAGCTGCGGCATCAGCGCCGAACGGGCCTGTCGGAGCTGGCCTTGGGCACGGAGTGAGCCCGCTCGGGCGATCGCCACCTGCTCGCTTTCCCCGCCGGCCAGCTTGAGCGCTTCGGCTAGCGACAGGGGACGTGGAGAGCTGCTGCCGACCGCGGGCTGCGCGATAGCGGGGCGCGGTACGAGGCTCAGTGCGATACACGCGGCCGCCATGGTGGTCGCGGGCCGTAAGAATGTGCGGCGCAACGCGCGCGCACCGTCGAGAGACATCATTCGAGGACAGTAGTGAAAGTCGGGTCGAGTTCGACCGTACCTGCTGCACGATGCGCTGGATCCTGTACGGCACCGACCCCGCGGAGAAAAATGCGTACGTACGCACGCAATGTTTCCGGCACGGGCTGGGTGAACATCGTGGGCATGATGTCGCGGTTCATGCCATCTGCATAAAGTGCTCCCATGAGCATCGTGGCCGCGGCGCGAACTTCGGACGGCGAGACCTCGCCGGATTCGGTAATCCATCCGTGCCGACGCAGCCGCACCACGTACTCGCGCACCTGAGCCATGGCCGCGATAGGGACGTGCGTGGCGCAATTGGCAGCGTCGGGGCGGTGCTCGGCGTCGCTCATGAGCTGGCGTACGATGGCGCGCATGCCCACCAGCGCCGTGTGGTGCACAGTGACCCAGTCGAGCAGCTCCTGCTCGGGGTCCATCGGCTCCTCAGGGAACGTGGCGTCCTGCTCGATGCGCGAGCACCCGTGCATCACCAGATCGAGTAGCGCGTCCTTGGAGCCGAATTGGCGAAACAGCGTGACTTCGTTCACGCCAGCTTCTTCGGCGATCCGGCGGGTGGTCGCTCCGCGCCAACCATGCTGGGCGTACACCCGGGTGGCGGCGTGGAGGATGCGCTGGCGGTGGTCATCGGTCATTACTGGAAGGTAATGCAAGCACTTACTTTCCCGCAAGCGGGTACTTGCTTGCGCCGTGGTGGCTCTCGGTGTACTCCTAATGTGAACCGATCACGCCGAGACGCAGAGAGCGCACGGGACGCAGCGGGACAGTCCTATCGTTCTTCTCTGCGCCTCTGCGCTCTCTGCGCCTTTGCGTGATCGGTTCGCCAGTAACAGGGAATGGCCACTGCTCGCCTCAAGAGATCTTCGCGATATTCGTGAGCTCGCCACGTTGGCTTGGCGGGCCTCTTGTGGCGGTGCCTCCAAGTAGTAAAGTGTTTCGATATGACGTGCCCTCCGTTCGTGACCTCCGCGTGACCGGATTCCGAGAGCTTGCCCGTGCGGCTGCGGCGGCGCTCACCGCGCGCCCCGGCGTGCCCCTCGCCTTGGCGACGCTCGTGCAGGTCGATGGCAGCTCCTATCGTCAGCCCGGCGCCCGCCTGTTGGTAGACGCCGACGGGCGCGTGCTGGCCGGCGCGATCAGCGGCGGCTGTCTGGAGGGAGACGTGGCGGCGAGGGCGGCCGAGGTCTGTGCCACGGGCCGCGGCGTTCGTCTCATGTACGACTTGAGGGCCGACCTCGAGGCGATCTGGGGATTCGGTGCGGCCTGCGACGGCATTGCTCATTTGCTGCTCGAGCCATTGCCCGACTCGTCGTGGCTGGCCGATGTCGAGGCGATCCGGTCGCGGCGACAGAACGGCGCCGTGCTCACGGTGCTCGACGGACACGGTGGCGGCAGCAGCTGCGCGGTCCTCGATGGCGATGCCGCGACCGGCTCGTGGCGCCCCATCGGTAATCAGGTCCATGGGATCGCGGGGCCGGAGTTGCTGGGGTGTACTCGAGCCGCTCAACGCACGGGGCATCCGCTGCTGCACCAGTTGCGCGACGAGGCCGCGGTCCTTTTCATCGAGCCGTTGATGGCACCGATTGCGCTGCATGTGATCGGCGCCGGGCGCGGGGCCGAGGCGTTCGTGCGAATTGCGCGCGTGATGGAGTGGGAGGTCACGGTAATCGATCATCGCCCGGCGGTGCTGGCCGGGTTGGATCTGCCCGACGGCGTGAGCGTGCACGTGGCCCGGGCCCACGACACGGAGTCGTTCCAGACGCTGCTGGCGTCGCTGCCGCAGGATGGCCGCACGGCGATCGCGTTGCTGTCCCACATTTTCGATGTGGACCGCGCGTGGCTGACGGCGTTGCTGCCACTGCCGGTGGCGTACATCGGCGTGCTCGGGTCGCGGACGCGGGCGGGCCAGTTGCTGGAAGCAGTCGACGCGGCGTTGGTAGCCCGCGGCACGGCTCTCACGGAGCGGATGCGTCACCGCCTGCACGCCCCGATCGGCCTCGACCTCGGCGGCGAGAGCCCGGCCTCGATCGCGCTGTCAGCGATTGCGGAGATCGAAGCGGTGATTCATGGCCGTCCTGCCGGTTTTCTGCGGGAGCGTCAGAGCCCGATCCACGCCCGCACGCCGACCCCGCAGGTGCTCGAGCACGAGAGACCGGTGTCATCGCAATGCGATGCGGAGCTCGACGACCGACCGACGTAATGGTGACCCGATGCTAATTGCTCGATGACCGTCGCTGGTGTGCTGTTGGCGGCCGGCGGCTCTCGCCGGCTGGGGTCCCCGAAGCAGCTCCTCAAGACGAACGGCGTGACGCTGGTGGAGCGTGCGGCGCGTCAGCTAATGGACGCTGGCTGTTCCCCGGTGTTGGTGGTACTTGGCTCGCATGCCGCGGAAGTACGCGATGCTGTCTCTATGCTGCCGGTCGAATGCGTTGAAAATGCGCTTTGGGCGCGCGGAATGGGCACGTCGATCGCGCTGGCGGTGGAACGTCTGAACACTGTACGCTTTGCCCCCGTACAGTCCGTGTTGATCATCACCTGTGACATGCCGTCAGTCACCCCTGAGCATCTGACGGCGCTGATGTCGACGTCGGACTCCAGCTCCGTCCACTATGGGATGCGGGTGGCGTCGGCCTACCCTGGCCCCGACGGCGCGACGGTTCGGGGCATTCCGGCGGTGCTACCGCGCGCCGACTGGCCGTCACTGGCGCTGCTCGACGGCGACCAAGGGGCCCGCGGGCTGCTACGGCAGCGGGACACCCTTACGGTTTTTCTTCGGAATGGTAATTTCGATCTCGACACCCCGGCCGATGTCGCCGCATGGCGCGCGAACGAGGGTGCCTCCCCGCAGCATTCCATTCCACCGTCCGCCCCGCCACCCATGTCTCTCGTTCACACCGCACTTGCCGATCTCGAACACGAGATGGCCAACACCCGCAAAATGCTGGAGCGCATTCCCGAAGCGCATCTCGACTTCACGCCCCACGAAAAGTCCTGGCCGCTGGGCAAGCTGGCCAACCACCTGCTCGATTTCGGCATGTGGGGCACGGTGACGCTCACGACGTCGGAGCTCGACTTCGCGCAGCCCATGCCGCCGTTCACCGCTCCGACCACCGCCGCCGGTTTCGTGGCCGTATTCGACGAGCGCCTTGACGGCTTTCGCAAGGCGCTGGCGGCCGTCACCGACGAACAGCTCATGGAAACGTGGACGCTCCGTATGGGCCCCCAGGTCCTCATGGCGCAGCCCAAGCTCGCCATGCTTCGCGGCATGGTGATCAGTCACATGATTCACCATCGCGCGCAGCTCACGCTGTACTATCGCTTGCTGGGCGTGTCGGTGCCGGGGCTGTACGGTCCGTCGGCCGACGAGCAGTAGGTCTGGCGCGGCGGATCGACCGACCCGTTCAGGAGGAGGCGCGCGTGGTAAACAAGCGGACGAAGCGGACGAGTAGCCCGCGTCAGCCACTTACCCGCGCGCTCGTCCTCGAGCGCGCGATGGCGCTGGCGGATGCGCACGGTGTCGACGCGCTCTCAATGCGATCGCTCGCGAGCTCGCTCGGAGTCGAGGCGATGTCGCTTTACCATCACGTGGCGAACAAAGAGCAGATTCTCGACGGGATGATCGACATCGTCTTCGACGAAATCGGACTCCCGGCGACGGAGCTCTCCTGGATCGCGGCGCTGCGGTGGAGGGCGACATCCGTCCACCGCGTCCTCATGCAACACCGCTGGGCAGTCGGCCTGATGGATTCGCGAAGCTCGATGGGCGCCGCCACCATGAAACACCATGACACGATGATCGGCGTGTTACGTGCGGGCGGCTTCTCGATGAACGAGGTCGCCAACATGAGCGCCCTGCTGGACTCGTACGTGTTCGGATTCGTGCTGCAGGAACGGAGCCTGCCTGGCGCCAGCGCCGACGAGATCGAGGCCATGACGCACGCGATGCTCGAGCAATTTCCGCCGGAGCACTATCCGAATCTTCGTGCGTTTGTCGTCGAACATGTGCTCCAACCGGGGTACGCGTTCGGCCACGAGTTCGAGCGCGGACTGGATGTCATTCTCGGCGCACTCGTGGCGGCCAGAGCGACCGCGCGCTGAACTTCCCCACTTGTGTGACCTGGCCTTACAGCGTAAGATATCACACTCTTACACCGTAAGGTGCCTGTCCGGGCACCTTGGTCACGTACCGAGGGAAGGACTTGATGTTCAGAACAACTCACCACATGCCGACGGTTCGACGTTTCGTCGTCACGGCATGTCTCGCGTTCACCACAACGCCGGCCGTTCCATCGCTCGACGCGCAGACCACCGGCGCATCGACCATGCGTGTCAACAACGATTCCACGTTCCGGACACGTTTCATCGGTTCCTCCGCATTCATGCTGGCCAATGCATTTCCCGACCCACCGTCGTTCTTTCAAGCGAACATCGGGTATCGTCTCATGCGAACAGACGCGATCTCGCTCGAAGCAACCACGTGGACCTACACAGCGCCGATGGGCATTCCGTGGGGTCCGTCAAAAGGACTGGCGCTCGAGGAATACCCGGGCCGTGTGCGGACAGCCGGAGTCGGTGTCTCGTATCAGCACCTGTTCTGGAAAGGACTGTACGCGCAGGTGAACGCCCAACCGCTGTGGGTGCGCTACTCCGACCGCAATAGCAAGAAGATCCAGGACGGGTTTCAGCTCTTCACGTCGCTGCGGACCGGCTATCAGGTGAAGCTGCTGTCGGATCGCTGGTTCATCGAACCGTCCGTCGCTGCCACCGCGTGGCCGGTCAACACCAACGTCCCGCCGGCTTTCGCGGCGGCCGGTTTTGCGGTGTCGATCAGTGGCCGGATTTGAGGTGTCCACTGAGGGACAGACCGCCACGATCAGGATTAATTCCAGCGAGAGTATCGTGAAAACGGAAGTCACTACGGTGCTTTCGAGCGGACCCTTGCCGCTGCCTGTGCTGACGCACGTGTTTCGGTGAACGTTTTTGCGAGAGGTAGCTCAATCAGTGTGCCGAAGCACTGTGGTGCGCGCTCGACGCGGCGACGGCTGCCGCCACTGACCCAGAGTGCAACGCCGCCCGCTGGAGCACCATCCACACGCCCCTTCGAGATCCCTGCACGACTCGTACCGATCGGGCGCACGGCCGTCGGTGGGTATGAGGAACGTCGGTGCGGCCGTCACGCATGTGATGAACTGCGCACGAATGGCGAGTCGAGCTGCCCATCCTGATGGCGTGACGGCGTTCCGACGAGCTGTGAGGTGAATATCGATGCGCCGATTCGGCGAAACTGACACGGATGAAGCGGCGTACGCTGCAGCACATGCACGCCATCCACGATGTCTCCGGTGTGACGCCGACGCGAGACATTCTTCTTCCCGGATCTGAACTGACATGAAAGCGTTCTGCTGGTCGATCGTGCTCGGTGTGGCTGCGGTACCCTGCTCCGCCATCGCCCAGGAGATCGCCCAAGACATCGCCCCGACCAATCCATCTGGTGTGCGCACAGCGATCGAGCGCATCCTTCGCGAGGAGAAGTTGGTGGGCGCCGTTTGGGCGACTCTGAGTCCAGCAGGAATCTTCACCGGTGCCGTGGGTCTCCGGGATGCTCGTCGCGCCGAGGCGCTCACCGCTGCGAACAAAGTCCAGATTGGCTCGGTGACCAAGCCGCTGCTCGCGACGGGCGTGCTCAGGCTGGTGACGGAAGGAAGGCTGTCGCTCGACACGCCCGTCGCATTGCTGTTGCCGAACGTCGCGCTCTACAATCCGTGGGAAAGGACCCATCCGCTGTTGATGCGGCATCTGCTGGACCACACGTCAGGATTGGACGATGCGCGGCTCTGGCAGGTGTTCTCGCTCGAAGCGCGGCCTGATACGCCGCTGCGCGTAAGCCTCGGGCGCGATCCGACGCTCCTGCACGTTCGCAGCCGACCGGGTACGCGCGTTTCGTACTCGAACATGGGCTACACGCTGGTGGGCATGGTGATCGAGGCCGTGGTGGGTGCGCGCTACGAGGCGTATCTGGATGCACATCTGCTGCGCCCGCTGGGCATGCAGAGCAGCAGCTTTCAGTTCAT
>Ga0105046_10011056_pt1 | contig 14041 bp, 10 predicted proteins | sample MAT03_FD_78385 | JGI IMG/M metagenome (GOLD analysis project Ga0105046, IMG submission 78385) | Freshwater microbial communities from Lake Fryxell liftoff mats and glacier meltwater in Antarctica - MAT-03 (megahit assembly) | ecosystem: Environmental > Aquatic > Freshwater > Ice > Liftoff... | reverse complement strand
TATAGCGATACATCCTGGTCTTGAAACGGTGTGCGGCCGGCCCCATCTGCGCTGGATAACCATTTCAACGACCAAGGATTGAGCGCGCATGACCCCGAAGCCCCCCGAGCCGCCTTTGGCTGATCCCGCGGACGCCGCGGCGCCCGTCATGCCGGCCGATGCTGCCGCCGAGGCGCTGGCCAAGGCCCAGGTTGAAGCCGCCGAAATGAAGGATGCGTTCCTGCGCGCCAAGGCCGAGACCGAAAACGTCCGGCGCATCGCGCAGGCAGACGTAGCCAAGGCGCACAAGTACGCCATCGAGCGTTTCGCCGAGGACATGCTGCCGGTCAAGGATGCGCTCGAGAAGACGCTCGAGGCAGGCAATGTTTCGCTCGAGTCGCTGCGCGCCGGGGCCGAACTGACGCTGAAGGCGCTGCAGACGGCGTTCGAGCGCGCGCGCGTCGTCGAGTTGAATCCCACCGGCGAAAAATTCGATCCCACCCTGCATCAGGCGATGCAGATGGTGGCGTCCCCGCTGCCTGCCAATGCCGTGGCTGCCGTTTTCCAGAAGGGCTACCTCGTCAACGACCGGGTGCTGCGCCCGGCGCTCGTCACGGTTTCGCAAGGACCCGGCGCCGCTTAGCCCCGGCACGACCGAACACCCGAGCCGCGCGCGGGTTGAAGCCCCGCCTCCCGGCCCCCATTTCCAGCACATTCAGTCATTTCGCATCACGGAGAAAACATCATGGGCAAGATCATCGGCATTGACTTGGGCACCACCAACAGCTGCGTCGCCATCATGGAAGGCGGCAAGCCCAAGGTCATTGAAAACTCCGAAGGCGCGCGCACCACGCCTTCCGTCGTCGCGTACCTCGAGGACGGCGAAATCCTGGTCGGCGCGTCCGCCAAGCGGCAGGCCGTCACCAACCCCAAGAACACCATCTACGCCGTCAAGCGGCTGATCGGTCGCCGTTTCGAGGAAAAAGAGGTCCAGAAGGACATCGACCTCATGCCCTACCAGATCGTCAAGGCCGATAACGGTGACGCCTGGGTCGACGTGCGGGGCAAGAAGATCGCGCCGCAACAAGTCTCGGCCGAAATCCTGCGCAAGATGAAGAAGACGGCGGAAGACTACCTCGGCGAGGAAGTCACCGAAGCCGTCGTCACGGTGCCGGCGTACTTCAACGATTCGCAACGGCAGGCCACCAAGGACGCCGGCAAGATCGCCGGACTTGAAGTGAAGCGGATCATCAACGAGCCCACGGCGGCGGCGTTGGCATTCGGCCTCGACAAGAAGGAAGGCGATCGCAAGATCGCGGTGTACGACTTGGGCGGCGGCACTTTCGACATCTCGATCATCGAGATCGCGGTCGTCGACGGCGAGCACCAGTTCGAAGTGCTGTCCACCAACGGCGACACGTTCCTGGGTGGCGAAGATTTCGACCAGCGCCTGATCGACTACGTGGTCACCGAGTACAAGAAGGAATCCGGCGTCGATCTGAAGAATGACGTGCTGGCCCTGCAGCGCCTCAAGGATTCGGCCGAGAAAGCCAAGATCGAGCTGTCGTCGTCTCAGCAGACAGAGATCAACCTTCCGTACATCACGGCCGACAAGTCGGGTCCCAAGCATCTGTCGATGAAGATCACGCGCGCCAAGTTCGAGTCGCTGGTGGAAGAATTGATCGAACGCACCATCGGCCCGTGCCGCACCGCGATCAAGGATGCCGGCGTCAAGATGACCGATGTCTCCGACGTCATTCTCGTCGGCGGCCAGACGCGCATGCCGAAGGTGCAGGAAAAGGTGAAGGAATTCTTCGGCAAGGAACCGCGCAAGGACGTCAACCCGGATGAAGCGGTTGCCGTTGGCGCAGCCATCCAGGGCGGCGTCCTGAAGGGCGACGTCAAGGACGTGCTGCTGCTCGACGTGACGCCGCTCTCACTCGGCATCGAGACGCTGGGCGGCGTGATGACCAAGCTGATCCAGAAGAACACGACCATCCCGACCAAGGCGCAGCAGGTCTTCTCGACGGCGGACGACAACCAGGGCGCGGTCACCATTCACGTGCTGCAGGGCGAGCGCGACGTGTCGCAGGGCAACAAGAGCCTCGGCCAGTTCAACCTCGAGGGCATTCCGCCCGCGGCGCGCGGCATGCCGCAGATCGAAGTCGCGTTCGACATCGACGCCAACGGCATACTGCACGTGTCGGCCAAGGACAAGGCCACAGGCAAGGAAAACAAGATCACGATCAAGGCCAACTCCGGATTGTCGGACGACGAAATCCAGAAGATGGTCAAGGACGCCGAAGCGCACGCCGAGGACGACAAGAAGATCCTCGAAACGGTGCAGGCCCGCAACGGCCTCGATGCGCTCGTGCACAGCGTCAACAAGTCGCTGACCGAATACGGCGACAAGGTGGGTGCCGACGAAAAGGCCAAGGTGGAAGCTGCGGTCAAGGCGGCGGAAGAAGTACTGAAGCAGAAGGACGCCACCAAGGAACAGATGGAGAAGCAATCCGAGGACCTGTCCAAGGCCGCGCAGAAGCTGGGCGAATTGATGTACGCCCAGGCGCAGTCGGCGGCAGACGGCGCGGGTGGAGCAGGTACTTCCGGTGCCGGCGGGGGCGGGTCTGCGAAGAACGACGAGAAGGTCGTCGACGCCGAGTTCACCGAAGTCAAGAAATAGCCGGTCGTCGTGGCCTCCGCTCGGGATAATCCGGGCACCATCGCCCGCTGGGCTTTTTTGGAATTGAGCTTTCCCAATGGCGAAGCGTGATTACTACACCGTCCTCGGCGTCGCGCGCGAGGCCAGCGATGAAGAGCTGAAGAAGGCCTATCGCAAGCTTGCAATGAAGCATCATCCGGACCGCAATCCGGATGACAAGGATGCCGAAGGCAACTTCAAGGAGGCGAAGGAAGCCTACGAAGTGCTGACGGATCCGCGCAAGCGCGCCGCCTACAACCAGTTCGGCCACGCCGGGGTGGATCCGTCCGCCGGCGCCCGCGGCGGTCCCGGCCCCGAAGGCTTCGGTGGGTTCGCCGACGCCTTCGGCGACATCTTCGGTGAGATCTTCGGGCAGCAGGGTCGCGGCGGTGCGCGCGGCACTGGTGTGTATCGCGGTGCCGATCTTCGCTACAACCTCGAGCTCTCGCTCGAGGATGCGGCGCGCGGCACCGAGGTCAAGATCCGCATCCCGTCGCTCGAACCTTGCACCACGTGCAAGGGCTCCGGCGCGCGGCCCGGTACGGAGCCCAAGCAATGCGGTACCTGCCACGGCCGGGGCGAAGTACGCGTCTCGCAGGGCTTCTTCTCGATCCAGCAATCGTGCCCGACGTGCCACGGCTCCGGCAAGGTGATCCCGGAGCCTTGCACCGCCTGCCACGGCACCGGCCAGACCAAGAACAACAAGACACTGGCGGTGAAGATTCCCGCGGGCGTCGATCAGGACGACCGTATCCGCCTCACCGGCGAAGGCGAAGCGGGCCGCAGCGGCGGTCCATCAGGCGACCTGTACGTGGTCGTCAACCTGAAGCCGCATTCGGTGTTCCAGCGCGAAGGCGCCGATCTCCATTGCGAGATGCCGATCGGCTATGCGATGGCGGCGCTGGGTGGCGATCTCGAGATTCCCACACTCGACGGGCAGGCGACGATCAAGGTGCCAGCGGAAACGCAATCGGGACAGACGTTTCGTCTGCGCAACAAGGGCATTCGCCCGGTGCGCGGCTCGGTGCAGGGTGATCTCTACTGCCACGTCGTGATCGAAACGCCGGTGAAGCTCACCGCGCGCCAGAAGGAACTGCTGCGCGAGTTCGACCAGATCAACGCGAAGGATCCGGCCAAGCACAATCCGCGCGCCAGCAGCTGGTTCGACAAGGTCAAGGAATTCTTCGACTGATCCGGCGCGGATCGTCGCGCCTGCCAAGTCCATCCTGCCACCGATGAATCGCGACGCGCACTTCGATGTCGTCGTGATCGGCGCCGGGGCGGCCGGCATGATGTGCGCGGCGCAAGCGGGGCAGCGCGGCCGCCGCGTGCTGCTGGTCGAGCACTACCACCTGTTGGGCGAGAAGATCCGCATCTCCGGTGGCGGGCGCTGCAACTTCACCAATCGTGGCACAGGTCCCGCGCACTACCTGTCGCAGAACCCGGATTTCTGCCGTTCCGCGCTGGCGCGCTACACGCCCGCGCAGTTCGTACGGCTGGTCGAGGCTCACGGCATCGCGTACCACGAGAAAAAGCTGGGCCAGCTTTTTTGTGACGACTCGGCGCACGACATCATCATGATGCTGAAGACGGAGTGCGACCGCGGCAACGTGCAATGGCGGATGCCTTGTGCGGTGAACGGCGTTGCGCGCGAAGGTGACGCATTCATCGTCGCCACGCCGGAAGGCAACGTGCGCTGTGCGTCGCTGGTGGTGGCCACCGGCGGACTTACGGTGCCCAAGATCGGCGCCACGCCGTTTGGCTATCGGATCGCCGAGCAATTCGGGTTGCCCATCGTGCCGCCACGCCCGGCGCTGGTACCGCTGGCCTTCGCGCCGGAGGCCTTGGCGCGCTACGGCGACCTCTCCGGTGTGTCCGTCGATGCGCTGGTGTCGTGCAACGGCGGGCGCTTCCGCGAGAACCTGCTCTTTACGCATCGCGGCCTCTCCGGTCCGGCGATCCTGCAGATCTCCTCCTATTGGGACGGCCGCACGCCATTGGCAATCGACCTGCTGCCCGACACGGACGTCAACGCATGGTTCGCCTCGCGTGCGACGTCCACGGCGCGGCTCGACAATGCACTCGCCGACCTGCTGCCGCGGCGCTTCGCCCAGCAGTGGTGTGCAGCCGAGAACCTGGCGATGCCGTTGTCGCGGCTTGGTCCGGAGCGCCGCCGCGAGGTGACAGTGCACTTGCACGCGTGGCAGGTGCAACCTTCCGGCACCCTCGGCTACAACAAGGCCGAGGTCACACTGGGTGGCGTGGACACCCGCGTCCTGTCGTCGAAGACGATGGCGGCGTTGTCCGTGCCGAATCTGTACTTCGTCGGCGAAGTTGTGGATGTCACCGGCTGGCTCGGCGGTTACAACTTCCAGTGGGCGTGGGCATCAGGTCACGCCGCCGGACAGGCCGCGTAGTCATCGTCGCCTCGATCCGCCCGGCGCGCTTGCTGTAGCCTTCCGCCATGGCCCGAACCGTGCTCGTCCGGCATGCCCACATCGTCACGATGGATCCTGCACGGCGCGAGATCGCCGATGGCGGGCTCTTCGTCGAGGATCACCGGATCGTCGCCGTCGGCCCCACCGACCAGCTGCCGGACACTGCGGATGAGGTGCTCGACCTCACCGGTCACATCGTGATCCCCGGTCTCGTCAACACCCATCACCACATGTTCCAGAGCCTCACCCGCGCGGTACCCGGCGCGCAGGATGCCGCGTTGTTCGGGTGGCTGCAGCAGCTCTACCCGCTGTGGGCGGGGCTGACACCGGAAATGATCCGCGTGTCGACCCAGACCGCGATGGCGGAGTTGATCCTGTCCGGCTGCACGACGTCCACTGACCACCTGTACGTGTTTCCCAACGGCGCGCGCCTCGACGATGCGATCGAGGCTGCGACGGAGATCGGCATGCGGTTCCACCCCACGCGCGGCAGCATGAGCGTGGGGCGCAGTGCGGGCGGATTGCCGCCGGATGCGCTGGTGGAAAACGAGGCAGCGATCCTTGCCGATACCCGGCGGCTGATCGAGACCTTCCATGATCCCGCGCCCCATTCGATGCTGCGCGTTGGCGTCGCACCGTGTTCGCCGTTCTCGGTCAGCCGTGATCTGATGCGCGAGTCGGCATTGCTGGCGCGCGCCTATGGTGTCGGCCTGCACACGCATCTGGCGGAGAACGACAGCGACGTGGCGTACAGCCGCGAGCACTTTGCGATGACGCCCGCCGAGTACGCCGCGAGCCTGGGCTGGGTCGGCCACGATGTGTGGCATGCCCACTGCGTGAAGCTCGACGCACCCGGTATCGCGCTCTTCGCGCGCACCGGCACCGGCGTGGCGCATTGCCCGTGCTCGAACATGCGCCTGGCCTCCGGCATCGCCCCTGTCCGCGCGATGCGCGATGCGGGCGTACCGGTGGGTATCGGTGTCGATGGCAGCGCGTCCAACGACGCCGGACATCTGCTCGCCGAAACCAGGCAGGCGCTGTTGCTGCAGCGGGTCGGCTTCGGTCCCGCAGCGATGAGCGCACGCGAGGCGCTGGAGATCGCCACCCTCGGTGGCGCGCGTGTGCTGGGCCGGGATGATATCGGCGCACTGGCGCCCGGCATGGCGGCCGATTTCGCGGCCTTCGACCTGCGCGCGTTGAGCTTCGCCGGCGGCCTGGCCGACCCGGTGGCGGCACTGATGTTCTGCGCCCCGCAGAATGTCAGCTGCAGCATGATCCATGGCCGCATGGTCGTGCGCGACAGGCAACTCACCACGCTCGACCTGCCGGTGCACGTCGAGCGGCACAACGCACTGGCGCTCGCACTGGCTGCCGGCCCGCATTGACGGTACTCGCCTGACCCGTCGACGGCGCACCACCCGCTGGTAGAATCGAATCATTCGCGCCGCCTGCGCACTGTCAGTGCGCGCTCATTCCCGGAGTCCATCATGCGCCCATTTGCCGCGATCGCTATCGCCACCGCCCTCGCTGTCGCAACCGTGCCGGTGCACGCCCAGGTGAAGATCGGCCTCATGGTCTCCTCCACCGGCCCCACCACTGCCATCGGCATCCCGCAGAAGAACACCGGCGACCTGCTGCCGCGCAAGATCGGCGACACGACCATCGAATATTTCCAGCTGGACGACGGCGGCGACACCACGCGTGCCGTGCAGAACGCGAAGAAGCTGATCCAGGAAAACAACATCGATGCGCTGATCGGGCCGTCGACGACGCCCAATGCGCTGGCTATTCTCGACATCATCGCGGAGGCCAAGGTGCCATTGATGGCCACGGTGGGCACGTCCGCCGTCGTCGAGCCACTCGATGCAAAGAAGCGCTGGGTGTTCAAGACCACGCAGAACGACGACCTCATCGCCGGCGCGCTGATCAAGCACATGGCCAAGAACGGCGTGAAGACCATCGGCTTCATCGGCTTCAACGATCCCTATGGTGAAAACTGGTACAAGGTGTTCGTGCCACTGGCCGAAAAGGCCGGCATCAAGGTTGTGGCCAGCGAACGCTATGCGCGCACCGACCAGAGCGTTACCGGCCAGACGCTTAAGCTCATTTCCACAAAGCCCGACGCCGTGCTGATCGCGGCGGTCGGCGGGCCAGCCGTATTGCCGCAGGCCACGTTGTTCGACCAGGGCTACAAGGGACGCGTCTACCAGACGCACGCGGTGGCCACGGAAGATTTCATCAAGCTGGGCAAGGAGAAAGTCGAAGGCACGGTGCTCGCCGCCGGCCCCATGCTGGTCATCGACGAGATTCCCGACAGCAATCCGACGAAGAAGGTGGCGCAGGGCTACATCGCGGCCTACGAGAAGCAGTTCGGCAGCAAGCCGGCCACGTTCGGTGCCAACACGTGGGACGGCGGATTGCTGCTTGAACGCGCAATTCCCGTTGCGCTCAAGGCCGGCAAGCCCGGTACCGAGGCCTTCCGGTCCGCATTGCGCGATGCGCTCGAGAAGGAACGCGATGTCGTCGGCACGCAGGGTGTGTTCAACATGTCTGCGACCAATCACAACGGCATGGACGAGCGCGCGCGCGTGCTGGTACTGGTGAAGGACGGCAAGTTCCGGCTGTTGCCGGAGTAGCCGTGCCGTCGCTGCGCGCACGGGTGCCGGGGCGGCGCGCCCCGGTTGTTCATTGGTGCGTCCGCAAACCTGCAACACCATGCGGATCGTAGGTGTCCTGCTCGCGGGTGGCGTTGGCGCGCGCTTCGGCGGCGCCAAGCTGCTGGCACCATTGCCGACCGCGTCGCATGGCGTGGCCGCAGGCACGCCGCTCGGTGCGGCTTCGTGCATCCACCTGATGGCGGCGCTCAACGACGTGGTGGCGGTGACCCGGCCCCGCGATCCGCTGTTGTCGGCGGCGCTGCGCAACACCGGCGCACGCGTCGTCGAATGCGAGCACGCGCGCGATGGCATGGGTGCCAGTCTCGCGTGCGGCGTGGCCGCTGCCGCCGAGGCCGACGGCTGGATCGTCGCGCTCGCGGACATGCCTTGGATTGCCCCGGCCACGATCATTCGCGTCATGGAAACACTGGCCGGCGGCGCCGAGATCGCTGCGCCATCCTTTCGCGGCGCGCGCGGACATCCGGTCGGCTTCGCGCGAACCTATGGCCCGCTGCTGGCGGCGCTGACGGGCGACGAAGGGGCGCGTGCGGTCATCAGTGCGCGGCAGTGGGCTGTGCAGCTGGTCGACGTGAACGACGCCGGCATCCTGCGCGACATCGATACGCCCGCCGACCTTCGCGTGCAGCCCTAGAACGTCCTCAGTCCTCGCCCGCGCGCTGCCACAGATCTCCCTGGCGGTCGGCGCCGAGATAGAGCTGTTCCTGCATCCGCCACCACGACCGCAGGTCGGCCTCCAGCAGCGGATAGGAGATGAGGAAGCCCTGCGCTTCCTCGCAGCCAAGGCCCTTCAGGAAATTGAACTGCGCGGCGGTTTCCACGCCTTCGGCGATACACTTCAACCCCAATGAATGCGACAGCGCGATGATGGCCTGCGTGATCGCTTCGTCGTTGCGGTTCTTGTCGAGACCATGCACGAAGCGCTGGTCGATCTTCACGCCATGGATAGGCAACCGCGCGAGATACGACAGGCTTGAGTACCCGGTGCCGAAGTCGTCGATCGTGATCGATACGCCCAGCTGCTTCAACTTCATCAGCGTGGCGACGGCCTTCTCGGGATGCGTGATGATCACGCTCTCGGTGATCTCGAGATCGAGGTGTCGCGCGGCCAATCCGCTGCTCTTCAGCGCGTCCTCGACCACGGAGAGCCAGCTGTCGTGCTGCAACTGCTGCACCGACAGGTTGACGGAGAGCCGCAGCGGCATGTGCTGTTTGTGCCACCCCACCACCTGCCGGCAGGCATCGCGCAGCACGCGCGCACCCAAAGCCTGAATCATTCCCGATTCCTCGGCCACCGGAATGAATTCGTTCGGCGAGATCACGCCGCGCTGCGGATCGCGCCAGCGCAGCAGCGCCTCCACGCCGCACGCGCGGCCCGTCTGCATCTCGATCTGCGGCTGGTAGACGAGGAAGAATTCATCGTCCATCAGGCCGCGGCGCATGTCGGTTTCGAGCTGCAGTCGCATCTGCACGCGCGTGTTCATGTCGGCAGTGAAGAAGCGGAAGGCATTGCGTCCGGCGTCCTTCGCCGCATACATCGCCGTATCCGCCTGCTTGATCAGCGCCACGCCGTCCGCGGCATCGGTCGGGTAGACCGCAACGCCTGCCGACAGTGTCAGCGTCGGCATCTGGTCGGCCAGGCGGAAGGGCGCAAGGAATGCCTCCTGCACCCGGTTGACGACGACCATCACTTCACTGACGGCCAGCGCCGGGTCGAGGCCTGGCAGGATTACAACGAATTCATCGCCGCCGAGACGCGCGACCGTATCGGATTCGCGGACGGCGCCGCTTAGTCGCTGCGCAATCGCCTGCAGCAGCTGGTCGCCGGCATCGTGGCCCAGCGTGTCGTTGATCCGCTTGAAGTGATCGAAGTCAAGGAACACGCACGCCACCTGCGTGCCGTCGCGCTGCGCCTGCGCCAGGATCTGCTTCAGCCGCTGGTTCAGCAGCGACCGGTTGGGCAGTCCGGTCAGGATGTCGTGCTGCGCCAGCCGGTACGCATGCGCGGTGGCGATCTCCAGTTCCTTCGTGCGCTGGGCGACCTTCTCCTCGAGCGTGCGCTGATAGCTTGCCACTTCCGACTGCGACTCGGAGAGCTTCTGCGTCATATGGTTGAACGTGTGGGTCAGCAGTCCCATTTCGTCGGAGGAACGTGCCGGAACATACACGTCGAGGCGGCCCGAACCTACGGCGCGTGCCGCGCGCATCAGGCGGCGCATCGGCGCCACGATGCGGCGCGTGAGCAGCAACGAGGCCACGATCGCGAACACCACCAGCAGCGCGACCACGCCGATCGCACCTACCATCTGTTCGCGGAACTGCTTGCGCTGGTTCTCGAACGTCATGCCGAGGCGGATCGTGCCGATCGGTGCAATGGCCGCCAGTGTCTTCTTGTCGGCGGCGACATAGGTATCACCCACCAGCGATCGGGCCGACGCGCGCGGGTTGGCTACGGGTGCCACCAGCTCGATGTAGCGGCTGCCCGCCAGCACGATTTCCCGGGTTGTAACGCCAGCGGTGCCGTTGGTGGCGTTCCCCGCGGTCATCGCGGGCAGCACTTCCTTCACCAGTGGCGCGGCGAATCGCCGCGCCACCAGGACCTGGCCAAGTGGATCCTGCACGGCGACATAGGCCACGTCTGGATCGGAGGCGAGGCTCTCCAGCAATTGCTCCAGCGATTGCTTGTCGGCGGTATAGAGCGCGTACTCGGCGAGTTCCGCCATCACCCCCAGCAGCGAGGTGCCTCGCAGGCGCAGCTGCTGCTCCTCGTCGCGCCACTGCTGCGAGAAGTGGAAGGTCGTGATCGCCACGGCCGTGAGGAAGATGAGGCCGATTGTCAGCAGATTGAGCTTCGTCAGGAGCCCCATCTTCACCGGCGGAAGATCGAGCGTGGTGATCGTGTCGCCGCCAAGCGGGGACAGGTGCTTGCGTAGCGCGCGACGCACCGTCTTCATTCCGGCACCCGGTCGACCATGCGCAACGTTTCGGCATCCCACTTGATGCGCAACTGCTCGGCCGAGCGAAGATTGACGATCACCCGCGTCTTCGCGGGCTGCGGCGCCGGCATGCGATTGCCTCCCAATTGGCGCAACCCCAGCGCCAGGCAGTAGCGTCCCAGGTCCGGATAGTCCCAGTCCACGGCATAGAGGGCCCCGGCTCGTACCCAGCCCTCATTGGGACCGGCGAGCGGAATCAGGTTGCGGAACGAAAATAGCAGCAGCGCTCGCGAGTGTTCCTTTGCAAATACCGTCGTGTCGGGAATTGCATGCAACACGTCCGAGCTGTTGGTTAGCCGGTTGAGTGCGGCGGGCAATGCGCTGGGACTGGCCACAGGTTCCAGTATGGGTTGGTAGCCGGCACGGGCGAATGCGGCCGCGGTGTCCGCCGCGCGCTTGTCATTCTGCAGCGGGTCGTAGAGGAGGCCCACGGTGTGCGCCTGCGGCAGCAGCCGTTTCATCCACACGATGTGGGTGTCAATCGGGACTTCGAGCGGCACGACCTGCGTGTTGAGGGGAACCCGGCCGTCTTCCTGGCCGAGGAACATGCAGTTGACGACGGCTGCCGGCGGCGCCGAACGGGCGACGACATTGGCGGCGCTGACACCCAGTGCGACGACGACGGTATCGCGGCCCGCTCGCGCCAGCGCCGCCGCCAGCGTCGTCTCACTGTCGCGCGCGACCTGCAATGCTTCCACCTGCAGGCCTTGCTTCTGGATGCCGGCCAGGGCCTGCTTGTACGGCACGCCATCGCTCGACGCGATCAACAACACCCGCTGTGCCGACGCGGGAACAGCCCCGAGACACAGCGCCGCCAGCACCACGGGTCGCCACAGGGGAAGCGCGCTGCGCCGTTTCACTGGAAAGCGTACTCGAGCTTGAGAAAAAACTGGCGACCGGGCGAGGGGATGCGGTCTTGCCGATGCTCCGAGCTGGCCGGATCAGCCAACGCGGTATCGAAGAGATTCTGCACCACAGCCGCCACCCGCACGCCTTTCCAGTATTTCTGCGCAGTGACGACAAGGTTGGTCAGTGTCTGGGCCGACACTACCGTGTCCTGCAGCGTGGTGCGCGCAGTCTGGAAAATGCCTTCCAGCGCGACGGTGACGCGGTCGCCGGCAAACCCCTGGGCCAACCGTCCCTTGACCTGCGTGCGCGGAGAGCCGATCGGAATGTTGCCGAATTGCGTGGTGGCCGTCGCGAAGACCTCGAGACCGAACGGCGTACGGCCTTCAATTTCCACTTCGACCCCACGGCCGATCACCCGCTCCTCGTTCACATTGACGAGCAGTCCGTCGCCGGGATCGGTCACGGTATTGATGACGCCGCTGATCCGGTTGAAGTAGAACGCGCCCACCGCGCGCCAGTCGGGTGCGAAGCGCCATTCCGCCAGGGCTTCCGCACTGCGCACGTGCTCCGGTTCGAGGGTCGGATTGGCCTTTTGTGAACCGCCGCCGTCGTTGTAATAGAGCTCGTAGTCGTTGGGGGCGCGGAAAGCCTGGCCGTAGATGAATTTCAGCGTGAGGTCGGTCGAAGGCCGGTGGATCAGCGCAAGCCGTGGATCGGTCACCCCGCCGAAGGACGCATAGGCATCGTGCCGCAGACCGATCGTCGCATCCCATCCCGGCGCGATCTGCCACTCCGCCTGCGCGAACACGGCCCAGTACCGCGAGTTCTCTGACGCGTAGAATAAGGGCACATAGATCCCTGAACCGCCGCTCTCCGTGCGATTGCCGTTCTCCTGCACATTGCGCAGATCGGACTGCACCTCCGCGCCGGCCAGCAGCGTGAGCGTGTTCGAAACCTCGCGCGAATAGGTGAGCTCGCCCGACCACCAGCTGCCGCGCGAGCGATCCTCGTTGATCGTGTCCGGCGCGAGGCTCTGCACCAGATTGCCCTCGTAGCGGTACTGATCCCAGGCCACACGTGCCCGCAAGTCGCCGCTCAGGACGCGGCCATCGTAGCGGCCCTCGATCCATGCACGGGCGTCGGTGGTCTCGTTCCGGCGATCGTTGAACTCGGCGTTGTAGGGCGCGGTGGGCAGCTGCTTGGTGCGCGACGCGTAGACGGCCGCCACTGAAAAGTCGCCAGTTCGCCACTTGGCCAGCGCCTTCACCCAACGCTCGGCGTCGTTGCCCGACGCGGTGCCGCCGTAGGATCTTTCGAACGCCGGAAAATGGATGCTGGCTTCGCCGTCGGTCTCGCCCGCTGTGACCGACAGCAGATATTCGTTGCTGCCATCCAGTCGATCGCCCACCGTGAGGCGCGCGCCCAGCGTGCGCTGCGTACCCAGAAGGGCCGCCATTTCCGCGCCACCGACATCGCGTCCACGACGCGTGATCAGGTTGATGACCCCGAAGAGTGCGTTGCTGCCGTAGACCGATGAACCCGCACCGCGCACGATCTCGACCCGCTCCACAAGATCGATGTCGACCGGGCTTTCGTTGCCCAGCAGCGCCTGGTCGTAAATGGAATCGTTGACGCGATGACCATCGACCGTGAGCAGGATGCGGCCGTTGTAGTCGCCAGTGCGCGCAAATCCGCGAACGCCGGCGTACGCGTAGTTGCGGTCCGAGGTGACGAGGAAGCCCCGCACGCCGCGCAGCACATCGGCCAGCGTCAGCCAACCGTAGCGCTGGATTTCCGCGCGGGTGACGATCGTCACATCGGCCGGCGCCTCGGCCAGGGGCTGGTCGTATTTCGATGCGGCAAACACGCTCGGCACGTCGCCCAGCAGCGTTCGTTCGTCCGGAACCTGTGCCCCTGCGGCGGAAACGGCGAACCATGCGGCCACCAGCCACGAACGGCGGCCGGCGGTTCTCCCGGCAGGCCAGACAGGCAACCGGACCGACGGGCAGGCGGACAGGGTCGGGGAACGTTGAGTCACGCGGGTCTCGTGCGGCGATGTGGTCATGGCGGAGGGCCATCCGCCCACGGGCTTGACAGGCGGTGGTCGCGCCGTCCGACTCTGCCGTATCCGGCATGAAAACACCTGATTAAGCATACACCGTGCCATCCGCATTCCGACCTTGGCGCCGGGCGCATGAGCGGGCCGGGCCGGCCCATACGCGAGCGTGCAAACCACAACAGCCGTTGGGCCGGCGCAGCGCGCCGTCGCCCGGTCAGAGCGCCGCGACCGGGATCTTGCCGATCCGTGCCTGCCATTCGCGCGGCGCCGTGTGGTGCACCGACTGCCCGAGTGCATCGACGGCCACGGTGACCGGCATGTCGCGGACGTCGAACTCATAGATG
>Ga0105046_10011053_pt1 | contig 14042 bp, 19 predicted proteins | sample MAT03_FD_78385 | JGI IMG/M metagenome (GOLD analysis project Ga0105046, IMG submission 78385) | Freshwater microbial communities from Lake Fryxell liftoff mats and glacier meltwater in Antarctica - MAT-03 (megahit assembly) | ecosystem: Environmental > Aquatic > Freshwater > Ice > Liftoff... | reverse complement strand
GACGATGCGGTTGGCAAGTTGCAGGTCACCTGCTTGGGTAGGGTCGAAGAGGGTAGGCATGGTTGAAATCGGGTGGGGTCGGGTGGATGGAAACAGCTTGCAGTGTGGGCCGAAGCGAATTGGTTTGTGCAGGACGGGTTGCTGGATTTATGTCAGGGGCTGACCTGAACACCAGCGCGGCGGAGCACTTCTGGCCAAATTTTGCCAAATTTTGCCACAAGTGCTAGTCTGATGCCCATGACCACCATGAACATTTCACTGCCTGATGGCCTGAAAGCCTATGTGGATGAACTCGTGCAAACAGAGGGCTACGGCAGCTCCAGCGAGTATGTGCGTGAGTTGATTCGCCGCGATCAGGACCGGCGCCAGTTCAAAGAGCATTTGTTGCTGGGCATGCGCTCTGGCGTCGAAGGCCCAATGGATGCCGCTTTTTTTGCCTCGTTGCGCCGGCGCGCGAATTTGGCCCGCAAGCCCGTTTGATGCCCGGGTTGAAGCCTGCACTGCGCAGCCCGCAGGCGCGCGTGGATATTGAAAACGCCATCGACTTCTACCTGGCGGAGGCGCAACACATGGTGGTCCTGTTTGTGGATGCGCTGGAAAAGGCGGTCGCGCACGTTCAACGCTCACCCGGCACAGGCTCTCCGCGTTACGCGGTGGAGCTTGCAATTCCCGGGCTGCGCTTCTGGACCCTGAACAAGTTTCCTTTTGGTCTGTTTTACATCGAGCAAGACGACCACCTGTGGGTGATCCGCCTGGTGCACATGAGCCGGGATATTCCGGCATCGCTGCAGGGTCTTGATGATTGAGCACAACCTGGTGGGAGGAGCCGGCACGCCGACGACGGCGTGCGGCACCCAAAGCCGGGTTTTCGCGCCGGAATTACTTCAGCAGCCCTTCATGCCGCATCGCCGCCTGCACCGCCGGCCGCGCTGCCATGCGCGCGCGAAAAGCGTTGATGTTGGCAAAACCTGTGATGTCCACACCGACGCGGGGTGCCCAGTTGGTCACGGTGAAGAGGTAGGGGTCGGCCACGCTGAATGCGTCGCCCATTAAATATTGCTTGCCGGCCAGCTGGCCGTCCACCCATGTCAGGCGCGACATCAGCTTGTCGATGACCAGCGGCTTGTAGTCGGCCGGGGTCGCCGGATTGAACAGCGGGCTGAAGCCCTTGTGGATTTCGGTGCTGATGAAGTTGAGCCAGGACTGCAGCTGCGCGCGCGCGACGGTGCCGTTGGCCGGGGCGAGTTTTTTCTCGGGCACCTGGTCGGCGATGTATTGCACGATCGCCGGGCCTTCGGTGATGCGGGTGCCGTCGTCGAGCTCAAGCAGCGGCACATAACCGAGCGGGTTGATGGTGTAGTAGTCGGTGCCATCTTCGAGCTTGTGTGTCTTGGTGGGGGCCGCCACATGCTCGAACGTCAGTCCGGACTCATGCAGCGTGATGTGAGGAGACAGGGAGCAGGCGCCGGGGGAGTAATAGAGCTTCATGGGTTTTCCTGGTGAATGGGTGCTGGGGCGGGACGTGGCCGGACCGGCGTTGCCGGTAGCTTGTGCATGTTAGCGGTGTTGCGCGCGGCGTGCGCGCCAGGGGGCGACACGGCAAGGGGCGGATCTGGCCTTCCAGCTGCTTGTGCAAGCAAAAAAGGCCATGAGCCCTTGATGCGCGGGCGTGAGCAGCTATCAAAATCATAGTGCGCGCAGCCTCATCTGGCCTTGTCCTACAGGTCCACGCGCGTGGCGCTGATTTGGCCCGTGCCGCCCGCCACCTACTATTGCTTCATTCATTTTGACGACGCCATGCGTCCTACCAGGAGAGTCACGATGCTGAAGTACGCCATCATTTTTGCAATTATTTCCCTGATCGCCGGTGCCTTGGGCTTTGGCGGCATTGCTGCGGGCTCGGCGGGTATCGCCAAGATATTGTTCGGCCTGTTCCTGATCCTGGCGGTGATCTTTGTCGTGCTGGCGGCGCTGGGCGTGGGTGCTGTGAAGAAGGTGCTCAAGTAAATGCAGCCGGCGCTTTTCTGGCCTGAGCCTGCCATGCCAGAAAACAAGCAACCCGAGCCGCCAGCCAAGGCGCTAGGCCTGACCCGCGACCGCCTGCAGCGTGCGAGCATTGCGCAGCTGCTGCTGGTGGCGCGCCTGAAGGCCCGCAACCGGCGCGACCTCGCTGTCGACTCGCTGGAGCGCGCCGCCCATGTTATTTTCATCACCTGCAAGAATTGGTTTTCCATGCGGGGCGTGCGCGATGCTGAAGCCCGGGCCCAAACCCCGCCAGAGAGCGCGCCCATTTCTTTCCCCGACAACAACGACAAGGCGACCGATGCACACCGCCACCATTGACTGCCAGCTCGACTACGAGGTCGGCAGTCCCACACATTTTTGCTTCAACATCGAGTCGGCCTTTCACGAGGCCCACACCGTCGTGGAAGAACGGCTGAGCATCACGCCCAGCGTCAAGGTGCGTCACTTTTGCGATGAGCGCAACGGCAACCGCTTCGTGCGGCTGGACGCACCCAAGGGCCTGCTGTCCGTCAACTACCACGCTCAGGTTGAATTGAACCATGCACCGGTGCCGCTGTACCTGGAGGAGGCGCCTGTCACCGCGATACCCGATGACGTGCTGCGCTACCTGATGCCCAGCCGTTACTGCGAGTCCGACATCATGAGCCGCGCGGCGCAGCAGATGTTTGGCCACCTGTCACCGGGCCTGTCGCGGGTGCAGGCGATTGAAAGCTGGGTCCACGACTCGATTTGTTACCTGCCGGGGTTCAGCAAGTCCACCACCACCGCGCAGGAAGTGTTTGTGCAGCGCGCCGGCGTTTGTCGCGACTTTGCGCACCTGGGCATCACGCTGTGCCGGGCGCTGAACATCCCGGCGCGGCTGGTGGTTGGCTATGTTTATTTCGAGGAACCACCGCAGGACTTTCACGCGGTGTTTGAAGCCTGGCTGGAAGGCCGCTGGGTGTTGTTTGACGCCACCGGCATGGCGCCGAACGACCGGCTGGTGCGCGTGGGCACCGGGCGTGATGCCAAGGACGTGGCGTTTGCCACGATTTTCGGCAACGTGCAGATGCTGCGCAAAGAACTAATGGTGGACCAGGGCGATGTGCCCGCAGGCCAGTCGCCCGAAGCAGCGCTTGCGACTTTGCCAGTGACCGCCTGATACCGCGTCATCTGCCGCGCGCGCTACGTGCTACCCGGCTGCCCAGGCTGTCAGGCTGTCAGGACTTGTAGCTTTGATCGAGCCGGTCCAGCTTGCGGATCAGCGACGGCCAGACGAACGCGCCACCCATGCCGCCGGTCTGCACCCGCATGGCTTCGGCCACGCCTTTGACGATCAGCGGGTTGACCGGGACCAGCTCGCCGCCGGCCTGCGCATCGAGCTGGATGCGGCAGGTGTTCTCGAAGGTGTACATGCTCAAAAACGCGTCGGCCACCGTCTTGCCGACCACCAGCAGGCCGTGGTTGCGCAGCATCAGGAAGTTGGCCGCGCCCAGGTCGGCTTGCAGACGCGGCTTTTCGTCGTCGCGGAAGGCCACGCCTTCATAGCCGTGGTAAGCCAGCGAGCCCAGCACAAACGTCGATTGCTGGCTGATGGGCAACACGCCGCATTTTTGCGCGCTGACCGCGACGCCGGCCCGCGTGTGGGTGTGCATCACGCAGACAGCGTCGGCGCGCGCTTCGTGGACCGCGCTGTGGATCACAAAGCCGGCTGGGTTGACCGGGAAGGGCGAGTCAATGACCTTGTTGCAGGCTTCATCCACCTTGACCAGGCTGGACGCAGTGATCTCGTCAAACATCAGGCCATAGGGGTTGATCAGGAAATGGTGCGTACCGGCGCCGCTGACCGACTCCGGCAGCTTGGCGCTGATGTGGGTGAACACCAGGTCGCTCCAGCCGTACAGCGCGGCCAGCCGGTAGCAGGCGGCGAGCTCGCAGCGCAGTTGCCATTCTTCGGCGCTGACGACTTCCTTGAGGGAGGGAATGTGCATGAAGGGTCTCCTGTGTGTGGGTTGATGCTGCACGATACGCCAGGCCGCAATGGCCGGCTGTCAAGCACAAGACAGCCGGGGCAGAGCGCCGCAGCGGCCGCCGTCTGATGCGATAGCGCCCACTCACGCTTGCGGCTGGGTGGCGGTCGCCAGCGCCGCCAGCCACACCAGCGCCGCAACCGCACTCGCACCACACATCTCCACAGCAGGCCTGAGCTGCCCGCACACCGCCGGCCGTTCGGGCCGCCCGAAAATGCGGCAGGCATTGTCCGCGTCAAGCTGCACGCAGCGCACCCCGGCCGGCTTGCCCTGTGGCATGCCCGGTATCGGCGAGCTGATGGACGGTGCGATGCAGCAGGCGCCGCAGCCGGGGCGGCAGTTCACTGCGTCTCAATCAGGCTTGATCTTCGCACGCGCCACGACAAGCTTCCAGCGATCCTGCTCGGTCTTGATGAAGGCCGCGTATTGCGCGGGGGTGTCGCCCACCGGCTGCGCCGTGTCGCCGCGCAGGCGCTCGGTGGCCTGCGGGTTGCGCATGGTTTTGGCGCAGGCTTCGGCGATTTTGTCGATGGCCACTTGCGGCATGCTGGCCGGCGCGTTCAGACCGTACCACTGCGTCATCTCGAAGCCGGGGTAGCCGCTTTCTGCCACCGTCGGCACGTCGGGCAGTTGCGACAGGCGCTCTTTGGTACCCGTGGCAATGCAGCGCAGCTTTCCGGACTTGATGTGCCCGAGTATGGCCGGTGCACCGACACTGGCGGCGTCCAGACGACCGGCCAGCAGGTCGGTCAGTTGCGGGCCGGTGCCGCGGTAGGGCACATGCAGCACAAAAATATTTGCCGCCATCTTGAGGTACTCAAACGCCAGGTGACCGGCGCTGCCGTTGCCGGCCGAGCCGTAGTTGAGCTGGCCGGGTTTGGCTTTGGCCAGTGCAATGAACTCTTTCAGGTTTTTGGCAGGTACGTCGGCGTTGACCGCATACAGGCTGGGCACCTTGGCCAGCAGCGAGATGGGCCTGAAATCACGGTTCGTGTCCAAGGGCAGCTTGTCAAAGATAAAGGGGTTGACCGCCAGTGTGCCGATGTGGCCCAGGATCATGGTGTGGCCGTCGGTGCTGGCGGCGCACTCCTGCATCGCAATGTTGCCGCTGGCGCCGGGTTTGTTTTCAACAAACACGTTCTGGCCCAGGCTTTTGCTGATCTCGGTAGCGGCAGAACGCGCAACGATTTCAGAGCTGCCGCCGGGCGCGAAGGGCACCAGCAGGCGGATCGGTTTGGTGGGCCAGGCGGCTTGTGCCTGTGCGCTTGTCTACAGGCCCGGAAAGGCGGTGGCTGCGACCAGCGCGCTGCCGGTGCGCAAGCTGGATTGCAGGGCGCTGCGGCGGGATTGGGGTGTATTCATTCGAGCCTCGGGGTTTGGGACTGGGAGGCTTTGACTATAGTGGGCCGCTTGTGCTGCCGCACAGGGATTTGCCAGTAACGGTAAAGACCCAGGAGATCAAGCGGCCAGCAGCAAAAAGAACCCGGTCAATCACTGCCTGCACATTGCCGCGATGCGTTTCATTGGCGACCACTCTCTCGGGTATCTGCGTGACGACCGGATGGCACTGCTGACCAGTGTGGACGGCGAGGCCCGCGCGCGGGAAAAGATCGTGGCGCTGTAGCCGCTCTTCGAAGGCATTCTGGCGCAGCGTCTGCGGTCGCGGCCCAGCGCGCTCAATTTCAGCGGGTAGGGTTGAAGGGGCTGCCCAGCTTTCCTGCACCCACTCTATTTGAACTTATTGCGCGACCTCAGTGCCAGCACAATCGCAAAGAATTGCGCGATCATGCGTACATCGCGGCGCTCGCGCAGACACACCACGTGGGCGTGGGTGAACAGCTGGTCGCAGCGGATCGGAAGCTTCACGGTTCGCGGGTCGACCAGGTAAGCCGCATCCGACACAACGCCGATGCCCAGGCCCTGGGCCACAGCTTCCCGCACCGCCTCGCGGCTGCCGATCTCCAGGTCGATGCGAACCTGCACGCCTTCCTGCGCAAGGCATTGTTCCAGGACGCGGCGCGTGGTCGAGCCTTGCTCGCGCATGACGAAGGAATGGCCCGCCAGGTCTGCCATCGTGAGCTTTGCGCGGCGCGCCAGCGGGTGACTGGCGGCCGCGAAAAATACCAAAGGCTGCTTGCGGTAGGGCAGACAGAAAATGCGAGGGTCGGCGACCGGGTGCACCAGCACGCCGACGTCGCTCTGGTAGGAGGCAATGCTTTCCAGGATCTGCTGTGAGTCGCCCACGCTCATGGAGATGCGCACGCCGGGATGCACCCGGCGCAGCTCGCTGAGCATGGGCGTCACGTTGTAGGGCCCAACCGCGCAGATGCGCAGGTGGCCGCTGCCGGAATTGCGCGCATGCAGCAACAGCGACAGCGCTTCGACTTCAGCATCCACGAGGCGGTGCGTGGTTTCCAGCAGGCTGCGGCCGAACTCCGTCAGCTCCACCCGGCGGCCGCGCCGGAAGAATAGCTCAACGCCGTAGGTGGACTCCAGCGTGGCGACGTGCGCCGACACGGTGGGCTGTGTCAGCCCGAGGTGGCGCGCGCCGCCGGACATGCTGCCGACACGCGCCGCCGCGTGGAAGGCGCGCAGTTCGGACCCGTGTGATATAGGCATGGGCAATATGTTACGCGAAAAGTCTGACAGTTCCTTTAAAGAAACTGTCATGTGGGCCGCCCACAATCGCGTTGAACGTGGTCTTCCGGGCCGCATCGCTAGGAGCAGGCCATGGCCACATTGACGATCTCAGATGTTTCCAAATCCTTCGGAGCAACGCGGGTGCTGGACGGCGTTAGCCTGGATATCCGGCAAGGTGAATTTCTGTCGCTAGTTGGCGCGAGTGGCTGCGGCAAGACCACGCTGCTGCGCATCATCGCCGGGCTTGACCATGCCGACACTGGCTCCGTGCACCTGGGCGGGTCTGCGGTGGATCATCTGGCGCCCAAGGCGCGCGACGTGGCCATGGTGTTCCAGAGCTACGCCCTTTACCCTTATATGACGGTGGCGCAGAACATTGCGCTGCCTTTGTCCATGCGCTGGCTTTCCTGGCGGCAGCGGCTGCCGCTGTTGGGCCGCTGGTGGCCGGGCAGCAAAGGCCAGCATGCCCGGATCGCGACTGAAGTCGCCCAAGTCGCCGACGCACTGGGCCTGTCGGCCTTGCTGGGCCGCAAGCCCGCCAACCTGTCTGGTGGCCAGCGACAGCGCGTGGCACTGGCCCGGGCGATGGTGCGGCACCCCCAAGTGTTCCTCATGGACGAGCCGCTATCGAACCTGGACGCCAAGCTGCGCACCCAGACCCGTGCCGAGATTGCGCAGCTGCACCGTCGCCTCGGTGCGACCTTCGTCTATGTGACGCACGACCAGGTGGAGGCGATGACCATGTCGGACCGGGTCGCGCTGATGGTCGATGGCGCCATCCTGCAGGTGGACACGCCCCAGGCGATCTACGACGACCCGGCGGACCTGCGGGTCGCGGAATTCATCGGCACGCCTAGGATCAATGTGCTGCCCGCCATGACGACGGCCCGCGGCCTGCAGGTGCTGGGATTCACATGGCCGGTGACCGCGGCGTTGGAGGGCGCGGCGTTGGCAGCGGTTCGGCCGGAATGGTGGACCCTGCACGCAGGCCTTGCGCCGGTCAACGATAACGCCTGTTCCGTTGTGGGCCGGGTGCGCCACCTCGAGTTGCTCGGCGCTGAGACGCTGGTGCATGTGGACGTGGACGGTGTCGCCACCGGCCTCATTGCGAAAGTCGCGCCGGAACAGGCGGCCGTCCTGCATGTAGGTACGACGCTCACCTTGACGGCGCCAGCCAATCGCGTGCTGGTGTTCGACAGTGCCGGCAAGCGAGTGCCCAGGCGCGCATCGTTGGCGCTCCCAGCGAACCAGCAGACCAGTGGGCTGCGCGAGGTGCTGCATGGCTGAGACGACCCTGCGCCTTCCGGTGGCTGCAGTGGCTCTGCGGCCCGCTCCCCGCACCGGCGCCCTGGCCGAAGCCTTCGCCGGCTGGACATTGGCAGCGCCGGCAATCGTCCTCATGTGGCTGATGCTGTTGGGGCCCGTGGTCGCAGTGATCGTGTTGTCGCTCACTGACTGGACGCTGGGCGCGCCAGCCTTCCGCTGGATCGGCCTGGACAACTACCTCGCACTGACCAAAGACCGCGTGTTCTGGATCAGTCTCCAGAACACTCTGGCCTACGTGGCTTTCACCGTGCCGTTGTCGGTTTTCGGCGGCCTGGCGCTGGCGATGTTGGTCGAATCAGCCAGCTCCCTGCGCGGGTTGTACCGCACGTTGCTCTTTTTGCCGGTCACGTCGACGCTGATCGCGATGGCGCTGGTGTTCCAGTTTGCATTCCACCCTACGGTCGGGCTGGTCAACCAGGCCCTCGGCGCCGTGGGTCTGCCCACCACCGACTGGCTGAAGAACCCGTCCACCGCGTTGTATGCGCTCGGTGTCATTGGCATTTGGCAGGCCATCGGCCTGAACATGGTGCTGTTCCTGGCCGGATTGAAATCAATCCCGCGGGATCTGTACGAAGCGTCAGCCGTCGATGGCGCCGATGGGGCGTGGGAACGGTTCCGCCGCGTCACCTGGCCCATGCTCGGTCCGTCCTTGCTGTTTGTAGTCACGATCACAGCGATCCGCGCGCTGCAGGTGTTCGATACGGTGCAGGTCCTGACCGATGGCGGGCCGAACAAGGCGACCAGCGTGCTCCTTTACCAGATGTACCAGGAGGGTTTCAGCTTCCTGCGGACAGCCTACGCAGCGGCGCTGACCTGCGTCTTTCTCGGCATGGTGCTGCTGTTGACCTGGATGCAGACGCAGCTCATGGAAAAGAAGACCCACTATGGTTGATCATCTTCGGCGTGGCCGTTACGGAACACCGTCCACCGGTTTTCAGGTGTTTCGCCATCTGATGCTGGGGATGGCCGTGTTCTTCTCGGTGGCACCCTTTGTGTTGATGGTGGCCATCAGCCTCAAACCGCCCGGGGAAGTGTTTTCGCCGCAGTTCACCTTGCTGCCGCAGCAGTGGCACGCCGTTGAAAACTACACGCTTGCGTTCACGAAACAGCCGCTGCTCCGGTTCATCCTGAACGGGCTGTTCGTCACGGCTTGCATCTTCGCTGCGCAGGCATTGGTGGCCCTGCCGTGCGCCTACGCGCTGGCCAAGTTGCGCTGGAGCGGCCGAAACATCACCTTCGTCTTCGTGCTGTTGGGGCTGCTGGTGCCGACGCAGGTGGCGGCGCTGCCGCTGTACATCGGTTTGTGGAAGCTTGGCCTGCTCGACACCTACGCCGCCATCATCCTGCCGTCGACGATTTCGGTGTTCGGTATCTTCCTGATGCGCCAGTACTTCATGACGGTGCCCGATGACCTCATCAGCGCAGCGCGGCTCGACGGCCTGGGAGAGTTCGCGATCGTCTGGCGGATCATGCTGCCCACCGCTATGCCAGCGCTGGTGGCCTTCGGCATGCTGTCCTTTGTCTGGAACTGGAACGATTACTTCTGGCCGCTGCTGGTGATCCAGACCGAAACCCTGGCGACGCCGCCCCTAGGCGTCGTGTTCTTCAACAACGCCGAAGCCGGCACCAACTATGGAGCCTTGATGGCGGCCGCGACTGCTGTCACGGCTCCGTTGGTGCTGGCTTTTCTGTTCGCGCAACGCTGGTTCATCGACGGCGTGACGATGTCCGCAGTCAAGTAGTCCTGCCTTTCTTCCTGTCCCTCCCCAACCCAACCACTTACGAGGAGATTTCCCATGTCCAAGCCTTTTTCCCGTCGCACTTTCATCATCCACGCGGGCGCAGCCACGACTGCGCTGGCTGCGCCCGCTATCGTCCGTGGCCAGACTACGCCGGTCGAGTTGACCGTGGCGTACTCCATCCCCGTCCTGTTCAAGGACCTGATGGAGGGCATCGCACGCGATTTCACGGCGCAAAACCCGAACATCCGCATCACTTACCGGGCGCCCGAGGAAGGCTACGAGCAGATCATGCAACGCAACCTGCGCGATGCGATCACCAGCAGCCTGCCTGACGTCGCCTTCCACGGCCTGAACCGTCAGCGGACACTGATGGAACGCAACATTCCGGTCAACCTCAGGCCGTTCATGGATGCCGACGCGAAGCTGGCCGAACTGGGCTATTCGCCGGCACTTCTGTCGCTCGGCCAAGTGAACGGTCGCCAGACCGGCATCGGCTTCGCGATGTCCACCCCCATCCTTTACTACAACGGCACGCTGGTGAAAGAGGCCGGCGGCGATCCGTCGAAGCTGCCAACCACCTGGGACGAAGTGATCAAGCTGGCCGCTGCGATGCACGACCCGGCGAAGAACCGGACCGGGATGTTTTTTGACTGGACCATCACCGGCAACTGGTCATGGCAGGGCCTTGTGCTCAGTCACGGCGGCACCATGCTCAATGCCGACGAAAGCAAGGTGGCGTTCTCCGATGCACCGGGCCAGCGCGCGATGGGCGTCCTGCGGCGCTTTGTGGACGAGGGCAAGATGCCCGACATTCGGCCCGAGACGATGTACCAGGATTACTTCGCCGGCCGCATGGGCATCTCGATGCAGTCAACAGCGCAGTTGGGCCGCTACAACCGCGAGGTGGGTGGCCGTTTCCCGATGCTGTGCGCGCGCTATCCGCTGTCGGCGGCGAACGCGCGCCTGCCCGCAGGCGGCAACGTCGCCATGATGTTCGCCAAGGACCCGGTGCGCCAGAAGGCTGCCTGGGAGTTCATCAAGTTCGCCACCGGCCCGGTCGGAGCGACCGCGATGGTCAAGGCCACCGGCTACATGCCCGGAACGACGATTCCGGCCCAGCGAAAGGACATGCTGGCCGACTTCTATGCGCAAAACCCGAACCACCTGATCTCCATTCGCCAGCAGGATGTGATCACCGGCTGGTATGCCTTCCCGGGCCAGAACGCGTTGAAGATCACCGACGTGATCAACGACCATCTGCAAACCGTGGTGAGCAAAAAAGAGCTGCCGGCGACGGTACTTCCAAAGATGGCAAGCGACGTGCAGGCTCTGTTGCCGGCCAAGGGCTGACCGCTCCATGAAATTCATCCATCTCACCGACACCCACCTGACGCTGCCCGGAACCCTGCTCTACACGCTTGATCCGCAGGCGCGGCTGCGTGCCGCGGTGCAAAGCATCACCCAGGAGCATGGCGACGCTGCCTTTGTGGTCATCACCGGCGATCTCGCGCACTGGGGCGAAGCCGCGGCCTATGGCGCGCTGATGGAGGAGTTGTCGCGGCTGCGGATGCCTGTGCACCTGCTGATCGGCAACCACGACGACCGGGCGTTGTTCCGGGACACCTTCGCAAGCGCCCCGGTCGACCCTGGCGGCTACGTGCAATTTGCCTTCACTGTCGCAGAGAAACGCTTCGTGGCGCTCGATACCCACGAACCCGGCGTCTCCTGGGGCGTGTATTGCGAGCAGCGCGCTGCATGGCTGTCGGCTGAGCTGGAGTCACATGCGCTCCCTGTCTATCTCTTCATGCACCATCCACCGTTCCCGGTGGGAATGACGTCCATGGACCGGATCAGCATGCGCGAGCCGGGACGCCTGCGCGCTGCCATCGAACCGCACCGGCAGCGCATCCGTCACCTGTTCTTCGGGCACTTGCACCGGCCCGTGGCGGGAAGCTGGCTCGGCATCCCGGTTTCGACCCAGCGCGCCACCAGCCACCAGGTGGCACTCGACCTGGGAGCGGGCCCGCAGGTGCCTGGCAGCCATGAACCACCGCAGTACGGCGTCGTGCTGGCTGGCGAAGAGGAGACGATCGTCCACATGCACGATTTCCTGGACGGCTCGGCGCGCTTCGCGCTGTGAATGCCGCGGCACTGATTGCCAGCCGCCGCGCGCTGGTGTTTGACCTGGATGGCACGCTGGCCGATACCGTGACCGATCTGTGGCTGGCCCTCAACGCAGCGCTGCGGGACTGCGGGCTGGCAGACGTGGAGGCAGGCTTGGTCCGCGCCAGCCTGCACGGTGGACTCGATGGAACGGCGCAGGCAGCTTTGCTGCTGCTGCGCGCGGACAGCGCGGCGCTGCCTCAACTGTGCCGCCTTTATGCCGAGCATTACAGGGCGCGCGCGCACGAGTCGTCGTCGCTCTATGCCGGTGTACGGGAGCTGCTCGATGTATGCAGGGTACGCGAAGTTGCACTGGCGGTCTGCACCAACAAGAGCCGCAGCGAGGCACTAGCTCTGCTGTCAAAGCTGGGCATTGCCGACCACTTTGCCTGCGTCATTGGCGGCGATACAGCCGCGCGGCCAAAGCCGCATCCCGCGCCCCTTATCGAGGCATTGCACGCGCTGGGCTGTGAGGCCCATCAAGCGCTGTTGATCGGTGACAGCCATGTGGATGCGCAGTGCGCCTGCAGTGCGGGTGTGGAATTCGTGCTCCATGCGGGTGGCTACGGTGGCCCGCACGAACTGGGCTATCCGGTGGCTGCGCGTTTCCTGCGGTATGGCGAACTGGGCTGAGCTCGCGAGGAAAGTAAGCTCGCAGCTCGTTCAGGCCGCCCGCGTCCCCTGTATTATCTTCATGGCAGAGGCAATCAGCGCCGACATCGCGGTCATGTTCCTCGGAACAATCAACGTGGTCGTCGCGTCTGCCGCGACCTGGCTTTAGGCCTTGACGGCTTTCTCCCAGACTTTCAGTTGCACGGTCTGTTTGCCGCCGGTCTCCTGCAGGCGCTCTTTGGTACCTGTGGCAATGCAACGCAGCTGATTTGCCCGAGGATGGCTGGCGCATCGCCGCTGGCTGCGACCAGCGCGGTGCCGGTGCGCAAGCTGGATTGAAGGGCGCTGCGGCGGGTATGTGGGATGCTCATGCGGGTGCCTTGGGTGGGTTGACGCGGTTCAACCACTATAGATGCCGCGCACGCCGACCGCCTCGGGATTTGCCAGCAGTGTCAGGGCGCCAGTCGCCCGGCCGCAAACAGCACCTGGTCAATCACGGCCTGCACGCTTTTGCGGTGAGCGTCGCTCACCAGTTGCCCCTGCGCGTCAAACGCCTCAGCCGCGCGGCCCAGCGCAAACGCATTGGGCGCCAGCCAGCACTGCGCATTGAGCAGCAGCGGCACCAGGTGGCTTTGCGAGCGCAGGCCACCCAGGGCGCCGGGTGACGCGCTGAGCATGCCCACGACCGTGCCAGTGAAGGACTTGAAGCCTTCCTGCCAGGCCGGGTCGCTTTTCACGGGGCTGGAGACCCAGTCAATGGTGTTCTTGAGCAAGGCGGTGTAACTGCCGTTGTACTCGGGCGAGCAGATGATCCAGGCCGGGTGCTCGAACAGGATCTGCTTGAGTTTCATGACGTCGGCGGGCGTGCCTTTGGCTTCGAGGTCGGCGTTGTACATCGGGATGTCAAAGTCGGCCAGTTCGATGTGGGTAACCTCGGCGCCGCTGGCACGCGCCAAGGCAGCCGCCGCATGGGCGAGTTTGCGGTTGACGGACGCCAGGCGGGTGCTGCCGGCAAAAATCAGGAGTTTGGCGGGTGGGGTGCTCATGCGCTGATTGCAACACAGGTAGCAGGGAGAAAAGCTGCGTCACACCCACCTGACACGCACAAAGCGATTAAAATGTACAAAACTTTCTTACTTGTACAAAATGCACACGATTCCTTTGAGCAAATTCCGCGCCCATGCGGCAGCCATGATTGATCTGGTTGAGCGTGGCGAGACGGTGCGTATTTTGCGGCATGGCAAACCTGTGGCGGAGTTGGTGCCGATCAAGGACAAGCCTGCGCACATACCGAGCTGGAAACAGCCTTTTGAGCCGGTGGTGCTGCCGCAGGAAGGCTCTTTGTCAGGCGCTGTGCTGCAAGAGCGCAATGAGTCGCCATGGTGAAAAGCACGCCTGCTTATCCAGCCGTGGCGGCACCGGCGCGAAAGCTGGCGCGCGACGGCGAGTCGCGCTTGATGCTTGATGCCTCTGCATTGACCAAGCGTTATGCCAGCGAAGTTGGGCGCAACCGGGTGCTGACTTT
>Ga0105046_10011051_pt1 | contig 14042 bp, 5 predicted proteins | sample MAT03_FD_78385 | JGI IMG/M metagenome (GOLD analysis project Ga0105046, IMG submission 78385) | Freshwater microbial communities from Lake Fryxell liftoff mats and glacier meltwater in Antarctica - MAT-03 (megahit assembly) | ecosystem: Environmental > Aquatic > Freshwater > Ice > Liftoff... | reverse complement strand
TCGGTCACTTGCCGCAGCGGCCCCTAAAAGTTGTACTGCACGAATCTGTATGCTTCGATTCCAAGTATTGCGAAGCGATTGAGCGATTGAAAGGTCGATATCGGCTGCCGGAATTTTCTTCGATTCAATAGCGTTTAGAAGCTGATCAATCCACCTAGTGTTCCTTAAAAGGGAGCTTGAAACTCCCAATCGCAATGTCGGACTCATCTGCCCCCATCGATCCAGTAAAGCATCGATCGACAAAGAATTATCAGTCTTCAAGATACAATCCAATGCGGTAACTTGCAAAGTTTCCGGGTAGCGCGGATTCATACATCTCAACCACTTGTCCGTTCGATCCACTAAGGAATCGTTCCATCCCATTAAATGCACAGCAGCCACACGCTGTTCTATAGGCAAGTCACTGTCTTCAACAATCGACTCCGACTGCTTTATCCAGTTCGTGATCGCCGGCGAGATCGCTTCTCTCTCGGTACCGCGTTGCGTTTCCATCCAAGCTGCTACGATCGGTAATACGCTTGTTGAATTTGCCAGCGAAATAGGCGAAGTCTCGAGAAGATCGACGATCATTTTTTCGGTTAATAGTGGGGTGTTGCTTCTTGAGACAAGAGTGCTCAAGAAAGAAATCATAGCGCCTCGAGATTCGTGATCGATCCGATTTGTAACGATACGCTGGTTAATATCTTGAATCAATTTTTGCTGATGTTCCGGCCTTGCAAGCATCACCGCCCGTTGAATCCATTCATCTGCTTCATGACTGCGGAAAGCGGTTGCAAAGGCTACGATGGAGTCGTCTTCGAGATCGCTCCCAAGTATCAGGAGCAATCGGAGAGTTGTTTCTGCCTCGACCGATTGGTCTGCTAGTTGTCGAACTGCATTACGGATTGCATCGGATTCCTCCCATAGCAAACCTGCAATATCCAAAGCAAACAACCTTGCTTCACTAACGCTCTCGTTTAGGATGTATTCCGCCACCTGGCTCGAATCGATCCAGTCACAAAGGACAAGGGTCGCAAAGACTTGAACTCGAACTCGTGGATTGGAGTGTGCTTTGTAAGCGGAAATTAGTTTCGGCTTCAACGAAGTTGGTTTGTTTTGGAAAATCCATTGCTGAGCTAAGTCACGTAAAGGACCAGTATCACTAGTTAGCGCTGCAAGAATAACCTCCTCCGACTCGCCATGGATTTTTGGTAAAGCGGTCGCAGCATGGTCGCGATGTCGAATTCGATAGATTCGGCCTTTATCGTCCCCAGCACGAAGATTGATTCTTTGTTGCCAAGCTTCCGGTATCCATTGGGGATGCTCGATAACCAATCGATACATATCCGCTATCCAAATCGCTCCATCTGGCCCGGTCTCAGCTCGCACTGGTCGAAACCACGGATCTTTTGATCGAACCCATTCGCTAGTAGCATCCGCTGGAAAACGCCCGCCCATCAAAGCGGAACCAGCTTGAACGAGTTTTTCGCGATGTATTAGGTTATGCACGGGCTCGCAAATGATTCCCGCCCCCATCATTTCCTGACCGCATCCCAACGAGCGACAGACGATCGGGCTACAAGCAGAAGTAAACCGATTCGCGTAAATCACATCGTTGAATCGTTCGTCGGCAGACGAGAGAGGGAAAACCAATGGCCCGATAGACGGTACTGTCAAATATTTCTTTCCGGTGTCTATAGACCGACCTGACGCCTGCTGAAAATGGTCTTCGATCACATACTGATAAAATGGTTCGTTATTGGAGTTTCCAAACCAACGATTCCAATCGTCACGACTACGAATGAACTGCGATGGCCCTGAGACCAAGCTCAACAACTTCGATTCTGGATCGAACATCAGATCCCGACCAGAGGCTCTTATAGGAGTATCGTTCCCGACAACCCGAATCGCGGCCGCATTTTCGCCTGATGAGAAGTGCAACTTGCCTTCAAGTCCATAGCTAAATCCGTTCATTCGATGCTGTGGGTTTGCCTCAGGAAAACCGTCTATCCAAATCTCCTTATGCTCCGCCACACCGTCACCGTCTCGATCGGCAGCAAAGAAGACCTCTGGAGCACACGCAATGATTGCTCCATCGCGATACGGAAAGACACTATTTGGATAGCTCAGTCCATCCAAAAAGATAGTTGCTTCGTCCATCGTCCCGTTATGGTCCAAATCACGAAGAACTTTGATGCAACCACCATTACCGTTGCCTTGTGGATAGTCTCGCATCTCGACCACCCATAGCTGACCGCGATCATCAAAAGCAAAGTTTACCGGATCCTGCACTAAGGGTTCCGATGCTACCAGTTCGACTACATAACCTTCCGCGACGTCGATTTGACGAAGCGATTCTTCAGGTGATAGTGATTTATGAACACGATTGCTACCCTGTGCAATCTCCTTGACACGTCGCATCAATAGTTCTTCGGTACCACTCTGCCATCGCCCGGGAAGCTGGTAATAGATCATGGAATCATCAACTTCGTATCCACCTTCCGCTCGCATTCGTTCACTGGCTACGTATCCGAAGACATCATCACAGTAGGCAGAAGTCCAAACTTGGTCCCCCTCCATTTCACTCGACAATCTCATTGCATAGTCCAATACGACCTCACCACCTAGAAAGACCCAGGTAAGTTCGCTTCCAAACTGCCATGTGTGAATGATCGCCGGATAGGTCTCGGGAAGTACGCCTCGGCGATCCCAAAGCGCAAGCATCAATTCTGAGTACCTTTTATTCGTCGGTGTTGTAGAAGTAAGACCAGCCATTAGCTTCTCGCGGGTCGGATGCTCCGAGGCCAGCCCCGCATATCCAAAATCAGTAACGGGTCGCATCGAGAGCATCTTCATCGGAGCATCTAGCGATTGCATTACGGCCTTGGCAAGTGTCTTCGCGTGCGTTCGCGTCAGTTCGATTGACCAACTGGGATTCGGACCGATATCTGCTCCACATCCAATGATAGGAAGCGAAACGATCCCAAGTCGCTCGTCAATTTCCGCTGCGGAGATCCCAGGCCAGTCACCACTGATCCGATTATCAATCGCAGGAATCGTAGTCGCATGACAAGCATAGTTGTAAGCGACAGACAGCAGTTTTCCGGACATATCGCGAATGGCTAAGACTCGAACGGTCCGATCTACTACTCCGTCTTCTTGCGCCCCAAAATTCTTCCAAAGACCCTTTTCTAAAACCCGTCTGTTTGTCGCAAATGCTGCCATGCCCTCCCCTGTACTCAATTGAACTTCGACAGCACTTGCCATAGCCTTTTCAATCACTTCTAAAATCGTCTTGGTCACACGTTCACGATACTGATCAGCAAGAGCAACTTCGCTCTCCGTAAGAGGCTTCGCCAATAGATTTGGCGCAACGTCTGGTAAGTAGGGACCGGTATGCGTATGCGTTGCGGAGATTACCAATCGCGCCCGCTCTACCCCCCACCGACGCTCCGATTCTTTGGCGATACCATCGGTCATTTCGCCGGATATTCCTAAGAGATCGATCGACACAAGAACAAGTGGCGTTTCATCAGATGGATACAAGACCAATGCCCTTACGAACAAGGGGTCCAATACGCCGGAGAAGGCCGATTCGCGAGAAGAATATCCCGAGAGTCGCATGGGTTCAGTCGGAGTAATATCCGACTTTGCAACTCCAGCTCGCCAATTCAAATCGCCTGCTGTTAAGTTGCAAGCGAGCAAGAGTTGAAAAAAACAATTCAGAAGCAATAAATGTCGAGTGTACATTGAGTAACCTTCCTTTTTGAAAGTATCTCGATTCGTAGATTACGGAAGCTGAACGATTTCTCCGCCGGCTCGCGTGAAGAGCCCCATGAGGTTTTCGATATCCATGGATTGCGGGATGAATTGGACACTACCATCACAAAACGAGACGTGATAACCTCCATTGTGATTGGATCCAACGATCTTTTGAATCGCCTCCGGAGATGGTGCAAAATCCTTAGGTGCGGTCCAGGGTACGGCATGTTCGTCGGCGACCTCGACAATTAAAATCGAGTTGGAGGTTCCATCACTGAAACCCCTCATTTCGCTTGGCTCCGTAGGATGAAGCCCGCACTCCTCCGAGGCTACTGCGAGATAAGTCGTTTTACCATTGGGGATAGTCGACGAGGGGCACTTGAACATTGCAGGCATCTTGTCAAGTAACTCGATATTATGAGGGCTATCCCACGGCTCGTCCAATTTGAATTGATCATAGAGTGCTTGTTGTTCTAAGAATGGGAGCATGGCGACACGCCAACTCAATAGCGGTTCGCCAGTCTTTTCATCGACGATTGCAGCTGCAGGAAACTTCTTATAAGCGTACTCATGATTCAGCATCGCAATTCCAAGCTGTCGAATATTGTTTGAACACGACATACGCCGGGCTGCTTCTCTAGCTGCTTGAACCGCTGGAAGCAGCAACCCCACAGCGAATCCAATACCCGGAATTCCCATGGATGCCGAAGTTGTCTCGACCATCAATCGCTTCCCTTTTTGTTGAGGAGTAATCAACGTTTTCAAGGCTGGAACAAATCGCTCAAGCCAATGTGAAGTCGCTAATTGAACCTTCTCGGATTCTTGCGGAAGGACCATTTGCTCCTTCATCATTGCGAGTCCAAACTCCATTGTTGACTTCCACGACTTGCTTATTTCAGCCGCGCCTTGCTCAGTCTTTGATCCAATGACAAGCCGCGATTTTCCCCCTAAACCTTGCTGTAGGTCAGCCGAGATGGCAATGTATTCGGCATGAGCCACCATCGCCTTAGCCAAAGCAGCCGGCGCAGGCGGGATCATTTCGATTTGCCCTTCTACAAACCCTTCGATCATCGGCATCACGGGATCCAATGCAATCAAAACAGTCAGATCGGACTGAGGTTTTAAACTCGCGCACAACGTACTGAGTTTAGAACTTTTGCCATTACCTTTAACCATCGAGACCACGTAGTTGATGGTCCCGACGACATGATGCTTGCCGTCGATCGATCCAATAAAATAGTTTTCTTCTTTGAGTTGACGAACGTCGACGCTATATCGTTTGTCAACGGGACCGATAGCGATTTCACTCGACAGGTCTTCAATAGACGCATCAGTTGTTAAAGTGAACAAGGCTCCAACCGAGGGAACCATGGCTCCGATAGGTGGCAATCCAACAACGATATCTACTCGTTCGATCGTCAAGGGATCAAATCCAACTTCTTCTTGGATTTTGACGCTAATAATCTCCCAAGGAAACAGCTCCGTACCGGCTACCTTCAGCATTCGGCTTGGCCAAGCTGTAATAGCGATAATTGCGTCAGTTGGTATCCGCTTCTCTTCGAATGACAATACCGGTGCTTTACTTGCCTTGATTGTTTCTTGGGCTTGCGTTCGCTCTACCCCCGGCCATGTAACCACGACCAGGAGACATGCAATCGATAGGACATTGCGTTGTATAAGTTGAAATAAACGCTTCGAATAAAGCTGCCGAATCGAAATTGTAGACATGCCAAGAACTCACTTAAAGGAAGAAAGAAGAAACCCCGTTGCCAATGGGATTATAGCGTTTTTCCAGAGATCCATATGGCATCAGAACTATTGGTCGTACGAGATCGCAAAATTTCCTGTATGCAATAAGTTGCGCACGTAATATGGCCCTGTGGGCCCCCAGGCAGAGCCTGGAACGAGGGGACGACGAGACGACGGGAATTCAAAGCTTCTAAGGCAGAACTTCCAGTTGGATAGGTTCCGAGGTTACGCTGCCGTCGATCGCTCCGGTCAAGAAGAAGTCGCGAACGCCTACTTCGGCACTGGCATCAGCGGTAACGAAGAACTGCCGTTGCGATTCATTCTCTCGAACAAGCAACCCATTTAAACCAATATTGTCGACAAAAACGCCATGTGGCATATTTCGACCTGCTTGCTCGTTACCAAGAGGTATCTCTCGCGTAAAACCTTCTTTACGATCGGCTTTCACTACCAAGGAAATAGTTTCACCACGTTTGATTTGAACGCGTAATGAACCTGCTCCTTTCTCTTCAGTCGCGTCTGTAAAGATCTGGACGATTGCCTCAGGGCGGTCCGTGATCGTTAGCTTTCCAGCAGTACCAGCGATTCTCTCGACAATTCGCCCATTGATCGTTGCGCGGGCGATTACTCGTGGAGAGACGGCATCTCCCCAATCAGCCGCATCGGAGTCTGCCCATATGTTACCGATCGCGAAACTTTGGCCAGGTTGGACGCGGACAGGAAAGTTGGAATGAATTCCAGGTGGTAATCCATCCAATTCGAACCAAACTTCACCATTATAGCCATCGATTCGATCGACAATCACCGGCAACTCCCGACCAGATCCACGGCGTAAGGGATTTTTGATTTCCGTGACGCTTGCTTGAATACCTGGATTTGCCGGACGCACCTTCAGCCGGTATTTGTATTTCTCGCCACCTTCGCCACGCGTATCAGATAGGCGGACGAGATAGCGACCCGATTCAGGTGCCTTAAATGCAATGTAACTATCGCGTTTGCGATTTTGCGAAGGATCATCATCGTTCTTGTAATAGATATCAAAGACAGGCAACCCATTGGCTGCAGGAGATTCGCCGGCCTCGAGAGGACGTACCACATAAGCTGGTTCGCCTAAGGCATGAACCGTTCCGGTAGTTCCAAAATAGCTCCAGCGATTTCCTCGACCTGGAAAAGTATCGAACCCGGAATCCGATCCACGGGGGTATCTCCATAGTTTCGTGACTTCACCCGACGCATAGAGATACTCATTCAGCTTCATTTCATCCCAAGCGAAGAGACGAAAATCATCGGTTTGGATACTGTTCTTACCGCGAAACGTAAAGTAAGAGTCGCGAGTCGCTTGTAGCTGAACTTGAATAATCGACTGCGCCTTATCGTCTCGAATCTCGAGAATGGAGTCGAGCTTGCTATCGAGTCCATCTGTCTGGGTTTCTACAATCCACATCTCTCCTTGACTCGCATCAAAAGCAAACCAGTCTTCCTCTCCTAGGGTTGAAATCGCACCGCTCACTTCGCTACCTCGAGCCAGTTTCAAAGGGTGATCGGACGTCGTAGAATCGGTAAGCCCCCGTTCCTTACGAGCAACCGCTTCATCGATCATATTGAGTGGACCGACATCAAGATAGATTGGCTTTACATCTGCTGTTTGCGTTTTAGTTTCCGTGGAGTTCGTTTCGATCTTAGGCAACTGTCGCTCAACAACTTGACCGTTCATCAGCGACACGAGAAGCAATGTGCCATCGGTCGATACAGCCACGTCGCTTGGTGTTTCACCTAGCGGTTTTAATGCCGCAATCTGATTCCAATCGGAAGTTCGAAGTACTTTGACGTTGCCAGCGTCACTTATAACGACCAATCGAGAACCGTCTCGAGTCAACGCCAGATGAGTCAATGGTGACTCGTCTATAAAGCGGGTCGCGACGATCGGATTGATCCTGGGTGTATCCTTTGAAAGTAGACTCCAAACGCGAAGGCGGTTGTCCGCACTTCCTGAAATTGCATACGAACCGTCGTTCGTTACCGCAACACTGAGGACTTCATCTGTCGGTTGACTCATCGTATCGAACCGTTGCCCCGAAGCAACATCCCAAACTTTCACGGTTTCATCGGCACATCCACTGACCAAAGTTCGCCCGTCTGGCGAAAATGCGATTGAAAAGATAGCGCCGTTATGACCTATAAATTTCTGAATAGTCTTTCCTGTCTCGATATCCCATAACAGAATTTCCCGATCATAGCTTGCCGTCGCGATCGTTTTTTCATCGGGTGAGAAGATCGCGTTTTGAATCACATCGCGATGCCCCTCGATGACAGAGATCTTGCTGCCGCTTATCACATCATAAATCGTCGCTATGCCGACAAGACCTGTCACTCCAGAGGCCACAAGTAGCTTGCTTCCATCGCGACTAAATTGCAACGAGTTGATTTTGCCGGGTTGCGATTCGAATCTTCGAATGAGTTGCTTCGACTCCATAGCAACTAAATCTAGGTCGCCGTAAGAAGCTGTCGCATATTGGGAACCATCTGGTGAGATCGCGATGGAAGTGATCGGAGTCTTCGCGTTTGAACTTGTTTTGATCTGAGGCGTCTGAAGCTCGCGGCGCATCGCCACCTCACCTTCGGGACCGACCGCTCCTTGCTCAATCCAAGTCGAGATGATGGTTAGCTCTTCCTCTGTAGGTCGCTCCGCATCGTCAGGCGGCATGATTGGATCCATCTTTCCGGATGCCATCATATAGAGACGGCTACTAGTTGGAACGCCCGGAGTGAGTGCAGGTCCCGACTCGCCACCTCGCATTATGGATGCATAGGTTTCCATCACTAACCCACCTTGAGCTTCATCGGCTGTATGGCATGCAATACAGTGCTTTTGCAGCACCGGAAACACATCCTTTACGTAATCGAGCGCATCCGAAGCGATCGCAAGCTTGCCACCGACAAACATCAGAAGACTCAACTCAAGGATAAGGCGTGGATTCCGATTCATAAGACTGAAGCTCAACTTGATTTCAAAACTAAAATTGGGTCACCATTCAAACAGCCGTTTTGACTAATGGTTGAAGGTAAACTCGGTACTTGCTAAAACACTCCAGAAGGCATCTTCAATAGCTGTCCGCCGCTGATCACCGTATTCTTGCATGACTGCAAGGACTTTGTCTTTCTCTGAGGTTGTTGGCTTGCGAGACAGGGCGACGAGAAATAGATGATCCACAATCTCTTCATTGGCCATGCCAGCGTCGATCAATTTCGAGATGGCATTTCCGTCGGCTGCAAGTTTTGGGTTCATCGTTTCCCCGTTCGACATATGCAGCACTTGTATCATACTGGGCTCGGAACTCCGTTCGCATTCGCAAGTGATTTCCCGCGTGTTGCGGCCAAACGTCTTCAAAAAGTACGATTCAACAGCAGAGTCGTAGAGTTGAATCGCGTGCGTTCCTTTTGGATAGAGTTTCGTGTCCTGGAAATCTGCTCCTGGGAAGGCTATACGCGTAAAGTCAGTCGATGTCTGTACAACTTGATCGATTGAATCTAGGAGTACTTCTGCGAGTAAACGTCGCGGATAATAGCGGCTCAGATACTTATGCTCGGATTCATTCTCAGGCAATGGCGTACTGCTTCGTCCATAGGTCTCGCTTTCAAGAATTACTCGCATAAGTTGCTTGAGATCAAACTGACTTTCGACCAGATGTTTTGCACTAGCTGCGAGTAGCGGTTCGTTCGATGCTGGGTTACTCAACCTCAGGTCGTCGGTCATTTCAACGAGTCCGCGGCCAAAGAAATTAGCCCAAACGCGATTTGTGATAGAACGAGCGAAGTAAGGATTACTTGGATTTGTCATCCAAGCCGCAAGTGCTTCACGGCGATCGCGCGGGTCGTCGAACGCGATTGGGTCTGAATCGAGCGGGGCGGGTGGAAGTGCTTTACCGCTTTTAGGTTGAATCAATTCGCCATCCGTCGCGACATATAAGGTGCGAACACCATCTCCATTTCTTGGCTCGCCACCCCAACCTTTGGCTCGAACTCGCGAGAACAGATTTGCCATCGAATAGTATTGATCGTTGGTCCATTTTTCCAAAGGATGGTTGTGGCACTTGGCACACCCAATAGAGAGTCCCATAAATGCTTGGCTTGCGTTCTCAGTCATCTCTTCAGGGGACTGATGTAAGGCGTAGAAGTTGGTCGCTCCTTGAGAATCGCTGTCACCTTTGGCTGTAAGTATTTCAGTTACAAACTGGTTCCATGGTTTGTTTTCGCTGACCGAATTACGAATCCATTTATGGTCAGACTCAACAGCGACCGGACGCAGTTTTGTTCCGTTCACCAGCAGCAGGTCGCTCCACTTATAAGTCCAATAGTCGACGTATTCGTCGCTTGCTAGCAACCGATCAATCAGGGCCTTTTTCTTTTCGCTCGTTTGCGCCGCAACATAGATGTTTGTCTCCTCTGTCGATGGAAGTCGTCCAATCGTATCGATCGTAGCGCGGCGAATAAAGGTTTCGTCATTGGCTGCAGGAGATGGACGAAGTCGGAGCGTCTTAAGTTGCTGAAGATTCAAATCGTCAATAAAATTGCGACGAGTCGCGGTAGCATAAACTTCATCCTGAATCTCATATGGATAGGGAACTGTCATTCGCGATAATGCGACTTGCGAGCCAAACCAAACGAGTACGGCTGCTTCGCCAGCACCGCGCACAAGGACCTCCCCTTTCTCGTTGACGCTTGCTACCGATTCGTCAGTCGCCGAAAACTTTGCCCAGTGGGTAACGTCGACGACGCGACCATCATTATAGTGTGCGTTCACTAAGACCTTAGAAGTATCTGCGGGTTTTAAAAGTACGTTTTCAGGAACCACCGTTATACGAGTCAATCTAGGATCTGTCGGTTGGGGACCGATAGCCCCTTGTGCGATCCACTCCGAAAGGATCTTGTAGTCTTGAGAATCGATATCAAAGCGAATGCCTCCTTTATGGGGTAACGCTCCAGTAGGTTTCGCCAGAAGTAGACTTTTACCAGGGTCTGCGATCTCGATTCGACGTCCGCGAAGATCGCGTGCGATAGCATTAAAGTCAGCCTCACTATCGTAGCCTCGCAGGGACAAACGGAATCCTCCTTTGCCGGCCAGGGTTCCATGGCAAGCCCCCGTATTGCAACCTTGTCGCGCTAGAATCGACTCGACGTCGTTTCGGAAACTCCACGTTTGAAAATCTTGAGCCTCTTCTGGCTTCTGTTCGGCGACTGGTGATTCCACATTGCCAGTGCCAGTGTTGACCTCTTCAGCTCGACCTGGAAAGCCCGAGAAGCTCACTACCAAAGCGGCGAGTAAATAAAGGATTGATACGAATCGATATTGATGGATCATGGATCTAGATGCTATGTAGTTGTCGGTTCAAGAATGCTTAAGCGAACAGTTCACGAATCTCTCGTACGCCGAAATCGACTAACGGGAATGGGCGGCCTCCGGGCCCAGGCATTTCTGCGTGGAGATCTAAGCCAAGCGCCTTGAAGATCGTCGCAATGATTTCACCGGGAGGAGTTGGACGGTCCGCCGGGACAGCTCCTATTGGGTCGCTAGCACCGATAGCTCGCCCACCTTTAACGCCACCACCAGCGAAAGTACATGAAAAACACTGAGGCCAATGGTCACGTCCCCCCGCAGGATTGACTTTTGGTGTGCGTCCGAACTCGGCCAGCCCCGTAACAAGAGTATCTTCGAGCATACCACGTTGGTAGAGATCTTCGATGAGTGCAGAGTAAGCCCTGTCGTACATCGGTGCAACAATGTTCTTCATTCCTTCAATCGTGGTAAAGGGCTTGCTGCCGTGAATATCCCAAGTAATCTCATCGAACACAGTTAGGAAAGTATTGATTGTTACGAAGCGAACTCCAGATTCGATTAAGCGACGTGCTAGCAAGCAACATTGTCCGAAGCGATTCATTCCATAACGCTCGCGCATTCCGGTTGACTCTTGAGATAGATCGAAAGCCTGTCGTGCTTGTGGGCTGCTCATCAATCGATAAGCCGCTTCAAAGTTCGCATCTAGCATCTTGGCGGACTCGGTCGCTTCCAATGCAGCCATCTGCCCTTCGACGGCTTGACGCATTCGGCGACGACGATCGATACGGACGTCTCCCATCGTCGCTGGTGGAAGAAGGTCGGGGACTTTGAAATTCGGTTGGGATGGATCTGCCATCAACGCAAATGGATCATAGGCCTTTCCAAGAAATCCTCCAGCTTGTCCGTTAGGTAGATTTCCACCACCGCGGCCCATCGTCTGAGGCAGAACAACGTGAGCAGGTAAGTCGCTACGGCGTCCTTTCATGTACTGGAGAACAGCACCGGCGTGGGGATAGTTCACACCGCCGGTAAACTGACGGCCTGTTTGCAGCATTTGCCAACCAGCGTCGTGAACAGCAGCAGCCGTGTGATAGCAGGACCGCACGATCGAGAACTTGTCAGCAACCTCGGCGTGCATCGGCAAGATTTCCGAAATTTGGAAATCGCCTTTGGTGTTGATCGGCTTAAATGGCCCTCGAACTTCCGAAGGTGCTTCGGGCTTCATATCGAAGGTATCAAGCTGGCTTGGAGCACCTAAGTTGAAGATCATGATGCATGATTTTTTATCCTTTGAAGGATCTACCTTGCCTTGTTCAGCTGCCGCAAGAAACTGTGGCAAACCTAAGCCAATGGCTCCAAGCGTTCCGACCTGCAGAAAATCGCGTCGCGTCGTTCCGTTGCAGTTGTGCGACTCGCCGCGTCCAATCAAGTTAAGCATTTCAATTCCTCTACGAAATCCGTTATGATGACCGAAAGCACCGCAAAAATCAGCGACCTAAAATCACCATGAATTCTGACTTAATAGTCTATTGTATTCTTGGTACAAAGAAAAAGCTTGCAACGAACACGCGTTTTCTTGTACAAATTGCGCATGAGCGAAAAAATTAAACCGTTAATCCGCTGTGAACAAGCATCGTTTTTCCAATCGATTAGTGACCCCCAATCGCTTTTAGCTTTGTTTGACCATCTCCCGGACGTTTTCCTATACGTCAAGGACTCGTCCGGCCGATTCATGAAGACAAACCGGACATTCCTCATAGAACGGGGCTTGGCAGCAGAAGCAGAGATTCTCGGAAAAACCGATTTGGATATCCATCCTCATTATTGGGGGCAACGATATCGCGACGAAGACCAGACAGTCATGCGTTCAGGGTTGCCGTTGGTTGATCAAGTCTGGTTAATACCAGATGTAAACGGTCAGTTAGAACCATTTATCTCGACAAAGATCCCTCTATTCAATCTCGCGGGTGCCTGCATTGGTGTCGCTGGCATTCGGCGACAATTGAACCCTGACGATGAACAACCCAACGAAGAATTCGTGGGGATCAAAGCAGCAGTTCGAATGATGAATGAAGCGTTCTCCGAATTGATTGAGATGAAAAAGTTGGCGCAGATTGCAGGGCTATCCCATAGCCAATTCAATCGACGGTTTCTCGCCATGTATCGGATGCCACCTTCGACTTACCTGCAACGCGTTCGAGTTCACGAGGCTTGTCGTCGGCTCGTTGCAAGCGATCGAACGGCCATGGAGATCGCGTTGGAGTCTGGGTTTTACGATCAAGCCCACATGACTCGTACATTCAAGAAGTTTCTAGGCGTGACTCCTAGCGAGTTTCGCCGGTTGCAATAGTCTTCTCGCAAAATAAAGTGACTCGATCCTTCCCGCTATCGGCCAGAATAAGGCGGGCATCGATGAGATCATTGAGTTGCACTTGATTTACCACTACCAGGGATGCCCACGATTGCGATGAGATATACATTCGGTCGCGTGCTTAATGCCGCAAAGATGCAATCTACTTGCTCGGCGAGATTCGGAAATTCGGGCAATTCAGACATCTTTTAAACTTAGAATTAAATAATTGTCACGACTAAGAATTACGGTTGATCCTGTAGCGAAATTAGTCAAGGCTTTCGGCCATTGCCAAGCACAACACGACGAAGGCGATCGTGTTTACTTCGCGCGATTCCGCAAGCGATCGAGCAGCACCGCGCCTAAGATTACCAGACCAAGCACTACCTTCTGAGTATAGCTTTCGACATTCGTGAGATTCATACCGTTTTGAATGACGGCGATCGTAAATGCACCAATCAGCGTACCGAGCATCCGGCCCTCACCGCCACTAAGACTCGTACCACCCACGACCACTGCCGCAATCATATAAAGTTCGTACATGTTACCGTAAGTTGGTGAACCGCTTTTGAGTTGAGACGCTGTGATAACCCCACCTAATCCGGCTAGCAATCCGCTGGTGACGTAGGCGATCATGATCACTCGAGCAACTGGCACGCCCGATAGTCGAGCCGCTTCGCAGTTCCCACCGACTGCGTAGAGGTATCGACCAATCTTCATTCGCGACATCGCTATATGAGCAAGCCCATAGAGTACCAACATAAGAATGACAGTATTTGGTACACCGAACAGATCCGCACCTCGTCCTAGCCAAATAAACGAATCCGGAATCTCCGAAATCGATTGTCCGTTTGCGAGAATATAGGC
>Ga0105046_10011050_pt1 | contig 14042 bp, 7 predicted proteins | sample MAT03_FD_78385 | JGI IMG/M metagenome (GOLD analysis project Ga0105046, IMG submission 78385) | Freshwater microbial communities from Lake Fryxell liftoff mats and glacier meltwater in Antarctica - MAT-03 (megahit assembly) | ecosystem: Environmental > Aquatic > Freshwater > Ice > Liftoff... | reverse complement strand
TCATCCTCGCTAATCTGCCTGGTATGCCAAGCCCCTCCCCACTTTCTCTGACGCTTTGGCATTGGTTCGTCAATTTCTCTGGTCTGCCTATCCCACTTTTCACACCTCAAGGGAAGAACCCGATATGCTTAAAATTCCCAAATCCCTTTTTGATACGCTCATTTCTACGCTTTCTTATGCTGCTTGATGTGCAAAGTCGAACTAAAACCTGATTTGAAAAAGTTGATGGTTAGTAGGCTGAGATCGTGCCTGAGGGACAGACACGATCTCACTAATGCCGCTTGACAAATACTATGGTGCTATCCAGATTAGCGCTTGGCTCAGGTCTTGCAAGCGACCAGGGCAGGTCTCGTTGATCGGAACATAACGCAAGGCGACAGGTTCATCACCGTATTTCAAAACGCGCAGTTGATAACGGGAAGCTATATCGCATGGAGGAGGTGCGCCCACTGCCGGACCGATGATAAACTCTCCCCCATCAAAACTGTACGTGCCAGATGGGAAGATTCCGTATGGCTGTGCGGTGTGTTCGATAGTGTCGGCGATCACGTAAGTACCATCCCCATTGTATCGAATGTAAGCCATGCCATCTGGAATATTGAAACGTGGACTACCTAGGTATTGTTTCCAGACACCGACAATATCTTCAGCACTCGTTACGATCAGATCGCACGGACCCGTCACGCCATCGCCGCACGGCACGAGCGCAATTTCCATAGCTGCCGGTAATGCCGCTGGTGCTGCTTCGGGTGTAGCGTCCTGCGCCACTACCAGCACCGACGCGAAACTCAGCAAAACGACAATCAATACTCCATACAAGCGAATTTTCTTCATAGTGATTTCCTCAACCTCATTAAACGAATTGAATATCAATCAACAAAGCGCTTTGCCGACGGATAGTTGCAGCATATGCGATAAAATGGGCGCTGTGGGGACTTTCCCAACCTTTCCCCACCCCCTTTGTATAGGGCTGCGAGAAGGCAGATTTGAGAGCGGGATACCGAAAAGAGACGACCGGTCGTCGTCTCTTCGCTTTAGTCCATCGCCTATCCCGACTTTGTCGGAAATTTATCCTGAGGCTGTTGTGAGCTGTGCTGATTCAGGTTCGCACAGCGGCTCAAGACGATATAGTTCGCGCTGGCTACAAGTGAGTTCTGGAATATAACGGTTGGCGCGCGTCCAAGCGAGTAATTCTTCAAACGTTCTGTCGACGCGCCACAGTCGCGCCGTGCCATCATAGGACGCCGTGAGCAAAGTTCGACCATCGGGTGTGAGATCTAATGCATCGACCGGATTTTGGTGCCCTGTGTAATGCCGGTAAGGCTGTCCTGTAGCTACATCCCATACGGTGACAGTCTGTGACGACCCGGCATGGCTCGCAGTGTATACGCTGCGACCATCGGGACTGAAGATAAGTTCGTTAATGCGTCCTTGAGTCTCTGTAAATCGTCGAATCAACTGTTCGGTGGTCAAGTCCCATAAATAAATACTGCCATCAAGGTGACCGGAGACGGCGGTCAAACCATCCGGCGAAACAGCCAGCGATAGGCAGATCTGAGTAGTTCCGGTCAGGCTGAACAGGGAGTTCCCAGTTGAAACATCTACTAAGACTATCGTGTTATCGGAGAGGCATGCCAAAAACTGCGTCGCATTGGCGATGAATATCGCCTTTGCTACTGGGGTCGGAAATGAGAAACGTCGACTAAGTCCCTCGGTCGCCACGTTGATCATCACGACAGCGCCTTCATCAGCCGCTGCGATAAAGGCGCTGCCGTCCGGTGTGAAATCCACGCTGTTCACGGCTGAGTTCACACTCTGATAATCATTCATCAGAGAGCCACTCGTCACATCCCACCGTCTGATTTCACCACTCCAGTCTGCCGACAGAACGGTTTGTCCGTCTGGGCTGAACCGAACGCTACCCGTATTGCCGCTGTGAGCAATCCCATTGACCCCGAAACGCCGGATTTCGGTGCCTGCCACAGCATCGTAAAGGATTACAAGTCCCGTTTGTTCCGGGCGTAGCGTATTTCCGCCTGCCGCAATCACAAACATTTGTCCATCTGGGCTGATGTCGCCATCATCCATCAGCGCTTCTGATCTCAGACTTTGGGTACGTGTGATTTCTGCTCCATCGTCCAAATCCCACAGCCGTATCGTGCTGTCCACTCCCACACTGAAAAGCTGACTTTCGTCTGCGTCAGGAAAAACCCTCGTGATTCCACTTGTGTGCCCTGCTAGGACGCGCACGACTTCGCCTGTCTCGATGTTCCACGTCGTGATCCAATCACCGGCAGCGGCAGTGATCGTTTGCCCATCGTGACCGAAGTATTGGCTTCCAATCGGACCGCGCCGTCGATAGCTTCGGATCTCGCTGTGGCTGGCAATATCCCACAAGCTCATCCTCATATCAAACAAGCTTGCCACTAAGAACTTCGTTCCATCAGGGCTGAAAATCGCACTATTGGGCTGCAATCCGACTTCAAATTGATCAATCATGCGTCCGCTGGCTAAATCCCACAGCCCGACCGTTCCATCAAATGAGGCGGAAAGCAGCATTGAATCATCGGGACTGAACTGGATGCTTTCCACCGCAGCAGTGTGTCCCTCGAACGTTCGCACGATCTCGCCGGTGTCCGTGTTCCACAAAATCATGGTGTTATCAGATGCGGCGATGATCTGTCTGCCATCGGCGCTAAACTGCGCCCCCCAGATTCCTGCTTCATGACCTTGAAACCGACGCAGCGGTTCGGCGGTCGTAAAGTCCCATAGATTCATCGTGCCATCTGGCGAAGTGGTCAGGAGCTGGAGAGCCTCTCCCTCTGAAGTAGGGCGGAACACAGCATCCCACACTGTATAAGCGTATGCTTGGGGGAAAAATCGTGTGGCATTGCCCGTATCGAGGTTCCACACTACAGGACTGGTCTCTTCATCAGTATAGGGAACAGTGACCAGAAAGCGCCGATCCGGTGAGAGGGTTGCGGCGCTCCACGACTGATTGTACTGGGCATCCGCATAGAGGCGGACAGTGCCGGGTGCGTACGCTGACTCCGCCAGAATGAGTTGGCTGTGTGCGGATGGGTGATCCGTTACAATGACGGCAGCAAGACTCAGGGTACGTGCAGTATCGAAGTCATCACTAAAAAACGCCGACTGCGCGCCATTGATAAGTGCCAGTTCACGCACAGCCAACAAATTTGCTTCGCTCTTTGTGCGTTCAGTCAAGGCAGTACCGGTCAACGTAATCGCTCCCAATAGTGCGAAGGCTAAGACAATAACAAGCCCGCGCAAGAACCGCTCAGCACGCTTTTCAAGAGAACGCTCGTGTTTCTGGCGCTGCAGTTCTACCTGCGCCTCTTTTTCGCGCCCTAATATGCTGGTATCCAGATACCTCCGCTCGGCAGAGGTTATAGCTAGGGTCGTTTCATCCGCCCACTTTTCGAACTGTGTCAAACGGCTGCCACGCGCCAGAAAACTTGTGTCCTGTTTTTCTTCGCTCCATTCCGCCGCCATTACACCCAACTGCCGTTGTAGCTTGATTTCGTCGCGATTCTCGGTCAGCCAGCTACGCAGCCGATCCCACGCGCGCAGGATCGCCTCGTGTGCCACTTCCACCGTAGGTGAACGGGTGCCGGGGTCGTTATCCAGCGAGAGCAGACGGTATTCAACGTAGGTATCAATCACTTCTTCCATGACATCGGGATCAGGCGCAATCGCCAGCAGTTCAGACCGCTTCACGCGGCGGCGGGTATCCTCCACCCCTTCGCCCAGCGTCACCAGCCGCAGAAACATCTGCCGTGCCACTTCTTGGCTGGCAGCATCGAAGTCCAGATAGACTTCATCAGCGCGCCGTGCCAGCGCGCCGATGGTGCCACCAATCGCGTCATAGGCTTCGCGCGTGAGTCGATGCCCCTTTCGCTGTTCAAACAATTCAGTGAGTGCATATTGCAGTAGCGGCAACGCCCCCGCCTGATAATTCACTTCCGCCACAATTGATGCGACCAATCCCGGCTCAAACGACACCCCAACGCGCTCAGATGGTTTACTGATCGCGCGTTCGAGTTCTTCGGCAGAGAGCGGCAGGATCGTTTCCATGCGCGAACGCACCAATTCGCCAAAATCCGCATAGTGCAACGGGCGATCATAAAAATCGGCACGCAGCGTGATAATGATGCGAACACGGCTGCGCGGCTCGGTGACAGCCGTGCAGAGCAGATCAAGGAACTGCACGCGGACAGCCTCGTCTTCCAACAGCGTGAACACTTCTTCAAACTGGTCAATCACCAGAACAAGTTCGCTGCCATCATTGGGCAATATCAACTGCGCAGTGCGGATCAGCCCACGACGATCACGCGATAGCTGCTCGTGGAGGCTACCGGACAGATTAGCAGCAACCCGTGTCAGCGCGATTTCCAGTTCGTCTATGGGGTGTGCGCTAGGGAGCAATTCGACAATGAACCATTTTTCGGATTTCGGCAGGTCGCCGCGCCACAGCGCCGGAATGAGACCAGCTTTGACAAGGCTGGATTTGCCACTGCCACTGGGACCAATCACAGCCAAGAAGCGCCCAAATTCATGTGCTTCCTCCAACCGCTTGATCAGCTTTGCCGTCACCTTCTCGCGCCCGAAAAAGTCTTGATTGTCGGCGGATTGGAAGGCGCGCAGCCCTTTATAAGGGTTTTCTGGCTGGAAATTGCCAGTCGGAATGATCGTCGCAGACAAAGATTCTGAAGATTTCGCCAGCAGATTCAACTCACGCGCCCGAACCATCGCTTGCACGCGGCTGCGCACGCCAAGCTTGGCGTAAATCTGGTTGACATACCATTTGACGGTACTGAGGGTCACCGTCAGCCGTTGGGCAATTTCTTTATTGGCGTTGCCGTCGATGATGAGTTGCAAAACTTCTTGCTCACGTTGGGTCAGCAGTTCGACGGTGCTCGTGGGTGTACGGTTCATGCCAATGGCTTCACGAAAATCCGCTGCGAATGCCAATGCGTCAGGATAGCGGTGATCGGGATTCTTGGCAGTCGCCTTCTGGATCACACGGTTCACCTGTATGGTCACGGCGGCATCAAGGGTCGTAATGTCGGGCAGTGGGTCATTGATGTGCTTGTAGAGTCGTTCCACCGCAGAGAGATTCTGGAAGGGGTGTGTTCCCGTAATCACTTCGTACAGCGTCACCCCTAGGCTGTAGATATCGGTGCGTGCGGTGATCGGTTCACTGCGCGCTTGTTCCGGCGAGAGGTAATCTAGTGAGCCAATAATTGCATCGGGCTGGGTGTTGTTGCCCGGCAAATTCAAATCTTTGGCGATACCAAAATCGGTCAGATAAGCATTGCCATCCTCATCGAGAAGGATATTGCCCGGCTTGATATCCCGATGAATCACGTGGTTGCGGTGTGCCAATGACAACGCCCCCGCCACTTGATCTAAGAGTAAAGCCGCTGACCGCAGATCAAATGCCCCCTGTTGCAGCACATCACGCAAACTGCCACCGCGCAGCCAGCGCATGACCAGATACGCGCCATCGGGATCACGCCAGTAATCATAGAGTGGGGTAATGTGGGGATGCTCTAAGCGGGCGACGATCTGTGCTTCGCCCTCAAAGCGGCGGATGAACTCCGGCTGGTTTGCCAATCCGGGCAAAATGATCTTGATGGCGACTTCACGCCCAACAGTGCTTTGATAAGCCCGATAAACAGCACCAAAGCCACCTGCGCCGATGCGCTCACGCAACTCGTAGCCCTTGAGATTCTGGGGCAAAACTGCTTCCATAATAAATTCCCTTACATATTATTGATACTGGTGTTAGTAACTACTCAGCCCTCACCCTAAATCCCTCTCCATAAGCGAAGCGGCGGGGAGAGGGACTTTCTACCGCTTTTCTCCCCCTCTACTGTTTGTGGGAGAGGGGGTCGGGGGGTGAGGGGTACCTGAGTAGTTACTAGTATTATAGGGTGGATTAGTTGGACGCCGGCAACATTCCGAACTTTTCCCCACCCCCCAAAAGGGCGAAAATCATCCTCCTTAAAAAGTGGCGCGATAAAAAGTGAAGTGACCTCGTGAGAGATGCTGTTGGCGAATCAAAATAGGAGCTGTTCCGTAGGGGCGCAATGCCAGGCGCCTCCACAAAAAAGACACGCCGACCCTAGATAAAATCAATTCGCCAACAGTATCCTGAGATTGGACACACTGCTAAATATAGGATCATAGTCCAAGAGAGGAAAGGTCATACGAACAAGGGATGTAAGTTTAGCGCCCAATTCAAGCGCTCGATTAGGTTGCAACTGATGAGCGGTGAGCGGAGTATGGCGGGGTTAAGCCGTGAGCATCAGCTTGACTCGGAGATGATGGGCAACTGGAGATTGCAAAAAAGCATCGCGCTTACTGGATAGGGTGCGGGCGAGAAACGGGTGGTAGTGACTATCCATGCTTCGCTCATTTCAGCCGTAGGAGCATAAACTAAATTATGCCCCTACATAACATACCCTAGGGCGAAGCGTGCATCGCCAATTCTACAGGTTCCGGCGTGGTGTGGATAACGCTGTGTTTCGGTTCGCGCATGACGAAAAAGGCGATGATCGCCGTCAACACCCCTGCCGCCGAAGCGCACAAGAAGGTGGCTTCAAAGCTGACCGCGTCCGACAACCACCCGCCGATCAAGGGCGTCAATAATGTCACCGGCGCGACCAACGTATTGCCCAAGCCGACATAAAAAGGGCGGTCTTTTTCGCTGCCAAAATCCAACAACAGCGCATTCGAGGAAGTCCACTGTGCCCCGTGCGAGAAGCCGAAGAGGATAAACACGATGATGAACCAACTCGCACTCGTCGCCATCAAGGCAATAAACGCGCTTGTCCCCGCCAGCAGGGCACCGAACGCAAACATCCTGCGGTGTCCATATTTATCCCCCAGCCAGCCGCACACGGGGTTGCTGATGGTCGCCGCTAGCAAATAAATCCCCGTCAATACCCCTGCCATAGCAGCATCCACCTCAAAGCGACGCACCGCATAAACCGAGTAAAAAGCGGAACCGACCGAGGCAATTTGGATCAGCATTCGTGTGATGATAAATATGCGAAAATTACGATCCCGCCGCAAAATTGCAACCAAACTACGACGGAAGGCGGCTCCCTTCAAAGGCGTGTCCTCGCGTTTGACCGACTCGCTTTCGCGGGTTTGTGCCAAAAAGCCTAAAGACGCCATCATCAGCACGCCTGCCAAAAAGAAACATAGGGCAAACCCGACGGTCGAACCGCTGGCGGCTGCCAAGATCAAGCCCGCGATCACGGCGGCGATGCTGCTTAGCAAGTTGGCGGCTGCCGATTGAGTGCCATAAAAAATCCCCCGTCGCTCTTTCGGGATGATCTTGGCGATCATGCTTTGCCATGCTGTCGCCGTCAGCCCACCCATCAGCGCATGGATGATCACCATGACGAAGGTGAGTGCCAGCGCGACACGCTTGTCCATTTGGGTGCTGAACAAGGCGATCAACGCCAATCCAAAGAAGGGCCAGCGTTCATGCAGTGTCATAAACATCACCATCGGCTTGAAGCGTAGCAGATAAGCGACTCGATTGGCGGTTAAAATTTGGGGAAGCTGCCATCCGACCATGTGGATCGACGCGATCAACCCAATTAAAATACTAGAATTGGTGAGGGTGTTTACGAACAAGGGGATCACCGTCACGAACGACGCGAATCCCAACGCCATACCAAAGAGTCCGCCGTCGGTGACATTGACGGCGAAATTGAACCGGACGTTCCGGCTGTTCTCGCTGTGCAAGATAGGAGCCTTTAATGCTGTAGTTTCAATCCATATTCTAGCAGATCGCCAGATTGCGGCAATAGCACCATGTAACCGAATACACACTTGGACTCAGGGGGTGGCGTGCGTCTTCTCGATCACCAAAAAATGCGACAGTCCAAAGGTATCCATCGGTGTGCCTTCGGCACTTTGCCACACTTGCCGCAAGGTCTTGCCCGTTGCCCCCAAACGGGCGATGAAATTATCGAAGCCCCCATAAATGCGGTGATGCGCCGTGACTTGCACCGGCTGATCGGCAAATAGGCGCAATAATCCGCGCTTGGTATAGGCGCGCACATGGGGTGCCAGTCGGTTACGGAGGGGGTCAGGTAGATAATTGATGAAGGGGGTATTGCCGAAATGGTACTGTCCACGCCAGTAATACCCATGCGTCTCGAAGAAAAACCAACGATTGGGCACGAAGATCACCGCCCGCCCGCCCGGTTTCAAGACCCGCACGATCTCCCGCGCGGACGCGGCATCATCGGCGACATGTTCCAACGTTTCGTGCGACAACACGGTGTCGAACAAATTCGCGCGATAAGGCAAATTCTCGTTGGCGGCGACCGCCACTTGTGGCGTCACCCGCATCGCCACGAGGGATCGCTCAAACTCATATTCTACGCCAAAGACATGGGGAGTGTAGCGTTTCGTAAACTGGTCGGTATACATGCCCACGCCGCACCCGACATCAAGCACATGCGCGTTTTCGAGGCGGGCATAGCGCGCAATCATCTGCAAGCGCCGCTCTTGACCGTCCCGCCATACATAACTCGGTTCACCACGCAGCGCCGCTAAATCAGAATGTGTCATAAATCCTTGCGCCTATCGTCAGGAAAATCACCAGTAGCAGCATAATATATCATGCGCCACCTGCTGGGGAACCCATAATCATGAGGATCGCTAGGCGCTAATCATAGGGCACGCGCCCTGTGCGGTTACTCGCAGCCCCGCGCTCAACACGGCTGATTGCCGCCCGTTCCAGTTTCGTCCCCCCCTGTTGCATCTTCCGACTCTGGGGGCTATCGGCACCCTTAAGCGGGACGATTGTGGTGATCACCGTACCCTTGCCGGCTACACTATCAATGCTGATAGTGGCATCCAACATTTCTGCCCGTTCGCGCATATTGACCATGCCCAAGCTGGAACGTTTCTCGTAGCCTGCTTGCACCTTTTCAACGCTAAAACCCACGCCATTATCGACAATTTGAATGATGGCGACATCCTCTTGCCGTCGTGCCGTCACGCTGATTAAATTGGCTTTAGCATGTTTGCGGGCGTTGTTGACGGCTTCTTCCACAATGTAAAACAGAACCCCTTGTTGGTGGGCATCAAGATGATCTTCGACATCCCCCTCTACCCGCACCGCCACTGATTGCTTGTGCATTTCATACATTTTCTCGGAAAGCTGATTCAAAGCCGCCGACATCCCCTGCGTCTCCAACACCAATGGACGCAGCGTAAACAGCATGTGGCGCATCTCTTTGGTGGTTTTGCGCGCCAAGTCTTCCGCCTTCTTAAGTTCTTCGGGGACTTCTTCGGGACGTTTTTCGATCAATTTGGAAATATAAGCAAGGCGCATGGCTAACCCTGCCACCCCCTGTGTGGGACCATCATGCAAATCGCGCGCCAACTTTTTGCGCGCCTCTTCGTCAGCATCAATGATGCGTTCTTTTTCCGTCAACAAATTGGAATACAAAACAGCATTTTGCAAGGCGATGGTCGATTGTAAACCAATGGCGCGCAACATCTCGCCTTGATCCGGGCTGAAGGCATTGCTAGTCTCGCTCCCAAAAACGATCAAGCCATAGGTATCAAAGCCCGCCCGTAGCGGAATGCACAACAACGATTTGGTATATTGAAAGGCGACAAAAAACTGAAATTCAGCATCTTCGTGGGCGTTTTCGCCGATCACTGGTTCGGCTTCGCGTAATGCCCGCCCCGCCACCCCTTGCTTACCTTCTAATGTACGCGCCTCGTCCGACCGCGTGAAACGCCGCGCCGACACCACATGCAGCAAATTGTCTTCGATATGATAAAGAAAAATCGCCCCTACCATACTCGAAGCCTCTTGACTCGGCATCCGCAACGCCAACCGCCCCGCCTCTAAAGTGGCATCCAACACCGTTTTATAATTCAAGGTCGAGCTGAGGATAAAGGTCAGTTCCGAGAGGACGTTGGCACGTTCGCGGACATCCAGCAGATAGGCATCTTTGTCTCTGCCAAGTTGTTCTACCGACCGTTTTAAGCCGCCGACCGTGCGATTCAAAGCATACGCAACTGCCGACGCCATCCCCCCCATTGCCGCGATGATCACAATCGTGCTGTTGAAGGTGGGGATTGTAGTCTGCCCAAACAGAATCAGTCCGGCAATACCCACAACCGCCATGCTGACACCGTGCAGCATAGTCCACGACTCGTTGACTTGCAGCAAACCGATGAACATCAATGCCAGTGATGTGGCTGTGACAAAAGTGATCTGCCCGGCACTGATGTAGCTTAAGACCCCCAGCATCAAGATATCACTGAACCAAATCATGAGCCGTGCGGCTGAATGGGTCGCCGACAACGACCCCACCAGAATCGTCACGAAGTTAGAGACTACAACCAACGCCACCGGCAAAGCCAGCGCACCCCACTCAAGATTATTGAATTCCGCGCGAAATATCACGACGGCGACGATAATCGCCAATAATAATATCCAACGCACATATAACTGAGACCAAAAAACCATCTGCAAAGGTACTACTACCGAGATCGGTTTTGGAGCGAGTATGCGTTTCTCTGTTTTCAATGAGGTAGACAATCGTGTGCCCCACATACAATATTTTTGATGATCTGCCCCCCACTGCGAGGCTCATTCTGATAATTATATGCCGAAGCTGAGAACTCTAAACATTGGGATTAGGCTATTCTGGTATGATTCTGGTTTGTGATAGGTTTGGTTTTCATGAAAAATAGAGGAGAATACCCTGCTCCCTAGCCCGCCGATGAAAAATCACGACACCGCCTATGATTGCTGTTTCCAATAGGCGTGTGTCGTCTCTGACAACGACTAGCAGTCCCTACAGCGCGGCGAGAATGCGTCCACAACTACCACAATAAATGACATGATTCCCTTGTCGCAATTGTTGCAGCAGCATGGAAGTTTGCTCCACACCGCAAATACCACAATTTTCCTCGCGCAGTTGGGCAACCGGCGAACCTTTCATACGCACGCGCAAGGCATCATACGCCTTTACGTAAGTCGGTTCGATCTGGGCTATCGATTCCTTGCGTTTACGAATCGCGTCCCGGATATCGTCGGCAATCTGCTGTTTATCTTTTACCAGATCGCTTTGCCGCACTACTTGTTGCGCTAGTTCCGCTTGTACCGCCGCACGCAACTGGATGATCTGCGCCCGTTGGGCTTCAACGGTCATCATCAATGTGAGGAGGGTCTCATCCATCGTTGTGAGCCGTCGCTTTAACGAGTCAAGCTCCATCTGCATCTCGGTCAAAATCTTCGGATTGGTGACTTTTCCCGAATACAACTGTACATCGGCTTCTTGAATCTTGGCGACCAAAGCCTTATTTTCGAGTTCTAAATCGAGCGCTTGTGCCTCTAGCGGTTTAATGGTTTCCTCGGCAGTATGCAGGGCGTGCGTCGCTTGGGCGACACTTTCATCACTACTGAGGACATGATCAATTTCATTCATCCGAACTTTCATTTTACCAATGCTGACATCTATCAACTGGAGGTTGAAAAGCATGGCGGCGTGATTGCGATTATTGGTTTGCATAAAGACTCCCTATCAAGAAGACTGGCGTGCTGCGAGCAAAGGGTTGGGACAAGGGGCAGAAATGGCAAGTGTGTTACAGGTTGATGACCAATAGGCTGAACCATGAAAGTCGAAACGCAAAATCCACGCCTGTCGCCACTCACTTGAAATGCTAGACAGATAACTGTACTCTATCATCTCATCGCAAATACTGCTATGGAACACAGAGATCACCAAGTCGGTGAATTGCCGCGCGTTGTTTATTCAGCCCAAGGTGCCCTGAAGGATACACTGCCATGACCATCGCCGACGCACTCTATCAAGGCAAAACCCAAATTGCCCCCATCAGCGACTCCGCCGGGGCGGATGCCCAACGCTTGTTATGCGCCGTGCTGGGGTGCGAGCGCGCATGGCTTTTGGCGCATCGTGACCAGCATTTGACCCCTGACCAGCGCACGGCTTACGAGGCGTGGGTAGCGCGGGCGGCAATGGGCGAACCGTTGCCTTACATATTGGGACGACAAGCCTTTTATGATCGCGATTTTTGGGTGACACCTGCTGTCTTGATCCCCCGTCCAGAGACAGAATTGTTGCTAGAGCAAGCGCTCGCCTATGCCGCCGGATGCCCGCTGATGGTTGCCGACATTGGCACAGGCAGCGGCGCGCTTGCCGTCACCTTTGCGGCTTTACAGCCCCAAACACGGGTCTATGCCACCGACATCAGCCCCGATGCGCTGGCGGTCGCGCGCGCTAACGCGACCCAACATCATGCCGACATCACCTTTTTTGAAGGGGATCTCGCCCAACCGTTGCTCGATCACGCCGTGCATTGTGATTTGATCATGGCGAATTTGCCCTATATCGCGGCGGCAGAAGTGCCGACGCTTCAAGTCAGCCACTATGAACCGCTCCTGGCGCTGGATGGTGGGGCCGATGGACTCGTGTTGGTGCGGCGCTTGCTGGCTCAACTACCCACCGTTATGAACGACGCGGCACTCATTTTGTTGGAGATCGGCGCGGGGCAAGGGCAGGCTACATTGGCGATTGCGCAGCACGCCTTCCCCGCGTGGGATGTCACTTTGTTGCCCGATTATGCCGGGCATGATCGCATCATACGGATTTTGAAAATCGGCGCGGTCTGACTCTTGCAATGGCAATGGCTTATGCTACAATCTTTAACATCAGGGCAGTTAGCTCAATTGGCAGAGCATCTCGTTGACGTCGAGAAGGTTAAAAGTTCGAGTCTTTTACTGCCCAACCGTCATGCATATATTATAAATCAACAAAAAAATCCCCCATGTAATACCACAGATTGCACCTTTGCACCTTTGACAATCACCGCCTTCACAATTTTGTCGATCAGTGCTTGATGAGCTTCATCAAAATTGGCGCGAGATACCCCCGCCTTTAGGGGGGGAAGGGATAGCGCCGTGTCCCTTCGTATAGGTGTAACCGTCTGAATGGTGTAGCACGCGGCAGTGACGGTGTGAAACGCCAGCTGCTTTTCCCAAAGAGGTGCTGATGTCGAAACTTCCCGATGCGCGACACGCGACACGTCCGGTATGTTTCCCGGCATACTTACCAGCAGGGACGATAGCTTTAACCATGTCGCCCGTTTGAAAACCGAAATGGCGCTTCTGACGCAGACGGTAACGCGATGGGAAACCATACTTGTCGGTACGACACATTTGGCGTGAACCATGACCCGTTGCTTTAATCAACAACGGTATATCGCTAGACGTGATATAGACTTTTTCACCACTCTCGCCCACACACGCCGCGTCCAGCCAGTGAGTTTTTGCGTAGCCCTGCGTTGTGCGGTTGAACTTGGTGCGTCCACCCGTGCCGACCTCCAATGGCAGTCCGATTGTTTCCAAACGATGGTAGAGCGCCCATCGTGTGGCATTCACCGCCGCAGCGTCCTTGAGCGGGAGCTTGGCTTGTTTCTGGATTTCGGGGAAACCAAATTCCGCCGCCGTCTGTGTTCCCTTCTTCTGGTTGCAGTCGTGACAAGCGAGGGTTAAGTTGCTGACCCGGTTGCTGCCGCCGCGCAATTTGGGGTTGATATGCTCGATTTGCAGCGGCAGGTATTTCGCGCCGCAGTAGGCGCATTTGCGTCCCCACTTTTCGAGTAAATATTCTCGTATCTCGTAACCCGCCAACTCGCCCTGCTGATATTCCACGCCCCTGATTTCCGCATTTGCCATCAACTGCGTATCAAACTTCACCAATTCCTGACTGATACTGGCGATAGGACAAGCACGGTTCAGGCGACATGCCCATGTCCAAATGTTCTCCACGCGGCTTTGCAATGACGGCGGCAGCCATCCCTCTGGACGACGACGGTTATCAAAGCGCGCCTGTCGATAGCGCGTGTGTCGTGCGCGGCGAGAACGTCGCAGTTGCCGCCTTGACAGGAGCGCGTCGCGTATCTGCTGCCCGCGATGGGTGAGTTCACCTGCCCAAATCACCCGC
>Ga0105046_10011049_pt1 | contig 14044 bp, 12 predicted proteins | sample MAT03_FD_78385 | JGI IMG/M metagenome (GOLD analysis project Ga0105046, IMG submission 78385) | Freshwater microbial communities from Lake Fryxell liftoff mats and glacier meltwater in Antarctica - MAT-03 (megahit assembly) | ecosystem: Environmental > Aquatic > Freshwater > Ice > Liftoff... | reverse complement strand
TCGGATTGCCAGTCAACTCAGCATGCTCAATGATTGAGCGAAACCTTTCCGCCACCATTTCTCTATGAAGGGCGTAGATGTCGCTGGGATCGGACTGTTTAGTAGTTGATGAGGCAGTTTTATTTTTCCTCCATTCGAGGAAACTGGCCCATGCTTCACGTTTGTTTTCACGGGTTTCAGAATCGTAGGATTTAGATCGCCATCGTTCGGACTTGAACTGCTTCTTGTACCTGATCTTATTGCCGTGATCTTCGACATTAAGTTTGATTGCTTCTCGTGACATTGGGTATAATCCTTGGGGCCATTTCCTGGGGCCAATTTGACCAGAAAAATGGCCCCATAGCAAAAAAAGACATCAAAAAACCAATGTTTTTCGCAGGTACACAGTTATGGCATGCAAGAGGTCATCGGTTCAAGTCCGTTATTCTCTACTTTAAGTCGTTACTAAGCAATGAGTTACGACGACGATTTTGGGGCCTTTTTTGGGCCTCAAAGGAATTTCAATTCGGCTGGCTCGATGGGATAAGTTCTCATCGAGCCTTTTTTGTTTAGAACTGATCTCCAGACCTTGCAATTTCCGTCCGTTCGTTGGCTAAATTAAACAAAATCACTTAGGAATACGGCCGCAGTCGAAGGCTTCAAGTTGCACGCAAAAGGGTTTCCGCATTTACGAGATGCAGCCCAATACTATCGGCTCGCATCAAGTTCTTTGAAACATGAACGAACACGAAAAGCATATGCGGCGGGCCATCGAACTGACGGCCAAAGTCCCCGAGTTTCCATTTGGGGCTGTCATCGTGGATCGAGATACCGGCACGATTCTCTCGGAAGGTTGGAACAAGACCTCATACAACCCGACGTGGCATGGCGAGATCGACGCTACCTGCCTTCCATAATATAACGGGTCAAGAGGTTGATGAAATGAGAATTGTTTGCTCTCTGGGCTGTCGAGTCATTTTGATGGGTTCATTTGCCGTTGAAGATTTCGAGGATGAACACGAGATCCCGACAATCGGTCAAAGGAACATGCTACTGAATGCTCGCAGGTTCCCTCCAGAGAGCGACGACCCATACCTTGCTACTGTAACTAAGAAAGCTTGATGATAGTAAACAAGCCAAATCTGCGGGTAACGGCGGTTTAGATCAGGTAGTTAGCTTACGCCACGTTTCAATTCATAAAGTTGAATATCAAACCGTCCTTAGGCAAAACCCTTCAATGCCACTACTTTTATGGTTCTATAAATTGCGGGCGTGGATTGTTATGGCTTCTTTGCACTTCGCCTTGGAAGTCGGAGTTTGCGTACTATCGCGGCCAACGACATTACTAAACCACCCGCAATACCTCCGAAGAAAGACATTATTAATACGGGGAAAATTGATTGTCCAATCAATATCGCTATTCCGAAATAGCTAAGCTTTTTAAGAAGCGAGCCGTTGTTAACTTCCGTCGTATAGACCGATATGCCGACAAGTCCCACCCCTAACATCCCAATGATTGTCAACATAGCGCCAGCCGAAATCTTTGCTCCGAATTTGAATCCTCGCCAAGCTTCGGAACGAACAGACGCCGTATGGGGAATTATTGTCTTCGACTCCGCAAAAGAAGACGAAGACGTCGTTGATTGATAAGGGTTTTCTTCCATCTGTTTCGGCTAGTGAAGATTTAAGGCGAGGGATGTCAAGTCGATCATGGTTAGTCGGGGATTTTTCTTTCGGGACCTAATTCGACTATGAAAACGAGCGCCAGTTTATTGCGCACGCGCACGAGGGAATACTGAGCTTATCATCCGTATGCATTAACTTATTCTTGAGCTTCCTAAAATTGTTTCGTGGTGCCTGTTCAGTGTCTTGCTTTCTATACCGTTGGGACAAGTTCTATTGGTCTGGGGCGCTTGATGGCCATGGCCATAGGCAGCACATTGCAACTGCGATTCCGACACCTGCCAGGCAATCCGTTGGATAGTGAGCTCCACAGTAGATCCTTTGCGATAATGCCAGGACAGCTATCGTTGCAAAGCTCCATCGGCCGCGTGGGTAAAGAAAGCTTAATGAGATTGCTAACGCAACTGCGGTTGCAGAGTGGCCTGAGGGAAACGAGAGCTCATAAGATTTTCTTCCAATCCCGGTGAGGACTGGAAGCCAAGTAGACTGAACTTCTAATATATCAATACCAGAATTCGGTCGCAAACGAGGCAGAAAATATTTGGCTGCGTTCGCAAGGATTCCAACAACTAAGACGTAAGACGCTAGGTTCCAGAGGCGTTTACGATTTTTTAAATCTACTTGAAGCAGAATCAGAAAAATGGCGATGACACCACTTCCGTGAGAAAAGGCTTCCGACAGATGGACTGCTTTTTCCAAATCGCCCGGCATTGCATGTTGTCGCATCCATTGAGAAACCGGCAGGTCGACTTGTTGTAGAGCGGGTACAGCCGCGAAGGAAGTAGCTGACATGGCGAACAGCGGTAGCCGCGTTTTAAGCAACCCTTGCGCCGATCGAACTCCCGATAATCTTGGAGCTCCTATGGGTTTGGTGACATTCATTCCTGGCAGGCTCTAAGAAATATTTTCTATTTGGAAGGTGTTTTGATACAGTGCGTCAAAAAAATCGGGGACGCTGCCTAAGACATCCAGCCCGCCCAGTAGCTCCGATTCGTGCATCCAATGGACTTCGGAAACCTCGTACAAGTATGGAATCGGTTCGTCGGTAGCATTTCGAGTCAGATGCATCCACTCAAGCTTGGTACCCCATCGCGTTACCGAGGACCAAAGGTGGCGTTGAACGACAACAGGCAAATGGAGTTCTTCCATCATTTCGCGAACGATGGCTTGTTCAAAAGTTTCGCCTTGTTCGATGTGACCGCCTGGGAAACATAATAGACCTGGCGCACGAACCTTCATCGATCGACGAATGACTAAATAGAGGCCCGCTTCTCGGATCACACCAACCACTCCATGTTTTGTGGTTGAGCCTGTATGATTAGTCATCGCGGAAACTTTCCAATCCTAAAATGCCCCATGAACCTTGTTCCAGCCACCCCAAACGACTCGCCTGACAAAAAATCGTCTAGTGATCGCTCGTCTCGCACTCATAGCAACGCACTGCGTGACTATGCCGTAAGTGTTGTCCGAACTCTAACGAGTCGCGATTATATCGCTTATTTTGCCGGTGGCTGCGTCCGAGACGAAATTATGGGCTCGACACCCTCGGATTTTGATGTTGCAACCAACGCGACACCGGAACAAGTCCAGCAGATCTTTGGTCGAAACCGAAGCGTAATGATCGGAGCCGCCTTTGGAGTCGTCTGCGTTCACGAGCGAAAAGCTGGAATTTCTCACCAGGTAGAGGTCGCGACCTTTCGCAGCGACGGGGCTTATATCGATGGAAGGCGACCCGAGTCGGTTGCTTATACGAGTCCCGAATTGGATGCGCAGCGCCGCGACTTCACTATCAATGGGATATTCTATGATCCTTTATCGGAAGAGTTCATTGACTTTGTCAGCGGATGGCAAGACATCCAAGCGAGAACGATTCGAGCGATCGGTGATCCATTTCAGCGATTCGCAGAAGACCGTCTGCGGCTGCTGCGGGCAGTTCGATTTGCCGCTCGATTCGAATTTCAGATCGAGCCGAGTACATTCCAAGCTATCCGTGAAATGGCCAACCGAATTGTCGAGGTCAGCCCTGAGCGAATCGCTGCTGAAGTACGCAAAATGCTTTCAGATCGTCGCGGGCGAGTGCAATCGCTCTTAATCTTAGACGAGACGGGGTTGCTCCATATTACACTGCCGGAAGCCTTCGATGCTCTTAACCAAGATGTTGATGCTCGAGCTAGGGCATTACAGCGACTTGATGCCCTTCATTCCTCAAGCTGGATCGTGGCGACGGTCGTATTGCTATGGGAGGAGCTAGAATCCGGAAGGATCGATAGTAATTCTTTTGCGAGCTCCATCAAGAATCGTTGGCATCTGTCTAACGACGAAGAACAAGAAATTCGGTTTGTAGTCAGGGCACAACAGTGGCTTCTCCAAGCCAATTCATCCCCTTGGTCGAGATTGCAACCGTTACTACTCTCACCACACATAGATTCGGCGCTTAGCTTAACTGAAGCCCTACTCAGTTCATCAGCCCCGCACAGTTCATCAACCCTGCTTAGGCACTCACTTCGCGCCACGTCAAACCAAGCAGATGTTGACGTTCAAGCACTTAGCAGACTGCGAGAGATACTTAAGCAAGATATCGCGGTATGGAATCCTCGTCCCATTGTCGATGGCAGTCTTTTGATGGAATTGGGACTACCAGTTGGTCCCAGGTATACACAGCTAATTGGACTTGGGCGCGATGCACAATTGGACGGGCGGATACAGAACCGAGACGACGCGCGTGAATGGATACGGCAGCAGATTGATTCGTCCACATAGCCGTATCGAATTCACAAATTCAAGGCTCTACAACATGAATGCAAAATCAATTGAAGCGAATGCCGGTACGATGCCTAACTTTTTTCGTATTCGACAGGTGTTTGATCGGCCTTGTGTCGCAGACGTATCGCTATCGACGCATGCAGCAGTCAAGGCATCGGGGCTTGTGAATCGCGTGTCACGCGGTCAATCGGTTGCCGTTACGGTCGGGTCGCGTGGAATAAGCAACATCGCTGAAATTACCAAATCAGTTGTCGATGCGATCCTGGCGATGCGGGCTATTCCCTTTATCGTGCCTGCCATGGGATCCCACGGTGGAGCGACCGCGGAAGGACAGCGGCAAGTCGTGCATGAACTTGGTATCACGCCCGAATCGATGGGGTGCGAGATTCGGTCAAGCATGAATACGGTCGAAGTCTGCCAAGCCAAAGAAGGGTTTCCGGTCTACATCGATCGCCATGCTTTTGAAGCTGATCACGTCGTCGTCGTCAATCGAGTTAAACCGCATACGAGGTTTTTTGGCCCGGTCGAGAGCGGCTTGATGAAGATGATGCTTATCGGATTAGGCAAACACGACGGAGCACTCGTCTATCATCGTGTTATCCAAAACTATAGCTTTGACAAAATTGTTCGTAGTGTTGCTCGCGAAGTCATTGGTCGATGCAGGATTGCTGCGGGGATTGCTGTGATTGAAAATGGATATGAAGAGACCGCACGGATTGTTGGAATACCTGCTTCTGAGATAGAAACAGTCGAGCCGAAGCTGCTTGAAGAAGTTCGCCATCTGCTACCTAGGCTTCCGTTTGATCATGCGGAACTGTTGATCATTGATGAGATTGGCAAGAACTTTAGCGGGACCGGTATGGATACAAATGTGATTGGACGTAAACGGAATGATCGTGCGGCAATCGGCGACGAACTTCCCAAGATTCATCACATCTATGTACGTTCTTTGTCCGATCAAACGCTTGGCAATGGTTCGGGGATAGGTATCGCCGAGATGTGCCATGACCGTGTTCTGAGCCAGATCGACTTAGCAAAGACTCGCATCAACTCTATTACGGCCAGCCACATTTCTGCTGCCGCAATACCGGTCAGCTTCAGCAACGATCGGCAAGCGATAGAGACCGCAATCGGTATGGGCGGTTGGGGCGAAGAGCGAAATTACCCCGCGATGTGGATTCCCAATACGTTGCAATTGGAAGAGATCCTCTGCAGTGAATTCTATTTTCGATCCGCCATGCAACGCAGTAACTTGGAGATACTTTCGTCACCACAGCCATTACAATGGTCCAAAGGTGGCGATCTCCAGCAGGCTTAGACTCTCGAATATTACAATTTGGTCCGTTTCTACTCCTCGTCGAATGATTTTGGAACTCTGGCCAATTGATCAGGCCACGCGGCACAGCGAATGCCATTGAATAATCGGTCAGCAACCATTCGTCGGCAACCAGCAAATCGACGTCGATCGGCATATTCATAGGTGTAGGCTTCGATACTTGTCACGTTGTCGATTTGGACCGAAACAACCCGCCTGATATACTCGTTTCTTGGATCCTCAGGAATGTATCCCTCGACTTGGTCAAGCCTATCAAGCGTTTCTATGATGTGCTCGGGGGCTAGTGTCCAGAGTTCACCAAGCACCCAGTCGCGGCCTTCCGAGGACTCCCGTGACAAGTCGATCGCTGGATAAGGCCCAAGATCAAAAAGCCTCGCCTCGATTACTCCTTCGCGGATAGATACAGGCGAGTGAGGCCAAACGTTAGATCGCAAGTAGCCTTGCTTTAGCGAACCGTAGGCGAATAGCGAATGGAATTCCATTGAAAAACCAGGCGATAGCTTATTAAAAGGGAAAGATATTAAAGGAAAATCGGCTTGCCCGTTCGGCTGATCAGCCTGGGACTTGTCGGTAAACTTCATCTTTACGCTTATCAACCCTAGCCGAAGTCGCGTTTTCCACTGATCTGTATGGACTCAGAGGCCCCAAACAGTCTAGCCTTGTCAGTCTTCCTCACCTTTTCATTTTTTTCTATTTAGGGCTAATAAAATGAGCATCATCAAGGAATTCAAAGACTTTGCCATGCGTGGCAACGTGATTGACTTAGCAGTGGCCGTCGTAATCGGCGGAGCTTTTAACAAGATTGTAACTTCGTTGGTGAACGATCTAATCATGCCACCACTTAATTTGCTTACTGCCAAGTCTGGCGTGAACTTTAAAGAGCTAGCGTTGAAATCTACGTTTAATCTCCCTAAAATGGATGAAGCGGGCAAGGCGGTTACGGAGGCGGACAAGGTCACTCCCGTAATGGCAGACAAGGAAGTCGTCCTTCTAAACTACGGAACCTTCATACAGAACGTTGTCGACTTCATCATTGTGGCATTTGCCATTTTTATGGCGGTTCGCTTGATCAATTCGATGAAAAAGAATGCCGAGGATGCTCCTCCGGCAGCTCCGCCGGAAGATGTTTTGTTGCTACGCGAAATCCGTGATGCGCTGGCGAAAAGCGCCCCTCGCCGAGTAGACTAGTGCGTAGATTAATACGTTGCACAGATTATAACTGGGGTCGACCTGTATTGGAAAACTTCGCAAAACCCAGCGATTCTCGATTCCCTAGCCGGGATCGAGGCACCGGGATCGAGGCACTACGCCGAGTGGATTGAGCGACCGTCTACGGCGAGTGCAGCTTCGTGAAAGGTTTCCGAAAGCGTCGGGTGGGCATGGCATGTTCGAGCAATATCTTCGCTACTCGCTCCGAATTCCATTGCTGCTGCTGCTTCGGCTATCAGATCGCCCGCATGCCCACCGATAATATGGACGCCAAGGACTCTATCCGTCTTTGCGTCCGCCAGGACCTTTACCCGCCCTTCGGTATCGCCCAATGTTCTGGCCCGACCGTTCGCTCCATAGGGCGACACGCCTTTGCGATAGTCGATGCCTTCTTCCTTGAGCTGTTCCTCTGTCTTACCGATCGTCGCTATCTCTGGATGAGTATAAACGATTGCAGGGATAGCATCGTAGTTCATGTGGCTGTGCATACCTGAAATGCGTTCTATGCAAATGCTTCCTTCATGCATCCCTTTGTGAGCCAGCATCGCGCCACCGATGACGTCACCGATCGCATAAATATTTTTAACAGCAGTCTCAAAATTCTCGTTGACCGGAATAAAGCCACGTTTGTCGGTTTCGATACCACAGCTTTCGAGGCCAATGTCACGGCTATTGGGGAGTCGACCGGCAGCTAGAAGAACACGATCACAAACAATCGGATCTTGACCTTTGCATTTTACAATGCAACGACCATCTTCCACCTTAGCTCCCTCGACCCACATTCCGGTTCTGAACTCTATCCCCTGCTTGGTAAACGAGCGCAGAGCCAGTTGACTCAATTCACCATCCAGTCCAGGCAGAATCCGATCGGCGGCTTCCAGCACAATCACCTTGGCACCCAATCGAGACCAAACGCTCCCTAATTCCAATCCGATATAGCCACCGCCAATGACAACCATCGTCGTTGGTACTGATGAATACTTGAGTGCCGCAGTGCTATTCCCGATCAAATCGCCATCTTCTTCGACGCCATGCATGGTCGCTGGCCGTGATCCGGTCGCGATAATGATATGTTTAGCTCGAATCGTTAACGGTTCCGAGTCCGATTCGACTACTACCGATTCAACGTCTTTTAGTCGACCCACGCCTCGGTATCCAGTGACTTTATTCTTCTTGAACAAGAGATCAATACCGCCGGTCAACGTCTGGACAATCGCATCTTTTCGTTCCATCATCGTTGCCAAGTCTAATTGAACTTGACCTACAACGACTCCGTGAGCCGACAGCCCGTTCTTGGCGTCTACATAATGATGACTTGACTCGAGCAGAGCCTTGCTCGGAATGCAACCTATACGCAGGCAAGTCCCTCCGAATTTAGGGTTCTCATCAATGCAAGCTGCATTCATTCCAAGCTGTGCTGCTCGGATTGCGGCAACGTACCCAGCAGGTCCGCCGCCTAAAACAATCACATCATGCTCTATCGTTTTCATATTCTAACTAACTCTTCCAAGACTGAATTTATTCGTAATTGGTTTTATCCCCATAGGGAATGAAAGACAATAGCCTGTGGCTTCCGGTGCTCGAGGCGAATGTCCCCGCCCCCGCGTGGCTGTCGCCCAATGGCACTAACTTTGGGTATCCTAGCGACTCCAAATTGCAGCGGGCGTGGCGCAAGTCACCCGGTGAGATAAACGCGGCTTTGCCGCTTATAGCCTAGACAAATGGAAATCTGATTCTCCAAGCCTTACCGGGTGGCTCACGCCACACCCGCTAAAGTGAGTACAATTGGGCTTCCGCCCGCCGACCCTCCCGAAACTACGTTTCGGGAGGGTTATTGTTATCTGTTGAATGGCGTTGAGCGAGAAACTTTTGGCACTTGTCGCCGGTACATAACAACGCAAGCAAATTTCCGCTACGAGAGAGCAATTTGCTATCGACGAATGATACAATTAGTCTTTTTGGTGGAGATAGAGATTTATGATTTCACATGTTACGGTTCACTCAGCCGTCGTTTCGCTCTCGGTAGTTTTCAGTTTTTGGCTTCAACCGACTACATCTGTCTTTGGCGAGGGACTTTTTCCGGATTCTGCGCTCGATTCGGCCGTTCGGCAAGAAGTTTTCGCGAAACGCAATAACCTCGAGCCCCTTACCATTGAGGATGTAGCCAAGATTTCGCGGGTCGTATTAAAAGGGCAAAACGCCAATAGGAAAAACATAGAATCTCTTGAGGGACTCCAGCACTGTAAGTCACTGATGGAGATCGACCTCGAAAACAACGAAATCGTCGATTTATTACCGATTCGAGACTTGAAGCTTCTCCAGAAAGTCACTCTTGCTGGCAACAAGATCACGTCGCTCGAACCCCTCGCTGGACTCGAAGCCATCCAATACTTGGACGTGAGCCGAAACCAAATCACTCAACTGGATGCGATTGGGTCGATGCGAAACCTACGTTCGCTATATTTCGAAACGAACCAAGTTCATTCCTTAACGCCAATAGTGGCGTGCAAAAGGCTTTGGTCCCTGTACGGTGGAAAGAACCCACTCCAAGATTTTTCGGCCATATCCTCCTTGTCGAACGTCGATACGCTTCACTTGCAGGAAACTGGATTTAGCGATCTTAATCTTCTAAAAGGTCTGCATCAGCTAAAAAATCTTCAGCTTCAGGGGAATCAAGTCGCGGATCTAGGCCCTCTGGTCCAAATGTGCGAAGAGGACGCCACTGGAAAAAAGCGTTTCGCAGCCTATCTTCGCGTTAATCTCGGCAAGAATCCGCTAAAGGAAGCCTCGCAATCGGAACAAATGGATAAGCTTCGGAAGATTGGCGTTCGAGTCTCAGTAGATAACGACTGAATCGCTTGCACGCATTGGCCTTTCATTCGTTATACTATTCGACCGATCCGCTTTTGATTTCTAGTTTCAGTGTCCTTGCCGTAGAAATTACCCACGATGGGGAGAATGACGTTCCATGTTCCAAAAATTGATCAGTACGATCCTCGGATATGGAACACTGCTTATGTAACGGGAATTGAGGGAGTCCCATGGGAGGGACGAACATCCGTGCAGGGGGATATGCTGGTCATCGATCGACCAATTGATGAATCTGGACGCCTTTCGCTGGTTTGGCCGACCGCGGAGTTCGGGATGTGTACTCTGTCTACTGCATCACTTCGTTGTGACGATCAACCTTATTTGCTTCCGCTTGAACTGGCACGGGGAACACTCCATCGCGTTCGAGGTCGAGCAGCCGATTGGCAGCGTGTCGGTCTAAAGGTTCCTGAATCTTTTTTGAGCTCGATAACCATCGCGACGGATCGATTCGTCGATGCGTTGATCGCTCGCGAAACCAGTATCGAAGACTGCGAAGCTTTTTCCCTCGAGTCGATCGCTGCTTCTATGCAAGCCCAGAGGCCGATGTGTCGAGCCTTCATCTCGCAATCGATCCAATTTCGCCTTCAACAAGAAAAGCAGCTCAGTACCCTGCTTGCAATTCAATTGGATCCCCGAGTAGATTGGCTAGAAGATGCCGTTCGATCGCTACCAGCCATGAACACTGCTATCATCGCACCAACTTGGCATCTTGTACAAGCGGATGAAAAGAGCGTTTCATTAGATGTCTTCGATCAACAATTTCGTTGGGCTTCCCAAGAAGGATTAAGAGTCATCGCTGGCCCACTGGTCAGCCTCCAGCCCTGGGCGATCCAACATTGGATGAGTTTGCTCAAGGACTTTGATTCCATTTGTAAAGCCGCCAGCGCTTACGTCACCTCGGTCGTCTCGCGATATCGTGGTCAGGCCAGTATTTGGAATGTTGCCACTGGCTTGAATGTCCCGAACGAACTGGGACTGAGCGATGAACAACACCTCAAGATTGCTGTTGACGTCATACAAGCAGTTCGAAAAGCAGATCCGCGAACGCCGGTTATCATAACCATCGACATGCCTTGGAGTGAGTATCTTGGGCAATCTGGGCAAGCGATCAATCCATTTCCGTTTGCGGATGCCTTGATCCGCGCAGAACTAGGGCTGTCTGGGATCGGGTTAGAGCTGAATACCAACTATTGGCCAGGTGGAAGCTTGCCAAGAGACCTGATTGATGTTTCCGACCTGATCGACCACTGGTCTATGTTGGGTGTACCGCTTGTCGCACTCGTGAACGGATCCGTTTATAACAGTTCAGATACAGGTTCGACCAGCAAGGCATCGGAGGTTCACCGTTGGATTGTTCCAAGTGAGACTCCGCTCAATTTCAATGATGCTTCAAAAGGATCTACTTTGCACACCAATAGTCCGCTCGCAATGAATCAGATCGAGATCATTCAAATGCTGCTGGCTAAACAAAACGTGCACGCTATCGGATGGACTCAGATCGCCGATCGCGAGCCACACCGTTTTCCTAACGGTGGCTTGATCGACCGCGATGGTAAGGCGAGACCAGTCCTCGAAGGATTGACTCAAATTCGAAAGCGATATGGCCAATAGTGCTCCCCCGACTGGTTCACCGTCGAATTGATTTGTGGCTTGAGCGACTCAAGTGGCCAGTCGCATTCGCCGCCGTTCTATGGACCCCTTTGCTATGCTGGGCATGGTTTTTACTTGCAAACCGAGTCATTGCGCAACCGTTTTCATCGCTTTGGTTTGGAACAGGCTTTTTGTTGTTTTTTGTTGCATGGAAGTTTATTCTCAAATACCGAAGTGTTTGGAGATGGCTAATGCGAGCCGAACACGAGGCGACCCATCTCTTGTTCGCTGCACTTACCGGTCATCCAATCATCGGTTGGCGACCAAGTGATCGACCGCAATCGAGCAATGAAATAGGTAATGGCCTGGGTAACAATTCGCGCGGCTCAAAAAAGACTCGCAACCCGCCAGTCCAGTTTGTGGGAGAGGGCAATTGGCTCATCCAAATCGCTCCCTACTTTTTTCCAACAGCCGCAGGCATCCTTTGGTTGGCTGCTCTGTTCATTCCACTTGGTTTTCTAGGTTGGACAACGATCGCGCTCGGTTTTGCGACTGGATTTCACGTGACTTCAACTATCCTTGAAATCCGTGCCGACCGCGACGAACTGGAGCAACTTGGCTGGCGATTTTGTTGGATGATTTTACCTGCAGCCAATCTCCTTTTACTTGGTGCTCTCCTGACGTTTTCCCAAGAAGGATTCTCAGGCATATTCCATTTTATCGGAGACTCCTGGCAACCGATCCGATATGCAATCGGCTTAATAGGATCGAAATCGACAGGCAGCTAGTGCTATAACGTGACGGCGTTGGTACTCGACATACTCGAAGATAACTAGCGGAGCAATCCATGTGGTCCATGCTGCTAAAGGGTAGAGAAACGTCATTCGAAGAGCATCAAGATTCTTCTGTTTTGGTTTCGACATTGGTAATCAAACGAGCAGCTCGATTGCGAGTAATATAGTTCCAGAACCATTGCATCAACACAAGCAATCGATTCTCAAAACGTGCTAAGTAAAGGATATGAATAAAGAGCCATGCTAGCCATGCGATTTTACCGCTAAATCGAATTTTACCCGTTTCACAAACGGCTTGCGATCGGCCGATTGTTGCCATGTTCCCTTTGTCCAGGTAGCTAAAGGATTTTGAGATAGCCTCACCGCGGAGCTTTCCTGAAATCAATTCACCAACATAGCGACCTTGTTGCATCGCGACGGGTGCAACTCCTGGTAACATCTTATCATTGTCGTCCATGAAACATGCCGCATCCCCAAGAACAAAAATTTCTTGATGCGTTGGAATCGCGCAGGCTTTATCGACAATGACTCGACCAGCACGGTCTAATGACGCTGGAGCACCTAGCTTATCCACAATCTTCTTTCCCAGAGGAGATGCCTTGACGCCAGCAGCCCACATGATGTTATGGCTATCGATCCGCATCTCTTGATTGTTCTGAATCACCAAAACATGATCCTCGTGGATCTCCGTAAGTCTCGTGTCGTTCCAGACTTCAGCCCCCATTTGTTTCAAGACCTTTTTGGCGATCACACCTAGCGAGTCATGAAAGTTGTTTAGGATACCAGGGCTATTCTCGATCAAGATGATTCGGGCTTGACGCGGATCGATCTCTCGGAAATCGTTCTTCATTGTATGCTTTGCAAGCTCACAAATAGCGCCGGCCATCTCGACGCCGGTCGGACCTCCGCCAACAACGACAAAAGTGAGTAGGGCAGTTCTGGCTGGGCATGGATGCAGTAACTCAGCGGCCTCAAAAGCCGAAAGGACCTTGCGACGAATCTCGGTCGCGTCTTCGATAGTTTTCAAGCCAGGCGCAAGAGGTTCCCATTTTTCATCTTGGCCAAAATAGTGATGAGTCGAACCTGTAGCAAGAACAAGGTAATCGTAAGGAATCGAAGTGCCGTCCACCAATTCGACTCGACGATCCGTCGTGTTAAAATCGTGAACATCACCTAGCAGGACCTGGCAATTCTTTTGACGCCGCAGAATACTTCGAAGGGGGGCTGCGATATTGGCAGGTGACAGTGCCCCGGTGGCGACTTGGTAAAGCAAAGGCTGAAACAAGTGAAAGTTACGCCGATCGATCAACTTGACATCCGCAACCGACTTCGCAAGCCCTCGCGCGCACGCCAAGCCTGCAAAGCCACCGCCGATAATCACTACTTGCGGACGAGTCATCAGTTGATTTTCCTATTCGACATCATAGATTTTTTCAGATGCTAGTACGGAGATTCATTCTAGCAAGGCGATTTGATTTACCACTCGGTATTTCGCAATCTTTGACCGTAAACGAGCCACAATGGTAACATTTGGCTCTCGCTACTTCGTCGAAAGTCACTTGGTGCTTTGTTAAATCTTAATTTTCAGTAGTAAAACTCGTCAAGAGTTTCGGATCGCTTGGCAAGAGCCGAAAGTTTTGACGACTTTCGTTACATGATCAACATCGACCGCTATATCAACTTCAGTTTTGCCCTATTAGGCGAGCGGCAACGTGGTTTATACCGGGAGGGAGAGGCTCCTGCCGAACCAAAACCAAGCTCGGCAGGAGCCTCGCTCTCCCATTCGAATCACAGGCAGGTAGTTTTCAGTCTGCCGCTC
>Ga0105046_10011047_pt1 | contig 14046 bp, 13 predicted proteins | sample MAT03_FD_78385 | JGI IMG/M metagenome (GOLD analysis project Ga0105046, IMG submission 78385) | Freshwater microbial communities from Lake Fryxell liftoff mats and glacier meltwater in Antarctica - MAT-03 (megahit assembly) | ecosystem: Environmental > Aquatic > Freshwater > Ice > Liftoff... | reverse complement strand
TTTTTCGGACGGCCTGAAGGCCGGACTCCAAACGCTTCGAGACCGTCTCGCCCCCTGACGAAGCTCGGTCGTTAGAGTTCGGAGTCCGGCCTTTAGGCCGTCCGGGAGAGAGAGCGCAATCGTTTTTCGGACGGCCTGAAGGCCGGACTCCAAACGCTTATGCAGCGCGGGTGACTCGATCTTTGCGTTGTCGTGGCGGTCGACCGGAGTGTGCCCAGGGAAGCGCATCTTTTCGAACTGAACTCAGATAATGGCGGTGTCGAAGTGCCGCTGCGAGGGCCGGCCCTGAAACGATTGCAACACAGCTTCTCCCTCGCGGCCTGGTTTGTGCGGTCACCCACTTCCACTGCCGTCCGCCCTCACTGCTAAGCGAACACGCGCAAAGGTAGAGCCGGATGTTCGATCGAGGGACTCGTTCTGGAGCGTCCAAGGAGGCGCGATGTATACTCTTTGGACGCGCGCGTTTATCGGGGTGGAGTGTGGATAAATCGCTCCCAATATCTTATGGAGGATAGCGATAGATAAGGATATATGGGCCTGAGCCGAGGATAATTCAAGATACTTTCGGCGGAACTCTAATCGAAATTAAATTGACTTAAAGTGCTTCGTATACACTTGGATCAAGCGTCGTTTCGATTCCGCTCCTCAGTGCGAAATCAGCCGAGGCAAGTGGCCGATCGGCGGCGACCGTCAGCGACACATCCGTCCCCACTTATGAACAAACCGCTTTGCTACACGTCCGCGCCCTGTTTCGTGGAGGTTCCCGTCGGCCAGGAACCCGCCGTGCCCGAGTTGGAAATGCGAATACTTCGAACTCCACCGAGCGCTCCCTGGCCGGAGGACCGGGCAGAGGAGGTCGAGGTCTTTTTCTGCAGTACGCCGCCGCCCAATCTGGCGGCCTTTCCGCGCTTGCGCTGGCTGCAGATCGAATCGGCGGGATTCTCCCACCTTTTTCCGTTGAAGCTGGCGGACAAGGGAATCGTCGTAACGAATGCGCGGGGCGTTTTCGATTGTCCCATTGCCGAGTGGAACGTCGCGATGATGATCAACCTGGTGCGCGAGTTGCGCACGATGGTGCGGAATCAGGAAAGTCGCATTTGGGATCGGTCCGCAAAGTTTTCGGGTGAAATCCGCCGTCGCACCGTGGGGATTTGGGGTTACGGCGGAATCGGGCGCGAGACGGCGCGGCTGGCGAAAACCATGGGAATGACGGTGCACGTGATGACGCGTTCCGGAAAAAAATCGCGGGACGACTCGACGTTCGTCGAAGGGACGGGCGACCCCGAAGGAGCGCTGCCCGATCGCTATTTCGGCGAAAGCGAGCGAGAAGCGTTTTTGCGCGGGCTCGATTTTTTGATTCTGGCACTTCCTCTTACTGGAAAAACCGAAGGGATGGTGGCCGAGCGGGATTTGCGGATGCTCCCGAAGGGGTCGTACCTGCTCAATCCCGCGCGCGGACCGATCGTGCAGCTGCCGGGCCTCCTGGCAGTGCTCCGCGACGGACACCTCGGCGGTGCGGCGCTCGATACGCACTATCATTATCCGCTGCCGGCCGATCACCCGCTATGGCTGTTTCCCAACGTGATCCTCACTCCGCACATCTCCGGCACGACCTTCGCCCCGTATTTCCGCGAAGGCTTGTTGAGGATTTTTGCCCAGAATGCCCGGCGTTACGTGGCGGGTCAGTCGTTGCTAAATGCGATTTCGCCCTCCGACCTGCAGTAGACGACCGACGAGAAGGGAAATAGTATTCGAACTTCACTTACAGGTTACAGCCTGGTCGCCTTCGTTTCCGAGCGACCCGCCGCTTCGATTTCGAGCGGGAACGGTCCGCCCGCCGGCGCTACGCCGTAAAAACCACCGGGGAAAACATGAAGATCGCTGCCGTAACCCCGCATCTGTCGACGTCTCGCTGGGTGGTTCATACCGGTGCCTCGATGGGACCTTCGCTGGCGGCGTCATGGCATCTCGCGGAGGCGAGCCACAGCGTGGAATGGCTTTAGCATGTGGTCACGGCCCGCTCGATTCAGAACGATTCGTTGATCGACGGCTTCCGGGTGGAGAACGGTACGGTGGGAGTGCCGACGGCCCCGGGTCTCGGCATCCGCGTCACTCCGGAGATGTTAGCGAAATACCGGTTCGTCCCAAAATCGGGTGAGCGCACCTGAGTACTTCGGGCGAGACGATCAAGCCCAAGCCCGCGCGCGCTCGCCGCTTCGGTCGAGCGGCACTCGAAACGTCTCACCCACGCTGACCGCCAGCAAGCGCTCCGGGGACTTTGACCACGCGGCGCGTAAACGACGAGCCGGTTCGTCGATCGGTTCCGAGCTCAATTTGAAGGTTTCATGATGAATCGGCACAAAGGTTCGCGCACCCGCTTGGCGGACCATCTCCGTGGCCTCCTCTGGACTGCAATGCGCGCGAATCCACGGATCGTAGGCGCCGATCGGCATCAGCATGAGATCTACCGGGTTCGTACGGTCTCGCAGACGTGCAAACAAGTCGGTGTAGGCGGTGTCCCCGCCGAAGACCACTTTGCGGCCGGCCCGCTCCATCAGCTAACCGTTGAAGCCGCGATGCTCGTCGCGCATCATCCGGGCACCCCAGTGCGCGACTTCCAATGCGGTGAAACGGATCGTGCCGCCTCCATGAAGCGGCTTTATCTCCGCCGATTGGCCCCAGTCCAGTTCGTGGACTGTTCGAAATCCCAGCCGGCGGCTCAAATCGCCGGTCGCCTTGGCTGTGATCACAGGAGTGTCGCGCGAGAAGCTTTTCAAACTCGCAATGTCGAGATGATCGAAATGGGCATGACTCAGCACGATCGCGCCCGGCGCAGGGATGTCTTTGGGTAACAAGGCCGGGCGAAGGTAGCGTTTGGGTCCCAGGACAAAAGGGCGGATGCCCGGACCGACGCGGAGGGAAAAACCGGGTCGGTGATCACGGTCGCGCCGAGAAAATTCATCAGCACGGTCACGTGTCCAAGGCAGCTCCCCGTAATCGCGTCGTCGCGCCACGACGAAGGATCCGGCACCGCCGTCGGTGCTGCCGGACCGCCGCGGCCATCGAAAATCATTTTCCATAAAAAGCGGAGGCGCGGCATCGTCTCGGTAGTAAACCGGAAAGGGAATCGAGTTCCGGACGGATCGCAACTCAGTCTCCGATGGGGCCATCCTCTGGAGGCTGTCTCGCATCAACTCCAGTGCCGGCCCTTGAGGGGGCGTCTCGTCACCGCCATAGCTTGGGCTCAGATCGAGAAGATCGACTCCCCCTCGCTGCAAAAGCGTTTGGAGTCCGGCCTTCAGGCCGTCCGAAATCCGTTCGTACGCTCTCCCGGACGGCCTGAAGGCCGGACTCCGAACTCTAACGACCGAGCTTCGTCAGGGGGCGAGACGGTCTCGAAGCGTTTGGAGTCCGGCCTTCAGGCCGTCCGAAATCCGTTCGTACGCTCTCCCGGACGGCCTGAAGGCCGGACTCCGAACTCTAACGACCGAGCTTCGTCATGGGGCGGGACGGTCTCGAAACCGGTGCCCTTGTTCCATCTGAACAACTTCGCTTCCGAATCGGACTCGTCAGAGGCCGCCGCTCACTTTCGAGGGACGGTTCTCCGGAAGTGCGGTGCATAGGCCGCGGTTCTCTTTACGGTGTCCGCGTGCAGTCGCGCGGTGTGGACGCGATCTCGATTATAGCCGCCGCCGTAGAGAACGACGGCGGGCGTGTTTTGGGCCAACATCCAGAAAAGCACCCGTTCGTCGCGTGCAGCCATGTCCGCATCGGTCAGACGCATCTGCCCAAAACGATCGTTCTCGTGCGGATCCGCCCCGGCGATCCAGAAGGCGATCTCAGGGAGAAACCGGCTCTGGACCGCGGCAAGCGCCTCCTCCAGTCGCTCGAGGTATTCGGCTCCGCTGACGAACCGCGGCAATTCCGTATCGAGCGAGCCCGGCGTTTTTTCGGCGGGATAGTTTCGTCCGACGTGAATCGAAAAGGTGAAGACACGTTCGTCGCCTTGGAAAATGCCGTTGGTGCCATTGCCTTGATGAGCGTCCGTGTCGATCACCAGCACGCGCCGATCGGGCTCGATCGCGTGCAGCGCGTGGATCGCCACGGCCACGTCGTTCAGTACGCAGTAACCCAGGCCGCGCGCCGGAAAGGCGTGGTGGGTTCCGCCGGCGAGGTTGCAGGCGAGGCCGTCTTCGAGCGCGGCCCAGAGCGCGGCGACGGTTCCCGCGGTTTCCAGTCGAGACCGCGTCAGCAGCGCTTCGTCCGCGGGCAGGCCCAGCCGGACGACCTCTTCCCGGGTGAGACTCGCGGTCCGGAGGCGGGAAAGGTAATCGTCCGTATGCACACGTCGAACCCACGCCTCCGGTGCGGGCTCGACGGAAAGGATTCGAAGCGAGGGGCACTCGGCGCGGAGCATCCCTGCGGCGCGCCAAAACTTGTCCATCGGGAACGGATGGTCTTCCGGTAACGGAAAAGTATAGCCCGGATCGTAGAAACAGCGCACTCGGAAAAACTGCTGGCAACCGCTTCGCTGGCAATGACGGGAACCCGGATTTTCGCTCCGGGTCGGCGGGAGCTGCGGAAAACGTATTTATGCCCCGGGAAAGGGGGAGCACGTAGGGAGCCGAACTGCCGGCTTCTATTTCGGAGAGGTTTCGATTCACTGCGGCGATGATACACGTTCTAGCCGAAGTCTGCGTGGCGGAGGTCGACCGGTTTCTCGAGGCGTTCGTCGCCGGGGGGAAATCGATTCGCACGCGGCATGGCTGTGTGAAATCGACGGTGTTTCGTACGCAGAACCCTCAGATACTGACCATTCTCTTTGCGTGGTCGTCGCGCGAAGACTTTGTTGCGTTCACCGAAGACCCGCTGGCGCAGGAAAGCATGAGGGCGGCAGGGACGCTCCCGCCGCCCCAATTTACTTACCTCGATCGGGCCTTGGAAATCGACGGCTGATCGTTCGTCTCCGATCCTCAGACTTTCCCGCGGATTTTCCGCGCGGTCTCGATCAGAGCGGCCGCGACCTTGCGAACGGTGTCCTGCATTTTTGGCGAAACCAAGGTGCCATCCGCTGCGAACGCCTTGTCCGCGTGGGGCAAAATACACTGAGCGGGAACGACGTGGCAGCCGAGGTGCATGAGGAGCGAGCGCACGTGGGTCTGCGAGCGGAGGCCGCCAAACGCACCCGGCGACGCGGAAACGATCGCGGCGATCTGTCCGGCGAAAGGATTCTCGTCTGCACGCGTACACCAATCGATGGTGTTTTTCAGCAGGGGAGTCGGCATCGAGTTATACTCCGGTGAGGCAACGACGAGGCCGTCGTGCGACGCGATGAGATCCACCAGGATCTTCACGTTGGCGGGAAGGCCGACCGCGTCTTCGAGGTCTCCATGATAGAGGGGAAACGGCGATGTATTCAGATCGAAAACCGTCACCTCCGCACCGCCTGCACGAGCGGCCTCGACGACGGCAGCGAGCAATTTTGTATTGAGCGATTCGCGACGAGCGCTGCCGGAGAAGGCGAGGAGACGAAGAGGGGTGGACATTGCAAGAGTGAAAGCTACGGCCTGCCTCGTCGCAACCCCGCACTTTGGAACTTAACCAAGCCATCGTTCTGCCTTCTAAATTCCGCCTACTAAATTCTGGATTCTAAATTCTGGATTCTCCATTCCGTATTCCCCCCCCGCCCTCCGCCTTCCCCCTCGTCCACTAGCCTCCTCCTCGTTTGATCGACTCGCCGAGCAGGACCTGCTGACGCGCGACGGGCAGGCCGGAACCGGACAACCACGCCTGCGCCTTGGTCGGTTCGACGGGAAGCCACGCGCGCGCGACCATTTCGATCGCACTGTTTCGCCGTTCGGGATCCGTCACGGCCGGAATCGCGGCGATCGCAGCCTCGGGTGAGGTGCGAGCCATGTGGTCGGTGAAGGAAATCAACGCGTTATCCCGGGCGTCGCCCGGCGGAAGGGTCGCGATCCACCGGGAAGTGCCGACGGGATCGGCGACGACCCATTGAGACGCGACCACTCCGATCGCATGGTCGCGGCCAGGTCCGCCAGGTATGGAAGAAATCCAGCGTGATGCCGTTTCCGGGCTGACCGACGACCACGAGGACGCGACGAGCGCAATGGCCTGGTCGCGCGATTGTCCCGCATCGAGCCTCGCGACGAAAGCGGCCGCCTCTGACGGCGTGTCTTCTACCATGCCCGAAACGAGGCCGGAGACGAACGAGTCGCGCGCCTGCCCGGGCGGCATCGTTTTGAGATGAGCGAGCGCCGCCTTTGCATCTTGATTCACCCACGTTTGCGCGATCGAGGAGAGCAAACCGTTTTGCTGCTCGACCTGAAGCAGCGGGTTGCCGGCGATTTTCAAAGCCTCGATCGGCTCGCCTTGCGCGATTTGATGGCCGATCGCGACGAACGCGTTCTCCCGGGCCGTCGCGTTACTCAGCGTTTTAACCCACGCCAACGCCCCGGAGGGATCCTGCTGCGCCCATTGCGCGGCGACGTTTGCGGCGATCTGGTCTCGTCCGCTGCTGGGAGAAAGCGTGGCCACCAGCGAAGCGGCGCGGGCGGGATCGGATTCCGAAAGCACGCCAATCACGCTCTCGATCGCGCTGCGCCGCGTGCCTCCGTCCGGAAGATTCGAAGCCCAGGCGATCGCCTCTTCGGGGCTGCGTTGAGCCAGTCCGGAGGCGATGGCGGAAAACGTATTGGTCTGACGGCCGCCCGGCGGAAGCGCCGCGGCGAAAGCCGCGGCCATCGTCGGATCGCTGTAAGCCAGCGTGGAAGCGACGGATTGCAGCAGGGCCTCGCGTTCCGCGCCCGACGACACCGAGCGGACGTAAGCCAAGGCACTCTCCGGATCGCGTTCCGCCAGTTGCCCGACGAGTGTGCGCACCGTGTTGGTTCGTGCGTTTCCGGGTGGCATCGCTTGGGCCATGGCGAGCGCCTCCTGGGGGTCCTGCTGCGACCAGTTGCTGGCCACGGACGAGAGCAGTTCGTTGCGGGTTCCGCCCGAGGGGAGCTTCTGCGCGTAGGCCCATGCGGCCTTCGGATCGTTCGCACTCCAATTGGAGATGACCGAGCGGAGAGCGTTGGTGCGTGCGTTGCCCGACGGCAGATCGTTCACGAAGCGCAGGGCGTTTTGCGGGTCGGTTTCGGCCATGCGCCCGGCAAGATAATCGATCGCGGCATAACGGACCGAGTCGGTCGAAAGAGCTTTGACCCAGGCGAACGCTGCGGAGAGGTCGCGCGTCGGCCAGTTCGAGAGCACCCCGTGAATCGCGGTCAGACGCGTCGGTCCCAACTCGAGCGCGAGGGCATAGGCGCCTGCCGCGGGCGCATCGTCCGCCGCCCATCGTCCAATCACGCTTGCGAGGGCATCGGACTTCTCGCGATCCACCGGTCTGGCCAGGGCCCACGTCAGGGCGGCAGGGCGGTCGCGGGCGGCCCATGCTCGCGCGAGGGTTTCGATCAAGGGAGGACGCTGTGGGGCGGGCAGAGCGAGCGCCTCGAAAAACGCCACAGCGGCGGCAGGCTGTACTTCCCCCCAGTGCGAAAAGACGATCTGGCGAAGGTCTCCCTGCATCGGACCGGCCAGTTCGATCCGGAGCCCTGCAGCCAGTGAGCCCATTTCGGCAGGAGTGAGCAACGCGAAGGCGTTCTCCCACTCGCGTGTCGAGCGCCAGGCACCGTCGCGACATTCGCGCTGCAACGTGGCGATCAGCGTCGCGACCGGGCGTTTGCCCGCGGACGGGGTTCCCGTTGGCGAGGCGAGCGTCTCGTCCCTACTTGCCGCTCTCGCGGCGTGGCTGCGCTCTCCCATGGCGTGCGGATAGGTGCGATGGGTCCACCATCCCGCGAGAAAACCGAGCAGCGTCGTTAGCGCGGCGGTCGCGACAAGCGAAAGGTCGAAAAAGGAGCGGAACGTTCGAACGGGCGTGGACACCGGAAAGAGGGAGGAAGCAGTAGAGACGACGAGCGGACCGATTCGCGCAAGGGGAATGCCTCAGGGTGCCCAAACGCGGAGGCGATGCCGGCCATTCTGAGAAACGGATGGGCAAACATCGGTGCCGCCGGAGGTGCCGAAGCCGGCGGAGGTTGGCGCGTCGCTTTCGACTTCGAAGATTGAATCAGGCCCGGCTTTCGAGGGGCCTGAGCGCACGGGGATCCCGTGGCAGAGTCAGGGTGAAGCGGGCACCGCCGCTGGGAGAATCGCCGACGGAAAGCGCTCCGCCGTGCGCTTCGACCATGGCTTTGGCCAAGCTCAGTCCCAGCCCCAAGCCGCGTTGCGAGCGGCTGGCGTCGCCACGGTAAAGCCGACGAAAAATCGCCTCGCGTTCCGCCCGCGGAACCCCCGGTCCGGAGTCGCTCACCGACAGCACGAAGCCCTCGGCCGATTCGTTCAACGCGACCGAAACGCTGCCGTTGGCCGGGGTGTATTTAAGGGCGTTGTCCAGCAGGTTGTTCACTGCCTGTCCCAATCGGATCGAATCCGCGCTGGTCTCCAGCGGCAGCTCCGGTTGCTGCACGGTCACCGCAATGCGATTCTCTTCGGCGACCTCGCGATACAAATCGACCGCGCGATCGACCAGCGTCCGGAGGTCGACGCGATCGCGGTTGAGTTTGAGGACACCCGCTTCGGCCGCGGAGACGTCGAGCAGGGCTTCGAGCAGATGGAGCACCCGATCCGATTCGTCGATGCAATCGGCGAGCGCAGCCTTCGCCTCCTCGGGTTTTCCCCCGTCGTGCAGCGCAAGCTCGGCGGTTCCGCGCAAACGGGTGAGGGGCGTTCGGAGATCGTGAGCGAGATTGTCGAGCGTATCCCGCAACACACGCACGTGAGAGGCGTTTTTATCGAGGAGGGTGTTGAGCTGGCGTGCCAGGTCTGCGAGTTCGCCGCGGCCGGTGGCGCCCGGTACCCGCGCGCCGAGGTCACCCGTCTCGACGATTCGCCGTGCGGTCGCGGAAACCGCGCGCAGCGGTTGGGTGGCGCGCCAGGCGAGGACGAATCCAACGACAAGAGAGAGCCCGAGCGCGGCGGTGCCCAATCCCACGAACGCGCGTTTGATCGGAGCGAGGAGGACTGCGCGACTGTCCGTGCTTCGTCCGACCTGCAGCAGATGGTAGTCGGGCAGCATGTGGGACGCGATCGCATAGTCCCGCGCCGCCGACTGGGGAATGCGCACCGTGCTTATTTCACGCGTGGCGGTGACTCCCCAGGCTTCCGGTACCGGAACGCGTTGAATCTGGGTTTCGATCCAGTCTGGCGGCACCGAGGCGAAGACCGTGTCGTTGGCGGGTCCGATCACCCGCACGAAGAAGGAGCGCACGTCGGGCGAAGTGTCCTGGCTCAGTTCGGCCCTTAGCCCGGGCACGCCGCCGTAGCGGTAGGCCGATGCCAGGCTGGCGGTTCGCCGCTCGACCGCGGTTTTTTCGCGCGATTCCAAGGCGTCGGCGAGCACCCAGTAGAGCGCCGCAAACAGCAGGGCGGCGCCGAACGCGAAGACGAACGCGTACTGAAGCGCGAGGCGCAGCGCGAGCGATTGGCGAAGGCGTTCAAGCATGGTGGGGACGAAAGACGTAACCGACGTTTCGCACCGTTTCGAGGCGTGTGTGGTCGGGGTCGATCTTGGCCCGTAACCGATGCATCACTACATCGACGACGTTGGTCTGAGGGTCGAAACTGTAGTCCCAGACATGTTCGAGGATCATGGTCTTGCTGACCGGCCGGCCGACGTGTCGCAGCAAGAAGGCGAGCAGCGAGAATTCGCGCGGTTGCAGCTCCACGGGTTTTCCCGCGCAGGTCACTTCCCGGCTCATCAGGTCGACGGTGACGTCGCCGGCGACCAGGCGCGTCGCTTCCGGCGATTGTGTCGCGCGGCGGATGAGCGCCTGGACGCGCGCGAGCAGTTCGGAAAAAGCGAAAGGCTTCGTCAGATAGTCGTCGCCGCCGCTTTGCAGACCCAGGACGCGGTCGTCGACGGAGCTTTTGGCGCTGAGAAAAAGGACCGGAAGGATGCTGCGGGCCGCGCGCAGCCGCTTGACCAGACTGAGGCCGTCGAGCCGCGGCAGCATGACATCCACGACCGCTGCGTCGTAGTTCGTCGACTGAGCCAGAGCCAGCGCGGTTTCGCCATCCGGGGCGTGATCGACCGCGTAGGCAGCCTGCTTCAAACCGCGTACGAGAAAGGACGCAATTTTGGCATCGTCTTCGACCACGAGGATTCGCATGGCGGAGAGTGTGAACGGGTTCGCCGCTTTGGAAAGGGCGGAAAGAAAACCGGCACCGCCTCTCTTGGAGGAGCGGTGCCGGGCAAAACAACCCTAGACCTGACAAAGACGAGTGTGCGTCGACGCTTACGAAGCGGCCTTGCCGGATTCGTCGACGACCACAAAGACGGTGTTCCCTCGGGACCACAGTTTGACCAACGTTTTCTTGCCTTCGGCGCGAGCGCTGAGATCGACGGCTTCCTCGGCCGAGGTGACGGGCTGCTTGTTGATCTCGAGGATGACATCGCCCGCACGGAGACCGGCCCGGGCTGCGGCGGAGGTCGAATCCACGTCGGTGATGACGGCGCCCTTCAGTCGGGCGGGAACGTTCATGGAGCGGCGGGCGTCGGCATCGAGATCTCCGACGGCGACGCCATTGAGCACGCCTTCGTCGCTCGTGCTGGCAACCTCGTCGTCGCCGCCGCCGGTGCGGCCGGTGCGGCCATTCTTCGGACGCTCGGCGGTCACCAGTTTAATCTCCATGGACTGTCCGTCGCGGAGAAGTTCGAGGGAGACCTTGGTGCCGGGGGCGATGGCGCCGACGGTGAAGGTGAGGCGATTGGCGTCGTCGACCTTTTCTCCGTTCACGCCCGTGATGACGTCGCCGCTCTGAATTCCGGCCTCGGCGGCGGGACTATCGGGCTGTACGTCGGAAACGAGCGCACCGACGCGGCTCGCAAGACCGAGCGAGTCGGCGAGGGCAGGGGTGATGTCCTGCGCACCGACGCCGAGGTAACCGCGAACGACCTTCCCGGTCCTGACGAGGCTATTGGCGACGTGGCCGACGAGGTTGGCGGGGACGGCGAGACCGACGCCCTGGAATCCGCCGCTGCGGCTGAGGATGGCGGTATTGATGCCGATCAGACGACCCTCGATATCTACGAGGGCGCCGCCCGAATTGCCGGGGTTGATGGCGGCATCGGTCTGAATGAAATCTTCATAGGCGAGACCGAGACCGGGGCGACGTCCCTTGGCGCTGACGATGCCGGTCGTGACGGTTTCGCCGAGACCGAAAGGATTGCCGAGCGCGAGCACGCGGTCTCCGACCTCGATCTTCGCGCTGTCGGCGAAGGTGACGGCCGGAAGGTCGGTGACGTCTACCTTGATGACCGCGATATCGGTCTGCGGATCGCGTCCGACCACCTTGGCGACCAATTCGCGACCGTCGTTGAGCGTGACGAGGAGCCGGTCGGCACCTTGAACGACGTGATTGTTGGTGGCGATATAGCCGTCGGCGCTGATGATCACGCCCGAGCCGAGACCACTCTGAGGTTGCTGCTGCATCTCAGGCAGGCGGCCGCCGAAAAATTGGCGGAACGCCGGGTTATCGAAGCCGGGCCTTTCGCCGTCGGCCGCGGAGACGCGTCGCGCTTTGGTTTCCGTGGTGATCTTGACGACGCTGGGAGCAACCCGTTTGACGACGGTGGAAAAGCTGGCCAGCTCCATTTGGCCGCGGTTGACGGGTTGAGCGTCGCGTTTGAGGTCGACCCGAGCGGAGCTTTCGCCCTTGGAGGGCGCGGCGTTAAGGCCGGCGATGACGCCAGCGAGCGCAAGCGTCCCGATGACGAGAGAGGCACGGGGAAGGGTAAACAGGCGAGTGAGAGTTGGATTCATAGTGGTTTGCAGAGGCCGCTACTATCGCACACCAATGTTTCCGGCACCTTTCTGGAAAATGACAGAACTGTAATTCGTTTCGCGCGGTTGAGACGGTCGCGCGCAGGGAACTCGATCGAAGGGCCCGGACCATTGGCTCGCGAAGGAACGCCCATCGTACACTGCGACGGATGGTCTTGATGCACGTGCCCAAACCCAGCCCTTTTCCGTCCCTGATCGTCGCCTTTGCCTAGATCACCTGCAAGTCTCTCATCCATAATCGCCTATGGAACGGAAAGACCTTTTCGCATCCGGAGAGCGGATTCTTCCAGCCTTGGAGGAAAAGGACGCTTGACTCAACTTTCTCCAACCCTACGTTTCGCCCTCTTTTCCCTCCTTGGGGTGGTAGCTCAGCTGGTTAGAGCGTCTGCCTGTCACGCAGAAGGTCGCGGGTTCGAGTCCCGTCCATCCCGCCAGTTTTGGAACCCGTTAATCTTTAGAGGTTAACGGGTTTTGTGTTTCTGGGAAATGCACAAACTTACTACGTCTTTTACTACACGTCTCACAACGTCGCGAGACGTTCACCCTCGTTTCCGCCCACTAAAAAGCCTCGCCGTTCCGGGCAGTGCCTTAAAACCCGAACGCTCCCTGATCCACCTTTGGCGGCATCGGGGCCAACTCCTCAGCGATATCGGCCACACATCCGCCTATCCTGACTTTTCCCGTAAGTGCAGCCGTTCGCGAGCGGCGGGACGAACAGTTCAAAACGGCGATTGACGTCCCGCACCCCGGGAAGCGTATGACGTGTTCATTTGAACACACGTCATATTTCACGTACCCACTCGGACTAAGTTTGTCCCCTTTCAAGATGGCCGTTTGGACACCGAGCCCTCGGTCCGGGCGCGGGCCATCATTGCCCGATTGCGCGCGCAGCTCCGGTTTTTCCATTGGGAACTGGAGTTTCCGGACGTGTTCACCGGTCCCGATGCCGGATTCGATTGCCTCCTCGGCAATCCGCCCTGGGAGGTTCAGAAATCCAATTCCAAGGAGTGGTTTTCCAATTACGATCCCCTCTACCGCACCTATGGAAAGCAGGAGGCTCTGCGTCGGCAGAAGGAACTCTTCACTCTCGATGCGGCGATCGAGCGCGAGTGGTTGGGCTATTGTGGACGCTTCAAGGCCCTGTCCAATTGGTGTGGAAACGTCGCGTTTCCCTGGGCGGACCCGACCGATGAGGACGCCGGGGGCGGCAAGTGGTCCCTGGCTCCGAGACGGACCGCGGCGGACCTGCACCGGACCTGGCGGGCCCGCCGGGCCCTCCGACGAGGCTTTGCCGATCGGGCGCATCCCTTCCGCTACCAAGGTTCGGCGACCTCAACACCTACAAACTGTTTCTGGATGTGAGCGGATGCATGCCCTGCTCCGGCCCGGTGGCCGCTTCGGCGTGATTGTGCCGTCGAATGTTTACACCGACAAAGGCAGCACCACCCTGCGTCGTCTGTTCCTCGAACGCTGCCACTGGGAGTGGCTCTTTGGTTTTGAGAACCGGGAGAAGATTTTCGACATTCATCGCTCCTTCAAATTCTGCCCGATCATCGTGCAGAAAGGTCGGGAAACCGTGGCGATCCGCACCGCCTTCATGCGGCGCAACCTCACCGACTGGGCCGAGGCCGAACGCTTCGCGCTGCCGTACGGCCGGGCGCAGGTGACCCGCTTCAGCGCGAAGAGCCTCGCCATCCTCGAACTGCGCTCGGTGCGCGACGCCGAGATCCTCGACAAGATGTATTGCCACGGCGTGCTCCTCGGCGACGACTCACCGCAAGGCTGGGGCCTCAAATACGCTCGCGAGTTCGACATGACAAACGATTCGAAGCTCTTCCCGCCGCGCCCGGTGTGGGAGGAACAGGGCTATCGGCCCGACGAGTTTGGCCACTGGCTCAAAGGCGCTTGGGCGCCCGTGCCCCCCGGCGCCGCCTCGGTCACTGGCGGAGACGCCTGGCTCAGCGAACCCAGGCGCCGCGCCCGCAGCATCCTGCACCGTAAGCGACCGCGCGAGTACAGGTAGAAGAGAAGGAAGGAACCTGATAGTCTGGCGGGAATGCGAACAAGTGCGAACGCCGGGGAAGCCAGATCAAAGCCGCAATTGAGCGAAGCGGTGAGGGGTGAAGTCACCGGCGGT